>FRDC01003383.1_pt1 | contig 33493 bp, 73 predicted proteins | sample 1106171 | NCBI WGS metagenome assembly FRDC01 (sample SAMEA3930566, study PRJEB13176) | freshwater metagenome | biome: Drinking water system; feature: drinking water; material: water | place: Singapore | collected 2014-12-20 | reverse complement strand
GGCTGACCGGGCAACGCCTCACCAAGAAGGGTTGTGAACTGTTGAGCCGAAATCTGGGGAAATCTACGGAAACCTGTAGATAAATCTTGCCAAAAATCCAAATTTCTGTCTGAAAAATGCGGGTATACCCACTATATCAAGGTATGCTCGTCGTGGAACGTCACTACATCACCGGCACTGAGGAAATCATCCGGCTCTGCAAAACAAGCAAGGAACTGTACAACCGATGCACGTTCCTCATGCGTCAAGCATGGTTCGGCGGTCATCCTCTGCCCGACATAAGCAGACTCGTTCAGGAGACGCAAGGCGAAGAGTGCTTCAAGAACCTGCACAACACCAAGACCGCCAAGCAAACGATCCGCAAGGTCTTGACCGACTGGAGCAACTTCAAGAAAGCACGCAAAGCCTATGAGAAAGACCCAAGTAAGTTCGTGAGACAACCTAAACCTCCGTACTACAAGGACAAACTGGCTCAAGTGATCTTCTACAACGAGACGGTCAAGAAGAAGCCACTCAAGTCAGGGATCGTGATGCCCACCAACGACCTGTTCTCGGTCAACAGTAGTCGTGCTTTCAAGCAAGTTGTGGTGACGCCCAAGACCTTCGGTTTCATGGTTGAAATCCAGTATGAGCGTCCCAACGAGAAGAAGAAGGTCAGCAAGGACAAGATTGCCGCCGTAGACATTGGTGTGAACCATTTATGTACGATAACTTCCGATCAACTCGGTCATTCGATATTGGTCAACGGTCGTATCCTCAAGGCACACAACCAGTTATACAACAAGCGTCCGAGTCAGAAAGCGTCTCGCAAGAGATACTTCCGCATTGAGAACTACTTTCACCATGCGAGCAAGTTCATTGTGCAGACTTGCCTCAAGCACGGTATTGGTCGCCTCATTATTGGAAAGAACGATGGCTGGAAGCAGGAAGTCAAGATGCGGAAACCGCAAAAGCAGACGTTCCAGTACATTCCGTTCTACAACCTGCTCCAGAAGGTCAGGTACAAGGCAGAGGCGGTCGGGATTGAGGTTGTGTTCACGGAAGAGGCATATACCTCGCAATCCAGTTTCCTTGACCGTGATCCGCTTCCTGCGTATGAGAAAGGCGTCAAGCATGAGTTCTCTGGTGACAGGAAGCATCGTGGTCTGTATGTCAGCAAGGAAGGTTTCGCCCTGAATGCTGACGTGAACGGGAGCCTGAACATTGGGCGAAAAGTAGTCCCTGAGTTCTCATTGGGAATAGGGGATAGGAGCCTTGCCGCAAGGCCAGTACGGATTGACCCCACAAAAGTTCGGTGCGTATAACGGCACTGGACTGGTCAATTCGTCAAACCCAGATTTCCGTAGATTTCTGGGAACGGTTGGATCGCCGTGCAGGGCCACAACTTTAACCCGATTCAGCACGTCGCAGACTCCTGGGCGTCGAAGATGGGCAAGAAGGACCAACCTTACCACGACATGAAGTGAGGTCATCATGCACCCTCTGGCCGAGCGGTGGGCCGGCTCAATATGCACCCTGGACGGCAGGCCGGCGAAGGTGGTGGGCCGGGTCAACCCCTTCGCCACCGTCGCCCCGGTCGAGTCGCTCGATGACAACTACGCCGGTTTTCAGTGGAGTTGGGAGGCGGTGGACCGTATCATGAAGGCCGGCGGCAACTTCGTCTCGGGAGGGTCCAATGAGTGAGATCGTCACGGCCCGCAGAGCGATGTTCGCAGGGCCACGCTTTGTCCTGATGGGCTACGACGCCGCCGGCAAAGAAGTCTTCGGCATCGGCTGCCACCCGAAGAACGGGCGACAGTGGATGCGGAGCGGCAGCAAGAATGATCTTGCGAGGGTGAAGAAGGAGTATCAACGGTGGAAAGCGGAGGGGAGCGTATGAAGTCGATCTACATCATGCGTGGTCTGCCTGGCGGCGGGAAGTCCCGCTACTGCAAGGCCCATTTTGCCAACGCTCATGTCTGTTCCGCCGACTTCTACCACTACAAGCACGGCGGCGGCAAGTACGACTGGCGGAAGGAGAATCACGAGAAGGCCCACACCGAATGCCTGCTCTCCTTCGTGAAGGCCCTGGACGACCCCAACCACGCCGTCATCGTGGTTGACAACACGAACCTGGCCGCCTGGGAGATCAGCCCGTATTACCGGCTGGCGCAGGCGAAGGGCTACGACGTGATGATCGTCCGTGTCGAGTGTGACCCGGCTGTGGCCTGGCGGCGCAACGTCCACAAAGTCCCCGCCGAAACGATTTACCGGATGTATCGGACCCTCATCACCGAGATCCTGCCGTCGCACTGGAAAGAGATGATCATCGTTGACTGACACACACGCCGGGCAGTTCTCAAAGCGATGAAGCGTCTATCAGCCCTGAGTCGCACCTCTGGGGGATGCAGAGCAGCAGAGGGAGACTTTGACGGGACGACGTGGAGCGGAGACAGGCTGTCCGGCACCATACACACGGAGGAGGCGATGAAGAAGAGCCTGTCCACCCTAGCCAAGACCATCATCGCCATCATCCGCTCGCGCAGCAAGCCCCTCAACATCGGCTCGATGGCCCACATGCTGGAGCAGCGCAAGGCCATCGAGCCGTACAACGACGGTTGGGAGGTTAACGGCCGGCAAGAGGCGGCGTGGTGGCGGCAGGTCTACGACGCCGTTCGGGAGGCGGTCGGCACCGGCATCGTCGGCGTACATGGCAAAGATGACAACGTCCTCTTCCTCGCCGTGCGTGTGAGGACCGACCGGCCTTGCGGCTCGCCCGATTGTGCCACCTCCACCGGCATTCACGACGAGACGACTTACGGCAGCGGCGAGTTGGACTCCAACGGTTTCTGGGAAGTCCCATGTCCCATCTGTGAAAGGAGCTACCGTGGCACACACGCAGATTGAATACCCCTCCAAGGGGGCCACCTATTGCCGGGAGGAATACGGCGTCTACGCCTACGACACCTACCCGCCCGGCAGCGTCCTCGCCGGCCAGGCCCGCCGGTCTTTCCTCGACGCCTTCCCCACCTTGGAGGCGGCTCAGGCAAAATACCCGCAAGCCAAGGTTAACCATTCGTGCTACCAGCCTCCTCATCTCAGCCACCTCCCCGAAGGCCCTGACCTTTAACGATTTTAACGGATTTTCCGTTTCCAGATCGTAAAAACGCTTAGGGGGCGGAACGGGTCAACGCCAGGAGCGAAGACATGAACGAGGCAAAAACGAAGTTTCTCAAGTTGACGGTCCAGACGGACCAAGACATGGAGAACCCGTGTGAGAACGACGGGTGGAAGCTGTATTCCTTCAACGCCCGCCACGCCAGCTACAAAAACCCCGAGGCCCTCGGCCTCTCCGGGACTCTGGGGGAGGACGGCCTACCCAGCGTCAGCAACAAGAACCGTGGCCTGCGGAACAAGATCCAGCACGGTCTGGCCTACTTCCTCTCCTACTACGAACACAGCCGCTGCATCTGGTTCCTCAACGGCGAGTCGCCGCCCTTCGTGGAGTTTCAGTGGGACGGGGTGCGACTCGCCGGGCTGCTGGTCTGGGAAGGGGAGTATAAGGAGATCCCGAAGGCCCCAGAGGAGCGCCGGCGGGACGCAGAAGCTTTTCTAAAAACCTACACGTCCTATTGCAATGGGGACGGGGTTTGGTTTAATCTAGAGGACGAAACGGGCGACTTCGTTGACGGCTGCGGCGGCTTCTACTCGCTGGAGGAAGCGATGGAGGCGATCCGGGAGGCCATCCCCCCGCAGTATCAGGGCTGCCCGATCGTTCTGGAGGGCGACTACGCCGACAGCGTCAAGTCCTACCACTCGATCGAGGGCCATGAGTATCTCGATGAGGTGCCCGACGAGAAAGAAGACGATTAACTTTTAACGCAGGAGGCAAGCCGTGTACTACGTCTACAAATACATCGAAAAGACCAAGGAGTGGCGGTTCATCTGCATCGTCTTCCAGCGGGCCACCGCAGAACGGAGGGCCGCACAGGTCGGCGGGGAATACTTCGCCTGGTGACGCTTGGCGGTTGCGGCGCGGAAGTAGATCGTAAAAACGCTTATGGCGTGAAAGGTCTGAATGAAGGGCGTGCCGACCTACTTCGCTAGAGGTAGGTGGAAGCACAAGTCAGCAGGACTTCCCAACTCACACGGAGGCGAATCATGCCCTACAAGAAGGGGGACCGAGTCCAGTACCGTCAGAAAACCGGGGTCGAACACGGCACCGTTGTCAAGGGCGGGACAAAACGAGTGGTGGTCGCCTGCGACGACGGCGAGAACGAGGTCGTCGGCCCCGCCACTGCCTTCCAGCCCTCCAAGAAGGCCCCGCCCAAGGACGACCCCTCACCCCTTGACCGATGGGGCATCAAAGGCTACAAAACCGCCGGGGGCGATGAGACGGTGCGGTTCACCGCCACCATCACGCTCGACGGCAAGCCTGTGCTGGTCGCATCCAACGGCGGGCGAGGCGCCAACAACCACTATGCCCCATACGATGAACGGACCAGTAACTCCTTCCGTGAGAACCTTACTCAATTGGAGCAGGACGTGAAGGCCGCCATCGAGCAGTTCGGCGGTGGGCTGAAGTGGGAAGTGGTTGACTTCTGGGTCTTGTGGAAGGGCGAATACCCCTTCCAGACCTTCGCCTCACACTTGGCGGGGTATCGAAAATACAACGGCGTCGAAACGCCCGTCAACGTCTGAGGGAATCACCCGTGTTCAACATGAAAAAAGGTAAATACGACGACCCCCCCCCTTATGGCAAGTGGGTCACGAGTGGGCCGAGCAGGTCAACGCCCTGAACCACGACATCCGCCAGTCTCTGGACTTCGACCACTCGATGGACGGGTAGATCGTAAAAACGCTTATAGGGCGAACGGTCAACACGGGGAGGACACGGCCATGCCGCAGAAGACGAGGATTCGGTTCAAGGACACGGACGGCGAGACGACCGTCACTTCGGCCTGGGTGGTCAACGCCGCCAACCACATCAACCAGACCCGGCAATTCGCCACCGATGGCGTCCGCTACTTCTACCAGCCCAACTCCAGCAGTCTCTTCCGAATCGTCAACGAACAAGACCTGCCGGACAATGCCCGCCATGCGCTGGATTCGGCCCGGTCCCTCAACACCCCCCAAGAGGAGTAACCTATGCCCCAGGCCACTCAGAAGTGTAATTGCGGCGGCGAGTACGAGTTTAACCGTTACTGCGGCGCCCAGGTCTGCACAGAATGCGAGAACCACAAGGGCCTGGCACGCTGCTACTGCGGCTGGTCAGCCTCGGGCGGCGACGGGCGGCAGGAGTTGGAGGAAATGGGCGAGGTCATCGAACCGGAGGACTACTGATGCCCATGCCCAAGATCCATTCTTTCGTTCTGGTGAAGGTTTCTTCCAGGCGATACATCATTACCCAGAAGTCGTTCGGCGGGCCTGTCTACAAGTTGTCCACTGGCGGGGACTTAACGATTGAGGCCCATGAGGCGATCACGCACCCGATGAATTACACCCTTTCCCATGCCCTCTTCGCCATCCTCAACGACGAGGGCGTGGTGGACATTCCCGAGCGGTTCAGAGAATGTTTCATTGATCAGTATGACTGGACCTTCGCACCGGAGGGAACAGCGTGAAAGGGGGGGCAAATGGACGCTGAAACGGTACCGCTGGAACGGGAGTGGGTTGAATACTGGAGGCAGTGGGTGGATATCTCCACGGACGGCACCATCGTTGCCCTCCCACTCCGGGCGCTGATTTATCGCATGGACAAAGCCAACAAAATCGCCTATCTAATCGCCGGTCACTCGGAAGCTGTGAGCGGCACAGACGCTATTCTGACACGGCGATGCCTGGAGGCCCTGTCGTGGCGAGTCGTTGAGGAGGCTGATTGTCGCAAGACCATTCCTCAGCTTGTGGAGATCCTGCGATCCGTTAAAGGCAACATAGTCGTTGATGAAAACCTCGTCAGCAAACTAGAGGCCAGGTTCGGCCAGAGAAGGAGGTGAGGCAATGAAAGAAGCAAGGTGGCGGTGGCGGTATGACTACCAGGCCGCAAGTTTCGTGGTCTACAGGGGCGGCAAGAGGTTGTCGGACTTCTACCCCACCAAGGAGGCGGCACAAACAGTGGTCGATCATCTTAACGAGGGCGGCTCGATCGGAGACGATTCCCGACCCTCCGTCCTGGCACGAAGGAGCGACGTGTGAGCAGGAAGGATGAAGAGAAAGAGCAGCAAGCAAGGCTTCGGGAAATGATGCTTCCCCGGCTGCGTGTCCCTCTTTCACGGCAAGACCTTGCTTGCATGGTCCGAATGCTTCGGGACCAAGGCATGAACGTGACTGAGATTGCGCAGAGGATAGGGCGTCATCCGTCCACCGTTCGCCGCTATCTGTGGGGCTGAAATGCCGTCGAGCAAGCAAGAGTTGGATTTACTTCTTACCGAACACCCTCTGCCCTGGTCGTATTTTTCGGGAGTGGGCTGCAATGTGATTCGTGATGCGAACAACGAACTTGTCGTCGCCAGTCACTGTCACAACTTGCGGCACATCTGGTCGCTGCTACCTCAACACTTCCGCAGTCACGACTCACAACAGTGCAGGGCTTGCGCCAGGATAAACGCCTTCGGAGCCGAATGCAATTGTCGAAACGCAAGAACGAGATCGTAAAAACGCTTAGGTGGGTGAAGAGGACCGACATGAACGCAATCTACGCCGTGCCGACCTACTTCGCTAGAGGTAGGTGGAAGCACAACGACTCACCGAAGGGCTGGATTGACCTGCTGGGCATCGAGGCCAACAACGTCTGTGTGAGCGGCAACTTCATCGTCCGCTGCTCTGTCGGGGACCAACGCACGGTCCTCTGGGGTGGACGGGATCACAAAGAGGCTGTCGAGGTGATGGCCGCATGGCTGAAGGAGATCACTGATGGCAACCTCCACCGAAAAGATCCGAGTGAAGGCTGAGCATGCCCCCAGGTTCAAGGACTGGCTTGCCAACCGTGGCGGCATTGCGGTCTGGGAGTCGCTGGACCTTGGCAACCCCGGCTCCGTCTTCACTCCGGCCAAGGAAGAGGACGGGAGGGACTACACCAAGCCGCACTGGCGATACGGCGACAAGCCAGAGAGGATCGTCACGGACCCGGCCGAAGTCGAGGTCATGATTGTCAAAGAGGTCAAGCGGTTCCATGTCGGCATCAAGCCGGGCAGTGGCCTGATGCTGGTCCTCACGGACGGCGCCACCCGCCGTGTCCGCAAGGAGGTCGCCAAGGCCGGCGAGGGTGCCTGGTACGAGTTTGACTCCCAGGACGCCGTCATCATGGTCCCTGAGAAGGTCGTGCCTCTGACGGAGTGGAAGCAGTGAACAAGGCCCCGCCTGGGCCACGTCTGGGCGGGGACCGGGGGGCGGGAAATCATCTTGGGCGTGCGCGTGAGATGAGAGTACCGCCCTCTTTTTTTCTTGGAGGCCCCATGTCATACCAACGAGTCATCCCCCGCGATCTCTTCAACGAGAGCAAGTTGCTCAAGTGTCTGGGGCAACTCAGCCTCCTCCTGCATGACGAGGTGGACATTCGCTGGCCGTTGCGACTTCTGCATGAGCCGTCGGATGGTTTTTTCATCGACCAACGTCCCAGCGACGGCGCCCTTTACTGCTCCAACCTAATCCTCTTTTTGGAGTATGAGGATCGGGACACGGAGATCATCGATCTTGTTTCCCTCTACAACAACAAAGACCCCTACCCTCTGATGTTCGATGACGGCGGGGGGAACGAGGAGCGGGTCTTCGATGACGAGGGCCAGTTGAGCTACGAGTTCGTGAAGTGGCTTGATCGTAAAAACGCTTAGGTGGGTGAGGAGGACGGCGATGAGCAGCACCTACACGACACCAGTGGGCCACACCTACCGCCTTTACACAAAGGAGGAGGCGAACCTCTACGTCGCCTGGAAGGCCGCAAAGACCGGCCTCGGCACCTTCTTCGTCATTGAGAACAACGGCCACTGCCAGTGGGGCTACGAGACGCCCTCCGGTCGCCGCATCCCAACCTACATCGGCCTGGAGCGGAGCGAGGAGGCCCCGCCACTGCCCAAGCCGAAGCCGGTCAAGCAGTCTTGCTACTGCGGCCCGCACGTCTGCAACGACTGCGGCACGCCCTACTTCAAAGAGGTCCACGGCACGAACTACGGCGCCTGCACCTACTGCTATGCAGCCGGTTAACGATTTTAANNAAGGAGCCGCTCTACTACCTCTCCATCGACAAGAGCGACACCGTTCAGCGTGACCTGGCGTTGAAGAACACGTCCTGGCACGGCGGCTACTCCGAATCCTCACTCGTCGTCGTTGACACCAACCTCTTCACGATGAACCTCTACCGGCTGGACGTGAAGAGTAACAAATTCCCCCTGATCTCCTCGCACAGTCACATCACGGTTGAGCAGGGCAATGAGATCATCCATAAGGCCGCTCTTGAGGAGAGTGAGCGGATCGGGGGTAGGGCGGACATAAAACAAACCAGTGGCGTGTACTACGGGGCCACCATCGCCGTCAGCGGTGTCCCGGTAGCGATGTACTATAGCTATTGGGGGAAAGAAGTCGCTCGCCGCACGTCCTGAAGTGAACAAGAAAACCCGCAACGTGCGGAAGGCCCTCGGCCACCACATTACGAACGATCTCCCTTTCTGAGGAGGTTTGACGTGCCGAAAGTTAACGAATACCAGACGACTGAAGAACTGAAAAAGCGTTACGGCAAGTTCATCGACACCCTCAAAAAGTACGTCCCGACCGCCTTCGACCTGGCAGCCGTAAGCGAAGAGTTGGTGGACCTGATTACCCACGCCCAGATGGAAGCGATGATTTACGCCAGGACCGCCAACTTTGAGCAACTTCGCCAGGAGTGGAGCGAGGCTCTCACCGTGATGCTTCTGACTGAACCTCGTTCCAAGGAGAAGAAGGGATGAAAGTCCTTAACAACACCTCGGAACGTATTGACATTCTCCTGCCCGGCGGACACAAAGTCACAATCCAATACAACGCCAGTGACACGGACAACCCCGGCCTGAACATTGTGTTGCCCCAATCACTCCAAGTCTTCCCTTGGGAGGGGAACTTGGAAGGCATTAAGGGCACGCAGGCCAGCCAGGTGTGGATTGACTTGCCGGCAGTGACGGCCCAGCCAGTTCACCACGTCCCCACCGAGGGGATGACGCCCGAGGACGCCTATGTCAAGTACGCCCGAGAGGAGATTGACCTGCCGCAATTACTTGCCAGCGTCGGGGGGTACATTAGGAACAAGCAGAAGACGAAAGTTGGCGCCCGACTCGGGGCGATGGGCCGGTGCTACCCCTGGAACCGTACGGTGGCCAAAAGACTACAGCGACTTGGCCTAGACGGCGTGTCCTTCGTGCAGGGAAAGTTTATTGGCACGAAGGAATCCATCACCCACTACTGGACGAAAATCGGTGACTACAAAGTCGATATCACTGGCAATCAGTTCCGCCACCAGACCGATCAACCTGTCCCGCCGCTGGTCTATGTCTTCATGGAGGACGCCCGTTACGTCGAAGAGGAGGACGTTTCGGATCACTTGAAACTCGCCAGCCCGGAGTAGGAACCGTTGGAGGATTAATCATGGACGAAGAGCAGGAAATGCTGGATCGGATCAGGAGGAAGTTCCAGCAGGAGAGTGACGCCCGCCTCTTCCTCGCCCGCCAGCAGACCGAGGGCGTGACGAGGAACCTCGAAATACTGCGCGAGGCTTCACGCCACTTGCAGGGCTTCCCGATCCGCATTGCCAATCGGATTGGGACGGCGACCTTCTACTCCAAGACCTACCCGGACGATCCCACCATCGCCCACTGCGGACTGACCATCCTGGGCGACAACCGGGTCGCCACTCCGACGACCGTGCGGGAAAACGGCTATTACGACAACTACAACAACCACCTGACAGTGGAGCAGGTGGTGAAGTGGTGGGAGAATACCATCTTCGACTCGATCGAAGGGATCGATCAACAAACGCATTAATCATGGAGGGATCATGGACCGGATCACCGCTGAGTTGAGTGCGGCAGTGCGACGGTTTCTAGAGGACTACGGCAGAGCGAAGCAGATACTGCCGGTGCCGTTCTCCGCCGACCGTGACGCTGGAGTGCGGCTGCGTGCTGTCTACGGTGACACTGGAGACGTTGAGGGTCTGTGGTGTCGAGGACAAGGCCGGACTTGACCTCCATCGACAGTCACGCCAATGTCGTGCTGGAATCTCTTGACGGGTTCGAGGTGGTCGAGTAGAATCGTGCCCACGCCCGGCTCTCACGGAGGATCGCCGCCTATGCCTCGCACGGCCCACGTCACGCCGACGTGCTGTGACAACTGCCAACGGTATCGCCTGGTCTACCTCAAATTCAACTTCGAGGATATCAAAAACGGGTCTTTCAAAGCGATCAAACCTCATTGGGTGGCCCTCGGCGTACAGGGCGGACAAGCCGTGACAGTGTATGCCGTCGCCTGCCCCTCATGCGGCAACCTCACCCCAGAGATCCAAGAGCGACAGCACACCGGCCGGAAAATCTGCGTGCCGGACAAGGAGTGTCAAAACTGCCAGACCTGCACGAAGAAGCTGCCGGAATGCAACTGCTTCCCCCCTGAGTACGCTTGGGAGCCAGCCACCCCCAAGCCGGCGATGGGAGGAAGATTCAAACAGAAGAAGGAATGACCGGCCGGCTTGTTGCCGGTTCCCTGTTGGGTGAGGAAAGTCGAAAGTCCCTTTCCCTCACCCCTCAGCCGCCGTGGGTCAAGCGGCGGCGGCGTTTATCTTACAGCGAAAGAAAGGCCCACTGCGTTCTGCTGTGAGTGGTTCGTCAAAGGCCCTGACATCGAGATGGAGAAGAGGACCGTCGAAGCCATTGAGCAGAAGATGTCCGTACTTTAACGTTTTGGAGGTGAAAGATGCGACCAGGCGCGGTCCCTCCGTCGTTCGACTGGACTCTGGTCCTAATTTTGTGGATGGCGATCACGGTCTTTTTATACCTCGTTTGTCGCATACCTGGCGACAAGTGGGGAAACAGGTGGACTCCGACCGGCATCGCCTACTTCGTCAACCGTGCGGCGGTGATCAACCTGCTGATCGTGAAACTGTTGTGTTTGGCGTGCGCGTTTAACTGGCTGTTCATTCAATGAGGAGTGTTCGATGCTGAAAAGCCGATTCTTCCGTCCGCTACTTGAGGCCCTGGAGGACCGTGTTGCTCTTGCCAACATGGTCTGGATTGGCGGTGGGCCAGTGAACAATCCCAATGTGGAAGAAGGGGCGCCGCCACCGCCCCCACCGCCCCTGAGTGACGACTGGTCTGTTGCCACCAACTGGCGGAACCTCGACAACTTCAACGACCAACACGTCCCCGTGCAGGGTGTTGACAACGTCTTCTTCGACGCGGCCTACAGTAACTTCAACTGCAACTACCGGGGCGGCGGCTGGCTCCGTACGAAGGACATGACCTTCCGTAACGGCTATACCGGCGTGCTTGGCACGACCACCAACGTCACCGGCCTCACTGTCCAGGGGGATCTTCGCTTTAACAGTTCCGGCGGGGCCACGATCGACCTGGGCGGGTCGGTGCCGTGCTTGGGCGTGGACGGCTTGTTCATCTGCTACGCCGGCATGTCCGGCAAGGTGATGAGTAGCAGCGGGAGCGTGTGGCTGGCGGGCGGCGGCTTTAACAATGGCAGCGTGACCTTTGATGTCAACGACGTTCACCTCAATCACCCCGGCATCAACTACGTCCTGCGTGGCACATTCCACCTCACCAAGTCCGGCAGCTACATGGAGAACCGCACAGACTCCATCCTGTCGCTGATGGACTCTGGTGGCGTCAACGGCACTTACACGCCTGACTTCTACAACTACGGCACCGTCCAGAAGCTGGGGGGCGCAACCTCTGCCTTCTCTTCCGTCGCATTCATTAATGCCGGCGCCTGGGCCAAGGTGAGCGTCCTCTACAACGGACGACTTGAGTTCTTCCACTACGACCAGAATAAGTGGGCCTACCACCAATCCACCACCGGGACGACCGAAGTGGAGGAAGGCTCGACGCTCTTCATCGACGCCTTTAATACTAATTGGGACGGCTTGATTGAGAGAGGCGTGTTTAATACTATTGATCACCCTTCCCACACCGTCGCCTGGGTCCGGTGCCCCATCCTCTACTTCGGCAACGAACAGGGCAGCAGCGTGTCATTCGACATTGCCGGCTCGGCAATCGGACAGATCGAGAACCCCTTCGGGTCGTTCGTCATGCGGTCTGGGTGCCAGACCTTCGTCACCCTCGGCTCCAACCAGGCCGCCGACCTCATTTCCGCTTACTACGTCGTCATGGGCGGCTCACTGGTCGTCACCCTCAACGGGTGGGCCAACGCCGGGGATCGGTATCAAATCTGCCGTGGATACGGCGGCAACGCCTCCGTCGCCGGCAGTTGGTCCGGGATCAACTACCCCGAAGGCGAACACTGGTCTTCGTGGTGGAACTTCACCCGAAACCAATACTGGATCGGCTGGTATTAATCATTAATGTCTTGGGGGGAGGACGCCCCCTCCCCCGTCTGGTGGAGGACGCATGTAAAAACGCTTAGGAGGGCGAATGAGCGACAAAGTCACCACCGAGCCGAAGGAGAAGGTGTTCTTCGTGCTACCAGAGGAACGGGAAGAAGGGCCGCCAAAGGGCTACCTCTCGATGGTGGTTGGCACCTACCTCATCTTGGTGCTGGTCCGGGGGTTCATCGCCCTCCACTACTGGAAGTGGTTCATCAAGCCGACGTTCGGCCTGGAGACGCCTTCCCTCCCCGTCTGCATGGGTTGTGTCATACTCGTGGGGGTGTTGATGCCGCCTTGGCGCGAGCGACCACGCTTTGAAGACCCGGTCGAAAACCTGATAGTTAACGCCATCGGACTGTCATTCTTGTTCGTGGTCGGTTGGCTCCTCTCACTACTGGTGTGAAATGCGTCAGCCACGATTCCCCTACGTCTGGGTCATCAACGACACGCCGGCCATGATACGCCACCTGGCGGAAGAGGCCGGCGTGCGGTTTCGCCTCGGTCCTCACCAAGACGGGGACCGGGGCATGAGGGGCTTCTTCGTCCACGCCGAAGACCTGTGCAAACTCAAGGGATACTTCTTTGATTCCCTCCAGCTTGCTGAGGCCGGCTGGACCCAGGAGGCCATCGACCGCTGCGTGAGTCGTAAGCAACGTCGCAAGGTGACGGTGGCCAACAACAGGAGAACCAAAAGGAGATGACCATGTTAAACTTCCACGTCGTCCAGACTGTCTCCTTCGACTCACTGTTTCATCTTGGCTGGCGACCACCAACTGTCAGGACTTCAACGACCAGCCCTGGTTCGCCGTCGTCTCACACCCCGAGCAGTGCGTGTGGTACTTGTACAACCGCCACGCCAATATCAACTGCCAGGAGGCCAGAAATAACAGCCCCATTGACCGTCCCGGCACCAAGCTATGCCGACTCCGATGGCTTGGGTCTAATTAACGATTTTTCCGTTTGTAACGGATTTAACGATTATGAACGCAAACAGGCAGAAGAAGCGGAAGTCAGAATTCAAGGCGGGGACGGTGTGGCGTCGTCCTGAATTCCGCTCAATCTACTTCATCTTCCACGAAGACAGTTTCGTCCACACAGACAGGCAGGGGACAGTCAACGCTTTCGATTTGCACGTCTCGACACTGATTTTGTCCATTACACCTCACACATACCGACACGGCTACACCGGACTGTTTGAGTCGTTCTTTCTGGACCTTATCCACGTCCCCAAAGATGACCCGACCTTCCTCAGTGGCCTGAAGGCATACGAGGATCAGGAGCGGCGAAAGCACCGTCAGCACAGACAGCGGATGCGGGAACTGAAGGCCCTACTGAAATGACCATCGAAGAGCGTGCAGAGGCGATCGTGCAACTGGTGATCAGCGAAACGCTGGGTGCCGTCGCCCTCGACCCCATCAACTGCGATGTGGTAGTCGCATACCGGCGGGCGTTGCGTAGGGCCATGCGTGCCCTCGGCCACGGTTTCAGCTATTCCGCGTTGCATCGAGCCATCAAACAGGCAGATTATAAGTGGAGCGAGCATTACTGCTGATAACCCTTTTATCTCCTTGACAATCCGCTCGCACTGAGTAAGATCGTAAAAACGCTTAAGGGGCACAACCGACACAACCCACAACACCCAGAGGCAACAATGCCAGCGGCGAGCAAAAAGCAGAAGCAAATCGTCCTGCCCCTCCCTTCCCGGCGGTCGTGGACCCCCACTACTCCCCTCTTCCAAGAAGAGGGGCCGGAAGAAGAAGAAGCGGGTCAGCGGAGAGCGGCATTTGTGTCGCTGAGTCCCAGGAGAGGAGGATCGTAAAAACGCTTAGGGGGCAAGGAGGGACAGACCATGACACCGTCAGAGCAAGAGATCCTCTTCTTCCTGGCCCGCTACGGCAGCATGATGACCACCTCAGTCGGGGGCGGCAAGTACGCCTTCCGGCCCCAGGCGATGACCAAACTCATCAACGCCGGCACCGTCCAACTCGTCACCATCGGCGGCCGGGCGCAATACGTCCTCGCCCCCAAAGATAACGAGCCACGCTTCCCACTCATCCACCAGTGGGTGCAGGCCCTGCGGGACGAGGGCGCCGTGTCTCGGGGACGCCACCACGACTCTGCACAGCAATGCAGTCAGAAGGCCACCGACCTGTTCGCCCTCTTCAGTGATGAGGAGTTGGGCGTCATCACCATCACTGCGGACGTTCTCAAGAAGAGGTATGAGTAATGCGTTACGAGATCCTGCGGCGAGGTGGCATGATCGGTTCTTCGCAGTCGTATGACAAGTTTGCAGAGGCGAACTGGCTGGCGGACGCAGAATGGATCGTCCGCTCCCTCTCCACCAACAGCCCCGTCCGCTTCGACGTGAGGGACACCCAAACTGGTATCGTCCGCCCTTGGGAGAACATCGTCCAAGAACGAGTGCCCGGCGCAGGCGTTTCACTGGCCCACCAAACGAGATCGTAAAACCGCTTAGAGGGCGGAAACGACACTGTCATCGGTGACAAAGACCTGTTTTCCGCCAGGCCCATCAAAGAAGGGACATGAAAATGAACATTCTTTTCGTCGTTTACACCCCAGGTGGAGATGACAATGACAACACTATCGCCCTTCTCCCGTCCGCCAAGTTGACCGGCGTTGATCTCGATGCCATTGACGGCAAAATGGTCAATGCCGATAAACTGCCCGAAGAGGTTGCTGATGCCATCGTGACCCTCTACAAGAGGCTTGGCCTGGAGCGCGAGGAAGATTTCGACGCTGACCTGAGTGAGTATGTCAACCCCCGCACCCGCACCCCGTTTACGGTTGACAAGGTCGTTCGCATCGGCTGGGCCGTCTGAGATCGTTTAACGAATTTTCCGTTTCGGAGGGCATCGAATGATCACGACCTTGTCCTTACTGTGGTGGTATCTGCACGATTACCCAGTGTCATCGTCTACCGCAGGGAAATGCTTCGTAAATACACGAGGCAGTTGAGTGAAATCTCCTGTGAGCCGGCGATTGCGGCTTAGGGGGGCAGGGGCCAAGTGCCCCCTTGTTTGTTCATCTAAAACCGATGTACCATAGAGGTTAGGAGGACAAAATGACACACATTCGTATTTGCCCCTATGGGGACGGCACAGTAAAATACTTTCCTTGGAATGATGAGGATTATGGTGATGAAATCCCACCGAGGGAAGCTCTTTCTGCCATTGCAAAAGGAGCAACAGCTGAGATTGCCTTAGTTGACCCGGATGAGGAAAATTTGCCAGCCATCCAGCAGTCGGTATATGAATCCAACCATATAACTTTCAACAGGACGTGAAATGAACGACGAACAGTTGCTTCAGTGGGCCAAGGACAACGTTGCCGATTTGGAGAATTACCTACAGGGTGGCATTAAGGCTTTAATGCCGGAACTGACTGTGACCAAGGTGGATAAGGAAGACGAGTGTTATCTGGTGGTTAATCCATCTGGGGTGTCACTGGTTCCGGCGATTAATGGGCGAGGATGGTCACAACGCAGGAGACAAACAATGAGCGTCAGGAACATCCGCTTTCGCCACAGTGCGGACACCTTCATTCACGACGACACCGTGAGCGAAACCACGATCCGGGCCAACGTCCCCAACTTCTTCCGCGCCAAGCACGGCAAGCGAGAGACGTTCACCGTCTACCACGGCTGCATCATCGCACGCATGACCGTCCAGTTCACAGGCCGTCAGCCGGAGCGCCGCACCGTTGTCTACATTTACACGAACGACTTGGAGGGCAGCCCCAACACTCTCCACATCAGCGGCGCCAAGAACGTCCGCCATGCCAAGCGGCTCATCGACGCCGTTCTGGAGGCCCAGGACTTGCGTGTCGTCCACGACAGCGAGATTGTCAACCCCAACGACAGGGACGGGCAATGAAAGTCTTCAAGGTGAAAAATGTCAACACCCCCGTCCCCGCCAGGAATGGGCACTGGTTCCTTAACACCTGCAATGGCCCGTTCCTCCTGGCGGATGGCAAGATCACGCCCGTGCCTACTCCCAACAGCGTCGGGCGTGAGTTTTACATCATGAACCCGCAGAACTACAGCGGTCGCCGTCGCCGCCTCGCTCTTGTCAGAGAGACATATGGGACATATGGTCCCAGCTACCGTTCCAGGGTGATACACTACGTCGATCACAACGGCAATGCCACTGCCTACAAGAACGCCGTCACCATCAAAGAAAGCACTCCGCACCCTGACTATCTCCTTGTCACCCTCGATGCCTTTTTCCGGCCTGAGAGTGACGTGATGGGCGGCTATACGACGCCCGCCCTGCCGTATCTCCAGCATGTGGGACAGCAGATCCTTCAGGCCGGCAACGTCTGAGGCCAACAGCGTCCTTGAAATGATCCTTGGAGATCGTAAAACCGCTTAGTGGGCGATTGACCACGGGAGAAGGGAAAGTAATGAACGTGCGAGTCACCTACGAGCAGGGCTTCCCCACCCTCCTGCACAACTACACCCGCCTGGCTAGCCTCATCGGCGGCTCGGCCAACCCAAGTCCGTCCTCACCCTGGCCACCGGGCGGTGGATCATGACCTGGCAGGACGGGACGGAATACAAGATGAACCGCCCCTACCGGACTGACGCCCGCCAGCCCATCCACTTTGAGGTTGAACGGTAACGCAAAGCGAGGAGAACGACGATGATTAACGTATTCGTTGCCATGCTTCTGAACGCCAAGTCGAAGCGGTGGCACCCCGTCGTTTTCTCCGAGTTTCCCCTCCCCGGTGGCGCAGGCCCCACCCGCCACAAGTCCCGCTTGCACCACACGGACGGGTTCGACGCCAGACAGGACGCCGTCGATTACATCAAGACCCGCCTCGTCCCCGTTCTGGAACTCAAGAACGGCCACTCGCCCACCCTCGTCCTCGATGGCGATCTACATTGGGACGGCAATGCCCCCCTCGTCCTCTTCTTCGCCCAGGACGGCGATAAAAAGTGGCGGCCAGCCTTCTAACGAATTTAACGATTTTTCCGTTTCTGGGGGACAAACAAGTCGATCCTGTAAAGAAGACTAGATCGTAAAACCGCTTAATGGGCGAGGAGGTGAGCCATGAACATCGCAATCATGTGGGCGGCCAAGAACGTTACCGACACCCTCACCGACCCAGAACTGGCGTCGTTGAACATCCTCTGCCAGACAGATGGCGGGCGTGTCCCCAAGGACCACCCGCTCTACCCGAAGGTCGAAAAACTGCTGACGAAGTTCGACCGCCAGGCCGGGTACGCCCACGAAGAAACCTGCAACGCCGTGTCCCTGCTCACCGAACAGCGGTTGACTTAAAGGGAGAAAAACACCCATGTGGCAGAAGCCGACGCAAGTCCCCGGCCCAGGCAGCCGTGTCCGTGTCACCCGCTGGGGCGATGACCACCACCGAGAGGGCACCGTCAACATCGCCCTCCAAGGCTGGCTCTTCATCCAGTTCAGCCCCGACCGGGAAGACCGCTACCACACCCAAGACGTGGAGGTCTGGAAGTGAACCCCGAACACTACGCCTTCATCCGCGCCACCGTGGGCCTTGACGGCAACCTCCGCTGGGAGTACAAACTCAATGGCTCCTCAGCCACCAGCATGAGCCATGATGAAGACGTTTTCGACTGGTCTGACTACGATATCGTCAAACTGACGAAAGAAATGCTCAACGTCGATGACGATGACCCCGTGAAGATCCAAGTCGTCCGAGAGTAGTGAGCCAAGGCAAAAAGGCACCGACTATCGGGAAACCCTTAGTGTATACCTGGCACTTGCACACACCTGCCAGGCGGGGCCTTTTTGCCTCTCGCCACAGGAGACAAAATGCACGTTTATGTTCTTGCCGTGACCGGCCCAGACGGTTGCCCCAGACAGATCGTCGGCGTTTACGCCGACCTGCCGCTTGATGCACGAAAGATCGACATCAACCAACACGCCGCAGCACCCCTCGCCGGCCAATGGCGATCCGACCAGTTGTCCCTCAACCTACGCCCTCTTTCAATGCCCCTTAAAACATTAACGAATTTAACGATTTTTCCGTTTCTCCCAAGATCGTAAAAACGATTAGAGGTCAGGAGGGACGAGAAATGGTGCAGAACGACAAGTGAGGTAGTCATGTTCACGAATGGCGAAGAAGAGACGCTGTTTGAGAGCATCCTTGAGTCGCCCTTGAGGATCGTCACTGTCCGGGTCTACCGTCAGGAGTTGGAACTGGAAGGGGTAACAGAACCGCACTACTGTCTCCAACTCAGTAACCGTGGCGTTGCCGGCGGCAGCATCGTGATGACCAGCAACATGCACCTCTACCCGAACAGCACGGCGGCAGACAGCGTTGAGGCGATCGGCCTGGCGATGCTGGAGGCAGCTAAGAAGTTGCGAGAAGAGATCGGAGAGAATAAAGAGGAGTGAATGACCCAGACATCCAAAAACGCCCCTACCCCCGCCTCAACACCCGAAAGTCGCTTAAAATCAATCCTGTGCAATCTAAAGGGCATTCCTGTGATCCCCCTGCCGACCAAGAAGAACACTTTGAAGGCCCACTACATCGAGCAGGCTTGGCGAGAAGCCAAGGAGGAACTGCAACACGCAGCCGCCACCCTCGCCCAACACTTCCAGTCCTGGCAACTGTACGCCCCAGCACGCCGCGCCAATGAACTGCACGACCAGATCCACCTCTTCGGCACCGCCGTCTTCCCCTATGACCTCATCCATGCCTACCAACAACTCTTCGACCTCACCGACTCCCCCGCCGCCTCTACCTCCCACCTCCACCTCTTCTGGAAACACATGGCCCTCTTCGGTAAAGCCCTCCTCACCGCTAATAATCCCTAACTAATTTAACGATTTTTCCGTTTCAAATAAGGAGAAAGACCAATGGGCAGTCACTATTACGCCTACGCAGTCATCGGAGTCAAAGCCAGGAAGTACGCCGATGATAAGACTGTCACCTATCAGGTCCAGAAAGTCGTCACAGAAGGATAGGGGGACAACACCAAGACACACAAAGTCTTCGACCAACAAGGCCAACCCGTCATGACCAACCGCCGAGCAGATTACATCCAGTTCCTCGGTAAGAACTACATGAGCAACACCAATGGACGCACAGAGATCGGAGGTGTGCAACTCCAAGATACCAACTTTGAACAACACCTCGCTCAGTTTGGCCTCGAATGGTTCAGCTATGATTTTAACCGCGTCTACAGCGGCGATGTTATCGGAATGAAGATCACTGAGGATGATAACGACCAAGAAGGACTCCCCCTTGACCAACTCCCACAGTTGTTCGCCCAAGCCAAGGAAAGACTACTCAAAGCCGGCATCACCGAAGAACCCAAACTCTTCGCCTCCTTCCACCACTCCTACTAACATGAGCCATGATGAAGACGTTTTCCACTGGTCTCACTACGATATCGTCAAACTGACGAAAGAAATGCTCAACGTCGATGACGATGACCCCGTGAAGATCCATGTCGTCCGAGAGTGAGCCATTAACGAATTTAACGATTTTTCCGTTTATCCCAAGATCGTAAAAACGCTTAGAGGTCAGGAGGGACGAGAAAAGATGTACAAGGTCATGGTGCAGGACGATACCGGCAACTGGAGCGAGGAAGGCCATAGCGACAGTTTCAGCAACGCCTGGGATTACGCCCGTGTCCTCAAGAAACAAGGCAAGACAGTCAAGGTCGTCGGCCCGGAAGGGGAGTGGGAAGTAAAATGACACTCAAACAGTGGGAGGAACGCCTCCGTCTTCTGTAACCTGCTCCGTCGCCCTCCTCGCTAATAAGGCCCGTGTTAACCTACCTCTCGCCCCCTAATTAACACCCACCACCCACCCCCATCTGTGCAACCCCAGCCTCGCTGGGGTTGTTCCCTTTTGTGCATCCTTTAATCCCGTGCAGTGGGGTAGGCTGCACGCCATTTCTCCTAGAAAAAGAAAAGCAAAGTGGAAAAATCGTTAAATTCGTTAAAATCGGTATAGCCCACCCCCGCCTAAAACCCCTTAAAATACCCCAATTATCCACTTTTCTTTAACGATTTTAACGAATATTCCGTTTCAAAGATCTAAAATGGGAAATGGAAGAGATTACGGATAGGGAGAGGGGGAAAATGGTTAATGCGTAACGATTGCCGAGGTGGTGGAAATGATTATTGGAGGTACGAAAACGCCCCGCCAGGAGGGGAGAAGTCCTGGCGGGGGTGGGATCACTCAGTTTCGGGGGGTGCTTCCACCTAGCGAAGTAGGTGTCGGCACTCCAGTCGATCACTCAGTTTCGGGCATCATGTCGTCGGTGAAGATGAAGTTTTTGCGGAGTCCTCTCTTCCTGCGGACCTCCAGCAAATCGGGGCGGTTTTCCAAGAAGCGGCGATCGGGTTCGTTGTCCGAGACCCGTTTGGAGGGGTCCGGGCTGAACAAGACCTTGTCTTCCGCGAACCGCATGTCGGGGAGGCCATCGTTGGTGAGGGCGACGGCCTCGGTCTTGGAGCGGGCCTTGGCCTGCTGCTGGTCGTGGAGTTTGATGAGTCGCCGGCCCTCACGCTGGCGGATGGCGAACATTTCGGCTGCGTCTTGCTCGTTGCCATCGTTGACGGCGCCACGGTGGCTGGTGGTCTGCTTCTTGGTCGTGGTCGGAGGCATGGTCAATCTCCTGATAAGGATTAGCCCGGCAGGGAAGTCCTGTGGGCTGGCCATGCACCTTCTTGTGCTTGTCTGACCCTCCGTTCTGGAGGACGGAGAATATTCTGCATTTGTCGTGCCAACGAAGAGCAAAAGCAAAACATCTCCACATTCATGATACCAGATTAAGGGGAACAAGCAAGATCGTAAAACCGCTTAGGGGCCGAGAGCGGTGAAACTTAAAACTGACGAGGTGCAAGATGAAGAAGACGAAGAAGAACAGCAAGGCGAACCGTTTCAGCCCGAAGGACAAGCGGTCCTTGCTGTCGCTGGTGCGGAAGACGAAGAGCCTGAAGGGGGCGCAGATCGCCTGGAAGGAGATGGGCCGGGGCTATATCAGCCGGGTGACGCTGTGGAAGCTGGCGAAGGCGAAGGGGATCGACCTGCCTCGGGGTCGGCCGAAGGTGGCGGTGACGCCGAAGATGGTGCGGGACAGCCTGGGCCTGGCGTCGTGAGAAGGTAGGTGCCTTGGGGTGGGCAGGGGGGTTCACAGCCCCCCTGCCTTGTTAAAACGGCCGTCTTTTTCCCGGTCTTGAGCAGTACGGTGCCGATTGAATCGTTTATCGGGTTCACCGTTCTGTTTGAGTCCTCTCTGGTGGATGCGGGTGTGGCGGACAACGTCTTTGCGGAGGGCCTTGACGATTTGTTCAAGGCGGTTACAGACCTGGGTGAGAAAGTCCTGTGCGGTGCCTTTGCCTTGGAGTATGATGTAGCCGTCTTCCACGGCACCGCAGATTTCTGACAGGTGGTCTTCGAGTTCTTGGCGTTCTACGTCACGCATGGGGGCACCTCCCAAGAGGGTATCTTACAGCAACTCCTGTGCCTGGGGGAAACGGAAAAACCGTTAAATCCATGAAGACACGCAAGGTAAGTTGGTGGGTGGCAGAGTGTCTGGACGACCACCGCTGCTTCAACATTCGTGGCCGGACCCGCCAAGAAGTCATGAAGCAGGTGACTGACCTTCGGGTCCGCCGCAACGACGAGGTCTATGGCAAGTGCTTCGTTGACGACCACGGCAAGGCCCGCTATGGCTGGCCGAAGAAGGTCACGGTGGAATACACCTCGACGTTGGATTTGGTCTTCACTTTGTTGGGTGAGGGCGGTTGCGAATCGTAAAACCGCTTAGGGGACGGAAACGGAAAAATCGTCACAAACGGAGACGCAAGGCATGTTCACTCGACGCAATCGGAGCTTCTGCCCCAAGACCCGGAAGTGGGGACACCACTACGACAAGACCACTCATCGCTGTGAGTGCGGGGCGTGGGAGCGTGGGTTCACTCCGAAGAAGGAGCCGGTTCGTCCTCGGGCCGAGTGTCAAATCTGCGAGCGGAACCAGGCCCTGGACCGTTACGGCGTGATGGTTCACCACGGCTACGAGCGTCCAGGCATCGGCTGGATTCAGGGCGACTGCTTCGGCGTCAAGTTCAAGCCGTACCCGGCCACCGATGCTTTGGAGCGGTATAAGGTGTTCATCGAGCGGATGCTGTCCGCACGGCGGCAGGAGTTGAAGGACTTGGAGACGGTGGAGGAGTTGCCCTACACCTACGAGAAGGGCTGGCCTCGCAAGGACCGGGAAGAGATCACCGTGCAGGTGAAGCGGGGCGAGAGTGACCGCTACGAGGGTTCATACACCATCCCGAGCTTCGATGACCTGGCTGAACGGCGCAAGCGTGCCCTGGACCGGGACATCTTCCAGTTCAACGACGAACTTGAGCGGGTGACGAAGCGGATCGAGAAGGCCAAATCGTAAAACCGCTTAGGGGCCAAGGATAGCCCTGAATCGTCACAAACGGAAAAATCGTTAGAGGTGGATCATGTTAACGGCGAAGGAATTTGCGGTGTTGCGAGGGGTGAGGAACTGTGAGGGGCGGCTCTGGAAGAGCAAGCTCTCCAGCATGTGGCAGAAGTCGCACTACCCCGGCTACACCCCGGACGAGGCGTCTACGCTCCAGGCGTTGCGGAACAGCAGTCGGTTCGGCCCCCGTGGTTTGAAGAACCTCACGCTGCTCTAATCGTAAAACCGCTTAGGGGGCAAGTCGCCTGCCCCCCTCCCTCGGAGAGAGCCATGTTCAGCGAAGCCGTGCGTGACACTAGCCGTGCGATCATCACGGCGATCCTGACCGACGCCAACCTGCCGGTGGAGCGGTGCCACACCCCGGACACCCGCAATGCGGTCTGCTGCCTGGTAGAACAGTGCTGGTTGACTGAGGGGATGGAGCCGGCGTTCACGCAGAACTGCCAGGCCCACGTCGGCCTGTTTGCCGTGCCCATCGTCCGCCTGGTGCGGATCAACGCCAACGGGCGGGACAGCATCCCGGCTCATGTGTTGGTGCAGGTGGGGAACCTGATCATTAACCGCTACACGCTCTGGGTGGCGGGGAAATCGTAAAACCGCTTAGGGGGCGAGGTCGGAAGAAGTCACAAGAGGGTCGAACGATGATCGTGCAGCATGGTGCGGTGGTCAAGTACAGTGGCATGCTCCCGTGCCGGGTCGTCCTCCGGGCCTTGAAGGACGGCAACACTCGCAAGGTCGTGGAGTACGTGGTCCACACTCAAGGGTTCACGGAGACTGGCTCGTCGTTCTCCAACGGCAACTACTTCCCGGTCCACTGCTACGGCAGCGAGGAGGCGGCACTGGCTGAGGCGAAGGCCAGGTTCGGTCAGCGCCAGGCCGAGTTCGAGGCCGAAGCCCGGCCCGAGAACCTCCAGCACCCGGAGGTTATCGACGTGATCATGCGGCTGGTCATCGACTCGCAGATGGCGAGGGTGGCCTAATCGTAAAACCGCTTAGGGGGCACGGAAGCCCTGACCTTTCTTCTGGAGAACTGACGATGAAGACGAAGCCTCTGACTCTGAGCTTGGAGTTGAGTCCGAAGGCCCTGATCTTCAAGCGGTCCTTGGACGCCCAGCATGAGTATGTCGTGCTGACCTGTGACATGGACTACCTCGACTTCATGAAGAAGTACCCCAACGGCAAGCGCGCCGAGCCGGTCGAGTTGGATGAGACGTGGGACGAGTTCTGGCTCGTCTACCTTGCCGACTGCTTCGACCCGCCGCTGGCGATCGTCCGGGCGAAGAACGAGCAGGACGCCGAGGAGGCGTTCGTGGACAACCTCGATTGGGCGCACGTCAAGGAGCCGGACCTGGCGGATTACGACGAGGACAGCTTGAGTTTTGGGCCGCACGGTCAGCCTTACGACGGCTCGCAGATTCACGTCGAGCAGGTCATCCTCGTGGGGGTGGAGTTATGACACCTGAGCGAATTCGGGAGTACGTCGAGCAGATGGCGGCTTATCCGGTCAATGAGGATGCCGCCGTCTACGTTCTTGGCAACGCCCTCTTGCAACACATTGTCACCCAGAAGTTGCCGGATGAGGAGTTGAACTCTTACATGAAGTCGCTCCTCGACGGCATCATGGACACGGCGGCTAACATGCGAGAGATGCTGTAGGTCGTAAAACCGCTTAGGTGGCGAGACGCCCAAAACAGGAGACAACGATGCTGACCGTCATCCGTGGGCATGTGAGTCCTGAGACTGCCTACATTGTTTCAGACTATCCCTACGGCCGGCAGTTGCGGTGCAAGATCCGCTACTGGTTGGAGACGAAGAAGAGCCACGGGATGCGGTTCGTCTCCCAGACGACCAACCCGAAGAAGAACAACGAGGTCTTCAGCAACAAGGCCAAGGGGAGCATCTACAACACCTTCATGGTCATGGTGGTGGACGAGCGGGGGTACGTCTTCTACCGCTCGCTCTCCCTCTACGCCCGCCCGGAGGACTTCGCCCGTTTCGAGGCCGAGGGCGTCGTGGCCCAACTGGATGAGCAGGAGCGGAAGACGCACGACGCCCTGCTCGCCATGTCCCGCAAGATGAACCCCAACTCCTGGCAGGAGTGGGACGAAGTCTTTGTCCACGCCGAACACATGGCGGCGAGCATGGTGGAGCGGGACGTGGCGAAGTTGCACGCCCTCTACGAGCAGCAGCACGGCCCGGTCTACCTGCCCAAGTTCCAGGCCGCCCTAGAGCAGATCAACGCCCGGAAGGGCCGCATCCTCGACGTTCCCTCCACCACCAGGGGGCTTGAGGAATGAGCTACTTCGCAGTCCGCCGGGCGACCGTGCCCGGCTACCCAGGGATTCGCTATTACGATGGCGAGGAGGCCGAGTTAATCATCCTCGCTGACGACATGAAGCAGGCCGGGGAACGATACATGCTCTCGTCCTCGCCTGCTGAGTGGGGATACAACGCCCTGGTGATCTCCCCGGTTGTGGTGATGGACTACGCCCTCATCAGGGACTTTCAAAAAAGGGAGTGGTTCCTCATCCTCAAGAACGGCAAACTGCGACGGCTGCCGCAACAGAATTAAGGGGCGGGTGAAGGGGCTGGCAAGATGCCGGCTCCTTTGCCTTTTGCTACGCATTACAGCCTCACTGACGCACGGAGGAGTCCGGCCGGCTGTCTTAACGGTTAAGGGCCAGGAGATCGTAAAAACGCTTAGGGGGCAGAACGGCCGGGACGAACAGACAAGACTGGCCGAACACTAACCGGGAGCGAGCGATGATCGTGCTGAACTGGACGGATGCGGCGACGGAGAAGGCGAGCGTCATGCAGTTCACCGATGGCGAGATGGCCACGGCTGTGCAGATGGCGGTGGAGTTGCGTGACCACAAGTCCGGCAAGGTGATCGAGGTGGCCGTCTACCAGTACGACGTGAGCCGGTCTGGTGCCCGCCGGCAGATCGCCGTGGACGCCTACAACAGTCCGAAGACGAAGCGGGTGACGATCTGGAACGGCGCCGAGGTCGTGAAACTCCCGCCCAAGGAGGAGTCGAAGGAGGAGAAGCCGAAGGCCCGGAAGCGGAAGGCCCCCATCGTGAGCGTCAAGGACATCTCGGCGCCGCTGGTGGCGAAGACCCCGGCCCGGACCCGCCGTAAGTCGGTGGCCAAGGCCCTGAGCAACGCCTAAGACCATCCCCCCGCTCGCCCCGGCGGGACATGAGAGGAGTGGGCCAGGAGGAGTGGCCGCCTGCCTTTGAAGGTGGGTTCGACTTCGTAAAACCGCTTAGTGTGTGCAAGGTCGCCCCATCACACAGAGGCCCACAGATGAGTTGGCTGGACGTGGCCGACTTCCTCCGCTCGAAGCGGTGCTTCGAGGCCCGGAGGACCGGCTCCTGCAACTGCGGCAGGGGCAAGCGTAACGCCTGTGCGACCGCTACCCGGATGGCCCGGTCGTGCGTTGCCCTGGACCTGAACGAGCCGGGCGAGGACGGCCCCGAGGCGATCCTGAAGGTGATCGTCTCCAAGTCCTGCGGCCTCTCCAAGCAGGGCCGGGAGTGCAATCACCGGGGCTGCATGAGAAGCGAACACCTGGCGGCATGGATTCGCCGGTTCATCGGCCTTTACACCCAGGTCGCCTGATGCGAACCCGCAACCTCTCCACCTACGGTCTTGTCACCGACCGCACGCACGACAACCTCAAGGCCGCAGGGTGGCGGCCTTACCGGGCCGCCTGGGGCGGGCTTTTGTGGCTGGACCCCAGGACCGGCAAGGGTTACACTGACAGCCAGGCCGAGGCGATCCGCCTGGACCGATTGACCCCACACTACACCTTCATCCCGAGATATTGAACTCTTAACATAAGGGAGCGGAACATGAGTCTGGGCTGAGATAACCAGGGACGATGTGAAGACCGTGCTAGATCGTCACGGCGTTATCGTTACCTACGAGTGTTTGAGCGAACTGCACGACGGACTGGACCACGACAGCATCGAGGATGCTCTGATGTACTACACGAATATGGACGACCAGACCAACTCCATGTTCAGCGACATCGAAGACATCCTAATGGAAAACGGCGTGATCCCCAAGGGCGAAAAGCAGTTCAGAGATACCGACAGCAGCGAGATCGAGGAGGATGAGTAATCGTAAAGAGTATGTCCTTCTGATAACGATTTTTCCTTTTGTTCCGTTTCTCCCGTCATGAAGCAGGTGGCGAAGGCAAAGCTGGATGGGCATGATGACGAGGACGACCGCTGGAAGGAAGATCGTAAAAACGCTTAATGGGCAGGTCGCCCAAGACACCCAAGAGAACCGAACGATGCACCAGACGGCCCAGATCAGCACCGCCGCCAGTCTCCAGCAAGTCGTGGACGCCACTGAGAAGGTGCAGAAACACCTGACCGATACCCACGACGAGACGCCCTACACGTTCAAGAAGCTCACTTACCAGGGCAAGGCCCACTTCCGCTTCACCCAGGTCGTCGTCGTCAACGGCCGGCAGTACGAGGTCACGGTCAGGTCCATGTGAGGTCCGGGGGAGGGGGCAGCACCCCCTCCCTTTAGGTTCGACCTGCCGGGCAGGAGGGCGGCAGAGTGGCCGTCCTGGCGACGGAGGCAACTCCCCTGCCCCGGCAGGTCGAAAAACCGCTTAATGGGCAGGTCGCTCAACACCCAAGAGGACAGAACCCAATGGCCGAAGTCGTTCCCGTCAGGTTCTTGGACCAGGCCGATGCCGTCCAAGAGACAGACCTCCCGATCTGCCTGATCGACCGTATGGAGCTTTACCACCCCGGCAAGGGCGTGGAGGAGGCGTTCCGAGACTACACCGGCTTGGACCCGGCCCGCATCCTCCAAGTCAGTGAGGAGGTTGTGGACGACGAACCAGAGATCGACCGGGACGACCCGCGCGACATCGAGGAGTGGGAGGAGATGCAGCGCGAGCGTTACCCCGCCTACCCCGATCACCGACGCTGGCCTGAGTAGGTCGTAAAACCGCTTAGTGGACGCCCCCGGCACCGGGCCGGGGGGTGGCCCTTTTCGGGAGATGACCGTGAGCGAGAACCTGCTCAAGTTGGTGCCCCAGAACTTCATCATGGGTGGCAACTGCACCTTCACCCTCGTCTCCGACGCCGGGGAGCATCGCACGTACAAGGTCAACCAGTCCGATCCCGTCTACAACGTCGAGGGCGACGAGGACAGCGGCATCAAGTGGCCGGCTGCCTATTGGGTGGCCCTGCTCACCGGGCCGGACAACACCAGCGACTACCGCAGCTTCGCCAAGGTCAACGAGCAGACCGGCGAGCTTCGCCCGGTCGGCAAGTCTGGCATGACGATGGCGACCGAAGCCTTCGCCCTGGCCCAGCTTGTGATCGACTACGCCTTCCAGGGCAAGGAGCTTCCCGAGGGCCTCTGGCTGCAACTGCCCTCCCGGTGCGGCCGGTGCGGTCGTAAGTTGACTGCTCCCAAGGAGCAAAATCCTTACTTCCCCTGGTTCGGCCCGGAGTGTGGGAGCAAGTAACTTGAGGTCGTAAAAACGCTTAAAGGGCGGGGTGGCCCGGTGCCACCACCGCCCTCGTCGTTTCAGGAGGTCCGCTCGATGGCCCGCACTTTCGCTGAGATCATCGCAGCCTACCGGCCCAGCTTCCGCCAGGCCCCGCCGCAGATGGCCGCCGCCCCGGCCCGCCCGGAGGGCGGTATCAGCCTCTACAACGGGCAGGTCCGGGTCCAGTGGGGCCGGGACGCCCGGCGGTTCACTGACCACCTCACCACCGCCCGGCACCTCAAGCAGTCCATCGCCGGCGCCCGTGGCTGGGATGCCGCCTCGTCCTCCTGGCTCTTCCCCCTGGCCGCTGCCGGCCAGGTCGTCCAGGCGTTCAGCGGCTTCGCCGTCCATCCCGATCTGAAGGCCAAGTTGGCTGCGGCCCCGGCGCCAGCCCCCCTCGCCCCCGCCCCCACCGGCAAGGGGCGGGTCGAGTTGCACCGCACCGGCCGTATCTTCGTGGCCTGGAACCCCTGCTCCAAGGACGAGTGGGGTAGCCGGGTGGCCCGGTGCCAGCAGGTCAAGGGCACCCACGGCGGCACCTTCAGCAAGCCCGATGGCGGCTGGTTCTTCCCCCTGACCGCTGCCGGTGAACTGGCGGGCCTCTTCAGCGAGTTCGACATTCACCCCGGCGTTGCCGCCCTGGTGCAGACCAAGGAGGAGGAATCCGGCCCCTGCCCCCTAGCCGCTGCCCTTCTCGACCAGGCTGAGGCGGTCCTCGTAACCTATTAACCACCCCCCCCACCAGGCCGGCGTTTTGCCGGCCTGGTTCGCTTCTGGGAAGGCCCTTTGCGTGCGATAGGAGGCCCGCCAGCGAGCGCTGACCGGGCGAGACGGCCCGGTGGTTGCCTCAAGGCCAGGACCGCTCAGAGGGCCGCAGGATCGTAAAAACGCTTAGGGGCCAGCCCCGGCTGGGTTGCCGGGGAAGGCCCTTTTTGGGGACAGCCGATGACCACCGCCACCCGCAAGATGTTCGCCCACCAGAAGCACGCCGTCCGCTGGATGGTGTCGCACCGCAACCGCCCGTATAAGGGCGTGCGGCTGAAGGGCGGCATCCTGGCCGACGACATGGGGCTGGGGAAGACGTTCGCCGCTTTGATCGCCGCTCACGTCCACCACCAGGCGGACGGTGCGGAGATCGTGGTGCTGGCGCCGAAGTCTCTCTGCGGCAACTGGACGAAGGAAGCCCGCATGGCCGGCGTGCGCGTCAACGTCTACTCCTCCTCGAAGATCCCGGCCGAGGGCCGGGTGGAGCAGGACCACCAGGGCAAGCCGAAGAAGGTCTACAGCCCCTCCGAGGGCCTGCCGGCCCGCTACGTCCTGCTGGCAGATGAGGCCCACTACTTCCAGAACATGAAGAGCGACCGCACCCAGCGTTTCCTCGCCCTGGCGATGAGCGACCGCTGCGTGGCCGTCTACCCCCTGACCGGCACCCCCATCAAGAACGGGCGCCCGGTCAACCTGCTGCCGCTGCTGAAGGCTATCGGGCACCCCCTGGCCAACAACCCGAAGGCGTATGAGGTCCGCTACTGCGCGGGCCGGCTGGAGCAGGTCGTCGCCAAGAACGTCAAGACAGGCGAGCGCGTGGCCCGCCAGGTCTGGAAGAACGACGGGGCGACCAACCTCGTTGAGCTTCACGAAATCACCAAGGGCTGCATCCTGCGCCGGCTCAAGGGCGAGTGCCTGGACCTGCCCGAGAAGGTCCGCTCGCTGGTCGAGGTCGAGCCGGAAGACGACGCCCGCCGGGCCTATGACGAGACGTTCGCCCGCCTGCGTGCGGAGTACCGCCGCCGCCTCGCCAACGACGAGATCACTGGCTTTGGCGATCACCTCGTCATGCTGTCCAACCTGCGGCGCGCGGCGTCGATCGCCAAAGCCCCCACCGCCGTCGAGATGGTCGAAGAGGTGCTGGAGCAGGGCGGGCAGGCGGTCGTCTCCTGCGAGTTTAAGGACGGCGCCAACATCGTCGCAAACCACTTCGGCGTCAGGGTTTTCGACGGCAGCCTCTCCACCGCTCAGCGAGATGAGATGGTCGCCCGCTTCCAGGCCGGCGACCAGAAAGTCATCGTCCTGATGGGCAAGGCGGGCGGCGTCGGCATCACCTTGACCGCCGGCCAGACGATCATCCTGCTTGACCGCCCCTGGACGCCGGGCGATGCCGTCCAGATCGAGGACCGGGTTCACCGGATCGGCCAGGCCGGCATGGTCAACGCCTACTGGCTCCAGTACGGCGCGGCCGATACCAAGGTCGATAACGTGCTGATGCAGAAACAGGAGAACATCGAGGAGGTTCTCCACGGTCAGCGCAACGGCCTGGCCTTCTGCGAGGCCAGCTTTGCCCGCCAGATGGCGGCGGCGATCTTCGGGGACTAAGTAGGTCGCAAAAGGGGGGGCTTCGGCCCCCCTTCCTTTGCCCCCTATTTCCTACTTTCTCACTCCACAATGGCGGGGATAAGTCCCCGGCCTATTTCCACCTTCTGCACTCCGTTTATTCCGTTTGTGCCGTTTCGCCCCAAGAGGATAAGTAGCCGTGGATAAGTCAGCGCCCGCCCCCCAAACCCTGCACAGAGCAAAGCCGCTCACCCGAACGCCCTTTGCGTGCGATAGGACGCCCGCCAACAAGCGCCAGGCCCTTAACCCGGCCCGACGCCCGCCTCATCACTCCGACGCTTCAGCCGGCCGCAGGATCGTCAAAACGCTTAGGGGCCAGGCCCCGGCCTGAAGCCGGGGACCACGCTCTTTTACATTCCGCCACCCGCCTCCCCTCCAAGGAGTCCATGCCATGACGTTCTGGGAAGTCCTCGCCCTCAATCGAGTTACCCTCGACGGCACGCACCTGCACCTGTCAGAGACGCTCGAAGCCGTGGCCTTCAACGAAGACCAGGCCCGGATGATGGGCGAGCAAATCGCCACCATCTGCCAGGCCCAAGTCATTCGGTGCCGCATCCGCCCCCTGGAGTTGAGCGACGAGCAGGCCCACCGGCTCTTCTACGATCGCGGCCTGGCCGATGCCCGCGACGGCCTCCCGTCTGCCGCCAGCGACTACCCCGCCGAGTGGCAGGCTGATTACAGCAACGGCTACGACGCTGGTAAGCCCCGCCGCGTCCGCAAACGCTAACCTACAAGGCCAGCAAAATGCTGGCCTTGTCTCATTTTATGCCACGTCGATTCAGTTCACTGATCCGCCGCTTAACGCTTTCGCGGTATGCCAGATTCTCGGGTGACGTAGGTTGTCCCCTTCTACCGTTGCAACTTGAAATGTGAGAGATTAACCCTAGCGCCAATTCGGCTTGCAATTTCTTGATGACCAAATGAGGAACTACCAAGGAAAGCAACCAATAGGCGGCAGTGTTGTTCCAAGTACAAAGCCATTTTGGTTTTCGGTTCGGGCCTGGGTTGCGGACATAGTGGATCGAGGTAAGGCGAGCATGGTCCTTAAACCAATTCACCAAGCATTCGCTTGTGATACTGACAGTGACCTTTACGGAATATCCCGGCGTGGTCCGCCTACCCGTTCCCGGCTTCCTGCGGTTAACGTAAATGCATCCTTCCCCGTCAATGATCCCCGCTAAGTAACCAATCGAAATATCATTCATATTAGATATATCGGCACCACTTGCCTTGCTTCTTTAGTCAATTCTCTACCCATTTGCAAGAGCTACGAAGCCCGCCAACGAGCGCCAGCCACGCAAGCCGACCTAGCCCCCACCTCAACGCCTCCGACGCTTCAGCGGGCCGCAGGATCGTAAAAACGCTTAACGGGTGCCAGGCGGCATCGTGCCGCCTGCGTCCCCTGCCGTTCCGGTTGGAGTGAGTCCGATGAACTTCCGCACCCTGGTCGCCCGCCGCGCCGACACCTGCCGTTCCTGCAACGGGGCCATCCGCCCCGGCCAGAAGATCCGTTGGGCCAAGGGGCGGGGGAGCTACCACATGAGCAACGAATGCCCCGCCCGTGGCGGGCGTCCCGCCGTCGCCGCCTCCCCGCCGGTCCCCTTCAACGACGAGTCGGACGCCCCGCCGTCCGACGTGGCCGAACACGACTGGTGGCGGTGGGAGGGCTGATCTTCTCACCACCAAGGGGGCCACGCCCGGCCCCCTTCTTCGTTTTTCCTAACCTCTTGTCCCACGGGAACTTGCGATGATCACCTGCGAGATTTGCGGCGGCGAGCTTCTGCCCCTCGGCAAGCTGGGCGACCGGCTGCACCTGCGTTGCCGGTCCTGCCACGCCCCGGCGTCGATCGACGTTGAACGGGACGGCGACCAGATTTCGCCCGAACAGTGGGAGGAGTGTTTCGGCTGCGAGGACGTGCCGGCCCTTGACCCCGATTCGGGTTTTCCGGTCTTCTCTGACACGCCCTCGGAGGACGAGGACGACGGCGGGGACTGGTAACTGTGCAGCCCCGCCGGCCGCAACTTCTGTGCAGCCCCCACGCAACCCCCGGCCTCTCCTGTCTTGTGCAGGGGGGCGACCGGGGGTTAATCGTTTTCGGCCAGGCCGCCACTTCAGATATTAGCCCCCTCTGATATCCGTAATCAGCTTGTACATTAGCCCCCTCTGATATCCGTAATTACGGCCTGTGCAACCTACATTATGGATAGGCTTAATCCGTAATCACGGGCTTATTAGCTACAATGCGGATAGCTAATAGGCGAAGCAATAAGCGATATTAGCTATCTCTTAATGCCTTGCCCCCCAGGTGGCCACACACGACATTAGAGATGAACGTTGTAGCAAAATTAAAATCAGGAAATTAGAGATGAAAAAAGTCTCAAATAGGTGCCAGTGGGGGGCCACCTGGGGGGCAAGGCCGACCACCTGTTTGTGTCTTTGTGTGTGTGCGTGGTGCGTGCGTGCCAAGTCCGGCACTAGTTTGTTTCGGTGTGACGACGCTTGTCCGCATTTCTCGTGTCAGTTCTTCGGCATAGTTGTTTTAACTTGTTACAGAATTCTTGACACCCCTGTG
>FRDC01004643.1_pt1 | contig 33499 bp, 56 predicted proteins | sample 1106171 | NCBI WGS metagenome assembly FRDC01 (sample SAMEA3930566, study PRJEB13176) | freshwater metagenome | biome: Drinking water system; feature: drinking water; material: water | place: Singapore | collected 2014-12-20 | reverse complement strand
CGTTGACCGGCTCTCCGCCGACCTCGATCACCACGAACTCGCCCGCGCCGAGCGCGTCGCCGATCGCGTCGAGCAGGGAGCCGATCACGTCCTGGCGCGTCTCGCGCTGAGCTTCGGCGAGGCTGCGGGAAACCGCCGCGAAGTCGGACGCAGCCATCACCGCCTCCACTGCGGGCTGCGCTCACCCGCCGGCATCGCGTCGTCGTCCGCGTTGTCGAGGGCGATCAAATGCCCCTCCAGCGTGTCGGCCAGCAGGTCATGGAGCCCATCGGCGAAGGCCTGAATCGCGCTCGCCGCCGTGGGGTCATCGACGACAGCCCGCTCCGCGCTGAGCTTGAGGCTCAAGGCCCCCGCGATCAGAGCGCGCACCTTGGTCTCGGCATGCTCGGCGGTGGCTTCGGGGAGGGAGCGCAGGGGAGCGGATAGGGCGGGGCTGATGGAGTCGGGCATGGCTATTCCCTCTGTCCGGAAACCGCTTGCCAAGCGGCCATGTAGAGTTCGGGCTTTCCGCGCCGCGCGGCGTCCGCATAGCAAGCGTCGGCCTGCCAGTGGAAATCGGAGCGGGGGTTGTTGTTGGCGAATGCGGAGAGCCAGATGCGATGGGCTGCCTCCGCTTGGAATTCGCGATCGTCCAGCGCGGCGATCTTGTCCGCGAACGCCTGTCGCGGCTTGCCGCTGTTGTCCGTGCCGTCGAGGCAGAGGGCGGGGCTGATGGTGTCGGGCATGGCTAGGCGCCTCTCCGTTTGGCCTCTTCGGCCTCCTGTTCGGATTTCAACAGGCGCGCAGCTTCGAGGAGTGCGTGCCCCACGGCTTCGACGGCGCGATGGCCCGCGACCTCATAGATCACCTGAATGTCGTGGTATTCTTCGCGGCGCTTGACGCGGTAGATCGTGGCTTTCCCATCTTGAACCATGATCTTGGTGTTGCCGTTGTTGGAGTGGATGAACGTCGTCGGCGCCGTGTAGAAGTGCTCGTTGTGGACGTGTTCGCTCATGGCTATGCCTCCATCTTGGCAATGGCAGCGCGAGCGGCGTCCGCCGCTTCCGACACGTCGCCCATGTGATCGGCGACGGCCAGCGACTTTATGAGATGCGTGAGAATGGCGCGGTACTCGGCCAGATCCTTCATCGCGCGGACCCAGGCGTCGTAGGTGTTTCGCTGGTTGGCAGCTTCGTCAATCACGTTCATCACTCGCTCTCCTCAAGCTGTTCGCGCAGATCCGCAATCGCCTCGGCCTCGGTGGCGCCGTAGCCCACCGCGTCGCCCTCGTCGTAGCTGTCGAGCACGGCCGACCAGTCGAAATTGCGGATCGGGATCGGCGGGTAGATGTTGTGCGTGATGATGCGCACGCCGTTGTGGTGGGGCGGATTGAGCGGCGCCATGCACTCGCGGCCGAGCTGCATCAGGTCGTCGGCGGTCATTGCTCGATCTCCTCGCGGCGGTCGTAGGGCGCGCCGGGCTGGCGCTGCGGCGACGTGTCGTAGATGATCCGCCGGGCCTGAATGCCGCGATCGGTGCCGCGCCGGGAGAATGCGTCCGGGTCCCTCCGTTCGCGCCGCTGAACGTCGAAGCCGGCGGCGGCGAGCGCCGCGATCAGGTCCATAGCCATCGAGAGGTGCGCGCTCTCAAAGCCCTCGTACCGATCGCCGTTGTCGTGCTTGGCGATGGCCTGCGCGAGGGCGCGGGTCTCGGGGCTCATCACGCCGCGACCTTGTAATCGCCGGTCTGCCGGACGCGGCGCAGGTCGTTACGCACGACACCGCGCAGCACCGTCATCGCTCGGCTGACCTCGCGCTCCACCGCGCCGCGCTCGAAGTAGGTCTCGCTCAGCGACGCCTCGACCATCGCGTAGGCCAGGGCGACCTTCTCGCGGCGGGCGGTCTTGCTCAGGGCGTTCGGGCTGGACTGCATGGCTGCCTCTCGTCTCGGGTGACGAGAGGGAATATATACGCATTCGCATTCGATGCAAACAAAAAAATACGCACCCGAATGCGATGCGCGTTTATTCGGGCCGGTAGGAGCCTACGACCAGGGCCTCGATCCAGACCTCTTCGTCGCTGCCGTCGGGGGCCGGGACCGGAATCGGCGCCTGGTGCTCAGGGTGGCTCGATCGCGGCCAAAGCCAGGCTTTCCCTGTGGCGTCCACGATGTACTGCTTCACGGTCGCCTCGGTGAGCCCGTCAGCTCGGCGCCGGTAGACGACCACGTTCTTGCCGCTCTCCAGGGCCCCCTCGATGGTGTGTAGCTTGATACACACGATCGTAGAGCCGTCCGGGTAAACCTGGTCCATGGAAGGGCCGCGGACTTTTAGCCCAAATCTGTGCTTTCCGGGGAACCGGGGATCGGGGTCCGCGTAAACCTCAAACCATTGATCCGTAGGCCATTCCACGGCTTCTACGTACGCCCCCGCCTGGACCGCCCCTACCACTGGCACCGGTTCGAGAGCCGGGCTCCTGAGTACCGTATATCCTAGAAAGTCTTCCAATGTTTGGCCAGCAAGAGTTGCGAGTTTGTGAAGAAAGGCGGGCTCAGGAAGGTGAACCCCGCGCTCCCACCGCGAAACCGCTGGTTGAGTTGCCGAAAGACGCTCCGCGAACTCGTACTGCTTGAGGCCGAGGGACTGGCGTAGACGCTTGATCTTGTTGGCGATCATCGTCATCCGCCACGGGGTAGCGTAATCGCGTCCAGACCGCAAATGCGCACCCGCATTTTCCGCTTCCAAGCGGATACGAATGCGTATATATTCCGGTTCCCATGAGACCGATGAAATTTGTCCGAGAGCAGCTCGGGATCACTCAAGCCAAGCTGGCCGAGGTTGCCGGCGTGGGGCAGGGGACTGTCTCCCGTTGGGAAACCGAGACTGAGAAGACCGAGGCGCTGGAGCCGTCCCGCGTCGAGATGGCCGCTATCCGCGAGTGGGCCCAGGCCCATGGCAAGACGCTGGAGGATAGCTGGTTTTTTGCCGTTCCTGGCGAGGCCGCTTGATGGCAACCCCCACCCCCGCAGTCGAGAGGGATCTCGGGAAGCTCGTGGAGAGACTCGAAGCGGCGAGCGAGGGGTCGAGCGAACTCGACTGGTGGATTTTTCTGCTCGCGACCGAGCGAGGGCAATTTGAGTTCGCCACGCCGCCGGAAAATCTCAAGCTTCCGTGGCCGCGGTGGATCGAAAACAATCCGATCAAAATCTGGGACCAGTGGGAGCCGCGCGCTTATTCGCGGAGCCTCGACGCCGCGCTGACGCTGATCGGCGACCGCTGGACCGACTATTCCATCGAGGTCTGCCGCGCGAAGTTTGCGACGCCCGACCCGACTCCGTGCTGTGCCTGGATCGCCGACGGCGACCTCAACAATCCGCGCACGAAGCAGATTGCCGCGAACGCCGCGACCGCGCCGCTGGCCGTGTGCCTTGTTGCCCTGAAGGCCCTTACCCAAGCTTCCCCCGCTCCGGAGGTCGCATGACAGCGCGCCCCGTCGATCTTGAGACCGGCATGGACCGCATCCCCGTGTGGGTCGGCATTGCAGCTCTGGCCGCCCTCTGCGTCGTCGCGGCGGGTGCTGCGGCAGGGATTTGGGCTGTCGTCATGGTGCTCGCATGAAGGTACTGGACCTCTTCAGCGGCATCGGCGGCTTTTCCCTCGGCCTTGAGCGCGCGGGGATGCAGACGGTTGCGTTCTGCGAGGTCGATCCCTTCTGCCGCCGCGTGCTCGCCAAGCATTGGCCCAACGTTCCGGTTTACGACGATGTCCGAACGCTCACCGCCGACCGCTTGCGAGCAGATGGAATTGCCGTGGATGTCATCTGCGGAGGGTTCCCCTGTCAGGACATCAGCTGGGCCGGTGCTGGCAGTGGCCTCGACGGCGAGCGCAGTGGCCTGTGGGCCGAGTATAGCCGCCTGGTTGGCGAGCTTCGACCCAGCTTCGTCGTCGTGGAGAACTCGGCAGCTCTCCTTGCTAGGGGGCTTGGCCGAATTCTCGGAGATCTGGCCGCGATCGGGTATGACGCGGAGTGGGACTGCATACCAGCGGCAGCCATCGGCGCCCCTCACGAGCGAGACCGAGTCTGGTTGGTTGCCTACCCCAACACGCTCGATGGGGTCCCGTGGCTGGGGGTTCTCGCTGACTACCAAGCGCAGATACTCGCGACGAAAGATCGAAACAGCGCATCGGTATGGCTGGCGCCCCCCGCCATGCCTCCTCGAGTGGGCGATGGGTCTGCCGATTGGTTGGACCGTCGTGAGCGAACCGAAGTCATCGGCAATAGCGTCGTCCCGCAAATCCCGGAGCTGATCGGTCGCGCCATCATGCACGCTGAGCAGGAAAGGCTCGCCGCATGACCCCGCTCCCCGGCCTTCTGGCGCTGCTCGTGCTTGGAGTGGTCTCCGCTGTGTCCCTGATTGCTTGGGTGGCGTGATGGGGGCGACTGCGCTTCGCGCACCGGGTGCTCGTGCTTCGCACGGAGCCGCTTCGCGTCTCCGCCTTCGGCTTCGCCCCCTGTCGCGGGAGACGCGCTAGATGGTCGACCTTTCGCCCGCCGGCTCACAAGAACATGCGCGCCCATCAGGTGGTCGAATTCTACCGCTCGATGCAGACCAGCCACGCGGCAAAGCGCATGCGGCGGGACACGCCCGAGATGCAGGCCGAGAAGTTCCGGAAGCGGGCGAGGGAGGCGCGCTCGTGATGCGCCGCCCCCAAATCCTCTGGACCGATGCCCAGGTCGCCGAGCTGCGCGCGCTCTGGGATGAGGGGCTGACCGGCTCCGAGATCGGCAAGCGCCTGGGATGCTCGAAGGCAGCGGCCATCGGCAAGGCCTGGCGCCTCAAGCTCAAGCCCCGTCTCTCCCCACTCCCTGCCAAGCAAGCGGCCCCCAAGGTCCGCATGCCGGTGCCGAACGATATCGTCGAGCAAGTCATGGCCAACCTGCGGGGGCGCCGATGACCGACGTAGCCGACTTCGGTGCTGAGTGGGATGAGATGGTTCGCCAGCTTCGCATCCGCCACCTGGTCGAGCGCGGCAAAGGCTGTTGCTGGCCGCTCTGGGCTGACAACGCGCGCCCCAACTTCATGTTCTGCGGAGCGCCCAAGGTCGGGCCGCTGTCGAGCTACTGTCTGACGCACGCCAAGCTTGCGTGCATCTCCGAACGCCGCGCCCCCGCGCGCCCCGAGGCCCAGGGGATCCATGCCCCTGTGGTGTCTGCGATTGCAGACGTCATCCTCCCAAACTCGACCGGGCTCAGCAATGAGTCCGGTCCTTTTGGGGGTGCCTCGGCTTCGCCTCGGAGCGGCTACGGCACCACTAGCCAGCCCACGGCATCCGAGTTTGCAGCGGAGTGCAACAAGTGAGCCGTCACAAAGGAGGACAACGCCATGGCAGACATCGGAGCGCCGATCCGCAAGCACGAGGTCATTCCGACGCGCTCGCCTATTATCGCGCCCGAGCCAGCCAGCCCAAGCCTGCCGCAGCGTTCGACGCCGAGTGGGCCGCCCTCAACCGTGCCGAACGTCTCGCCCGAGCGGATTCCGGAAGAGGTGAACTGAAGGGCGCCGACTCCGAATGGTCGCAGTGGACCACGACGATCACGCCCGCTCCGATCTACAGCCTGTCGCCCATCACGACGAAGATTTGGGCGCACAACCTGCTCCGTGCCGCGTCTTACACGACGCGGATGTCCAGCCTTATCGCCGAGCCCCCGGAGGCACCCGAGATTGAGAACGCGGGCCTTTCGTTTGGCGAGATCGTGGCGCATCGCATGTGGCGCATCACCGCCGAGCGCAAGCTCAAGAGCGGCTATCGAGACGACATATGGGAGCCCGGCGTGCCGGTTTCCGGCGACCCCGACCACGGCGTCCACGCCTTCAAGGCCGGCGACCCTGGAATTTCCGATGCCGTGGCGCAATACGGGCCCAACGGGTTCATGGCGGCGATGGCCCGGATGACCGGGCTACTCTGGTCAGGCAAAGAGGCGTCAGACGTGTGCGCCCGCGACATTGGCGCAGCGATCGGAACTGTCCGCCTCTACGGCACCGTCATCGAGCACGAGCGCGGCTACCGGGCTCAGTACGCCATGGTCGAGTCGATCGATCGCATTGAGGACTGCGCGCTCGATGGGGATGAGAAGGTCGCATTGCTCGCCGAGCTTCGCGCCGCTTACTGCCCGGAGAGCGCATGACCCCGCACTCCGCCCTCAACGCCCGCATCGCCGCCTCCCGTCGCGGCGCTCGCACCCGCAAGCGCATGACCGCAGCTCGTCAGGACATCGAGGGCGAGTTCCAGGAAGCCGTTGCCGATCACCTCGACCTTGTTCTCCCCGATGACGCGTGGTGGACGACGTTCCCGGCCGGTGGCGGTGGGAAGGTGCGCGGCGCCATCCTCAAGCGCAGGGGCCTCAAGGCAGGTGTCCCCGACATCCTCATTGTACAGCGCGGGCGCCTCTACGGCATCGAGTTGAAGGCCCCCAAGGGCACCGTCTCGGGTGCGCAGACGAACACACACGCCGACCTCGTGGCCGTAGGCGTGCCCGTCGCCGTCTGCCGCACCTTGGACGGCATCCACGAGGCGCTGGTGCGCTGGAACTTCAAGCTCAAGGGGAGGTTGGCGGCATGAACCAAGGCGAGCACTGGGAATCCTTCCGCGACTCCCGAGCCCACTTCATCAAGTACCCCACGGCTGAGAACGGCGAGATCGTGAAGGCCACCTATCGGGCTTGGGTCTCATCCGATCCCCAGGTCACGGAAAGCGAGCGCCATTCGCTCTGTTCCAGCTTCGATCGACACGTCGCCCAGCAGATTGCGAGGGCTGCCGCCTGATGACTGACGCGCTCGCCCTGATTGACCGCGTTGCGCTGGCCATGACCTTGGTCGACGGCAAGGGCCGCTCCGAGCAGAAGCGGCTTGTTCTGGCCATGCGTGCAGCCGGCATGCTGGGCGACCATGAGACCACGCTGGCGATCGTCTTCCTCGGTTTGGGGAACGCTTGATGGCCCGCATCCGCTCCCTGCACCCGTCCATTTTCACGGACGAAGCGTACATGGCGCTCAGCTTCGCGGCTCGCGAGCTGATCAAGGGACTTTGGTGCGAGGCTGACGACCACGGCGTGTTCGAATGGAAGCCGCTCACGCTCAAGGCTCGCCTCATGCCGGCGGACAACGTCGACATGGTGGCGCTCATGGCAGAGCTGACCGCCGGGCGGTTCGTCCTTCTGGCGGAACACGAAGGCCGTCAACTCGGCGCGGTACGGAACTTTGGGAGGTTCCAGCGACCTAAAAAGCCGAAATACGTCCATCCCATGAGCGACGAGTTCCGAACCTGGACCGCTTCAAGCGCCGACAGTTCCCCACCGGATCCAGTTGAAGATGCGCCCGTTCCGAAAAAGGGGGAACAACCTCCGCAGAGGAAGGAGGGAGGAGGGAATGGTAGTTCCGAACCTAACGGTTCGGGCGCCGAGGGCGCCGAGTTCGACCCGGAGCGAGTGATCTTCGACCACGGCCGGCGCTACCTCGAAAATCACGGCGTGACCGAGAAACAGGCGCGCGCCCTCCTCGGGAAATGGCGGAAAGCCTTGGGAGACGGGCCTTTGATCGACGCTCTGGGCGATGCCAAGCGCGACAACGTGCAGGAGCCCGTCGCCTGGATGGAGGGCGTCGTCAAGCAACGGGCGAAGAAGCCCGGCAAGTCGATCGGCTATGTCCCGATGGGGGTTGGCGGATGATCGAGATCCTGGCGAAGCACGGCATCCGGCTCGGCTCGACGGCGCCGGGAAACCACAAAGTCCTGTGTCCGAAATGCTCGCACACACGGCGAAAGCATCCGAAAGAGCGGTGTTTGAGCGTCAAGATCGAGAGCAGCGGGATTCGGTTCAACTGTTTTCATTGCGGGTGGAAGGGCGCTGACGATGGGACTGAGCGCAAAGCACGCGAGCCTTTTGGCGGAGCGCGGAATCGACCCCGAGTTGGCGGCCAAGCTTGGCGTGACCAGTTTCGATCGGCCCGGTGGTGAGTGGATCAAGATCCCGTACCTCAAGGACGGGATCGAGGTGAACGCGAAATACCGGACCATCGCGGGCGAGAAGCGATTCAGCCAGGAGGCGAATGCGGTCAAGTGTTTGTGGAACGTCGATGTGCTGGCGGACAGCACGTTGGCCGGCGAGCCGCTGATCATCACGGAGGGCGAGTTCGACGCGTTGATCGCGCTTCAGGCGGGCTTCTCGCGCGTAGTGTCCGTGCCTGACGGCGCCCCGGCTCAGGAGGTTGGCGACAAGGCGGAGAGCGCGAAATACAGCTATCTCGATGACGCCAAGGACGCGCTGCGCGACGTGCGGGAGATCATCCTTTGCACGGATGGCGACGGGCCAGGCGCCAATCTCCTCAACGATCTGGCGCTCCGGCTCGGCAAGGTCCGCTGCAAGTGGGTCAAGTATCCTCGCGAGTGCAAGGATCTCAACGACGCTTGGAAGCGATACGGTGAGCGCGGGGTCAAGGAGACGATCGCGCGGGCGCAGTTTATCCGAGTCGAGGGCGTCTATCGGATGAGCGACCTTCCGCCGGTTCGCACCCAGCGGCCGGTGGAGATCGGGATTGCCGGCCTTGAGCGACACTACCGCGTTCGGCTGGGCGACTTCTGCGTCATCACCGGCATCCCGGGCCACGGCAAGTCGACGTTCATTGACGAGCTGTGCGGCCGGCTGGCGCTCAATCCTGGCTGGGGCACGGCGTTCGCGTCTTTCGAGCGGCGCCCGCAGGTCGATCATCGCCGCAACCTGCGGACCTTCCTCAACGGCAAGAGGGTGATCGACCAGACCGACGCCGAGATCGAGTGCGCCGACGAGTGGATCGACAAGCGGTTCAGCTTCATCGTTCCAAGCGAGGACGATGACGTGACGCTGCCGTGGCTTCTGGAGCGCGCCGCCGCCGCGGTCGTCCAGCATGGCGCGCGGATCGTAGTCGTGGACCCCTGGAACGAGATGGACCACATCCGGCCGGCGGACATGAGCCTGACGGAATACACTGGGTTCGGGATCAAGCAGTTCCGCAAGTTCGCCAAGAAGTACGACGTGCATGTGATCGTCGCCGCGCACCCGACCAAGCAGCGCAAGAACGAGGATGGCGTGTTGCAGATGCCGACGCTCTACGACATCTCGGATTCGGCGCACTGGTACAACAAGGCGGACGTAGGCGTGGTGATCCATCGCCTCGACAAGACGCGCACGATCATCCGTGTGGCGAAGTCCCGCTATCACGACGAGATCGGCGAGCCGGGGGAGATCGTCGGCCTCTTCAACCCCGACCAGGCCCGATACCAGATTATCCCCGAGGACATCGACACTTGGTACGGGAAGGCGGCGCAATGACCCGCCTCCAGGCCAAGCGCGGCGGAAAGGAAGCGGCGTGACCGAACGGCGTGTTTGGATTTGGCAGGTGCGCGGCTATGTCTCGAAGGGCTGGCGCTCATGCTGGCGGCCCTACATGAGGCCGCTCAGGCTCATACTTTCGCAGCGCGCCTATTGGTCTGAACTGGTCAGACCGTGGGTCGTAAGCCCGGCAAGCCCTTATTTCGAGAATTGGAAGCCCATGACCTTCCGCTCCGTCCTCGGGCCGCACAGCGACGAAAACGTTACACGTGAAACAGAGGGAGCCTAACGTTGGCAACGTTACACTTTGCGAACCCACTAGCTAGGGCTAGGATCGGGGCCCATGCGGCTCCGATCTACGCTGGCTTGGCTCGCTTCGCTCGGGGCTTTGGCTTCGGCGCTGGACCGGGCGGCGACCTGGTTACGTCGCTCAGCGCGCGATCGAACGCCTTGTCCGAAATCGGCGCGTATTGGCGCGCGACTTCGAGGAAGCGTTTCGACTGCTCAGGGTCGTCGTGTTTCGGTCGAGCTTTCGGCATCGGTCACCTACTCGGGCTCGGATGTAGACACCATATCACGGCGCTCCAAGGGGGTGCGCTGTGAGCGGCTTACTCGGCGGGGATCAGCCCGCGCGTTTCGAATGCGCTGACAATGCCGGCAGTGAGGTCGCTCATCTGCTGAAGCGAGTCCGTGAGCGTGTACGGCTCACTCGACTCAACATCGGCAAAGATTATGTGGAAGGTAAGATCCACATTGCCGTCGAGGTTCAATCCGAGCGGGTGGGTGAAAAGGATCGCCTCTTTATCCAAGCGTTGCCACCTTTTCGGATGCTGGAAGGTGATCGTTTCACCAAGAGCGGCACCCTCGGCGACCGTCGCCTTAAACTCGGCCCGCATCCCTGTATGAGCGCCGGCCACCGTCAGGAGAGTCTTGTGCTTCTCGCGGCCATTGAGCCAATGCAGCCACCACAAGAGGTCGTTCCCTCCTTTGTATGGCTGGAGCTCGCTAAGGAGCGCGAAGACCTTCGGAAGCCGCTTCTCTATTTTTCGATTCGCACACACCGATTCAAATTCTTCCCGTGTGCACTCTATCGGGAACCCGGTTCTGTGGATCATCTCATGGCCGCGTCGCGTGCACGCGACTGTGACGAGGTGATCGAGGGCGGATCTAAGCAGGTAGAGGATATCACCAGCGACAACCGAAATTGTGAGGGGCGGTTGTTGGACGACGCGGACCTTAAGGGCTCGTATGCCCTTGGCCGCGTCATCCTCATGGAAAATCTGGTGCGTATCGAGCGCATTGTAGGCGTCGATCAGGTCGCTGCATTCACGGATGTGTGCGTTGGCCCTTTCAATCTTTAGCTTCACGCCTTCAAGAGGATCAAGCATGGGCAAACTTCAAAACGTGGACATTCGGAACAAGCGGGCGATTCTGGCTACGGACGGAATGTCCGAAGCGCCGCCGCCACCTCCTTCACAATGTCGGCCTTCAAAGAAATCGGGTCGATTGAAACGCTCAAGATCGTCCGACAGTGCGGGCACGTGTAGCTCACACCGTGCCAACGCGACTGAAAGTTCTGGGAAACGTCAACGTGTTCGATATTCACCGAACTGAGCGTGGCCTCGCATTTCGGGCATTTTCCAACGTTCATGACTAACCCCCTCCCTTTAAGTCGTGCAGGCGACGCAGCTCCGCCATCAACTGGCGAAGCCAGCGTTTCTTATTCGACGGCTTGCTGTAGGGCGTTGCCGTGACGAGTCCTTTGATAGGTAAGGCGCTTGCCCTTGATGCCCTTGAGCGCGAGATCGGCGCGCTCCTTGTCATCAACCCCGTTGGCGACGCGATGCGTGTAGCGATGATCGAACTCGCTGAGATAGCGGTGCAGGTGCTTCTTGCTGACGCTGTGATAGACGCCAGTGAGCCCGCGCTTGAGGATCGAGAAGTAGTTCTCGGCCGTGTTGATGTGCGCGTCGCCGCGAACGTATTCGTCCGCACCGTGATTGACCGCCTCATGGCGAGCGAAGTCCGGGCCCAGCAAGCGATAGTGCCCGGCGTCGTCGGACATGAACGCGGTCTCAGGGTGGACGGCAGCCTTGAGGATCGGACGCAGGTTCTTCGCGGTCACGTTGGCGACGTGCATGGCGCGGACCTTGCCGCCGCGCTCGACCAGCGCGAAGACGACTTCCTTGCCCTTGCCGCCAATGTTGCCCTTCGTGCGCTTGCTCTTGTGCTTCCACTTCTCCTTACCGCCGATGTACGTCTCGTCGGCTTCAACGATCTTGCCGGCGCCGCCCATGGGCTCGGCGTCGTCAATGTGCAGATCCTTCATCGCCTCGCGAACGCGGTGCGAGAGGAACCAAGCCGTCTTCATCGAGCAATTGAACATGCGCTGGAGCTGACGGGTCGCGATGCCCTTCTTGCTCGCGTTCATCAGGTAGATGGTCTGGAGCCAATAGCGCATGGGGACATGGCTGGATTCCATGACCGTGCCGACCTTGACGGTGAACTGCTGGCGGCACGCGTAGCACTTGCGCAGCCCGACACGGGCCGTTTTGCCCTCCAGCTTGCCGACATGCTCCTTTGTCGCTCCGCAATGGGGGCAGACCGGGCCGTTCGGCCACAGCCGCGCCTCGACGTGGGCAAAGGCCGCTTCTTCGCTGTGGAAATGGGCCTCGGAAAGGATGGCGTGCATGTCGGGATCTCCTAGTGACCCCAATCTAGCCCGAGCGTCTGGGTTTGTAAAGTGTAACGTTGCCCTCTCGGATCGCCGCGCGCTGGCGCGCCTCGCGCTTCGGAAGGCATTGGAGGCAAACGTGACAAACGGGAAACAGGACCGGCGATGATCGATTTCGAACTGATCGCGGAGTCGGTTTCCGGACTTGGTCGGCAGACCGACGCCCCGACCGTCCATCACTGGGTCCTGGTCCGGAACGGGCCCGAAACCGGGCTGCCGCCCCACGTGCTCGGCATCTTCCGGAGGACGGATCGCCATGAGGTCGAGCAGGTCGGGATTTTGCAGGTCATCGATCCGGCGATCGATCCGAAGCGGCTGGGGGACGAGGCCTGCCGGATGTTCGACGGCGAGCTGAAGGGGAGGGTGAGTTGAGAAAAGCCGAGCCGACTTTCCATGATGGGTTAGGCAGGTGGGTTGTCGTGTGCCGGTGCGCTTGCGCGGCGGCGCCTCCGATCGAGGCAGTGGTGTTTCGTGACGCCGACGGGTCCTTTGCCATCGCAGACATCTCGTGCAGAACGTGCGGGGAGCCATACGAGCCCACCACCAAAAAGGACCAAGCATGACCCTGGCAATCGAGGACGTTGGAGGCACGAGAACGATGGGTAGCCGCACGGGGCGCAAGCGCAAGACCGGAGACCGCAAGCCGAGCGGGCGGCTGCGCCAGCAGATCAACCGCGACCCGGGCGCCGAGGTGTTCCGCGCGCGGCTCGAGGCCGTGGGGATCGCGGTCCCGAAGTTCGACGCCAAGGACTACGACCGGCGCCTCCGGGAACTGGCGGTCAAGCATCACGTCGCGACGGCGTCGGAGGTGAGCCCGCTCGATCTGATGGCGGGCCTCGGCCGGCTGCACGACGGCGAGAACGAGGACCCCAAGCTGGGGCAGATGCGCGCCGACAAGGGCGCCGAGCTGGCGGCCCTGCACCGCCGGCTGTTCGGGCGCTCGACGGCCAAGGCGCAGGACATGGGGTATCGGACACCCGTGCAGGCCGCCGAGGACCAGGCCAAGGCGGTATCGCGGGCCAGCAACGCGCTCGACCGCCCGCGCTTGGCTGCCCAGGACGACCGGCGCGACGCCTACGCGGAAGCCCTCTACAGCGCCATGCGGGCCACCCTCAAGCGGCTGGGTCGGCGCACGCACGACGCGGTGATGAACATCGCGATCTATGGGCGCCGGCCCACGGACCCCATGCGCAACCCGTTCCGAGCGGGGTGGGAAGCGTGCGAGGTCGCGCGGGGTCTGCAGGCGCTGATCGACATGCCGCCGGTGGCGCGGCCGAAGGCGGGGGAGGCGGCATGATTGAGATCGCCGTCATCATCCCCGTGTTTCTGACGTTGGGCGCTGCCGTTGGCTTTGCCTGCGGGCTTCGGGTGCGCCGAAAGTCAGATCCGAACTGGGAGCAGACCGCCGCCATGTGGCGGCAAAACTACGAGGACATGAACGCCATCCGGTTGCGGCACATCGAGGCGTTGGAGGAGCAAGTCCGAGTCCTTGAGGGCTGGCAGCCACCAGCCAAACAGTCGCCGCTCAATATCCCGCGCCACGTTCTGGCGTGGCCGCCGCAAGTATGACCGCCGAGATCCAAGGGATCCCCGCCGAGCTTCGCCAGGAGTACGGCTCCGCCTGGCGCCATCCCAACTGCGCTCAATGGGTCTGCCGGTGCGTAAACCGCACCTATCCGGCTCCGAGCGACGGTGCCGCCCGGCTTCGTCGAGGGCGGCCCGATCCGTGTTGCTTCCACTACATCCGAGGTGATGCAGCGTGATCCTCGACGCCCCCGCCTACCGCGCCGCCGAGCTGCGCGCCCGTTCCATGCTGCCCAACTGGCGCGCCCTCCAGGCCCACCACCTCGGCCCCTTCGAGCGCGTCGGCTTCCCCACCCGGGTTGAGAGCCTGACCGAGCTGGGCATGCTCCTGGACAGCATGCAGGACGGGAGGGGCGAGGGGTATCGGCGGGAGATCGAGGATCTTGGTGGCGACGCGGCCTTGTTCACGGAGGCTGCCGGCGATCAGATCGACATGATGGCGGCATTCTTTCCGGATCGGGAAAGGCCGCCAGCGCACGACACGATGACGGCCATGTTCGCCCTCTACCTCAAGCTTCGGGCCGCAGCGCCAGGGTTTGAGTCAGCCCTCGAATTCGGGCCTGGTTGTGGCTATCTGAGTTTCTTTCTCGCGCGCCACAAGGGACTTGAATGCTACGGGCAAGTCGAGGCGTGCGAGTCGTATTTTCTCCTGCAGAACATCGTGAACATTCAGGCATTCGGGCGCAATGTCGGCCTCCTAACCGAGCATTGCCCGTGGTGGGATTTAGATCCGGTCCGACGCCGCTTCGACGTTGTGACCGCCAACGCCTGCCTCCTGGAGATGACACCTGAGGCCCGCGCCCAGTATCTCGACCTCGCCGCCGCCGTCCTCAAGCCCGGCTCCCCCTTCGTCGCCCAAGACCTTGGCAGCAACCACACCGCGGCGAGCTACGACGAGGCTGTCCGAGGGCTGTTCGCCGAGTTTGATGCCCGCGGGTTCAAGGTGCGGTCGATCGAGGAGGCCAGCGAGCGGCGGCCGGTGCCGAATGTGGTTTGGGAGAGGGTGTGATGACCGAGGCCGCGCCGTGGGCAAGAAAGGCAACGAAGCGATACCGGCTGAGGAAGCCCGAGGCGCCACGGCCAGCAGAGACGTCCCACATCGCAGACAGCCGAGTTTACAATTCAAAGGTGGGGCGTACTGGGCAGGCGGGTGCTTGGGCGGAGATGATGGCTGCCGCTTGGCTGATCGAAAAGGGCTTCGATGTCTTCCGTAACGTCGCGCAACACGGGCCGGCCGATCTTGTGGCTCTGTCCCATGGTCGCGTCCAGCTTTTTGACGTGAAGCTCTGCGCTGTGACGTTCGGCAGAGACGGCCAGCCGAAGATCAACCTAAGCAACCGGCTGTCCGATCGCCAGATCCAACTCGGCGTCGCTCAATTCTTCGTGACGTCTGACGGTGTTTGCGGGTTTGACGCGCAAACCATCCGAGACACCTATCGGCGAACCTACCTTTTGCGGGGGCCGATGGCAGTTCGCCAAGAGGATGCTTGACCATGTGGTTTTGTGTGTGCTACCAATCGTGCGGAATTCACGCTCAACTTCTTGTTTGAGCGCCCAGCCTGGACGCCCCGCGCGCCCGGGCTTTTTCATTTCGGGGGATCGCATGTCCAAGGGAATGAAGCGCAAGGGCAAAGGTCGCGGCTGCTGATGGCCCGCAACGGCATCTCGCCGAAGCGTCGCCAGGCTCTCGCCCGAGCGGCCTTCAACGGCCCCGCCGCGAAGCCCAAGGCGAAGGCGCCGGCCCCCAAGGTCGCCGGCCCCCGGGAGCGCAAGCCTCCCAAGGGCAAGGCCGTGGTCAAGGAGCACGTCCGGCGCGTCCCGGAGCGCCAGTCCGACGGCTTGGCGGAGTTCGCAACCGAGGTGGACAAGCGGCTGCGCTGATGGCCATCGCCAGCGTCATGCTCCGATGGTTTGAGCGCCTGAAGGACTTGGGCGCGTTTGCGGGGCCTGACCTCCTGGAGATCGGGCCGTCCACCATCACGGCCGGCCCGGCGACGTGCCGCGGGTTCTTCGATCGCTTGGCCGCACCGGCAAGTCCGACCGCTCAAGCCGTCTGGGGTGCGCTCGGCCTGACCGATTACGAGTCCTTGGACGCCTGGGACAGCGCCGCCACGCACCGCGCCAACCTCAACGAGCCGCTGGACATGGGGCGCCGCTGGAACACCATCTCGGAAGCCGGCACCTTCGAGCACGTCTTCAACATCGGCCAGGCGTTCAAGACCGTCCACGACCACCTGGCCCCGGGCGGCTGCGCCATTCACGTCCTGCCGGCGATCGGCGACTACGGCCACGGGTTCTTCAACATCCACTCGACGCTCTACCGCGACCTCGCCCACGCCAACGGCTACGAGATCGTTGATCTGGTCTACGTTCCGAACCATCACGGGCAGAACCTGGCGCTCGAAATGCAGCCGGACGCCTTGCCGTGCCTGGTCAACATCGCGAACGGCGAGCCGTTCAACCGCCTGATGGTCGACCTTCCGGAGGCGTGCGGGGTCTGGGCCGATTTCATCTTCGCGGCGCTGCGCAAGGTCAACGACGCCCCGTTCGTCTATCCGATGCAGGGCGTCTATCGGCACGGACTGCCGGGAGAGGTTGCGGCGTGATCGACACCATCGACGTCCTGCTCCCCACCCGTGGCGAGCATCGATGGCCCGGGGCAATTCGGGCCTGTGAGTCGATCGCCCAGCGCGCCGACAAGCCCGAGAGCGTGCGGATCCTGCTCGGCCTGGACAGCGACGACGTCAAGGGCCGCACCCTGGACCTGACCTCGACGGGCGGCATCGTAACCCCGATCATCGCCGATCGCGAGGACACGCTGGGCGCCAAGCTCAATCGCTTGAACGGCCACAGCGACGCGGACGCCCGGTTCTATTTCGCCGACGACGTCACGATGGCGACCGCCGGCTGGGACACGGTCCTGCGCGAGCAAGTCGACCTGTTTCCCGATCACCTCTGCGTCTACACGCTTTCCGTCGCCGAGCAGCCCGACTCCTTGTTCGCCCACATGCCCGTCTTGACGAGGGAAATGACGGCGCTGCTCGGCGGCTATGCTCCCGACGTCTTTCCGTTCTGGTGGTGGGACACCTGGCTCGACGAGATCGGCGAGTTGTCCGGCCGCAAGCTCACCATCCCGGTGGAGATCGTCTCCAGCCTCCCCGGCCAGGACTGGCGCGGCAAGACCATGGGCCTGCGCGACGTCGCGTTCTGGGCTCGCGTGTTCGACGAGAGCCGGGACAGCCGCATCGGCGCCGCCCTCCAGATCCTCGACGAGATCGGCCACCCGGGCCACAAGGCCATGATGATCAAGCGCATGCCCTGGATCAGCGCGTGGCTTGCCGACCGCAACGCCAACCTCCGCGACCCCGACGAGGCGAGCTACTTCGAGCGCCACTGCACGGAGCCCGGCGGCATCGAGGACGCCCGGTATCAGCGGGTGAAGGCCAGGGCGATGGCGTTCATGCAGGCGAAGGCGGCGTGAGTCTGGCCCTCGCGATCCTGCGCGAAATCATCGCCTGCGAGGACGAGGGGAGCCTCGGGCTCTGCGACCAGGACGCAGGTCGAGGCGACGAGCACAACCCTTACCAGTCAGATCGGTTGTTCAAGGCCCTTCGCGCCGCCCGCTCCCTTGTGAAGTCCCGGGCAAAGTGGCAAGAGCACACGCAAGGAAAAGCCCATGGCGGCCAAGCGCAAGGTCGGGCGCCCAACCTCGTATAAGCCCGAATACGCCGAGCAGGCCTACAAGCTCTGTCTCCTGGGGATGACGGACGGCGAGCTGGCCAGCTTTTTCCAGGTGGACGAGGCGACAATTAACCGCTGGAAGGACGCGCAGCCCGAATTTCGCGAGTCCATCACGCGCGGAAAGGCCAACGCGGACGCGGACGTGGCCGAAAAGCTGTTCCGCCGAGCGTGCGGCTACAGCCACGACGCGGTGAAGATCTTCATGCCGGCGAACGCAGCCGAGCCTGTCTACGCGGCATACACGGAACGCTACCCGCCCGACACTCAGGCGGCGTCGCTCTGGCTGCGCAACCGGCAGCCGGGCCGCTGGCGCGACAAGACAGACCACGAGGTAACGGGCAAGGATGGCGGTCCGGTCAAGTTCGAAGAGATCCGCCGCGTCATCGTCGACCCAGCCGCGCCGGCCCGTCCTGGAGATCAAGACACCTAGGGTCTTCGTCCCGCTCCTGGAGCCGCGCCGCTACAAGGGGGCGCACGGGGGCCGAGGTTCCGGCAAGTCGCACTTCTTCGCCGAGCACCTGGTCGAGCGCGCGATCATGGCCAACGGCCTGCGCGCAGTCTGTATCCGCGAGGTCCAGACCAGCCTCAAGGAGTCGGCCAAGCGGCTGATCGAGGACAAGATCTCAACGCTGGGCGTGGCGTCGAGCTTCGAGGTGCTCAACACAGAGATCCGCACCCCGGGCGCTGGCGTCGTGCTGTTCCAGGGCATGAAGGACCACACGGCCGAGAGCATCAAGTCGCTCGAAGGCGTGGACATCGCGTGGGTCGAGGAAGCCCACACGCTCTCGGAGCGATCCTGGAAGCTGCTGCGCCCGACCATCCGCAAGCCCGGCTCGGAGATCTGGGCGTCATGGAACCGGCGCCGCAAGGTCGATCCGGTCGACGCGTTCTTTCGTGAGCACGAGGGAGACCCTGACGTCGTCTGCGTCCAGGCCAACTGGCGCGACAATCCTTTCTTCCCGGCGGTGCTCGAGGCCGAGCGCAAGCGGGATCTGGAACATGATCCCGACGGCTACGCCCACACCTGGGAAGGCGAGTACGCCACGGTCAATCGCGGCGCCTACTACGCCAAGGCGCTGCACGAGGCCAAGGATCAGAAGCGTATCTGCCGGCTGAGCGCCGATCCGATGCTGTCCGTTCGGGCGTTCCACGACATCGGCGGCGCTGGGGCCAAGGCCGACGCCTACGTGATCTGGATCGTCCAGTGGGTCGCCCGCGAGATCCGGGTGCTGGACTACTACGAGGCGCGCGGCCAAGTGCTCGCCGAGCATGCGGCCTGGATGCGCGCGCGGGGCTGGGCCAAGGCGGTCAACCATCTGCCGCACGACGGCGTGAACACTAACAACGTCACGGGCAAGCGGTACGTCGACCACTGGCGCGAGGCGGGCTTCGAATGCGTCGACCCGGCGCCGAACGCCGGGACCGGGGCGGCGATGCAGCGCATCGAGGCGGCGCGCCGGCTGTTCCCCAAGGTCTGGTTCGACGAGGACAAGACCGAGGACGGCCGGGTGGCCCTCGGTTGGTATCACGCGCGCTATGACGAGGAGCGCGGCACCGATCTGGGGCCTGAGCACGATTGGTCGAGCCATGCTGCCGACGCCTTCGGGCAGATGTGCCTTGAGTACGTCGAGCCCGACGCGGGCGGGTGGGGCGAGATCAAGTATTCGAACAAGGGGATCGTCTGAATGGCCGACTACAGCGTCAAGGTGCGCGGCGTGTTCCGCGCCTCGCGCCGGCCGCCGGTTCACGAGACCGTGACCATCGAGGGCGCGCTGAGCCCCGAAGAGGCGTCCAACCGCGCCGCCGCCAAGGTCCGCGAGCAGTTCGGGTGCGACGACACGCTGATCGGGGGCGTCAACCTGATCGACGCGGCCGGCCCGCGCGGCGGCGTCAACGATCTCGGCCCGACCCGCGAGGAAGCGATCAACCGCTGCCGCATGGTGCTCGATCTCCTGGCGCCGTCCGACCGTGAGGCCGTGGTCCTGGCGCTCATGGAAGGCGCGCAGCCCGAGCCCGTCCAGCGCAAGCGGAGGGTCGCATGAACGACATGGCCGTCCGTACCTGGCCGCTGCCGGCCGCCGTGCCTGCCGCGACGGCTGAGGATACTTTCGAGCGCTGCGCTGCGCTCCTCGCCAAGCTTTCGCCGCGCGACCAAGTCGCCGTGGTCAATCGCCTGTTCCGGAGCCTTCCGACCGTCTGATGGCCGACGTCACCGTGGCGAGCATCGTCGAGGCGCAGCCCAGCGCTCTGCCCGGCGAGAACGCCGGCCGTGACCCCAAGCCCATGTCCGACGACACCCTGGTCGCGATCGTCGGCCAGCGCATCGCCAACTCGGTCGGCTTCGGCCAGGACAAGCTTTCGAAGTGGCGCGTTGACGCCGATAAGCTCTACAACGGCGAGGCCTTCGGCAACGAGGTCGACGGCCGCAGCCAAGTCGTTGACCGCGTGGTCGCCGAGTCGGTCGACGGCATGATGCCGGGCCTGATGCGCATCTTCACGGCTGGCGACGAGACCGTGGTGTTCGAGCCCACGCGCCCCGACGCGGAAGCGCAGGCCGGCCAGGCGACCGACTACTGCAACTGGATCTGGAACCAGCAGAACCCCGGCTATCTGACATGCTATTCCTGGTTCAAGGACGCGCTGCAGAAGCGCCTGGGCATCATCAAGGTTTGGTGGAACACCCGCCTCGACATCACGCGCGAGACCTATGAGGATCTGACCGACCAGGAGCTTGAGATCCTGCTGTCGAGCGACGAGGTCGCGGTCGTCGAGCACATCGACAAGCCCGACCCGAAGTGGCAGCCGCCGTCTCCGGAGGTCGTCGCCCTGGCCGAGCAGGCGGGCGTCACGCTGCCGCCCGAGCCCCGGCTCCACGACGTCAAGGTCAAGCGCACCCGCGAGGCGCAGAACGTCAAGGTCGCCGCCGTCCCGCCCGACGAGTTCGGCGTCGACCCGCGCACCGTCACCCTCGACAACAAGCCGTTCTGCTGGCACCGCAAGCGCGTGACGCTGTCCGACCTCCTGGCAATGGGGTTCGACCGCGACAGGGTCATGAACCTGCCGAGCGATGGCGTGGCGGATCTCAACCAGGAGCGCATCGAGCGCTTCAAGGACGAGTCGACGCTGCCCTACGAGCAGGGCGGCGTCCTGGACCCGAGCCAGCGCGAGACCTGGCTCTATGAGTCGTACATCCTCGCCGACCGCGACGGCGACGGCATCGCCGAGTATTGGAAGGTCTTTACGGCCGGCGACGGCGGCCGCCGTCTCCTCGACATCGAGGAGGCCGACGATCACCCGTTCTGCGGCCTGACCCCGATCGTCATCCCGCACAAGCTGCACGGGATGTCGATCACGGATCAGACGCAGGATCTGCAGCTGATCAAGTCGACCGTCCTGCGCGGCATGCTGGACAACGCCTACCTGGTGAACTCGCCCCAGCGCGAGGTCAACATCGCCGGGAACATGGTCAATATCGATGACCTGTTGACCGTGCGCCCCGGCGGCATGATCCGGGTGAAACAGAGCGGGTTGATCCGCGACATCGTAACGCCGCCGATGTTCCAGCAGCTCTTCCCCATGCTGGAATATGTCGACGGCATGCGCGAGGATCGCACGGGCGCCGTGAAGATGGGCGGCGTTCTGGACCCGAACATCCTCAACGGCTCGGCGACCAGCGCGAACATCGTCAACAACACGCGGCTCGAGCGGATCGAGCTGATCGCCCGCACCTTCGCGGAGACCGGCGTGCGCCGCGCCTTCCGCCGGATCCTGGAGCTGGTGTGCAAGCACCAGAAGAAGAGCCGGATGCTGCGCCTGCGCGGCCAGTGGGTCGAGATGGACCCGCGCGAGTGGGCGACCGACATGGACATGACGGTCAAGGTCGGGCTCGGCACCGGCGACCGTCCGATGCAGCTCGCGACCGTCATGCAGTTGTGGTCGATGGCCAAGGACGTCGGGGCCGGCGCGCAGAAGGGCAGCCTACAAGGCCCGATCGTCACGATGCAGACGATCTACAGCCTGTTGAAAGAGACCGTGCGGCTCGGCGGCTTCAAGTCGGTCGAGCAGTTCTTCGGCGATCCGACCAACGCGCCGCCCATGCCGCAGCAGGAGCAGCCGAACCCGCTCATCATCGCGGCCCAGGCCGAGATGGAGATCGCGCGCCAGAAGGCGGAGGCCGAGATGGCGCTCGACGCCCAGAAGGCGCAGCACCAATTCGTGCTCGACCAGCAGAAGGCCCAGCACCAGGCCCAGCTCGATCAGCTTCACGCCCGCAACCAGATCGAAATCGAGAAGATGAAGGCGGCGGCGCAGATCGAGATCAACCGCATGCGCGCCGTCACCAAGGCGCATGGTGAGATGCTTGAGGCGACCGTCGGCGCGTGAGTGAGATTCGGGGCGGTCGGACTCCTGAGCAGTGGGCTGCATGGCGCGCACGTATGGAAGCGCACTACGCCGACTGGACCCGCGAAATGTTGACCTACGAACTGATCAAGCGCTGGCGGGAAAGCCTTCTCGACCGCTACGAGATGCGCCGCCTCCATGCGGAGCGCAACGGTGAGTGAGCCACAGGGCGCTCTCGGCGCCGAAGCCCGCGCGATCCGCGCCAAGCAGATCATGGAAGATCCGCTCGTCGCCGAGGCGTTCCAAAGCCTGCGCGATGCGACCGTGACCGCGTTCTGGGCACCAGGCCACGGCAACACGCCGGAGGTCCGCGAGCGCGTGTGGCTGATGGGCCAACTCGTCGACCGGCTGGAAAGCCACTTCAAGACCATTCTCGCGACCGGGGCGCTCGAAGCGTCGCTGGTCGAAACCCAGCAGAAGGACACCCTCATGGCTCGATTGTTCGGAGGCCGCTCGTGAGCGGCGGCAGTGCGCGCGACTACGTGGAATCGGACGCTTTGGCGGACGAGATCCTGGGCATTCTGAGCGCCGAGGACGGCGCGACCGACCAACAGACCAAGCCCGAAGCCGCCGGCGCGGATGACGCCGCCGCGGCTCGGGAAACCCCATCGCCGGCCGCGGACGCCGCGGCAGACGACGCAGGAGCGGCTGATCAACAGCCTCCCACCGGTGAAGACGAGCAGAAGGTCGAACCGGAGGCCGACGCGCCTCCCGCCATCGAGCCGCCTGCGTCTTGGAGCGCCGAGTCGAAGGCGCTGTTCGCGAAGCTCCCACCCGAGTTCCAGGATCTCGCCAACGAGGTCGTGCGACGGGAGAGCGAGCGCGAGCAGCACGTATCGAAGGCGTCTCGTGAAGCCGCCGAAGCCCGCAAGGCCGCCGACGACGCGAAGAGCGCCGCCGAGGCTCAGCAGGCCGCAGCGGCTGAAGAGCGGCAGCGTTACGCCGCTCGTTTGGCACCCCAGGTCCAGAAGCTCGTCCAGGAATTCACCGACGAGTTCAAGGACATCACGTCGCCCGCAGACCTCGTGAAGCTCGCCGCCGAGGACCCGGCCCGGCACAATCTGTTCGTGGCTCGCCGCGATCAGGTTGCCGCTGCCGTCCAGGAGCAGAAGCAGATCGAGGAGCAGTCCGTCACCGAGCAGAACGCGCGCATCGCCGCCTATATGGCAGACGAGCGCAAGGCGCTGATCGAGAAGTGGCCGGAGATGGGCGACGAGAAGACCGCTGCGCCCTGGCGCGAGCGGATCGTCAGCCACCTGCGCGAGTACGGCATCCAGGATAAGGACATGCCGGCGGTTCTGTCGAACCACCGGGTCCCGCTCCTGGTCCGTGACGCGGTTCTGGGCCGTGAGGCCCAAGCCAAGCTCAAGGAGCTTGAAGCGAAGAACCGCGAGATCGCAGCGAAGAAGGTGGCCGCCAAGCCCCGGCACGTCGCGCCGGGCGGTGGGGACAAGCCAAACGGGTCGGCCCAGCACGCTGCCTTCCTGCAACGGGCCACCAGCGCGCGAAACGATGACGAGCTCACGGAAGCGCTGCTTGGGGCCTTCAATTCGAAGGCGTAACACGAAATGGCTATCGCAACCGGCACCTTCCTGACGTTCTCCGCGGTCGGCAACCGCGAGGATCTGACGGATAAGATCTACAACATCAGCCCCGTCGACACCCCGTTCTCAGGCCGCATCCCCAAGACCAAGGCGACCGCCGTGCTGCACGAGTGGCAGTCCGACTCGCTCGCCGCCGCGACCGCGAACGCGGTGATCGAAGGTGACGACACCAACGCGTCCTACACCTGGACGTCGGTGACCGCCACCACCCGCCTGACCAACCGCTGCCAGATCAGCCGCAAGGACGCGATCGTCTCGGGCACCCAGGACGCCGTCAATAAGGCGGGCCGCGATCGAGAGATCGTCTATCAGCTCGTCAAACGCTCCAAGGAGCTGAAGCGCGACGTCGAGACGGTGCTCACCGGCAACCAGGCGGTCGTCACCGGCGGCGCCACCACGGCTCGTCAGCTTCGCTCGCTGTGCGGCTGGTACACGACCAACGGCGCCCGCGGCGCCAGCGGCGTGGCCGGCACCACGACCACGGCGGCGACCGACGGCACCGTCCGCGCGCTGACCGAGGCCCTGGTCAAGTCGGAGATCCAGAAGACCTTCTCGCAGGGCGGCGAGGTCGATCTGATCATGTGCGGTCCGTTCAACAAGACCGTGATCAGCGGCTTCACCGGCAACAACACGCGCATGCAGGACACCAGCGACAAGCGCCTGGCGACTGCCATCGACGTGTACGAGTCGGACTTCGGCACGCACCGCGTCGTCGCCAACCGCTTCTCGCGCGAGCGCGACGTGCACCTGCTGACCACCGACCTGTGGGCGCTCGCCACCCTCCGTCCGATGTTCACCAAGGATCTCGCGACGCAGGGCGACAACGAGAAGGCGATCATCCTGGTAGAGTATACACTTGAGAGTAGGAACGAGGCAGGTTCCTCGATCGTCGCGGACTGCACGACGACCTAACCGGCCATCTGGGTCACGTCACCAACCGGGCGGCTCCTCACGGGGCCGCCCTTTTTCTTTCAGGAGATCCCCAGATGGGTCGTCAAATCGTCCAGACGGACAAGTCCTTCCGAGTTCTCGACGACTCGGCGGGCACCATCGGCTCGCAGGGCCAGACGCTCACGAAGCCGCTCACCCACCTCTCGCTCGACGAGGGCAACCGCGCCGTCACCTCGATCATCAACACGGTGGCGCGCACCGACACCACGACCAAGGTGCTCGGCGTGCTCCCGAAGGCGGCTGTCCCGACGCGCCTCTCGCTCGCCAGCGCGACCGCGTCCAATGCCGGCACCACCGCGACGGTGTCGGTCGGCACGGCGGCGACGTCGAACTACTTCCTCAACGGGTTCGACGTGAAGGGTTCGACCGGTTCGCAGCAGGTCTTCCCGACATCGGCGACCAAGCTGCATGCAGCCGTGGACTCGGCCAACGACACCGTGATCGTCGGTCTCTACGCGGAGACCGGCGCCACGTCGTCGGGCGGCGGCCCGTGGGGCGTGCAGATGGACTACTACCTGCCGTAAGGGAGCGGTCCAATGGGCATCGACTTCGACTCGATCGTCTATGCGGGTGGCGGCAAGACCATTGCCGCCACCACCACTGCTTCGTCCGGGACCACGGTCCCTCAGACGGCGGCGGGCAAGAACGCCAAGCACGTTCGCGTGACCTCGTCGGCCGAGGCGTACATCGCTCTTGGCACGACGTCGTCCGTGGCCGCGACCACCACGGACCTGATGCTTAACGTGTCGGACGCCGTGATCTTGAACATCACCGGGTTCTCGCACTTCTCGGTGATGGCGCAGTCTGCGGCGCGCGTGAACATCGCCCCGCTCGAGGGCGGTTGATCCATGGCGGTGACGATCGAACTCGACCGCTACGGCGGCATGGTCGAGCTGCTGCACCACGACGAGTCAGAGGATCGGTTCCATATCGAGACCGTGTCCGATGTAGAGCCGATCCTCGATCTCAACAAGGCGTCGCAAAACGATGGGACGCGCGGCTATGGGGCCACCCGCGAGTGGCGGCTCAAGGCGCGCATCCCGAACGTCATCGCGTTGAAGCTCCTCACCGAGAAGGGCATCGACGTCATGGACAAGGCGGTTTGGGACGATGGGACCATGGACCGCGTCCTCAACGATCCGGACTACCGCTATCTGCGCACCTACTGACGCCGCATTGCGGCGCAGCTCGGCCACTACCAAAGCGGGGAATTCATGAGCGACGAGAAGGACGTCCGCAGTCATGCGGTCGGAACGGTGCTGCGCTTCCAGCACGACAGCGTGGATGCGCTGATCGCGTCGGCCGACAAGCTGGCGCGGTACATCGAGACCGGCGCGGTGCCTGGCGCCGACCGCACGGAGGCGCCGCATGAGTGACTTCAACGACAATCCTGCGGCGTCTGTCGCGGAGCCGGACTTCCTGAAAGACCCGGGGGTCAAGGCTCTCATCGAGAATGCCGCGCGCGGGATCCGCGCTGAAGCTGGAGAGTCGCGCCCGAGCGACACGAACGCTGCGCCCGTCAAAGTGATGCTCGGCTTCCCCTGCCATGGGGACCCGAAGCGCGGGTTCATGATCGACTACATGAACCTGCTCGCGAACTCGGCGCGCCCGCGTCCATCGGGGCGGGAGGTCCACATCCACTGTGGCAACACGGTCGACTCGATCCTGCCGCGCGGGCGGCAGGGGCTCGTCCAGTACGCCTTCGAGAAGGGCTGCACGCACCTCCTGACGCTCGACGCCGACATGCGGTTCCCGCCCGACACGGTGTTCCGCCTGGTCGACCACGGGCTCCCGATCGTGGGGGCGAACTACGTCTCGCGCCGCAACCCCTATCCGCCGACGGCGTGCAAGGGCGGCCGGATGATCACGAGCAAGGGCAAGACGGGCGTCGAGACCGGCTTCGACTATTTCGGCCTGGGCGCGTGCCTGATCGATCTCGACGTCTTCCGGGCGATGTCGAAGGAGTGGCCGGATCTGCCCTATTTCCAATTCGGCTGGTCGACCAGTGAGCGCGGGTGGATCGGCGAGGACGTCTACATGATGCGCCGGGCTCGCGCGCTGGGCTACGACCTGGCGATCGATCACGACCTGTCCAACGACGTTCGCCACATCGGCGACATGGAGTTCTCGTTTGCGATCGTCGACCACGACGAGGCGGACATGGATCCTCGCAAGATCGCCGGCACGATCGACGAGGTTCCGCCGGGCTGGAACACCGACAAGCCGGGCGAGGGCGCCCCGCAGATGGCGGCCGAGTAGGGGCGGCGGCCGTGACGATCAGCACCTATTCGGAATTGAAAACGGCGATTCCGAATTGGCTCGCGCGTCCTGGCGACACCACACGCCTGACCGACGCGAACGTGGTTGACCTGATCACGCTCGCCGAGGCCCGGATCTGGTACGGCTCCAAGCATCCTGACTTCCCGTCGCCGCCGCTGCGCGTCTCGGCGATGACCACGGTCACGGACCCGTCGAGCTTCGTGACGGTCTCTGGCACGGCGACCCTGGCGCTCCCGACCTATTGCGTCCAGCCGCTCGACGTCGCGCTCAACCAGACGCCATTCGCCGATCTCGACTACGTGACGGGAAAGACCCTGCGAACCGGCTGGATCGGATCGCAGAATGGGCAGCCCAAGGTCTACACCGTCGAGGGCACGAACCTCCGCTTCGGGCCGACGCCGGACGCGGCTTATGGCGTGGTCATGACCTACCTCGCGAAGTTCGCGCCGCTGTCTGTCACGTCGACAAACTGGCTGCTGACCAACGCGCCGGGTGTCTACCTCTACTCGTCATTGCTCGAGGCGGCGGCCTTCATCGGCCTCGACAAGCGCATGCCCATTTGGGCTGGCCTCTATGTCGCGCTCGTTACCGGGCTCAACGACGCCGACCAGGATCTCCGCTTCGCCGGCACGGCGCCGATGGCGCGCACCGACTCGGGCAACCCCTGATGTTCCTGCCGTTCGGGGAGTTCCTGCCGGATCAGCCGAGCTTCGCCAACCCCGGCACGGACGTCGCCTACAACGTCCTGCCGCGCACCAAGCAGAGCTATGGGCCGTTCCCGTCGATGTCGGCCTACAGCTCGAACGGGCTGGGCTCGCGGTGCCAGGGCGCGCTCGCCACGCTCGACAACGGCGGCAACGTCTTCCTGTTCGCGGGCGACAGCCAAGACCTGTTCATCTTGTCGGCTGCGTCCTCGCTGGCCTGGTCGAACGTCTCCAAGTCGAGCCACGCCTACACGGCGGACAGCGCGGGGCGCTGGGCCGGCTGCCAGTTCGGCCAGCAGATCCTTTTCACCGACTACAACGACGCGATCCAGGCCTACACGCTCAACGTCTCGTCAGCCTTCGCGGATCTCGGCGGCACGCCCCCGAAGGCCAAGGATATTTGCATCGCGAAGAACTTCGTGATGGTCGGCTTCACGAACGACGGCACGAGCGGGGTCAAGGAACAGCGCCTCTGGTGGAGCGCGATCAATAACTCGGGAAGCTGGCCGACGCCGGCCACCAGCGCCGCGCTGGCCGTTCAATCTGACTACCAGGATTTTCCGGGCGACCACGGCTGGCTGCAGCGCATCATCCCGAACCTGGGCTTTGCCGACATCGCGATCATCTTCGAGCGCGCGATCTGGCGCGGGCAGTACGTCGGCGGCTCGTTCTTCTGGGCGTTCTCGCCGGCCGAGAAGATCCGCGGCACGCCCGCGCCCAACTCGGTCGTCCAGATCGGCGCCCTGGTGTTCTATCTCGGCGAGGATGGCTTTTACGCGTTCGACGGCGCCAACAGCAAGGCGATCGGTGCGCAGAAGGTCGACAAGTTCTTCTATTCCGACGCGACCTATGCGGTCGACCAGAACTATATGGACCGGGTCTCGGCGACCGTCGACCCGATCAACAAGATCGTGCTGTGGGCCTATCCGGACGCCAACGCGACGAGCGGCCGGCCCAACCGGATCCTCGCCTATCACTACACGCTCGACCGCTGGTCGTTCATCAAGGACCAGGAGACCGAGATCCTGTTCCGAGCGTTCTCGATCGGCTACACGCTCGACGGCTTGGCCGCGCTCTACGGCACGCTCGACGCCGTGCCGTTCTCGTTGGACTCGCGCGTGTGGACCGGCGGCAAGACCCTGCTCGCGGGCTTCAACAGCTCGCACAAGCTCGGCTACTTCAACGGCACGAGCCTGGGGCCGGTGGTCGAGACCTCTGAAGCAAAGCCGTTCGAAGGCTATCGGGCTCGGGTGTCGAAGATCACGCCGATCGTCGATGGCGGAACGCCGTCCTGCTCGGTTGGCCATCGGACGCGCCCCATGGACTCGCTGACCTACTCGACCGCCGTCGATATGAACGCGCTTGGTGACTGCCCGGTTGACGTTGACGACGAGATGATCCGCATCCGCCTGAGCCTGGCGGCGGGGTCGAGCTTCACGCACTTGCAGGGTGTGGAAGTCGACGCCGAGCCGTCGAGCAACAACTGATGGATCCGCGCTGATGGACCCCTACGGCATCCTCTCCCCGCAGCAAGCGCCGGGCGCTCCCGGGCTCCTGGGCGCCGCCATGGGCGGCCCCGCGCCGCTTGGCGTGCTGTCGCCCATCCCCGCGCAGCCGTCTGCGCCGCAGCAGATGGCGGCGACGCCCAACATGATGATGCCGCCGATGCTGCCGGGCTCGCGCCTCAGCCTCACGCCTGATCTGATCCAGCGCGTCCTTGCCGAGATGGCGATGCGCGGCCAACTGCAGGCCCCGGCCGGCGGCGTGTCTCCGGATGCCATGGACGCCGTGATGCAGGCGCGCCGCATGGGGGCGGTGGACGGGGTTCGGCGCTGATGGCGGAGGACGTCAAGACCGACCTGACGCCCGACGAGGTGCGCGACGCCGACATCGCGGCATTCGAGAAGCGCCGGAAGCGCTGGGCCGAGCGCTTCGCCGAGCGCGGGGCGACCTTCGACAGCGATCTGCGCGACGTCAACCCGGTGTTCGTGCGCTGGTATCTGGAGCAGAGCCCGAAGACCCGCGAGGCGATCCGCCAGTTCTGGGCCGACGAGGCACTGGCCCATCCCGAGATCGCGCACGCCCATGAGCGCGCCGGCCATGCCCGCATGTCGCTGGTGATCAGCTACGCGGCCGAGGAGCACGGCTACACGCCATGAGCCAGGGCGGCGTCGACAACAATCTCGACCGCAACGTCACCACCGAAACGCTGACGCCTGCCTGGGCGAAGCTGTGGGACCTGATCAACCAGATACTACGGGGAAAGATCAACGTGGTCGCGGACTCGACGTTCACGCTCACGGCCGGCGCGACCACGTCGACCCTGACCGACGAGCGCATCGGCCCGAAGACGCTGATCAAGTTCATGCCGACCACGTCGGCGGCGGCCACGGCGGCGGGGACCATCTACGTGACCAACCGCCTGCGGGGCTCGGCCACCGTCAACCACGCCTCGGCCGCCGCGACGACGCAGACCTTCGTGGTCGGGTTCCTCGGGTGACGGCTCAACCGTTCCTGATCACGGGCCTCCCTCGATCGAGGACGGCCTGGCTGTCGGCGGTCGCCAACACGGTTCCTGGCGCGGTCTGCTATCACGAGCCCATCGAGTGGGTGCCGTCGTGGCAAGCCAGCCTCGACCTCTGGAAGCGCGACGACCGCGTCTATGTCGGCATCTCGGACGCCTCGCTGGGCTTTCATCTCGCCGACATCCTGCGCAGCCATCGCCCCCGGACGCTGGTGATCAAGCGGCCAATTGATGCCGTGGTCGGATCCTCGGCGGCAATCGGAATGAAGTCCGGTGTCGCGCGGTTCTGCGAAGTCTTGGACGGGCGCATCCGGGCGGCTGAAAACCACCAGCTCGTGGAGGTCGTGAGCTTCGACGCCCTGCGCGATCCGTCGGTCGTTGTCGCGTGCCTTGAGCATCTGATGCCGGGCGCGGTGATCGATCGGGAGAAAGTCGAGATCTTTGGTCGGCTCAACGTGCAGTCCGACGTCGAGCGCGTGACCCGCGTCATGGGCGAACGCGCGCGAGCCGGCGAGATTCCCGCGTTGCTCGGCCCCGAGATCTTTCGGGAAGTCGTGGCGTGAAGCACTTTCTCAAGCTCGGCGAGGTCGACATCGCGCCGGTCCTCGAGGAATTGGCCGAGCATCCGGAACTGTGGGGCGCCGTGCCCTGGCGCAAGACGTTCGAAGCGACGGCGCACGATCGGATGGATGACATCTGGTTCCGCTATGCCGATCCGGCGCGATACCCCGGCCACACGGACGCCCGCTCGTTGCTGCGCGCGATGATGGATGAGCATGTCCCGGTCTGGTATCGGCCGCAGATCGACAAGGTCCCGGCTGTGCGCAAGCTGGTGTTCGACCTGATGGCGATGGTCGAAGGCGAGTCGCTGGGCCTCGTCATCATTACCAGGATCCCGGCCGGCGAAGGTCTCAAGTGGCATTGGGATTGGGGCTGGCACTGCGACCACCACGACAAGCTCTACGTCACCTTGCAGGGCGGGGCGGGCGCGCGGTTCATCGACGGCGGCCCGAATGATCAACCGTTGCCGGTGGCCGGCGAGTTCATCGAGCCCAAGGCTGGCGAGGTCTGGCTCTACGACAACCGCCGTTGGCACACCGTCGTCAACGAGAGCGCGGTCGACCGCATGACGCTGATCGTCAGCGTCCACACCGAGAAGTTCAACGCGTTCCACGGGAGGCCGCACTAATGCCCGCTTCGATTGGTGCGATTGCCGGCATCGCGACGGCGGCCGGCTCCCTAGCATCGGGGATCAATGGCATGGTGAGTGGTGGCGGCAGTTCGCCGGCTGGCTCGATCACGACGGGCGGCACCTCGCGCCCGTTCTCGGCCGACTACATCCTGCCTGGGCTCGATCGCGCAAATTTCATGTTCCAGCAGCCCGATTGGCGGCAGACGTTCGGGCGCTCCCCTGTCGCGTTGAGCGGCGACACCCAGGACTGGATGAATCGCATGCGCGCGATCTCCACCATGGGCAACAAGGGCGCCGTCGATCGCGGCAACGGCTTCCTCAATCAACTGATCGGCAGCGACTTCGCCAACCTGCCGGCCTTCGCTGGCCTCGCTGACACGGCAGCCGGCAAATACCTGCCGAGCATGATGCCCACGGTGAGCATGGCGCCGCCAGGCGGCAGCAGCACGGCGGGGCTTGCATCGAACGCCGCCCCGGGCACGCCGGGCGCGATCAGCCTCTCGGGCACCGGCAATCCGTTCCTCGACGCGCTGGTGACCCAGGCCGCCCAGAAGGCGGCGGGCGCGGTAGGCTCGGCGTTCGCCGGCAACGAGCGGTACGGCAGCGGCGCCAACGCCAACGCGCTTACGACCAACGTGTTCAACGCGTCTGCCGGCGTGCTCTCGCCGATCTACGAGAGCGAGCGCAACCGCCAGCTCCAGGCCAGCGGCATGCTCACCAACGCTCAGTTGGCCGCGACCGGCTTGGCGCCCCAGCTCGAAAACGCGCAGTTCACGGTTCCGATGCTCCAGGCCAGCGCGCTTCAGCAGATCGGCAGCCTGCAGGACCAGCGCGCCCAGCAAGAGCAGGACTCCCAACTGACGGCGATGAACAACTATCTGCAGATGGTCAACGGGTCGCCTGTGGGATCGAGCACGACGTCGAGCCAGCCGTATTGGAACGGTGATCCGTGGTCGCGGCTGTTGGGCTCGGCGCTGATGGGTGGCGGCTCGGGCGGCTGGGGCAAGCTGTTCAGCGGCATGAGCGGCGGAGACTCGTCCTCGCCTGGCATGTTCAGCACGAACGGGTTCTTCGGCAGCAACGGCCCGATCTTCGGCAGCCCAACGCCGGTCCAGGCGACGCCCGAGGCGCTGTATATGGCGAGTCCCTAACGAGGTGGGAACAGCGCGGCTCCGACACCGCGCTTGACTTCGATATCGCTCGAAACCCGTGAGAGATCAGCGGACCGATCGTCATTGGCTGGATGTGTGGCAAACCATCCGCCGCCGCTTGCAGGCATTCGGCTCCAGAAAGCCGAGCCGGCGCGAGGATCGAAACCGGCGCGAGCCATCAGATACGCGCCAACGCGGTCGGCCTCTCGCTCGCGGTCCTTGTTGAACACGATCCCGCCGAGGGCCTGAAATGCGCCGCCGGTGTTGACGCCCTGCGACGCCGCGGCTCCGTCGAGCACCGCGCCGGCTACGACATAAGGGATCTTGTCGGCTACGTGCCCTCGCATGACGTGAGCGAGTTCGTGGCAGAACACAAAGGCCAACTCGTCGTCGGACCGGACGAAGGCGAGCATTGTCGGCGTGATGAAGATGTTTGTTCCATCCGTCCAGGCATTCAGCGCGTAGCCCTTCGCCACGCCAGCGCTGATCGCACAGGCCTCCCGACCGTCCGGGGTGGTCATGACCCCTATCGACGTTTCGCGGCATAGGACGGCGTTGGCCAACGCGATCGGCTCGATGACCCGGCGCAGGCGCTCGTAATTGGCGGGCGTGTCGTAGGCGATCCGGCCGGCTGGAACCTGGCGCCCCGGCATGCACCCGGCCAGCGCCAGTAAGACAGCAATTATGACCCATCCCCGCATGGGTCCGAACTGTACCACAAATTGTGGCTTTTCTGGGGACTGCCCATGGCCGTGTCCATCTTCGACATGCTGTTCGGCGGCGGCGAGCCCGCGGCGATCGATCCCGCCTACATGGGAATTCTGTCCGCGCCGCAGCGCCAGGCCTTGGCCGACAACAGCCGTCAGGCGGTCGCCGCGTCTCTGCTCGCCAGCTCCGGGCCGTCGCTCATGCCGACGTCCTTCGGGGCGAATCTCGGCAAGGCGATCCTGGCCGGGCAGCAGGCCGAGGATGCCGGCACCGACCGGGCCTTCAAGCAGGCCTACATGCTGCCGCAGATCCAGGGCCTGCAGCTCGCGAACCAGAAGGAAGGCCTCAACCTCGCGGGCTTCCAGGCGCTCCAAGCATTGCGCAACGGACAGGGCGCGATGACCGCGCCGGGGCTCAAGATCGGGTCCATGACGCCGCCCGGCCCGGCCATGCCTGCGGTGCCGTCGGCTGGCGTGCTGTCCCCGCCCGGCGCTCCTGCCGCACCGAGCCTTGGCGTGCTCGATCCGAGCGGCTGGGCGCCCGTGAGCTCGACCGCCGCCCCGGGCGCTCCCGGTTCCGCGCTGA
>FRDC01001900.1_pt1 | contig 33501 bp, 45 predicted proteins | sample 1106171 | NCBI WGS metagenome assembly FRDC01 (sample SAMEA3930566, study PRJEB13176) | freshwater metagenome | biome: Drinking water system; feature: drinking water; material: water | place: Singapore | collected 2014-12-20 | reverse complement strand
AAAGCGGTTGCATTTCGCTAGGGAATTTACCCACTTGATGAATTGTCTTTTATTTATTTTTGTTGTAGTATGTGTTCCATATGTATCCGGAAGCACCTCAAGAAGGAAAGGTAGTCTCGCTCGCTGATCGAAGGGGGCAAAGAACTCATTCTAATAACCGAGAGGTGGGGGAGGGCGCGGTAGTTCCGTTTGTAAAAAAAGACCCTCTTTTAGAGCTTGATCAACTGGCGCAGACAGGTTCACTTCAAGCTTTTTTTTCTAGAGTCGTCGCTCTTTCTAAGACTTTGGGGGTGAGCCCCGAAGAAATACAAAACCGTTCGTATTTGTCTCCTGATACTATTGTAACCCTTGCTAACGGCACCAAATCTTTATCACCACACAGAGCGCAGTATCTTCGAGATTATCCAATGAGAGAAATAGTTGAACTCTTAACAGAGAAAAGGATTCTGGCTACCGCAGCAGGGATAAATAATACTCTTTCGTAGCGCCGGTACCGTATACTGCTAGAGTATGTCTCCTGAAGTTTTTATAGTTGGCATTGCCATCATTGTTCTCTCCATCATCTTTCACGAGGTGGCGCACGGGTACGTGGCCAACTGGCTCGGTGACCCGACGGCGCGGCTCCAAGGCCGACTCACTCTCAACCCGCTGCCGCACATAGACCCGGTGGGCTCGCTCCTCCTGCCTGGCATACTCGCCCTCTCAGGCAGCTCGTTTCTCATAGGTTACGCCAAACCCGTGCCGTACAACCCGGACAATCTGCGCCACGGCAAATGGGGCGAGGCGCTTGTGGCTTTCGCGGGGCCTGGCACCAATTTGCTCATTGCCGGTGTTCTTGCTCTCGTCGTCCGCTTGTTTGAAACAAGCCTCACCCCACTCTTTTTGAACGTTGCCGTTCTCGCCATCATCGGCAACCTTGGGTTGGCCATCATTAATTTAATCCCCATCCCACCGATCGACGGGTCGAAGATTCTGCGCGCGTTTCTGCCATACCGCGCGGCACTTGCCTACGACCGCCTCGAGCAGTTTACCTACGCCCTGGGGCCGTTCGGCATCATCGGGGTGCTCATCCTCCTCGTGTACGTCTTCAGTGAGTCGGTAGGGTCGTTCGTCTTTTTCCTCTTCCGCCTTTTGACTGGTCTATCGTAGAATAGGGGTATGGAGGGGCTATCAAGAAGTTACTACAGAGCTTTTGCTGCTCATGTGCGGTCTGGGCGCGTTGAAAGGTTGTTGAAATTTGCAAAAAAACACGGTGATGTATTTGGGTACCTTTTTCACCATTCTGCTAAAGAACGGCAAAGGCTCATGCAAGGGTTTGCGCGTATTGCAGAAAAACCAAAGGAGTAGTATTGTAATGAGGCTCTGGTGAGCGATTTTTAATTTGAGACATGGCGACGATTAATCAACTACAGAGGAAGGGGCGCGGCAGCCGCACACGGAAGTCAAAGACCGTGGCCTTAACGCGTGGTTTTAATGTGATTAAGAATCGCCCCACCTTCTACCCTTCACCCTTCAAGCGTGGGGTGGCCACCAAGGTAACGACCAAGACGCCACGCAAGCCGAACTCGGCTATACGGAAGATTGCGCGCGTCCGCCTCTCAAACGGCATGGAGGTCACGGCGTACATCCCCGGCGAGGGGCACAACCTCCAAGAGCACTCGGTCGTGGTGCTCTCCGGCGGCCGCACCAAGGACTTGTCGCTTCGCTACAAGATAGTGCGCGGCCGCCTCGACACTGCAGGGCTGGACAAGCGCCGCGTCAGCCGCTCGCGCTACGGCACGAAGCGCCCGAAGTAATACGAATATTTTACGAATGACAATAAATGATACGAATATGAAAACCAAAAAAATTATTAGCAGCATTCGCATGCATTCGTATATTAGTGTCACACTGTAGTTATGAGACGACCAATTAAAACGAAACATGAAGTGCAGCCAGATGGTCGCTACGACTCCGAGTTGTTGGCGCGCTTTATCAATACGTTGATGCTGAATGGCAAGAAGGAGGGCGCGCGCCGCATCGTCTACCAGGCACTCGACGAAATTAAGAACCAAAACGGCGACGCCGACCCGCTCGCTACCTTCGACATGGCGATACAAAATGTCTCGCCGAATGTCGAGACGCGTTCCAAGCGAGTCGGCGGCGCCAACTACCAAGTGCCCGTTGAGGTGCGGCCTGAGCGCCGTCGCGCGCTCGCCTTCCGCTGGATACTTGCCGCAGCACGCTCGGGGAAGGGTAAGCCCATGCACCTGAAGCTCGCGCAGGAGTTGGTGGCCGCAGCGAAAAATGAGGGGTCGGCTATTAAAAAGCGCGATGACGTGCACAAAATGGCCGAGGCTAACCGCGCGTTCGCCCACCTCGCGTGGTAATTGTATGGGTGAAATTTCCAATGAAGAAAGAGTGGCCTCTCTAGAAATGCTCTTACAGGACGTGAGCACTGAACGTGGGTGGGCGAATGCTCGGAAAGTAGTCTTCGATGCACTGAGAAAAGAAGAAAAATCTATTTTCTTTGGACAAGATGAACAAGACGAACAGAATATAAGTTAAACTAGTACACATGGCACGCCTTTACCCGCTCGAGAAAGTTAGAAATTTCGGCATCATTGCGCACATAGACGCGGGCAAGACGACGACCTCCGAGCGCATCCTCTTCTACACCGGCATGAGCCACAAAATAGGCGAGGTGCACGAGGGCGAAACGGTGACGGACTGGATGGAGCAAGAGCGCGAGCGCGGCATCACCATCACCGCCGCTGCGGTGTCTGCGTCATGGACCAAGACGTACGAGCCTGACCAAAAGGACCAGGCGAAGCGTTTCTCATTTAACATCATAGACACGCCAGGACACATCGACTTTACCGCGGAGGTGAAGCGCTCAATGCGCGTGTTGGACGGTGCAGTTGTCGTATTCGACGGCGTTGCCGGCGTCGAGCCTCAGTCCGAGACCAACTGGCGTTACGCCGACGAGGGCAAGGTGCCGCGCCTCTGTTTCATTAACAAGTTGGACCGCACCGGCGCGTCGTTCGAGCGCTCGTACGCGTCTATCCTCGACCGCCTCACGAAAAATGCAGTGCGCATGCAGGTGCCTATGGGCGAGGAGGGTGACCATGCCGGTATGATCGACTTGTTGACCCGCAAGGCAGTGTACTTCGAAGGAGAGATGGGCAAGGAAGTCCGCTACGACGACGCTATCCCGGAAAACCTAAAAGCAGACGTCGAGAAGTATCGTGCCGAGCTCGTGGAAAAAATAGTGGAAAATGACGAAGCGCAGATGAATGCGTACCTCGACGGCAAGGAACCGTCAGTCGATGAACTCCGCGCGACCCTGCGCAAGGCAGTGATAGCCAACGCCATTGTCCCCGTCTTCTGTGGCTCAGCGCTCAAGAACAAAGGCGTGCAGCTGGTGTTGGACGCGGTCGTCGACTACCTCCCCTCGCCGCTCGACCTCCCACCGGTCAAAGGTACCGACCCGAAGACAGGTACTGAGATAGAGCGCAAGGCTTCCGACGTCGAGCCATTTTGCGCGCTCGCCTTCAAGCTGCAGACCGACCCCTTCGTGGGCGCACTGACCTTCTTCCGCGTGTACTCGGGCACCGTCACTGCCGGCTCCTATTTGTATAACTCAACGACCGGCGAGCGCGAGCGACTGTCCCGCATTGTGCGTCTCCAAGCCGACAAGCGTGAGGAAATTAAAGAAGTGTACGCAGGAGAAATTGCCGCGGCTGTGGGCTTGAAGGACGCGCGCACCTCACACACGCTGTGCGACGAGGCCAACCCAATCGTGTTGGAAGAAATTAAATTCCCTGAGCCGGTGGTGTCGGTCCGCGTCGAGCCAAAGACCAAACAAGACCAGGAGAAAATGGGTATTGCATTGAAGAAGCTGTCGGACGAAGACCCAACCTTCCGTGTGGCGGGTGACCAGGAGACTGGCGAGACCATCATCTCCGGCATGGGCGAGCTGCACCTCGACATCATTGTCGACCGCATGAAGCGCGAGTTTAATGTCGAAGCCAACACCGGCAAGCCGCAGGTTGCGTACCGCGAGACCATCCAGAAGGAAGCCGAGGCGAACCACAAGTATGTGAAGCAGACGGGTGGTAAGGGTCAGTACGGACACGTCGTGTTGAAAATTAAGCCGATGGAGCCAGTGGCTGAGGGCGAGAAGGTGAAGAAAAATGTGACGCGCGAAGACCACTTCGAGTTTATTAACAACATCAAAGGCGGGGTCATCCCCGGCGAGTTTATCCCTGCGGTGGAGAAGGGTGTGCGAGAGGCGATGGAGCGCGGCATCGTCGCAGGGTACAAAATGGTGGACATATCCGCCGACCTCATTGACGGCTCGTACCACGACGTCGATTCGTCTGAAATAGCCTTCAAAATTGCGGCATTGAACGCATTCAAGGAGGCGGCGGAGCGCGCGAAACCAGTCTTGCTGGAGCCTATTATGAACGTTGAGGTAGTGACTCCAGAGAAATTTATGGGTGACATCACCGGCTCGTTAACGTCCAAGCGCGGCACCATCGACTCGATGGAAGACCGCGGTATGGCCAAGGCCGTGCACGCATTCGTCCCGCTCTCTGAAATGTTCGGCTACACCACCCAGTTGCGCTCTATGACCGAAGGCCGCGGACAGATGACCATGGAGTTCCACCACTACGCAGTGGTACCAACTAATGTAGCAGAAGAAATAAAATCGTCGAGGAAATAGTCAACTTTAAATATTAAAGTCAAGATTTGCCGCCCGCACATCTTTCTGTTAGAAGGAGAGGGTATGGAACATCGGGATGTCATCAGAGGTCCAAAATCAGAGAGCGCAACGCGGTGTGCGAATATAGAAAGTGGCAACAAGATGTGTGGTAGTGACGCGACAGTTTCCTCAGAAGGAAAGCACTACTGTTCGAATCACGCCCTAGAGCGCACAATCCCTGGAGTGGTGCGTAGAAAGTATAAATCCGAGAAATAGTGTGGTGATCTAACAAAACCACAGACTTTTCTTGACGGAAATAGGAAAGGCGGCTACTATACGGTGTAACGCTTTACGCGTGTTGTGTGTCGTTTATTCTTAGATTAGTAATCTTAAATTCTTAATTCATTCATATGGTAGATTTCGATCGTTCGAAGCCACACGTTAACGTCGGGACCATCGGCCACGTCGACCACGGCAAGACCACCTTAACCGCCGCTATTCTTAACGTCCTCTCGAAGGCAGGCAACGGCTATGGTGCCACCGTGAAGGGTGTCGACGACATAGACAAGGCTCCTGAAGAGAAGGCCCGCGGCATCACCATTTCGCTCTCACACTCTGAGTACGAGACACCAACACGCCACTACGCACACATCGACGCGCCTGGTCACGCCGACTACATTAAAAACATGATTACTGGTGCGGCGCAGATGGACGGCGCAGTCTTGGTGGTTGCGGCTACCGACGGCGTCATGCCGCAGACCCGCGAGCACATTCTCCTTGCGCGCCAGGTGGGCGTGCCGAAGATCATTGTCTTCCTCAACAAGGTAGACATGGTGGATGACAAAGACCTCATTGACCTCGTTGAAGAGGAAATCCGCGACCTCCTGAACAAGTACGAGTTTGACGGTGCGGCAACGCCTATTATCCGCGGCTCAGGCTTGAAGGCTCTCGAAAATCCTGCTGCAGGCAATGACTGGTCAGGCAAGATCATGGAGTTGGTCAAGGCCTTGGACGAGTACATTCCGCTTCCGGTTCGCGACCTCGACAAGCCGTTCTTGATGCCTATCGAAGACATTTTCTCTATCGAAGGACGCGGTACGGTGGTTACGGGGAAAATTCAGCGCGGCAAGGTGAAGGTAGGTGAGGAAGTTGAGGTGGTGGGTATTAAGCCAACCGCGAAGACAACCGTCACCGGCGTTGAAATGTTTAACAAGTCTCTCCAGGAGGGTCAGGCCGGCGACAACGCAGGCATCTTGCTTCGCGGTTTGAAGAAGGAAGACGTGCACCGCGGCCAGGTACTCGCTAAGTCAGGCTCGGTCACTCCGCACACTGACTTCGAAGCAGAAGTGTACGTTCTGTCGAAGGAGGAAGGAGGCCGCCACACGCCATTTTTCACCGGGTACAAGCCGCAGTTCTACGTCGGGACGACTGACGTGACGGGCGACGTAACGTTGAACGAGGGTGTTGAGATGGTGATGCCAGGCGACACCGCCAAGTTTAAGGTCAAGTTGGTGGCACCTATTGCCTTGGAAGAGAACCAGCGCTTTTCAGTCCGCGAGGGCGGCAAGACCGTCGGCGCCGGTGTCGTAACGAAAATTAATGCCTAAAGAACCGTCCAAAGCGAAGAGGGGTAAGAAGGCCCCGTCTGCTGAGGCGGCAGCGTCAGCCAAGTTGCGTATTAAAGTGCGCGGCTACGACCACGCGTTGGTAGACCAGTCGGTGAAGCAAATTGTGGACACGGCGCTTCGCCTCGAGGCGTCAGTCGTGGGCCCCATCCCGCTCCCGACGGATATTAAAAAGTTTACGGTCAACCGCTCAACCTTCGTCCACAAAGACGCGCGCGAGCAGTTCGAAATGCGCACCCACAAGCGCATCATGGACATAGTGAACCCGAACGGCAAAGTCGTGGACGCCTTGACCAACCTGTCCCTTCCGTCCGGCGTCTCCATCGACGTGAAGATGCTTTAGAGTTGCATTGTGGGCGGGGGTCCTGTATAGTGCTCGAGTAACGCTACGTCCTGAATAGCCTAAGGCTATGAAGGACCAATGGCCTCCAGTACTCACACTACCGGGCGCCATTGAGGCGCCCGTTTTTCTTTCAGTTCGCATCATTCGTCGAAATTCGTAAAATATTCGTATCATGAAATTCATTGTAGGAACCAAGGTGGGAATGAGCCAAATCTTCGACAAAGACGGCAATGTAACGCCGGTCACGGTAATAGCCGCACCTGCCGTCACGGTGACGCAGGTCAAGACTAACGAGAAGGACGGCTACGCGGCGGTTCAGGTGGGTGTTGGCACTCGCCGCGAGAAAAATGTGAACAAGCCGCAACGTGCCAAAGGCCTCTTTGCGAAACTTAAAGAGTTTCGTCCGGGTGACAACGGCACGGAGCTTGCAGTGGGTAGCACCGTCGACGCAGGCACTTTTGCTGAGGGCGACGTAGTCACCATTTCAGCGGTATCGAAAGGTAAGGGTTTTCAGGGTGTCGTGAAGCGCCATGGCTTCCACGGCGGCCGCCGCACCCACGGTCAGAAGCACTCCGAGCGCGAGGCAGGTTCCATCGGTGGTGGCCCGGGACGCGCCGGCGGCCGCGTGGTGAAGGGGCTCAAAATGGCCGGCCGCATGGGCAATGAGCGGGTGACTATCAAGAATGTTCGCGTGGTCAAGGTCGACGCGGTGAAGAACGAAATTTTCCTCAAGGGTGCAGTGCCGGGTCGCCGCGGCACGTACGTTGAAATAGTGTCTGCATAACTTTGAATATATGCCTACTAAAAAAGTAACTACGATAGCAAAGAAGGCTCCAGCCAAGAAACGTGAACCGAAAGAGGTGTCGTCGGCGACATTGTCTGCGCCAGTGTACGACGCAAAGGGAAAGAAAGTGCGCGACCTCGACCTCCCTGTGTCGCTGTTTGGTGCCCCACGAAACAGCGCGCTCGTGTACCAGGTGGTGACGGCCATGCAGGCCAACGCGCGCACCCCGGTCGCGCACACCAAGACGCGCGGCGAGGTACGTGGCGGTGGCCGCAAGCCGTGGAAGCAGAAGGGCACGGGCCGCGCCCGCCACGGTTCCAGCCGTTCACCTATTTGGAAAGGCGGTGGCATTACCTTCGGTCCCCGCAATGACAAGAGTTACACGCAGAAGATAAACAAGAAGATGCGTGTGCGGGCACTCGCGGCTGTCTTGTCGCAGAAGTTTGCGGCGGGGCAGGTGCTGTTTGTCGACTCGCTTTCTTTCGCTGCACCGAAAACAAAAGACGCCAAGGCCTCGCTAGTAACCCTCGGCGCAGTGAAAGGCTTTGACGCCTTGGCGACGCGCCGCAACAATGCCGCGCTCATCGCCCTCGGCACCGTAGAGGCCAATACGAAAAAGAGTTTCCGCAATATCGGCAGTGTCATGGTCGAAGAGTCGCGCAACTTAAACCCAGTCGACGTCATGAACTACCGCTACTTAGTGATAGCCGACCCCGAAATCTCGCTCGAGCTCCTCGAGAAGCGAATGAATCCCGTTAGAGGGGATAAGGTACAGGAGAAAGAGATTGGACTGTCAGTAAAACGAGAAAGAAAAGCGCCCTCTAACGGGATGAAGTAACCTATGAAACTATTTGGAAATAAAAAAAGCGAGAAACCGAAAGGCACAAAACCGGCACGGAAGAAGCCTGAGGCTGTAAAATCTGAAACGAAGCCCGCTTCTGGCTCGACTCTTGCGCCCGCTACCTCTTCTGTTTTGGTCCGTCCACATATTACGGAAAAGGCCGCGCAGTTGACAGCCAAGGATGTGTACACCTTCGAGGTGGCACCAGACGCAACAAAGACGCAAATAGCTGCAGCAGTGCACGCACTGTACAAGGTAACGCCGCGGAAAATCGCGATAGCGAAAAACGCAGGCAAACGCGTGTCGTTGCGCACGCGCCGCGGGTGGGGTATGAAGGGGGGGGTGAAGAAGGCGTACGTATACCTTACGAAGGGTGACCGCATCGAATTCTCTTAATTTTTATGTCACAAAACTCTCAACTCAAGAAACATCGACCAACCTCGCCCGGCACTCGCGCGCTCGAGGTGGTGCGGTACCGTAAGGCGTTAACGACCGGCACACCACTGAAGTCACTGACCCGTGGCCGCGCTGCACGTGCCGGCCGCAACTCAGCCGGACGCATCACCACGCGCCACCAGGGTGGTGGAAATAAGAAGAAGTTTCGACTCATCGACTTTTATTACTTGGACAAAGTCGATGTCCCTGGTCGCGTCGAGCATATCGAATACGACCCCTTCCGCGGTGGCTTCATCGCCCGCGTCTTATACCGCGACGGAGACCGCCGCTACATACTCGCGCCGCACGGTCTTGCGGTTGGAGACACAGTGTTGACGAGCGAATCTGCGCCGCTCACCAAGGGGAACCGATTGCCGCTTTCTAAAATCCCTGTTGGTACTTTCGTCTACAACATTGAAATCAAAGAGCGAGGCGGGGCGAAAGTTGCGCGCGGCGCTGGCATTTTTGCTGAGCTCGTTGCGCTCGACGGTGCGTTTGCACAAATTAAAATGCCTTCATCTGAAATCCGCCAAATCCCCAGCGGTGCATGGGCTTCCCTAGGCGGTGTGTCTAACCCTGAGTATCGGTTAAGGAATTTTGGTAAGGCAGGTCGCTCGCGCCACCTCGGCATTCGTCCGACGGTCCGCGGCACGGCAATGAACCCAGTCGACCACCCGTACGGAGGCGGCGAGGGTCGCCAGGGCCGAGGCCGCCGCCGCGCTGTCTCCATGTGGGGCAAGCCAACCGGCAAGGGTCAGAAGTCGCGCACGCCGAAGAAGTATTCGAACGTCCACATTGTCTCTCGTCGCAAGGTCGGCAAGAACCGCTCCACCTAACCCTGTTCGACTCCTTTGATCGATATCTAGATGTCGATCAGGTATATGCGTAAAGTGTCACCCGCACCCGATGAGTACTACCACCTCTTTAACCGTGGAGCCTTTAAACACGATCTGTTTGAAAACCAGGCAGATTATATCCGGTTCCTTTTTTATATTTTATATAGTCAATCTCCTGTCGCTTTTGTTAATACATCTCGCATCGTCCATACCTTCAATCAGGAACAGGGCTTCGCTGTATCTGAAGAGGAAACAGCCGATATTTTGAAAAACAGGTTCGTGGAATTAGTGGCTTTTTGCATTATGCCAAACCACTTTCATTTACTGGTTAAAGAGATAGAGGAGGGTGGCATCGCTAACTACATGCAGCGAATAGGTATAGGATATACGAAGTATTTCAACACCAAACGAGAGATAAATGGGAGGATTTTTCAAGGAGTTTACGGCGCAGTACACATAAATGACGACACCCAGCTTCTCTACACCTCAGCCTACATTCACCGAAACCCTCGAGAGCTCCGGGCATGGAAAGGGAGGGAGTTTGAATACCCGTGGTCATCACTCCAAGATTTTACTGAAGCGAATAGGTGGGGAGGACTGCTCATGTCCGACATTATTGCAGGTCAGTTTGATGCCAGTTCAAACAGTAACTACAAAGATTTTATAAAAACCAGCACTGCGAAAATGGTTGCAGCAGAGGTAGAACTTGTAATGAGCGATATCTAGATATCGCTCAAGTGGGGTTGACGATAGTGGTGCGCTCAGGTATCCTCATCTCTTATGGCACGTTCAGTAAAAAAAGGTCCCTACCTCTTCCATAAGTTGATGAAGAAGATAGAAGGGAAAACTCCCAAGCAGACGGGGCCAATAAAGACGTGGGCGCGCGCGTCTCAAATTAGCCCGGACATGGTCGGCTTCACCTTCCAAGTGCACACCGGCAAAGCGTTCGAAGACGTCTTTGTCTCAGAGGAAATGGTGGGGCACCGACTGGGCGAGTTTGCGCCGACGAAGAAGTTTGTTCGTCACGGCGGTCAAATGCAGAAGGCAATTGACCAAAAGGCGAAGGAGTCTGAAATAGCAGCCGCACAGGCCGCAAAGGCTCCGGCTGAAGGCGCGAAGGCTCCAGCGAAGAAGTAGATTTATGAAGGCATTTTTAAAAAATTACCGCCAGAGTCCGCGCAAGGTGCGCATGGTAGCGCGCACTATACAAGGGAAGAGCGTTAGTGAGGCGCTCACACTTCTTAAATTTACCGTCAAACGAGCGTCGGACCCCTTGGCGGTGCTTATTGCTTCGGCTGCAGCAAATGCAGAGAAACAGGGCGAAAATGCGCGCACGCTCATTGTTAAAAATATCACTGTTAACGATGGTGTCACCTTGCACCGGTCAATGCCGCGAGCACGGGGAAGCGCCTCACCTATTCGTAAGCGTTCGAGCCATGTGACTGTGACGTTAGGAAAAAATACATGACCCACATCGTACATCCCTACGCACACCGCCTCGGCATACTTCGCGACTGGAAGAGTCGCTGGTTTGCGCGGAACCCAAAGAAGTATCGCGAGTACGTCAAAGCCGATGCCATGATTCGTCGCCTCTTGGCGCGTAAACTTCGCGGTAACTTCGTCAGCCACGTGGACATTGAGCGGTCACAGAAGGACCTCAGAGTTTCGATACACACCGCCCGCCCGGGCATGGTCATTGGTCGCTCAGGGGAGAGCGCGACTCGTCTCAAGGGTGAGGTGCAGGCGCTCCTTAAGAAAGTATCACCTGAGGAGCGCCTGGCGCTGCACCTCGACATTATTGAAATTCGATCTCCTGAGTCTAACGCTGCGGTAGTGGCGGCTATGGTAGTCGAGGGACTTGAAAAACGCATGACCTTTCGCCGGGTCATGAAGCAAACTATTGATAAGGTGATGGCGAACCGTGACGTGCAGGGGGTTAAAATTTCAGTCTCGGGCATGCTCGGCGCCGCGTCGATGAGTCGCACTGAGGAGCTGAAAAAAGGACGCATCCCGCTGCAGACGTTTCGCGCGGACATTGACTTCGCTCATGACGAGGCACACTTGCCGCTCGGCAAGATAGGTGTGAAGGTGTGGATTTACCGCGGTGAAATTTTTGCCGATAAAAAGGTGCAGAAGGACCGCTCATAAACCTATATGCTCTTCCCTAAAAAAGTTAAATATCGCAAGTGGCGCACTGCGCGCAAAAATCCTAAGAAAATTGCGAGCGCGGTTGCCACCCGCGGCATCACTGTCGCCTTCGGCTCATACGCACTGAAGGCGACAACGCCGGCGCGCATCACCTCAAACCAAATAGAGGCTGCGCGCCGAGTCATCGCCCGCTCATCAGGGAAGACTGGCCGCATTTGGGTCCGCATTTTCCCCGATCGACCATTTACTCGCAAGGGCGCCGAAGTGCCCATGGGTTCGGGAAAGGGGAATCCTGAAGGCTTCGTGGTTGACGTGAAGCCGGGACGCGTGCTGTATGAAATAGACGGCGTGTCGGCCGCGGTAGCCAGGGAGGTATTCCGTAAGGCTACTGCCAAGCTCCCCGTTAAGACCCTCGTCGTGGCCCGGTAATACTCTATGAAAATAAAAGATATACGAAAAAAGAGTGCAGGTGAGCAAGAAAAGCTGATTGCAGAGACGGCGACACAGCTGCAAGAATTTCGCTTCGGTATGACGGGTGGACAGAAAAAAAATGTACGTGAAGCCAGAGGCCTCCGAAAGACAATCGCACGCCTCAAGACTGTCCTTCGCGAAGGACGAAGTGCCCTATGACGAAAATGAAGGAACGCGGTAAGACGCTCCACGGTACTGTGGTGTCGGCAAAAATGAAGGATACAGTGGCGGTGTTGGTAACCCGCTTTGTGAAGCACCCGAAGTATAAGAAATACCGTACCCTGTCGAAGAAGTACCTGGCGCACGACCCAGGCAACACAAAGAAAGAGGGACAGCGCGTTGTTATACGCGAGTGTCGGCCTCTTTCGAAAAATAAACACTTCATGGTCGTGACTGAAGGTGAAGCCGTATGATACAACCTCGCTCAATAGTGAATATTACTGACAACACGGGTGGCAAGCTCGGCCGCGTGTTCAAGGTGCTCGGCGGCTCAAAGCGCCGCTACGCGGAGCTCGGTGACATCGTTGTTCTTTCAGTGCAAATTGCGGAACCGCGAAAAATGGTGAAGAAGAAGGAAGTGCTGCACGGTGTCGTGGTGCGGCAAATCAAGCCCTTCCGTCGCCGTGACGGCTCGTACATACGCTTCGACGACAACGCGGTGGTCATTCTTGCAAAAAACCCAAAAGACCCGTTTGAACCCAAGGCCAACCGTGTGTTCGGTCCTATCCCGCGTGAAATTGTCGAGCGCGGGTACCAGAAAATAGGGTCGCTCGCCCCCGAAATTGTATGAACATCAAAAAAGGAGACAAAGTCACGGTTATAACCGGCAAAGACAAGGGCAAGAGCGGCGTCGTTGAGCGTGCCTTCCCGAAAGTAAACCAAGTCTTGGTAGGCGGCGTTAATATGAAAAAGCGACACCAGAAGGCAAAGCAGAGCGGTAAGCCCGGGCAGATTATTGAAAAAAATTACCCCATCGACGCATCAAATGTTAAAAAAGTATGAGTAACAGAACGCACACACTTCAAACAAAAAGCTTCGATACCCTGAAAGAGGCTCTGGGCTATCGAAACCATCTTCAGGCGCCACGTTTGGTGAAGGTGGTTATTTCAGTCGGGGTGGGGAAGGCGAAGGATAAAAACAAGATGGCCGTCGTTGCAGACCGTCTCGCTCGGGTCACTGGCCAAAAAGCCGCTCCGCGCGGTGCGCGCATGTCTATTGCGGCCTTTAAGGTGCGTCAGGGGGACGTCGTCGGGTACCAAGTGACCCTTCGCGGCAAGCGTATGCTCGATTTTGTTGAAAAACTTATTCATATTGCATTACCCCGGACACGCGACTTCCGCGGCATCCCAGTGAAGAGTATTGATGCTATGGGCAACCTAACCATTGGCATTAAAGAGCACACCATTTTCCCTGAAACTGCCGACGAAGACCTGCGCGACGTGTTCGGTCTCGCCATCACCGTGGTCTCAACCGCTAAAACCAAAAAAGAGGCTGAAGCCTTCTACCGCCACCTCGGCTTCCCCCTACAGTAGCTTTTTTCGTTGAATAATAATATGGCGATACACCGCCCTATAAAAAGGTTGAAGGACGTTTAGATTATTCTATGACCACCTCCCACGTATAAAATCTGGCCAGTGAGCCAGCCTGCTTGCTCAGAAGTGAGAAAGGTCACTACGTCAGCCACATCATTTGGTTCCCCGACTCTTCCTAATGGAGTACTCTTTGCAATTTCTTTTTCCAAATCAGGAGCAATCCATCCAGTCTGAATTGGTCCCAAAGAAGCAATGTTTACTGTGATACCGAGATAACCCAGCTCTTTGGCGGCAGAACGACTAAAGGATTCTAAGGCATATTTGCTTGCTCCGTACGATACTTGAGTAGGAAAAATAGGAGCACCATCGCTACTAATGTTCACAATGCGGCCCCACCTTGCATCTCGTTTTGTATGACGTTGTGCAAATTCTTGCATGCTCAAAGCAACGGCTCGTGAGTTAACAGCAAAGTGTCTATCGTGAGACTCTGCTGAAAACGGACTGAGTGAAAAACCGTCTACCGCTTTCCCTTGTGACTGTGGCGAAAGAGTATCTTGAAGACAGTACGCGGCATTGTTAATGAGAATCTCCACTGGCCCAAGCGTTTCGGCTTTATCAAATAAAAGCGGAACGGTGTTTACGTCGGCCAGATCTGCTTCGATAGAAACCGCCTCGCCACCTCCATTCTTTATCTTATCAACAAGCCAGTCCGCAGTGTTGCTTTGCTGGTCGTTGTAAAAGTCTTCGCCCATCGTTTCAGCGCCTTTTGTGTCAGCGTGAGAACGAAAGAAATGGAGGCACACTTTTACGCCCTGTGCTGCAAGCGCAAGTGCAATTGCCGCACCAGTGCCGTGTTGGTTATTGGTTCCGGTGATTAATGCTGTTTTACCTGCAACTTTTGGATCAATCATAAAACTATTCTACCTTGAAACACCCTCGCCCTGCCTACGATGTGTTTATTATAGGACGATACATCGCCCTATAGTTATGTTAGGGTGAGTATATGGCGCATGTTTCGCAAAAAAATTTAAAAAGTCGTATTGCAAAGGAAATTACCAAACGTTTCGTTGCTGCACTGGTTACACTCGATACTAAAACGGCGCAAAATTTCTTCCAATCGTTTTTCACCGATACTGAGCAGATCATGTTTGCCAAGCGTTTTGCCGTCCTCTTTCTTCTCCATGAAGAATGGTCCCCTTATCGAATCGCACAGCTCTTAAACGTCAGCGCGTCGACGGTTCGCAGGCTCGACCGTGAACTCTCGTTCGATGATCAGGTGCTTATTCTCAAAGAATTTAAACGGCTTGAGCGGGGGAGTGGGCTTTTGGAAGAACTCCAAGACCTTCTGGTCAACGGGTTCTCTCGGGACCCCAAAAAACGGAACAAATGGCTGAATGATTTTGAAAAGCGGTATGGATAATGGGATGATACATCGTCCCATAAAAAGTTGCTATTCACAGGTTTGTGGTGTGATTTTCTTACCGTGGTGTATGGTAAGGAAGAGTATGAGTCGGGAAGAAGCGCCGAGAAAATCAAGTGGGAAGGAATTAAGTAGATGTAGTCACTGCGGCTCTCCCGGTTCGACGTGCTGCCTTGAATGCTGGCGTCAGAACCTGTGTGATTGACAGGGTAAGGGCGAGCTGCTAGTATCACAGGAGCTTTTTCTAAACCAAAAGCGAATACCACCCCACGCTGGCTCTTCGGAGCCTCGAGAGGCAGGTTCCACCATATGGCGAAGACATCACAGATAGCTCGGAACATTAAGCGTACGCGCATGAGCGTGCGTTTCGCCGAGCGCCGCGCCCAGCTGAAGAAGGAGGGTAAGTACGAGGAGTTGCAGAAAATCCCTCGCAATGCCTCGCCTATTCGTATTAAAAACCGCTGCTCGGTCACGGGCCGCTCGCGCGGATACATGCGCATGTTCGGATTGTCCCGCATCCAGTTTAGAGAGATGGCCCGCCGCGGCGAAATCCCGGGGGTAAAGAAGTCTTCATGGTAAACGATCCTATCGCCGACCTTATTACCCGTCTCAAAAACGCAGGAGCGGTGGGACACATCGAGGTGAGACTACCGTACTCGAACCTCAAAAAGGCTATTGCGCTTACACTAAAACAAGCATCATTCGTCGGTGACGTGAGCGAAGATGCACAGGATAATAAGAAAATGCTCACCATTGCTCTCCTGTACGACAAAGACGGCACCCCACGCATACGCGGGGTGCAACGTATTTCAAAACCAGGACGACGTCTGTACGCGGGGGTAAAGGATATACACCCTATTAAATACGGAAAGGGTGTCATGGTCCTTTCCACCCCGCGCGGCGTGTTGGTCGACGCCGAAGCGAAGAAGCAAAAGGTCGGCGGGGAGACCCTCTTCACCATGTGGTAATGCTATGAGTAAAATCGGAAAGAACATTATTGCAGTGCCTGACAAAACAACCGTCTCGGTTGCTGGGTCGACCGTGTCGGTCAAGGGTCCGTTAGGCGAGTTGACGAGGACGATGCACGACACGGTAACCGTTGCTGTTGAGGAGGGGGGAGTCACGGTGAAGCCCCAGGGCACCACCAAGCTCGCGCGCTCGCTGTGGGGTACCACGGCAGCGCATATTAAAAATATGATTGCCGGCGTGAACAAGAAGTACGAAAAGAAACTTGAAATTCAGGGCGTCGGGTACAAAGTTGAATTGCAGGGAAAGGCGTTAAAGTTTGCTCTCGGTTTTTCACACCCCGTCGTCACCCCAATTCCCTCGGGTGTTGACGTTGCGGTCGATAAAAACTTCATTACCATGACCGGGATCGACAAAGAGCAGGTCGGCCAGTTTGCAGCGGATGTGCGCTCGCTAAAGAAACCAGAGCCGTACAAGGGCAAAGGCATACGCTACGTTGGCGAGTATGTCCGCCAGAAGCAGGGCAAAAAGGCTGTGTAGACAATAGACGTATATGAGTAAACTCACCCCCCGAACTAAGTTACAATCACGCACACGTCGCCACGCGCGTGTCCGTGCGCGCGTCTCGGGTACGGCCGACGTACCTCGCCTTGCGGTGTTCCGGTCCAACACGGCGCTCTACGCACAACTTATTGACGATGCAAAAGGCGTGACACTTGCAAGTGCACACTCACTGGGCATGCGCGGCAAGTCGCTCATGGAGCAGGCAACGATGGTTGGCACACAGGTCGCCAAGGCTGCTCAGGAAAAAAATATTACTCGGGCGGTGTTTGACCGCGGCGGCTTCACCTACACTGGTCGCATCAAGGCTTTAGCCGATGCGGCACGCGAGGCCGGGTTACGCTTTTAATACTGTATGATTGACGAACCACAAACACCACCAACGACTCCTGTTGCTACTCCTGTGCCGGAAACTGACACCGTACTCGCACGGGACCAGCAGCGTCCTCAGGCACGGGACCGTCGCGGCAATGCCGCGGGAAAAGACGACCGTCGCGGTCGCGGTCGTAGCCGCGGCGGCCGCAACGACGAGCGTGCCCGCTCCGAGTTTGACCAGAAGGTCATAAGTCTCCGCCGTGTCGCGCGTGTCGTTGCCGGCGGCCGCCGCTTCAGCTTCTCAGCGGCAGTTATTGCCGGTGACAAGAAGGGGCGCGTGGGCGTCGGGCTCGGGAAGGGTATGGACACGGCGCTTGCACTCGACAAAGCCTTTCGCGACGCGAAGCGCAACATGATCAAAGTAGCTCTTACCGACTCTCGCTCCATCCCGCACGATGTATCTGCCAAGTACGCTTCTGCCACTGTTGCGCTACGTCCATCGCCTGCTCGCGGTATCGTCGCCGGCTCCTCGGTGCGTGTGGTCTTGGAGCTTGCGGGCATCACCGACATTACCGCTAAGCTGCACTCGCGCTCGAAAAACAAACTCAACAACGCGCGTGCGGCAGTCGTTGCACTGACGCGCCTTAGATCATAATCATTTTGTATGAATACTCACCTCCTTCAACGCCCACGTACACTTCGCCGCAGCCGCTCTATCGGCCGTGGGGGAAAACGCGGTAAGACGTCTGGTCGCGGCACCAAGGGACAGATAGCGCGCACCGGTAACAGCACTCGTCCTGAGCTTCGCGACATTATTAAAAAATACCCAAAGCGCCGCGGCTTCGGAAAAAACCGCGCGGACACAGTAGTACCCGGCCGCAAGCCGCAGGTGGTAAACCTGGACGCCGTGTCCAAGTATTTCAATGACGGAGACGAGGTAACGCCAAAGGCGCTGTTGTCGCGCAAGCTCGTGCGTGCAGTCAGCGGCCGTGCGCCGCAGGTTAAAATACTTGCACGTGGCGAGTTGACGAAGAAACTCACGTTTACCAACCTGTCGGTGTCGGCAAAAGTGCGAACGGTAGTTGAGGCGGCAGGCGGTAAGGTTACCCAATAGTACATGGAACTTTTTTTCAAAAAACTTACCCTCGTCATGACCGACGGCAACCTTTTGCGTCGCATCGGTTTTGTCGTTATTGGGCTTGCTCTGTTCCGTCTCCTCTCCGCGGTTCCCGTACCAGGCATTAACGCGCTGAGGCTTGAAGAATTTTTTCAAAACAGCCAGCTTCTCTCCTTTCTCAACATTTTCTCAGGAGGTGGCCTGTCGTCACTCTCTATTGTCATGCTGGGCGTCGGCCCGTACATCACCGCGTCAATTGTTATGCAGCTGTTGACCGTGGTGTTCCCGTCCATTAAGTCGATGTATCAAGACGAGGGGGATGCAGGGAGGAAAAAATTTACGCAGTACGCACGCCTCCTCACCCCACCGTTTGCTGCCATTCAGGGGGCGTCGTTCCTGTTCCTCCTACAATCACAGGGCATTCTTGAGTCCCTCCACTGGCAAGGCTTTGTCGTGAACACCATCATCATCGTTGCGGGGTCGCTCATCCTCATGTGGATCGGCGAACTTATAACCGAGTTTGGGGTGGGGAACGGCATGTCCATCCTCATTTTCGCCGGCATTATCGCGAGTTTGCCGACGACGCTGTCGCAGCTTGCATTTTCCTTTGACCCGTCACAAATTCCTCTGTACGCTACGTTCGCTGTTGCAGCGCTCTTGGTTATTTACGGCGTTGTCATTATGACCGAGGCTGAACGCTCGGTGCCGGTGACCTACGCGCGGGCAAGCCGCTCAGGTGGGCGCACCGCGGGCGCCGTGTCTACGTACCTGCCGCTCCGCATTAACCAGGCTGGGGTGATGCCTATTATCTTTGCACTGTCCATCCTCCTTTTCCCCCAACTGCTGTTGTCATTCCTTTCTCGGGGTGACTTTGGTGTGCTCACGTCTATTGCGCAAACACTGGCGACCCTGCCGGGCGGAGCCATTATTTACGGTGTATCGTACTTCATCATGGTGTTCCTGTTCACCTTCTTTTACACCGCCATTACCTTCGACCCGACACGGGTGGCAGGCAACCTGCAGAAGAGCGGTGCCTTCGTCCCAGGCATACGCCCCGGCACACAGACGTCTGAGTTTATTGGCCGCATCGTGACCCGCATCACCCTCGTCGGTGCCGTCTTCCTTGGTGCTATAGCCGTCCTCCCGCTCATCATGCAAAGTCTCACCGGCTTCACCGCGCTTGCCATAGGTGGCACAGCACTTTTGATTGTCGTCTCTGTCGTCCTGGACATCGTCCGCAAAGTTGACGCCCAGGTGTCTCTGAGGGAGTATTAAACCCATGAACGGAAAGCTCATTCTTGTCGTCGGGCCATCAGGGAGCGGCAAGGGTACGCTTGTCGAGCACCTTCAGAAAACCTTTCCCGACCTTGTGTACTTGCGTTCGTACGTCACACGGCCAATGCGCCAAGGAGAAACCGAGGGAGGGGTCTATCACTTCATTTCACGCGCAGAGTTTGAACAGTGCATCAAAGACAACAAGTTCCTTGAGTGGGCTGAGTATAGTGGTAATTTATACGGCACCGCGCTGGAAGATATAGAGAATATACTTACACAGGGTAAAACTGCATTGAAAGAGGTTGAAGTACAGGGCGCTCGACAGCTGAAAAAGAAATTTCCACCAGACGTTTTAAAAATTATTTTCATAACGACGGACTCATGGGGTAGTTTGGTAAAGCGAGTCCTCGCCCGCGCTCCAATGACTCCCGAAGATGTTGAGCGCCGACGCCTTCGTTACGAGGATGAAATGACGTTTAAGCCTGAAGCAGACTTTATCATCGAAAACCAGGAAGGAATGCTTGCGGATGCAAAGGAAAAGATTGTTTCAATTGTCCAGTCGCTTAGATAGTAAACCTTTGCTATCCTGTACCACATGGATAACGTAAAACCCCTCTACCTCTTCGTGGGGAGGGCATCGTCGGGGAAGGAAACACAGGGCAAGCTCTTGGCCGAGAAGCTGTCTATACCGCTGTTTGCGACTGGCGCTGAGTTCCGAAAAATTATTGCCTCTGGGTCGCCCCTGGGGCAGCGCATCAAGGCCACGTACGACGCAGGGTTGTTAATGCCCACGTGGGTTGCCGACTACATGTTCGAAGACTTCGTGTTTAATCTCCCGCCCGAGACCGGTGCGGTGTTTGAAGGGTCAGGTCGCGACCTCGGGCAGGCACAAACTATTGAAAAGGTGTGTACGTGGCTCGGACGACCGTTCGTGGTGTTTAACTTAGTCGTATCGCCTGAGGTAGTGGTGGCTCGGTCGCTGGCACGCGCCCGCGACGCTACTGACTCGGAGGAGGCAGTGAAGGTGCGTCTGCAGGAGTACGACCGCCTGACCGCGCCGGCAATCGACTACTTCCACACGATCGGCGTCTGCGTCGACATAGACGGCGAGCAGTCGATAGAGACCATACATGCAGAAATAATGAAACATATTAAAGAGTAGCCGCTATGGCAGGAACAATAAAAACAGCTGACGACATTACGCTCCTGCGCGAGGGAGGCAAGCGCCTGGCACACGTTGTTGCCCAGGCGGCCTCACTGGTGGTGCCAGGCGTCTCAACTGCGGTGTTGGACGCACGTGCTGAGGCCCTCATACGCGAAGGAGGTGATACGCCCGCATTCTTGGGCTACACCCCGCGTGGCGCCAAGCGTGCGTACCCGGCGACTATTTGTATTTCAGTAAACAACGAGGTGGTGCACGGCATTCCCAACGAAGCACCGCGCACTATCCAAGACGGTGACATCGTGTCTTTGGACTGCGGGTTGGTGCACCACGGACTCATTGTTGACCATGCGGTGACAGTGGTAGTGGGGGAGCGTGAACACTTGGCGCGCCTCGCGCAGGCGACGCGCGAGGCGCTTGCGGCAGGAATTAACGCTGCGCGGGGTGGGGCTCACGTCGGCGACATCGGGGCGGCTATAGACGAGGTCGCTGAACAGTACGGGTTCGGCAACGTCTACCAGTTGGGAGGACATGGCGTGGGGTACGCCGTGCACGAAGAGCCGTTTATTCAAAACAGCGGACGCGTCGGTGAGGGAGAGGAGCTCGTGCCCGGCATGGTGCTTGCTATTGAGCCGATGTTTACCGAAGGTGCGCCCGAGGTGAAGCTAACGAAAGATGGCTACACGTACGTCACCAAAGACGGAGGCTACGCTGCGCACTTCGAACACACCATCCTTATCACCGACGGCGTCCCTGAAATTTTTACGAAAGAGTAAAGTGCGAATCCTGTATAATAAGTAAATGCCGAAGCCTCCTGGTGAAGGGAATTTAAACGCCGAATACCAAATGGCGAAGCTGCGCGAGCAGGCACGCTCGGGTGGCGGAGGTGGCGGTGCACGCCCGCACTTTGGCGCGACCAAGACTGCACCCGACATCAAGCCCGAGGCCGCGTACGAGGCGGCCGAGCCTACACTCCCTGACAAGCCTGCGCTCTCGCTTGACCTGGCGCCCGACACCAACGACAAGGACATGGAGGAGCTCTTGGGTATTCTCGAGCGCGACGGGTTTGAGGCGGTGATGCGTGAGCTTGACCGCATTAACAACCCCCACATCGAAGACGACTTCCACCGACTGCTGGTCCAGTACAAAGCCGACGGCCACTCAATAAAGGGTTTACCGAAAGATCCCTACCTCACCTACGGACTCGACTTTGTTTTGATTGAAGTAGCGGTGCCGGTGACTGAAGAAATTAAAGTGGGCGCTCCGGCAGGCGGCACTTTGCGTGATGTGTTGATGCAGATGGAGCAGCTGTACCTCGGGCTCGTCCCGTACTACGCGCAGCCGAACCCCATTTTCTGGAAAGACAAACGCAAGCGTGCGCAGGTAGCGAAGGAGCACTTCACCATGGAGCTGGCGGTCTCTGGTGGACAGGAAGAGGCAATTTTCTACATCGCGGTTCCCAAGAGTCGCCGCAATGTGTTCGAGAAGCAAATTCTCTCAGTGTTTCCCAAGGGGCGCATAGGGGAGAAGAAAGACGACTACAACCCCTTCAACCAGTTCGGCGTTACCCTCGCCGCTGAAGGCGCCTACCAGCGCTCGTTCACCCTTCCTATCCGTGCTGGTGAATCCTACACGTACGACCCGATGAATGTTGCGCTCGCGGCATTTTCCAAAATTACGAAAGAGGGGGAGGGCGCAGCTATTCAAATTGCGGTGGCGCCTGCGTCCGACTACTTTAAAGACAAAATTAAGAAGGCGTTCGAGGAAATTCAGAAGGGAACGAACCCTGGTATGGCGTACCACAAGTTCCGTATTCGCCAGAAGGACCCCGTGTGGCGCAAGGCGCCACCAGAGATAGCGAAAGAGTTCGGCGACTTCTTTGACGATTCGAAGTTTGGCGACAAGAAGCATGACGACAAGAAGAGCGGCGACGCGGCAGTCTTAGAGCAAATTACGCGCAAGCTAAAAACCCCCGTTGTTGCAGTGAACCTGCGCATCGTTGCCTCGGCGCGTACCAAAGAGCGTGCAGAGTCTATTTTAAACGACCTGCAATCCGTCTTTGGCCAGTACGATGAGGCGCAGGGGAATCGATTTAAATTTTCGAAGCCGAAGACCAAGCACGAGCTCCGCGACCTGCTGCGCGCCTTCATCTTCCGCACCTTTAAGCGAGGACTCAGGAAGTCGCTCTACCCCGAGTGGATGGACATTTTTTTCGAGCCCTTTTTCCAGGTCAACTACCTCATGCCGATGAACCTGAGTGAGCTCGCGCTCATTTTCCACCTCGCTATCGCCGGCGGCACCTCGTCGAGAGAGGCGAAAATTTCGCGTTCGAAGGTTGCGCCCGCGCCAACGGGTCTGCCCACCGATGGCATCTTGTTGGGGAGAAATCGCTACTCCAACATAGCGTCCGACATACACTTCGCGCCGGAAGACCGGATGCGCCACTTCTACACCATCGGCCAGACCGGTACCGGTAAGACCAACTTCCTGAAACAAATGATTATTCAGGACATCGAGCGGGGCGAAGGCGTGTGCTTCATCGACCCGCACGGCGTTGAAGTCCTTGATGTTTTGAGCCGCATCCCGCCTGAGCGGTACGACGACCTTATTTACTTTGACCCGGCACACATTGACCGCCCCATGGGCCTGAACATGCTCGAGTATGACCCGCGCTTCCCCGAGCAAAAGACTTTCGTCGTGGACGAGATGTTCCTTATTTTCAAAAAGCTTTACGGCGACGTGCCCGAGGCCTTCGGCCCTATCTTCGAGCAGTACTTCCGCAACGCGACGCTCTTGGTGTTGGAAGACCCGGAGACTGGCTCGACCCTCCTTGACATCTCTCGCGTGTTGGCGGACGAAGAGTTTCGACATCTCAAGCTCTCGCGCTCGCGGAACCCGGTCATCAACCACTTCTGGGAAGAGGTGGCCGAGCAGGTGCGCGGCGAAGGGTCCTTGGGGAACGTCGTACCGTACATCACGTCCAAGTTCGACATCTTTATTGCAAACGAAATCATGCGCCCCATCATCGGGCAGCAGCGCTCGTCATTCTCGTTCAAAGACGTGATGGACAACAAGAAAATCCTGCTGGTCAACCTGTCGAAGGGGCGCTTGGGTGACAAAAACGCCGACCTCATCGGCCTCATTATCGTGGGCAAGCTGATGATGGCAGCCCTGGCCCGGAGCGAGTACCTCCACACCAACCCGCCGCCATTCTTCCTGTACATGGACGAGTTCCAAAACATTACCACGCTCACCATTGCTTCTATTTTGTCCGAGGCGCGTAAGTACAAGCTGTCGCTCACTATGGCCCACCAGTTCATCAAGCAGCTGCAGCCGAAAATTTCGGAGGCGGTGTTCGGTAACGTCGGTAGTATGGCGGTATTCCGCGTTGGTCCCGAGGACTCAAAATTCTTAGAGAGTCAGTACCTGCCGACCTTTACCGCCCAAGACATGCTGCATGTCGACAACTTTAGCGCCTACGTAAAGATGCTCTCGCGTGGCAAGCCTATACCTGCCTTCTCGATGGAGACACTTGCGTTTCGGTCTGGTGACTTTGCGCAAATAGACGCGCTGAAGCAGATGTCGTACCAGCGCTACGGTAAGCCACGCGACGCCATCGAAGAGGAAATTCGCGAGAAGTACCGCGGTATGAAAGGTATGGTATAGTACTTGAAATGAAGTTTCAGGATCAACAGACGTTGTTAATTGTTAAACCAGACGGGGTGCAACGCTCGTTGATTGGGGAAGTTGTTAAACGTATTGAGCGTACTGGGCTTAAAATCGTTGCTATGAAAATGACTATCCCTACACGTGAGCAGGTCATCGACTTTTACCACAAGGACGACGCATGGTTCCTCAAAAAAGGACAAAATATTATTGATAACAAGAAAGCAAACAATCTTCCGATTGAAAAAGACGCGCTCGCGTACGGGAAGGAAATAATTGACGACATTGTAAAGTTTATGACCTCGGGGCCAGTGGTCCTCATGGCGGTTCAGGGCAACGACTCGGTCGCTATCGTGAAAAAGCTAGTCGGCTCGACCGAACCATCTACCTCTGATGTTGGGACCATTCGTGGCGACCTCACTGTCGACTCATATGAACACGCAACCGTTGACAAACGAGCAGTGCGTAACTTAACTCACTGTTCAGACTCACCTGACGAAGCTCGACGCGAGCTCGGTGTCTGGTTTCAAAATTCTGAAATACTTAAGTATCGCTTGGTCCAAGAGCAAATACTCTACGATGTGAATCTTGACGGAATCTTAGAGTAGTAGCGCAGTCGACGAGCGAGGACTATTTTCAACAGGGCAATTCATGTCTCCGTCATGAAGGGTTGGTACGCTTAGGGTAGGGTTGTTGGTTGAACATTAACCTCTGAAATAACAATCCTCGGGAGTTCTACATTGCTTCGGCGTGGATAGAGGTCGGGATCTGGATTCTGGGTCCTGACTTCCGATCTCCGAAGTTGCGAGCACCCACCTATATTGTCTAGGTTAATGGGGATTCCAATGACCCTTCCAAAGAACCCTCTCTTCGGAGAGGGTTCTTTGTATCGTCCCGTATAATAGAGCGATGCAGAGTCGCGGTGTGTCTGGTGTGTTACTTATCGCCCTTGCCCTAGGCATTGCACTCCTGCAGTACCTGGCCAACTACTACGCATGGTATTTCCACTACTGGTACGCAGACATTCCCATGCACTTTCTGGGAGGTACGTTGATAGCCTCATTCACCCTGTGGTGGCTTCGCTTCGAGGTGCCGATTGGTCTGCGTGACCGAATTCCGCGCTTCACGGTGACGCTTGGTGTGGTGGTGGCGGTTGGTGTCGCGTGGGAAATTTTCGAATACTTTACGGGTATGCACGCGGCGTCTAACTACCCGCTCGACACAGTACTCGACTTTGCAACCAACACCGCAGGCTTCCTGTTTGCGTACCTCGTATTTACTAAGTATGCCCGGTAGTACAACAAGGCACCATGCAATAATGTGAGCGTGGGTATATATTTACAACGCCAGTTTTTTGACGAGCGGTCTCGTGTTGTACTATCCGGGTATGTCAGGTAACCGGAGCCTCTCCATCACCTTCGTTGCTGGTGCGCGCTCAGTCACGGGCGCGCAATTTCTGGTTGAAGCGGTTGAGGATGACCGTACCACGAAGGTGCTTGTAGACTGCGGCTTGACCCAAGGGAGTGCGTGGTGCGACCCTACGAATGCGAATCCGTTTCCATACCAGCCGGGGTCGGTAAACGCACTCTTCGTCACCCACGCGCACACCGACCACATTGGCCTCATTCCAAAGGTAGTGAAAGAAGGATTTGCGGGGAAGATATACACCACTGCGGAGACTGCAGCGCTGATGCCTATCATGCTCGAGGACACAGCCCACCTGCTTGCGCTCGAGGCGAAGCGGTGCAATGAAACGCCACTGTATGAAGAAAACGACCTCGCACAAACCTTTCGATTAATCGAAAGGTTGGCGTATAAAAAACCGCTAGAACTTGCACCAGGCATTACCGCCACTCTGTACAACGCGGGGCACATCCTAGGCTCCGCGACGGTGCTCCTCGATGTGTGGGGGACGCGTGTATTATTCACTGGCGACCTCGGGCGCACGCCCGCGGTCTTGGTGCCTGACCGTGACGCACCCGAGGGACCCATCCACTACCTCGTGACCGAGAGTGTGTACGGTAACCAGGCGCACGAAGACTACCAGGTAAGCAAGCAAACGCTCCTGCAAGAGACAGAGCGCACGTTGAAGAATGGGGGAGTGTTACTGATCCCCTCATTTTCCCTAGAGCGGACACAAATTATCCTGGCGGCGCTCGATACCTTTGTTCGAGAGAAACTCATTCACGGAACGTCAGTACTCCTCGACTCACCGCTTGCTGAGAAGGTGACTGAGGTGTACCGCGCACACCCATCGGGCCTTCGTGACACGGTGCGCGAGCAACTTGAGAGGGGAGACGACCCCTTCAACTTTCCCGGCCTTGCAACGTCGAAGGCGGCAGATCCATCCATCATTATTGCCGGCGCAGGCATGAGCCACGGTGGGCGCATACGTCGCCATGAGGCACACTACCTTCCGCTCCCCAACGCCACCCTCCTCCTCGTTGGGTACCAGGTGCCAGGCTCCTTGGGACGGCGGCTGCAGGATGGTGCGCGGAGTGTGACTATTGATGGGAAGAAAGTGAAGGTGCGTGCGCGCGTGGTGAAGACGAGCGGCTTCTCTGCCCACGCTGACCGCGACGAGCTCCTTGCCTACGCTGAGGCCGTGAAGCCTCAAGAAGCCTTCGTCGTGTTAGGCGAGATGGACGCAGCGACCTTCCTCGCCCAGCGCCTGTCCGGCTTCCTCGGCATTCCGACCACCATCCCCCAAAAAGGCGAAAAAATTAACCTCAACTTGATCGATATCTAGATATCGGACAAACTAACTGACTGATTTCACTATCTTCTCAAACACTGCGGGGTGGTGCTCGGCGAGTTGGCCCAAGACGGTGCGGTTGAGGACGATGCCTTTCTTCTTCAAGGCAGAAATGAAGGTGCTGTAGTTCTTAAAGCCGTTCGCTCGGACACCAGCGTTTACTTTAATGATGGAAAGTCCGCGCATGGTGCGCTTCTTGTTCTTTCGGTCGCGGAAGGCGTAACTGTGCGCCTTCAGGAGCGCCTCCTTGGCTGCGCGCGTCTTCTTCGAGCGGGAAAAGCGAAAGCCCTTCGCTGCCTTCAAAATATTCTTTCTTCGTTTGTTTGCGGCAACACCGCCTTTTACTCTACTCATAGATTCAAGATTTAAGATTCAGGATTCAAGCGCCACTGCGGGGGAGAAAGCGGGCGCGCGCCTTGGCTGAGAGGTGGACCGTGGCGTTACCCTTCTTTGCGCCACGGGTCTTGGCATTTTCCTTCGCGTTGAAGTGGTTTTGTCCGCTCTTGCGGGCTATCAACTTGCCCTTCTTGGTGACACGTATTCGTTTGGTAAATGATTTGTTCGTTTTCATAATACGAATTTTTTACGAATTGTAACGAATTATACTAATTTTTATTCGTATCATTCGCACGCATTGGTATATTAGTGTCTCGCTCTTTCTTTTGCTGTTTGCCGACCCGCTCAATGACTATGTTGTAACCCTTAGGCCCCTTCTGAACCTCCTCCGCAACTTTGTACTCCTCAGGAATAAGCAGGACAAAGCGGTTAAGTCGGTCTTTGAGGAAGGCAGGGTCCATATACTTGTACCTCCCCTTCAGAAAGAGCTCTACCTTGACCCGGTGCCCCTCGCGGAGCCACTCGGCGGTCTGGCGAGCTTTACGGGTTAAGTCGTGCTCGCCGGTCGTGACCTCGACCTGGACTGCCTTGGTTTCGGTGGTATGCGCCTTCGCCTTTGCGTCGCGCGCCTTCTTCTGCTGGTCGTATTGAAATTTACCATAATCCATTATTTTCGCAACCGGCGGCACCGCGTTTGGCGATATTTCAATAAGGTCGAGGCTGGCGGCCTTGGCTGCCGAAAGAGCGTCGCTTAAAGAAATGACGCCTAAGTTTTCACCCGAGGCGCCTATGACGCGCAGCTCTGGTGCACGAATTTGCGCATTAATGCGCGTCGAGTCGTGTCTTCTTGCCGGAGAGTTCAAAGGTCTTATAGTCCTGGTATTGTATCATCGTCAAAGCGTATGTCTAACTCAACTTCGTATTCAACTTCGTTCGCGTCGTCGTAACTGTCGTCAAGTTGAGGAAGTGGCGGGAGAGGGTCGACCGGGTCAACTTCAATAACAGGGACGGGGAGGCTGACCCTGCTGTCAGTTTTCAATAATACGGTGAGTATTTTCCCCGACAAGAGGACGTGCTGGTAGGCGGTGTATGCCTCGGTAAGTGAGCCGTTGAGGAACGCTGCTTCGGCACGCTCGTAGGTCTGGCGCGCTTCGACAAGTCGCGCTGCGCCGGCCGCTTGCGCCTCAGAGGAGAGTCTCAATTGCTTGTCTTCAAATGCTTGTTCGGCATCGATGAGCGCGCGCGAAGCACTTTCGCGCGCGCGAGTGACCGTCTTCGTGAGGGCGGCGCTCGGTGCGTGCGGCACCGGCGCCGCAGCCGGTGCTACGCGTGCCGTGTCTTCAGCAACCATGAGCGTTGCAGAAGCTTTCGCCGAAGGTGCGGCCGCACCTTCGGCGCCCCCTTCGTCAACTGCCTGGGCCGCTGCTAGTCGTCGCACCTGTCCGATGGTGCCGAGTTTCTTCTTCACGGTAGCGCGGAGCTTCTTTTCTTTCGGCGTGTCGAGCGAAGCTAATATGGCGTCGTGGGCCGCAAGCGAGGCTTCAAATTTAACCGCTAGGTCAGCGGCGAGCGCGGGGTCGCGGTCGGAGATAGTTGCCAGGCGCTCCTCGACACGCGCCGCATGTTTTGAAAAGTGTTCCTCCAAGCGCTCAGTCGTCTCCTCGGTCATGGCTGCGCGTACGGCAAGTGTCTGCGCTTCTTCGAGGCGGCGCTCGGCCTTCCATACCTCGACAGCGACCTTTGCCTCGCTGTCAACGGCGAGAGCCTCGCGCACCGGCTCGGTGACCGCTGTTTTCACGGGGTAGAGTAGGTCGCCGGGTACCGCACCTTCGGCGGCCTGCGCGACCGACCCGCCAACAAGGAGCAGTATCGCAAGCGATGCAAAGACCGGCATGGGGCGCGCAAACGTGAGGAAAGAAAGGGGAGACGCAACGCGCACTGGGGCAGGAGGCAAGGGCTTTAAGGCACGGTACTCAGTGAGTCGAGACTCTAAGAGCTCGCGCTCGTTTTCGGTCATGCGCACCTGCTTGAGTGTATTGAAAATGTCGTGTTCGTTGTTCATGGGATTCTATTTGGTGGCGCCGAGCTGGTCGCGAAGCTCTTTCATGCCGCGGGTGAGTCGTACTGACACTACATTCACCGACTCGTGCACTATGTCGGCGATATCCCGAGGCGGCAGTCCCTCGACGTACCGTAGGTACACCACCTCGCGATACTGAGGCGAGAGCGCGTGTATGGCGGTGACCGCCTCGTGGTACGAACTCCGCTCTTCGCTGTCGGCCTCGGCGCCCAGCTCGACACCCTCGTCGACGAGGGTGTCGAGCGAGTCCGACTTCTTCTTGCGGTAGTAGTCAATGATCAGGTTGCGGGCAACGGTGTAGAGGAAGGCGCGAGGGTGAGCGACGTGCTTGCCCTCGCGTACCTCGTCCCACAGCCGCATAAAAGACTCCTGCGTGAGGTCGAGTGCTACGTCGCGTCTCGAGACCTTGAGGAGGCAAAAGCGGAAGAGCGCTTCGTGGTACTCGTGGTACCACTCGGTATACTGCTCTTCCTGAGGGTGCTTTTGCATACAAGTAGACGTATGTACGGTCATTTTATTACATTTTCACGTAGAGTGGGGTACAGTGGTTTTATGGAGGGGAGGAGGCACATTGTCCGTGCGGTGCTCCGTGAGGTGTGTCAGTCAAAACGACGGGAGCTTTGGTGGGGGAAGCGACTTGCCACAGCTCGAACAAAAATTGAGGAGCGACGATTACGAAAAATTATTTCGGAGTTGAGAGAATACAGGGAAAATTTCTTCGATGAGATTTTGGGACCTCGCCCTTGACAGGTGGAGCGAAGAGGAGAATGATGCGGGCATATATGCCTGGATGCCATGAAGGAAGTCGAACAGTGCCTAAGGGTAGCGAAAACGACAACGTCATTCAGCTTGACGGCCACCCCCGCGCTGTGAGGGGGCGCTACGCGGTCATTGCAGCAAACATCGCATACGCGAAAAACGAGGCTTCACGGAAGAAAACTTTGTGGCAGCACTTCGAGGAATTTTTCGGCGCACTCTTTAGGTAGACTCTTACGTTAATCAATAATGGTAGTGGCTAAAGCAAAAAGCTCCGCGTCATACGGAGTTTTTTGCGAAGCAGTGGAGATGGCGAGAATCGCACTCGCGTCCGAATGAGTGAGTTCAAAACGTTTCTACAAAGCCTAGTTCACTCTAAGTGTTTAGACTGTACGCGTAGAGAGTGAACAAAATCGCGTACGATCGAGTCCTTCGTTTTGGTGAGTGAGGTGGACAGCCTCGCTCCTTAGCCTGAAAGTATTACACCACCTCGTCTCTATCAGACATCAAAACGTGTGATGCTCTGCTTACGCTATTGCGAAAGCAAGAGGGCGAAGATCGCCCGCCTGGATAGGCGAGAGACCTGCCTTAAACGTAGCGTTTGCTCGTCTAGGTGTTCGAGATTTTAGGTGTTCTCCAACATTCACCGCTTTGCGCGCAATGGACCTGGCCCATCGTCGAAGCTGATCATCCCCCGTGCCCAACCCCTCTCCTTAAAAATATAGAGTTGGGCGCGGGGAGCCACCAGCTTTTTTATGAATTTTTCAAGGTGCGGTCGATCTGTCGGGCTGAGTCGCGTTTCTTCAGAGACTCACGCTTATCATACTTCTTTTTCCTCCTCGCTACTGCAATTTCCAATTTGACCAACCGTTTTGTATTATACCACCTAATAGGCAGAATTGTCAAGCCCTTCTGCGACTCAGCATCGGCGAGCTCCTTCAATTCTTTCAGAGACAGCAGGAGTTTCCGTGAACGCTCGGGGTCGTATGAAGGCGGCGTGTTCTTCACCTGGTAGGGCGAAATGGTCGCGCCCACGAGGAATGCCTCGCCGCCGCGCACGGTGACGCGCGCACCTTCGAGACTGCCAAGGCCTTTACGCACGGCCTTCACTTCGAAACCGAGGAGTGCAACCCCCGCTTCATACGACGTTAACAATTCGAAATCAAATTTCGCTTTTTTGTTCGCAATTAAGGCCACATTCTGTATAATACTCTAATGGATGAGAAGACCAAAAAAGAAAAAGGGAAGCGCGGCAAGAAGTCCGACCTCCCTCAGCCGCTCAACAGTTTGAAACCTATGGTCCCGGGCGGCGGGCCAATTGGCAACGCAACGAGCATTTTCCTCGTACTCCTCTTGTTGGTTGCGCTGTACTCATTTATTGGCTCTGGCGGTACGAAAGAAGAGCCGCTGTCGCTGTCGGCGCTGGTGACTGACATTAAAGAGGGCGAGGTGGCGACCATCGTCGTTTCCGGTGACAAGCTCGCCATTACCTACAAAGACGAGACCGAGCGCATTGGGAAGAAAGAGGACGGCACGGCACTCTCCGAGACCCTGGTGAACTATGGCCTGACATCAGAAGAGCTGGGACTCGTGACTATAGAGGTGAAGAACGAGGGAGGGGTGCAGTACTGGTTCTTCGCGCTCGCACCTATTTTGGTGCCTATCCTCCTCATTGTCGTGTTTGTGTGGTACCTCTCGCGGCAGGTGCGGGGCGCGGGCATGCAGGCCTTCACCTTCGGGCAGTCGAAGGCGCGGATGATCGACCCGAAGGACAAAAATTCGCGCATTACCTTTTCCGACGTAGCGGGTGCTAAAGAGGCGAAGGAAGAGCTGACGGAAATTGTCGACTTTCTGAAAAATCCGAAAAAGTTTCTAGACATCGGCGCGCGCATTCCGAAGGGCGTCTTGCTGATGGGTGCGTCGGGCACTGGCAAGACGCTTCTGGCGCGGGCGGTCGCGGGCGAGGCGGGCGTGCCCTTCTTCTCCATCTCCGGTTCGGAGTTTGTTGAAATGTTTGTCGGCGTTGGGGCGTCGCGTGTGCGCGACCTCTTCAAAATGGCGAAGACCGCGGCCCCTGCCATCATATTCGTTGACGAAATAGACGCGGTGGGCCGCGTGCGCGGCACCGGGGTGGGCGGCGGCAACGACGAGCGCGAGCAAACGCTGAACCAAATTTTGGTTGAGATGGACGGCTTCGAACCGTCAGAAAAGGTCATTGTTATGGCGGCGACGAACCGTCCGGACGTCCTGGACCCGGCGCTCGTGCGCCCCGGACGCTTCGACCGCCGTGTGGTCATAGACCTCCCCGACCGCGAGGGTCGCGAGGAAATACTTAAAATCCATGCGCGCAAGAAGCCGTTCGCGGAGGACGTGAACCTCATTGTCATTGCTGAGCGCACGCCCGGCTTCTCAGGCGCGGACTTGGCGAACCTTATGAACGAGGCGGCTATTCTCGCCGCCCGCGAGGACCGCAAGAAAGTCGCGCAGTTCGACCTCATCCGCTCCATCGAGAAGGTGATGTTGGGCCCCGAACGGAAGACGCATATTCTTTCGAAGAAAGAAAAAGAAATTACCGCTTACCACGAGGGAGGGCACGCGGTGGTTGCGTCGGTCCTTCCATACGCAGACCCAGTGCACAAAATTTCAATTATTTCCCGCGGCCGGGCCGCGGGCTACACGCTCAAGCTCCCAATTGATGATAAGAAAATGCAGTCGCGCAAAGAGTTTGAAGACGACATTGCGGTGAGCTTAGGCGGCTACGTCGCTGAGCACATGATTTTCGACGACCTGACGACCGGACCGTCGAACGACCTGCAGGTCTTAACCGCACTCGCGCGCGACATGGTGACCAAGTACGGCATGTCCGACGTGATGGGGCCCATCGCGCTTGAGGGCGAGGGAGGGCGCGCCATGTACGGGCGCGGGATGAACGAGAAAGAGTACTCGCCTGAAGTGTCAGCGAAAATAGACGCCGAGGTGAAGAAAATAGTGGAGACCGCGCGCGCGAAGGCCGAGAAAATACTGACCGACCACCGCCCGCTCCTCGATGCCGTCGCCACCCGACTGATGGAAAAAGAGACTATTGAACGCGAGGACTTTGAGCACATGCTCGTCGCGCACGGCATCCCGTTGAAGGAGAAGAAGGATATCGAGCATCAGAAATAAAGAAAAATAAAAAGAGAAAGGGGGAGATATACCCGCGTAACGTAGTCGCTTGGCAGGGAGTGGAGCGGGTGTATCTCCCCCTGAATCTTGCTGTACACAGGGCGCCCTCCGGGCGCCCTGGACCGTTTTACACTGTGTAGTAGAGGTCACTTTAGCTACCTCACTAACTATATACGGTTAAACAAATTTCGTGGGTCTTCGCGATTGTCTTTTTGGCAGTCGGCA
>FRDC01003958.1_pt1 | contig 33514 bp, 21 predicted proteins | sample 1106171 | NCBI WGS metagenome assembly FRDC01 (sample SAMEA3930566, study PRJEB13176) | freshwater metagenome | biome: Drinking water system; feature: drinking water; material: water | place: Singapore | collected 2014-12-20 | reverse complement strand
TTAAGCTATCTTCCAGTTTTTACGCAAATACATTGGGGAATCTAAAAAAATCCGTTTTGAAGGAAATGGTTATGGCGAAGAGTGGGTAAAAGAAGCTGCAAAACGCGGGCTTTCAAATATCAAAACTACTCCACAGGCTCTTGGAGCATTTGTTTCAAAACAAACAATGGAGTTGTTTGAGCGTAATAATATCATGAGCGGGCGCGAGCAGCATGCACGTTATGACATTTACCTGGAAACATACACCAAAAAAATCCAGATTGAGTCACGCGTTATGGCAGACCTGGCCATGAGCCAGATAATTCCAACTGCTATTAAATACCAAAGCTCTCTTATTGAGAATGTTAGAGGGATGAAAGAGATTTTGAGCGCAGGTGATTTCAAAAAGTCGGCCCAGATTCAACTGGCAATGATTTCTGAAATTTCTGAGCATGTTGCGATTATTAAGACCAAGGTTGACGAAATGGTGGAAGCACGTAAAAAAGCAAATGCCATTACCGATGTAAAAAAACAGGCAATTGACTACTGCGAGAAAGTAAAGGCGCATTTTGACATCATCCGTTACCATGTCGACAAGCTGGAGCTGATTATTGACGATGAAAGCTGGCCATTGCCTAAATACAGAGAGTTGCTGTTTACGAAATAGATATCGCATCAAATACTGCCCTGCATACCTCTTGCAGGGCAGTATCTGCTTAATTTTCAAACCCAATGCCTTCAATAATTGAAACAAAAAAGTTTTTTTGTTTCAATTATTTATTTATTTTAGCACCCTTAAATAGCTAAACTCTATAAATCAGATATGAATCTAACTACAAAAGTAATCGTTACATTCGTTGCAACTCTAGTGTTTTCGGTTAATGCAATGGCCCAGAAAAATTTTGCTGTAGAGGCCGACAATTCATTTAATAATAAACAATATTTTAATGCAATTGAGCTTTACAAAAAGGCATATACCAAAGCAAAGAAAAAAGAGGATAAAGCCTATATTATTTTCAGGATTGCGGAGTGTTACAGGCTTACTGGCGATAGCAAACAAGCTGAAGCATGGTACGTAAAAGCAATCAAAGCAAACTACACCGATCCGAAAGCAAAATTATACCTTGCGGATGCCAAAAAAGCCCAGGAAAAGTATAATGAAGCCCTTATAGAGTATCAGAATTATCAAACCGATGCGCCTTCAGATCCGAGAGGTGAAAATGGTGTGAAATCCTGCGAATTAGCTACGAAATGGAAAGAAAACCCAACGCGCTATAAAGTAGAGAATCTGGCCCTTGTGAATAGTAAGGATCCGGATTTTGCTCCTACTTATGGTGATAAAAAATACAATAAGCTGCTATTTACCTCTATGCGTCCTGGTGTTACCGGTGGTGCTATGGATGGTACATTGGGTGAGTATTATAGCGATATATTTGAAACTCAGCAAGATAAGAACGGCCGCTGGAGTACTCCAACTCCTATCCCACCTCCTGTAAACACCAATGACAACGAAGGTTTATCCACCATGACCAAAAAAGGGGATTTAATGGTGTTTACCCGCTGTTTGTCTGAAAAAGGTTCTACATCACTTAATCAGTTATATTCTGCTACAAGAAAAGGAACTACCTGGAGCGAACCTGAAAAGTTAAGCTTCTGCACCGATAGCAACAAGTTTGCTTCTCCTGCATTGTCATCAGGCGGAACAATGTTGATTTTTGCTTCTGATATGCCAGGCGGACAAGGCGAAAACGACCTTTGGATGTCGAACTACAACAAAAAAGAGAAAAAATGGGATGCACCGGTAAACCTTGGGCCTACCATTAATACAGCAGGTAATGAAGTATTCCCTTTTATCCATGATGATGGAACACTTTATTTCTCTTCTGACGGGCATTTAGGTATGGGTGGTCTGGATATCTTTAAAGCAGAGAAAAAAGGAAAAGGGGAGTGGACCAATGTAACCAACCTGAAATACCCTTTGAACTCTGCAGGTGATGATTTTGGTATCATTTTCGAAGGTGCTAAAGAAAGAGGGTACCTTTCTTCTAACCGTGAAGGTACTAAAGGTGCCGATGACCTTTGGTCGTTTGTATTGCCACCATTATTGTTCGTAATTGAAGGTAAGGTTGTGGACTGTAAATTTAAAGAGCCTGTAGAAGGTGTTGTTGTTCGTTTAGCTGGCTCTGATGGAACTAACGTAGAAACAAAAACAGACGCTGAAGGAAAATATAAGTTTGCTGAAAATGGTTCAGCACGTTATGTTGTTCCTAATGTGTCTTATACAATTACTACGGACGTAGGTAAAGATGTGGTTTCAAGAAAAGGCCCTTTAGGCTTCCTGAACTCTTCTGAAAAACAAAAAGTGACTACCGTAGGTATTGAAGAAGCAAAAACCTTTAAAGGTATCAATTTCTGCTTAACGCCTATCGAGAAAGAGATCCGTTTCCCGGATGTATTGTATGAATTGGGTAGCTTTGAGTTAACTCAGCAGTCAAAAGACTCGTTGGATTTCTTATACAATACTTTGATTGATAATGGAAATATTGTGATTGAGTTAAGTTCTCATACTGACTTTAGAGGTGGGGATGCTGACAACCAGGTGCTTTCTGAGAAAAGAGCGCAATCTTGCGTTAACTATCTGATATCCAAAGGGATTCCTGCGGAACGTATGGTTGCTAAAGGGTATGGTGAAAAACGTCCGGTAGAGGTGAGGGATGCAGATGGAAACCTTCAGTATTCACTTACTGAGGCTTACATCAACAAAACTTCCAAAGGTCAGCCTAAAGAGGTATTTGAGGCAATGATGCAGAAAAACAGACGTACGGTATTTACTGTATTACGTAAAGATTACGTAAATCCGAACGCTCCTAAGGTTGTTCCTAAAACTCAGCAGCAAAAACCTAAAACTGAGGAAGAAGAAGAAGAGGAAGAATAAGATTATTTATAATTCAAAAGTAAACATCCCGCTCCCGGCTGATATTCTCTCAAGAGGTCTGGTACGGGATGTTTCATTTTACGCAAATGACAACTGACAGCAGGTACAATCAAAGAGGGGTTTCCGCATCCAAAGAGGATGTGCACAGTGCCATTTCAAAAATTGATAAAGGCTTATTTCCAAAGGCATTCTGTAAAATTGTTCCGGACTACCTGAGTGGTGACGAGAACTACTGTATTGTAATGCACGCAGATGGTGCCGGTACAAAATCCTCCCTGGCATACATTTACTGGAAGGAAACAGGTGATGTTTCTGTATGGAAGGGTATAGCGCAGGATGCCATTGTAATGAATACAGATGATTTGCTTTGCGTTGGGGCTACAGATAATATTTTGTTATCCTCCACCATAGGGAGGAATAAAAACCTTATCCCGGGCGAAGTGATTTCGGCAATAATCAATGGTACGGAAGAGGTGCTGGAACAATTGAGGGGCTACGGTATCGGTATTTATTCAACGGGTGGCGAAACAGCAGATGTAGGGGATATTGTGCGCTCCATTATTGTTGATTCTACTGTTGTTTGCCGCATGAAGCGTTCGGATGTAATTGATAACAGCAATATACAGGCTGGGAATGTAATCGTGGGCCTGGCATCGTATGGTCAGGCAAGCTATGAAACAGAATACAATGGGGGTATGGGCAGCAACGGCCTTACATCTGCCCGTCATGATGTATTTGAGAAATCACTTGCTGCAAAATATCCTGAAAGCTTTGACCCCGCTGTTCCTGAATCGCTTATTTATAGCGGAAATGTTAACCTTACACACAAAGTTGATTTTGAGCATTTGTCTCAAATCCCACATCTCACATCTCACATCTCAACTGATGCCGGTAAACTTGTGCTGGCACCTACACGCACGTATGCACCAATTATTAAAAAGGTGCTTGAGAAACACCGTTCAAAAATACATGGAATGGTTCATTGCAGCGGAGGTGCGCAAACCAAGGTGCTTCATTTTGTGGATAATGTACATGTCATAAAAGACAACCTGTTCCCTCTACCGCCATTGTTTAAGCTCATACAGGAGCAAAGCAAAACCGACTGGAAGGAAATGTACAAAGTGTTCAATATGGGTCACCGTATGGAATTGTACGTTCCTGGAGCTATTGCGCAGGATATAATCGAACTGTCTCAGTCATTTGGTGTGGATGCCCGTATCGTTGGCAGAGTGGAGGCAAGTGCTGAAAAAAAGCTGACTATCAAATCAGAATTTGGTACGTTTGAATATTAAACTGATTTATATCTCAACAGAAAAGGCCGGTTTTACCGGCCTTTTCTGTTGATCAAGTGTTTGGCGAATTAAAATTTAAAGCCCAGTCCTGCGCCCAAATAGTAGGGCCCGCCAACAGCAATACCTACTTCCGTATTAATTCCAATCATTCCATTGAAGAAATAGCTAAAGCCGAAGTGCGCTTGTACTCCTACTTTTAAAGGGCCCGAAACATAGCTTTTAAGTTTTGAAATATAAGTGGGATCTATTGTGGTATAGGTCGACTTTACATTGTAAATATTATAACCAACTTTTAAACCCGTATAAAGATTGATGTTTTCTTTTGCAACAATATAATAATCCGCTCTGCCAGACATGTGGAAACGTGTCCAGGTATCTGTACCTGCAATGCCATTGCTGGCAGCGCTGGCATTGAGTTTTATAGACTGGTAACCAAAAGCCACACCAACTGAAAACTTCCTGGCAAAGCCATAATCAACACCTACATTGATCAATGGTATCTGCGAGGTGGTATTGATGATAGGTACGCTGTTTGCGGTGGAGTCATAACTTTTATATTGCAGCAGCAGGAAAGCCCTTGTTCCGTTAAGCCCTATACCTGCGTTCACCATTATTTTTCCCTTCACACCATCATCGCTGCCGGATCCTTTTCCTAGTTTTTCAATGTTGTACGTGGAAACATTCTGTTTTATTTCAGAACCGTTTTCTCCGGCTTTGCCCGTGTTCAGTGTTAAAAACAACACTCCCAGGAGTACCAGATGTAGTAAGTGTTTTTTCATGCTATTTTTTATTTAGAGTTTTGATAAAGAAAAATATAGAGTGTAATGTTAAGCATAAAAATTGTAAAAAATAAAAGTTAATCAAGCCCGAATATATAAGCCGGCAAAATCAGTCTTTTTTCATACCTTCGTAGCTTAAAATCAATTAAAAGTTTAAAAAGTGTTAGACAAATTAGCAGCCATAAAAAGACGCTGGGAGGAAGTAGAGCAAAAGCTTTCTGATCCTAAAGTTATTGGCAATATGAGTGAGTTTAAAAAATTCAATAAAGAGTATAAAGATTTAACGGAAGTTGTAAATGCTTACCACGAATACAAAAATGTGGTAGAGAACATAGATTTCAATAAAGGGATTCTGGCAACCGAGAAGGATGAAGAGATGCGTGAGATGGCCAAAATGGACCTGGATGAGCAGAGTACCAAAAAGGACAAGATGGAGGACCAGATCCGACAGATGCTTATACCAAAGGACCCAGAAGATGCTAAAAATGTGGTGATGGAAATCCGTGCAGGAACAGGAGGGGATGAAGCAAGTATTTTTGCGGGGGATTTATTTCGTATGTATTCCCGCTATTGCGAAAGAATAGGGTTAAAGCTGGAAGTGGTTGATTCCAATGATGGAACGATGGGAGGCTTTAAGGAAATTATTTTTAACGTAACAGGCGATAACGCCTACGGAATATTAAAGTTTGAAGCAGGCGTGCACCGTGTGCAGCGTGTTCCTGAAACGGAAACCCAGGGACGTGTGCATACATCCGCGGCAACTGTAATGGTAATGCCTGAGGCAGATGAGGTGGATGTGGTGATTAACCCAGCCGATTTGGAAATACAGTTTGCCCGCTCCGGTGGTGCTGGCGGACAGAATGTAAATAAAGTGGAAACCAAGGTAATGCTTACGCACAAACCTTCCGGAATTGTTGTTACAAGCCAGCAGGAGCGATCGCAGCTGGGTAACAGGGAGATTGCCATGCGTATGTTAAGAGCAAAGCTTTATGAACTGGAGTTGCAAAAGCACCTGGAAGCAGTTTCCAAACGCAGAAAAACAATGGTTGCCACTGGTGATCGTTCAGAAAAAATACGCACTTACAATTATCCTCAGAACCGTATCACGGATCATCGTATTAACCTTACCCTATACAATCTTACATTGTTTATGGATGGCGATATACAGGAGATGCTGGATGCCCTTCAGCTGGCGGAGAATGCGGAACGCCTGAAAGAGGGCGGGATAGCTTAATTTTTACTATCTGGAATTTATGATTATGGAATAATCATCTTCCTGGTTTTTGTTTGCTATGCCGACACTTATTTCAAAAGGTGCCTCGGCTCCGCTCGGCATGACAATAATAGGGGCAAGGCTATTTAAAATAGAAATACCGCTGTATAGTAAAATAATAAGTGGGATGGGTCCTTACATAGGACCGGCCTAAAAGCCTTGTTCCCATTGATAAATCAATCCTTAGGTTGGACTGAAAAATAAACTGAACCGAAGGTCTGAATTCTACATAATTGCCCTTGTTTAAAGCCGGCACACTGCTAACATCCGTTTCCTTTTCATTGTTCAGTATAAAAGCGCCCTGGTATGCTTTGCCCACAAACTCTGCATATATATTTACATTTGTTTGCTTGTAATCCTTGTATTTTAGAGGCAGGCACAACATACCTGTGGAAAGGGTATAAGTAATCGCATTCCCATACTCTACATTCATGCTTGAATCGTTTTCCTGGAAATAATATTTCTGTGGAAGAATGCCGCCTAAAGAACCTGAAATTGCATACCGTTTATAAAGTTTGGTAGCAATAATACCAAACCCTATTCCGCTGTTATCGCCCATTAATGATGGTTCTGCTTCATCATGGGCCTGGTTGCCGGTTGCCATTTCAACATAAGCTGCCATCCTGAAATGCTCCTTCTCATCGTCAATGCTCAGGAAGCGGTATTTGATGTTGAAGTTAAGATTGGCGAGCTGGTAAGGATATTTGTTGCCCTTTTTTACACCGTGTGTGTGATATCCAATAGTTCCATCATTGCTGATAAAGTCCGAAGGAAAGGTTCTTACATGGTGGTTTGAAAAATTAAAGGACTGTGTGAGCATCCATTTGGAGCTTATCCCCAGCATAAAGCGCACACTTTGAAGGCTTTTGAACTCTGCCACTTCCGTATACCCTTCATTAAAAACCCGTATCCCGAAAACGCCTTTGGGAATGTTGCTTGCTGGGTCAACATGCGGAAAAAGCTCCTGGGCATGGCTTATTGAGAGCGCAGAAAAAAGGAATACGATTAAAACACGGATTTTCATTGAATGGTAACAATATACGTTTTTCCGGTAAAGGATTTATCCGTTTGACAGTTAGACTGAACGCCTTTCCATTTCTTTAGCTGGGCTTTGCTCATGAATTTTTTTCCGATGAACAGAAGCGTTACCGGGCCATTCAATACAGTGTCGTTGGTATTTGTGAACCCATATTTATCGCCCAGATAGTCAAAGCAGGCGTTATTGCCTGCAGTGAAACCGTTGAAAGTATGAACAGCCGTAAGCTGACCAACCGAGAACCCTGCATCTGTTACTTTTTGTGCAATCTGATCGATATCAACTTTTTTTGATTCTTTAAAAGTGATGGTAGCCAGATTTGTATTCAGATCCATTTTGACGCTGTCAATAAAATCAAGTTCATAAAGCGACTTTTGTGTAGCGTAGGAACAGGCGGAGCAGGTAAGGCCGTCCACCCTTACCTGAACACTGGTAAATTGTGCCCTTAGGCCGCAGTGAATGAATGCAAAGACAATAAATAATAAAAAAATACGTTTCATCGGATAAGTACCATTACCTAACAAATATAAGTATTTGAAGCAGTAAAAAACAACATTTTTCTGGCTTTTGGGTATTTGTATCCTTATCTTTGTTTAGAAGTGAAAAAATTTATTGCCATATTTTTAGTATTTGCCATGCTGATACAGTTGTTCGGCAGTGTGGCCATTATTGCCAATTATGTGCTGAATAAAGAATACATTTCCAAGACATTCTGCGTTAACCGGAGCAAGCCAAAAATGCGCTGCAACGGTAAATGCCACCTGATGAAGCAACTTCAGAAAGAGAATAAAAAAGAGAAGTCCCCTCTTGCAGCCATTAAAATGAATACCCAGCTTCAGTTTGTACAGGAGCTGCCCAGCTTTTCGTTTGTTTCACAAACTGCCACTGTTGTTTTTCCGGATTTTATAAGTGGTGAAACCAAATCCGCATCCATCCCGGTTTTCCATCCTCCAGCGTTTTGCTGATTATTTAATTTTTGTAATAAGAAAGAAGCCCGTTAGTGGCATCCAGTTTTCGCTTTCTGCATTTTACTGTGCTGTTATAGCCTGTAAATGTATTTGTGTGGAAAGATAAATCCATTTGTTGTGTATTATCGTTATATATTTTTATTGTGTATGTCTTTCGGCTTTATGCTGGCACTGCCTGTTTTCGGACAAACAGAAGGAGAGGCTTTCTGTGGTACGAATTCATGTTGTTGTTCAGACGATCCTACGCCTGCCGGTGTTATGATAAGCCACGTTCATAAAAAGAACGAGTGGATGATATCATACAGGTATATGGGTATGGGAATGAAAGGCCTTATGAGCGGGGCCGTTTCTGTTGACAAAGAAAGTGTATTTGTTAACTATCTGATGGCGCCAGACGATATGCGCATGGACATGCACATGCTGATGGGGATGTACGGTATCACGCCCCGTTTAACGGTAATGGCCATGTTGAATTATAATAGCAATTCAATGCAAATGTCAATGTTTGATGCAAGTGTTCATAACCATCCCGGGATGGGTTCATCACCGGGTGCTACGCACTCGATGAAAACTTCAGGTTTGGGCGATACCCGCCTTCATGTGCTTTATAGCCTTGTAAACAGGGCAAGTCACCAAGTGGTAGCAAGTGCCGGAGTAAATATTCCAACAGGAAGCATTCAGAAGGAAGGCGGAGGGGATGAAATGATGTATGCAAATAAGCGTTTACCTTATTCCATGCAGCTTGGCTCTGGCACTAAGGATGTATTGCCGGGAATCACTTATTTGTATCAGCAGGAAAAAATTACTTTCAGCGTTCAGGCAACTGCTGTTATTCGAATGGGCCGCAATGCTGCAGGTTACACCCTGGGAAATGAGTCCGTATTTGGGAGCTGGGTAGCTTATCGCTGGCTTTCTTTTTTAAGCACTTCACTGCGTGTGGAAGCAAGCGATGTAAAAAGGATAAAAGGCTATGATGAATCCCTGTATTATTTCGGTGAGCCTTCTGCAAATCCTTACAACTATGGTGGTACAAGGGTTAATGCCTACACGGGTATTGTGTTTCAGCCCAAAAGCGGAATCTTGAAAAGTCAGCGCTTAAGCTTTGAATATGGGATGCCCGCTTATCAGGACCTGAATGGAATACAAATGAAGCAGACACAAACGATAAATGCCTCATGGTCAATGAATTTTAATTAGAGAAACTGTAATAAATATGAAGACTAAATTTTCAGCAATTCTATTACTTAGTGCGCTGGTAGCTGGTTTTACCTCCTGCGATAAAGATAAGGATGAAGACCCAACGCCTGCCAACCCTGTAAATACTCCTAAAGGCACATTCATGTTCCACCTGCACACCTACATTGGGGAAAATGAGGTGGATTTGTATAACGTACCTTATTCTACTCCGGCCGGAAGGGAAATATCCCTGAGCATTGCTCAAATGTACATTTCGGACATCCAGCTTGTAAAACTGGATGGCAGTGTGCTTGACATAACAGGAAAAAAAATCCTCAAAACATTTGAGGGCTCTACCTATGTGGTGGGTGACGTTCCGGTTGGAAACTACAAGACCATTCGCTTTAAAGTCGGGCTTGATGCGGCAACCAATCAGCTGAGCCCTTCTGCTTCAGCAGATTCAATCATGCTAAACAAGCCTGCCATGTGGTTTGGCAGTACCGCTCAGCCGGATGGTTATGTATTTATGAATGTTCAGGGAATCATTGATACTTCTGCAAACATGTCGGGAATGATGGCGCCATTTAGCTTTAAAATAGGTACGGATGCCAATTACACGCAGGTAGTAATGCCCGATAAAAACATGAGTGTTGTGGAAGACCAGGTGGCTTTCGGGCACATTATGATCGATTATGGCAAGCTATTTACAGGGATACAACTGAACCAAAGCGGCAATTTATCAGTATCAACAGCCGCAGCTAACAGCAGTGCAGCAGCTGAAGCTATTGTAAGTAATATTCCGTCCATGTTTATTTTTGAGCCATAATGAGGTGTTTGAAAATATTCGCGTTGATTGTTCTTTGTATGAGCCTGTTTGCTGCATGTACGTACGAGAAGGCGGAGCTTAAGGTGGAATGCGGATTGCCGGAAACGGTATCATTCAGCACTGATATAGTACCTGTTTTTAATAAGCATTGCAGTACAGCAGGCTGTCATTCAGGCACTAATCCACAGGGAGGTTTGAACCTGGAGGCACCGATTGCGTACAGCCAGCTGATGAGCAGTGGCAGCGGATACGTGGATACAGTAACACCAAAGTACAGCGTTCTGCATGCATACATGAATTCGGCATCGGATCCTATGCCTCCCACAGGAAAGCTGGATCAGTGTACTGTTGATCTTATTTATAAATGGATAGAGCAGAAGGCAAAGAATAATTAGGTTTGATAGTAAGTAATATTTTTGTTTCAATTTTACCATTGAAGTAAATTATAAATTAGTAATTCGTTTAAAAATCAAATAATACGTAAGTTTGAATTGGTAAGAATTTCAAGTAATTAAAAACACAGAGTAATTATGAAAAAAATATACAAAACATTAAAACAATTGGTGCTTACCACTACTGCGCTGGTTTTTGCAGCGAGTGCCGCTTTTGCACATTTTGGCTCAAAGGGTCCTTATGGCGGTACTGTAACCTGTGCGTTTTCCTATGATACAACTGCTGTTTACTTAGGAACAGATGATGGAGGGGTTTATGAAAGCATCAACAACAATCTAACTGGTTGGAGAGCTCGTCCGGTAGGGCTTAAAAGCGGCAAAATTACTTCTGTTGTGCATACCGGCAGTTATTTGTTTACTGCCACAGCAGATAGCGGGGTGTATATTTTTAACGGTTATATAGGGAGTGACAGATATTGGAAAAAAGCAAGCAATGGAATTACCAATATGAATATTACGTCTTTGGTAGCAATAGATTCAATTACGCTGCTTGCGGGTACCAATGGGGGCGGGGTTTTTAAAACAACCAATAAGGGAACAAGCTGGACAGCGGTAAATACAGGCCTTACAAACATGATGGTTCACGGTTTTGCAATGGCAGGAAGCCGTGTTATCCAGGTTTCTGACGGAGGGGTATTTGCTTCGGATAATAATGGCGCTACCTGGTTCAGCTTCAATGATGTGAATACGTTGGGGATGGTAAGCACCGCTGTTTCTTACAATAGTTCAACCGATGAGGTAATCATTGCAAACGATATGGGCCTTTACAGGGCATCTGCAGCAAGCTCTACAATGACCCCGGCTTTCAGTGCCGTGCAAACAGGTTTGCCGTCAGGCATAGAGATACGTGCTATTTCAAACGATGGCGCAACCTGGTACATTGCAACCGATAGCGGAATATATACTTCTGCTTCAGGCGCAATCAGCTGGGTAACAAAAAACAATGGGCTGCTTACTATGGATATGACAGCGGTTGTGCCCTTCAGGGCCAACCTGGTTGCTGGAAGTAATGGAGAAGGAATTTTTCAGACAGCGGCAACGGCACCCTCCTGGATACAGTTTAATAATGGCTTTAACAACCTTGAAACGTATTCTGTTGCAACCAGCGGAGCTTCTGTTGTAGTTGCAGCAACTGAGAAGGGTGTTTTTGTAAGTACCAACCTCGCGAATACTTATGTGCGGGCAAATTCAGGTCTTACAGACAGTTTGCATGTAATGGACATTACTTTTATGGGTTCAAAATTGTTTGCAGCAACAGCCAATGACGGTGTATTTGTAAGTGCTGATACAGGCATGAGCTGGACTACCTTTAATTCAGGGCTTGGCAGCAATATGCAAATGAAACAGATAGTTGCATCAATGTCTAACATTTATACTTATAATACCAATGGCGAGATATACAGCTCAAATGGTACAGCTGCTTGGGCAGCTATTCAGACTGGCCTGCCTGGTGGCATAGTTCCAAGTTCCATCGCATTTAATGGAACAACAATTATATTAGGTTCTTTGGGCGATGGTGTGTATACCCGTTCTGAATCAGGCTCAACCTGGACCGCAGCCAATAGCGGGTTAACGGATATGGATGTAACTTCGGTAACAGCGGCAGAGGGTAAGCTTTATGCGGGTACAATGGGTTCCGGAGTGTTTGTTACCAATGCAGGAACAATAGGCTGGACTGCAACAGCGCCTTTGTCGATTTCACACACAGTTACCATGAACCTTAATGGCAGCAACGTAGAAGCAATGGCAACCTATGGAGGATATGTATTTGCAAGCTACAAGGGAGGCTTGCTTATTACCGCGGATAGTGGGGCAACATGGGAAGAAGGTGGAAATCAGTTTAATTTACCAAGCTATACATCCGTTCATAAAATATCATTTGTATCAACACGTGTTTTTGTTACAACCGAGCAGAACTCCCTTTATTCCAATGCTCTTTCTGAACTTGATATAAACAGTACAATTGCGGCATCTACAGATGCAATTTGTAATGGTACCTGCAATGGTACTGCAACCGTTGTAGCAACCGGTGGTACGGCTCCCTATACGTATTTGTGGAGCAATGGTTCAACAACTAGTTCCGTTTCGAACCTGTGTGCACAAACCTATACTGTAACTGTTACGGATGCGAATTCTGCAACAAGTGTTAAAACAGTTGTCATCGGACAACCGGCTGCACTCACTGCCAGCTTTACAACAACTGCAAGTACAACAGGAGCCGATGGAAGCGCTACCGTTACAGTATCAGGAGGAGATGCTCCGTATACGTATGCATGGAGCAACGGTGGAACTGCTGCAACCATTACTGGTGTTGGTGCAGGTGACTATACTGTTGAGGCAACAGATGCAAACAGCTGTGTTGTTATTGATACAGTTACCATCACCGGGGTGGTTGGCATAGATGATGTTAACGGCATCGGTAGTTTTATTGTTTATCCCAACCCTGCAGATGACAATATTGTTATTGACCTGAAAGGGTTAAAAACAGAGGTAAACACGATAGAGGTTTATGACGTAACGGGCAAATTACTTTACAGTGCTAACAAAACAAGCATACAGCAACAACATGAAATACGCGTAGTGATTGACTTTCCGGCTGGTGTATATTATGTTCAGCTGAATTCAGTTGATGGTGTTGCAACAAAGAAGCTGATTGTTAAGTAGAAATATAGAGTTCGATAAATTTTAAAAGGCCCTGATTTTCTTAGATAAATCAGGGCCTTTTAAATTTAGTTTTTTAATTCATTGCTGACTTTTTATTTAGAGCCTGCTTGAATTTGTTATCAACGGGGAATCCCAATTGTTCGGCTTTGTTCGCATCCCTTATGGCTTCATCTGAATTGTTTGTTAAATAGTTCAGGAAAGCCCTTTTAAAATATACAGACCCATCCGTTGAATCAACAGATAAGTACTGGTTGTAGTCGGCAAAGGCCGCATTCATATTATGCATGTTCTCGTATGCGTTTGCCCTGTTGAATAGCGCATCCAGGTAGTTTGGTTGCAATGTGAGGCATTGTGTATAGTCGTTAATGGCATCCGAATAACGTTTCATCTTTGAATTCTCAACACCCCTGTTATAGTAAGCTTTAGGGTTATTCTGGTAGTGCTTTAAGGTATGATCCCATACTGTGAATTCATTTTTCCAGTTGGATGTTTGCTGCACTGTCAGTATTACGTAAAGAGGAAGTAATGCGGCTGTGGTGTATTCCATCCATGAATATTTTTTTGTGAAGTCCCGAATTGTTGGTATCCATAGGGCTGCGCCCACCATGGCAAAATACATATACCTGTCCGCTACTGTAGAATGTTTTTGATATTCAAATGGAACCAGGCCAGATACAGGCAGTAAGCAAACAGTAATAACTGCAAATCCACCAAATAATAGAGGGAATTGCTTACGTTTAATAAAAAACCATAAAAACGCTGCAATATATAGGAGTGTGCTGAAATTACTAAAGTAGCTCTGCGATACAGCCTCTGGTGTATAGCCATAACAGGCTGCCAGCGGATAGGGTAGCAGGAGTTTCGCGAAATAAAAAAATAAAGTGTCGCCCACAATGAAGAACCTTTGCCACAGCGTTATTGTAGTATATAACATTTCATTGGGCTGGGATTGCATGGTAATGATGAATACAGGTATGGTCATTATAAGCCATATAAACAGGGATTTCGCCACTGCTCTGAAATGTTGTTTGTAAAAACACCAGACTAAAATTCCTGCTACGAATGGTAATGCAACAGCCGAAGGCTTTGATAATAGTGCAAGCCCGAAGAATACACTGGCCAATAAAAATGCTTTTGAAAAAAGCCATGTACGCAGGCATATTTGCTCATTCTTTGCAAGATGCCTGAAAACAAACAGCAAAGCGGTTAAGGAGAACATAGCGCTGTAAAGTCCCCTGAATTCTGATATCCAGGCTACTGATTCTACCTGCAAGGGGTGCAGTAGAAATAATAAAGCGCCTATGAAAGCATTGAGCTGGTGCTTAAACAGCAACAACAACAGCAGGAGTACCAGTACACAATTGATACTGTGTATAGCTATATTCAATGCGTGAAACGTTTTTGGAGATAATTGCCTTTTACCCCTTGCAAGACCTTTTATCGCTGTCCATGTGGTATAGCTTGCGGGAATGTACATTCCCGAATAGGGTTTTTCCCAGAATGAGGCAATATCACCTCTCATCAAGGCCTCATTGTTGGTGAGATGAATGCGTTCATCGTCCCAGACAAATTTGTAGTTGAGTGTTTTGGCGTATAGGAGGAAAGAGAGTATGAACAGAAGTACAATCAGGTATTTTTTATTCGCAGGGTTGTTAAGCATAGTTTTTTTGTCAGTACCTGCTTATAATTTCTCTTTCAAATATGCACCCGTGTACGAGCCCTTGCACTTCACGAGGTTCTCCGGTATGCCCTCAAACACAATGTTCCCGCCATCCGCACCACCTTCAGGCCCTATATCAATGATCCAGTCGGCACATTTAATAACTTCTGCATTGTGCTCAATAATGATCAGGGAATGTCCTTGTTTTATCAGTGCATTAAAAGCATACAGCAATTTCGAAATGTCATGAAAATGCAAGCCCGTTGTGGGTTCATCAAAAATAAATAAAGTAGGAGTGTTGGTGCTTTGTCCGGCCCCGAGGAAAGATGCCAGCTTAATACGCTGCGCTTCTCCACCACTCAGTGTGCTGGACGGTTGTCCCAGTTGCACATAACCCAAACCAACATCGGACAGTGGTTTTAGTTTTTGTACAATTTTTTTCTCCGTATTGCCCGGACGCTGCGGTGAATCAAAGAAAGTAATGGCATCATCCACTGTCATGCTCAATACATCAGAAATATTTTTAGGCTCCGCACCTTGCACCGGTGTATATGTTATTTCGAGTACATCCTGCTTGAAACGCTTACCGTTACAGGCTTCACATACAAGGTGTATGTCCGCCATAAACTGCATTTCAATCTGCACTTCGCCTTCCCCTTCGCATACCTCGCAGCGGCCACCATCCACATTGAATGAAAAATGAGAAGGCTTGTATCCCCTGTTTTTTGCAAGCGGCTGATCGGCAAAGAGGGAGCGTATTTCATCGTAGGCCTTTACATATGTAACGGGGTTGGAACGTGATGATTTCCCAATAGGGTTCTGGTCAACCATTTCAACTGCCGCAATGCTTTTTATATCACCACTCAGTTTATCGAAGCTGCCTGTCTGTTCACCAAAGCCACCGTATATTTTTTTCAATGCCGGGTAAAGCACACGTTTTACAAGGGATGTTTTTCCGGACCCACTCACTCCTGTAATTACGGTCATTATATTAAGCGGGAACTTAACGTCAAAGCCTTTCAGGTTGTTCTCCCGTGCACCTTTAATTTCAATAAACTGTTTCCACGGTCTTCTGTGTTGCGGCACTTCAATTTTTTCTTTCCCTGTAAGGTAAAGTGCTGTAAGGCTCCTTTTTTCTGTTTCAAGCTCTTTACGTGTTCCCTGGAAAACCAACTCTCCGCCATGTGTTCCGGCCATTGGGCCAATATCAATAATCTGATCGGCAGCACGCATAATGTCTTCATCGTGTTCTACCACTATCACTGAATTGCCGATGTTTCTTAGAGAAGTAAGTACCTTTATCAGCCTTGCAGTGTCGCGCGAATGCAGCCCAATGCTTGGCTCATCCAGGATATACATAGAGCCTACAAGGCTGCTTCCCAAAGATGTTGCCAGATTTATTCTTTGTGATTCCCCTCCGGACAACGTATTTGACAAGCGGTTCAGCGTTAGATAGCCTAATCCAACATCATCAAGGAATTGCAGGCGGTTTGTGATTTCAATTAAAATGCGCTTTGCAACTTCCGTATCGTATGCAGATAATTCAAGCTGCTTAAAAAATACCAGTGAATCTTTTACCGGCATTAATACAACGTCTGTAATAGAGCGCCCGCTCACTTTTACATAGGATGCATCTTTGCGTAAGCGTGTACCGTGACATTCCGGACACACGGTTTTTCCACGGTAGCGCGAAAGCATTACCCTGTACTGTATTTTATAAGCCTGTTCTTCAAGATGTTTGAAAAATGCATTCAAACCATCAAAGTACTTGTTACCTGTCCAGATGATATTGAGCTCTTTTTCCGTAAGATCATAGTAGGGACGATGAATCGGAAAATCAAATTTATGTGCATTCATCACCAGCACATTTTTCCATTCGCTCATTTTTTCACCTTTCCAGCATACTATGGCATCTTCGTATACCGACAGGTTTTTGTTGGGAATAACAAGGTTTTCATCAATGCCTATAACGTTTCCAAAGCCTTCGCAGTGTTTACAGGCCCCTACCGGGTTGTTAAAGCTGAAAAAATGCACACTTGGCTCTTCAAAAGTGATGCCGTCCAGCTCAAAGCGGTTTGAAAATGTTCTTAAACCAGTTTTGGCTTGAACCATTACGGATCCTGCATTCCCTTTTGCGGTAGCCTTTTTCGTTTTTTCGCTTGCTGCAGCAACAGGCTCTGCGGTGCGATTTGGTGAAAGCTCTTCAATAGAGCATTCCCCTTCGCCTTCATAGAAGGCTGTCTGCACTGAATCTGAAATACGGTTCACGTTGTCCTCATCGTCATGCTTAACTGTGATGCGGTCAATAACAATTTCAAAATGTTCTTTTTCGGAAAATTTAGTTTCAATGAATTCATCTATTTTATGAATTTCATTTTTGTACCAGATACGTGCAAATCCTTGTTGCATCAGGAGTATGAGCTGCTCTTTTATTGTCCTTCCTGCCTGTTTTTTTAATGGGGCAAGAAGCAGGAGCTTTGTACCTTCCGGCATGGTGTTGATATGCTCTATTACGTCCTGCACAGTATCGCGCTTTACCTGGTTGCCGGAAACAGGTGAGAATGTCTTTCCGATGCGTGCATACAATAGCTTCAGGTAATCATAGATCTCTGTGGACGTACCCACCGTGGAACGGGGGTTTCGCGTGTTTACCTTTTGTTCAATAGCGATAGCAGGTGAAATACCTTTGATATAATCCACATCCGGTTTGTCAATACGCCCCAAAAACTGGCGCGCATACGATGAAAGGCTTTCTACATAACGCCTCTGGCCTTCAGCATAAAGTGTATCAAATGCAAGTGAGGATTTTCCGGATCCGGAAAGGCCAGTTATTACTACGAGTTTATTGCGTGGTATGGCTACATTCACATTTTTGAGGTTGTGAACACGTGCACCTTTAATTACTATGTAATCTTTAGCGTTTAATTTATCTATATCGTTCTTTTCTTTCGTCATTTCATACAAATTTAATCAATTTTCAGGGGCTTTTGAAGCATTTACAGGTCTTGCATTCAACTTTTTTGCCAGCCTGTTAATTAAATATAAAAAGTTCATGAATTTGCAGGAAAAGTCCTTATAAAATCGTATATTTAACTGAATCGTTTTCTTAAATTTGTATCAAAATCAAGTGGATGAATATTAATCCAATCATATTATCAATTCCGGTATTTTTTATTCTTATTGGCCTGGAACTGGTGGTGGATAAATTGCGCAATAGAAGCAATTACCGTTTTAATGATGCCATTACCAATATAAGCTGCGGCATTGGCGAACAGGTTACAGGTGTTTTTTTCAAGCTTACTGTTGTTGGCTTGTACCAGTTTTTATTTGAGCGCTATGCTTTGCTCGATATACCGGTTAACTGGACAACAGGTATCATTCTTTTTATTGGTGTTGATTTTTTTTATTACTGGTTTCACCGTTACAGTCATGTGATTAACCTGTTCTGGGGCGGACATGTTGTGCACCACCAGAGTGAGGAATACAATTTGTCTGTGGCCCTTCGGCAAGGATGGTTTCAGAAGTTTTTTTCTTTTGGTTTTTATCTTCCGCTTGCTGTTATAGGGTTTGACCCGGTGCAATTTCTCACGGTATCGTCCCTCGTTACACTTTACCAGTTCTGGATTCATACCAAGAATATTCATAAAATGGGAGTGCTTGAATATGTTCTGAATACGCCATCCCATCACCGTGTGCACCATGGTGTTAATCCTAAATATATTGACAAAAACCATGGTGGTACATTTATCATCTGGGACAGGATGTTTGGCACATTCCAGGAGGAAGAGGAAGAGCCAACCTACGGTATTACACACCCCATTAATACATGGGATCCGCTGTCTGCAAACCTGCATCACTGGAAACAGATGTACCGGGGCATAAAGCAGATGCGCGGTCCGGGCGACAAGCTAAGATATGTGTTTATGCCACCCGGCTGGAGGCCTGCCTATATAAGTGAATCTCCGGCACCTGTGAACCACCCGTCCTATAAGAAGTATGATACAAATGTTTCGGGGAATATAAATTATTATGTGTTGTTCCAGTACTCAATAACACTTGCGGGCGCTACACTTTTTTTATTGAGTGCGGGAAAGATGCATTTTATTCCAAAGCTGATTGCCTGTGGTCTAATAATTCTGAGCATAGTGAATTACAGCAGTTTGTTTGAATCAAAAAAATATGCGCTGCTTTATGAAATAGTGCGCATTTCAATCGCGGCAGCAACACTGATGGTTTATTTTCAGTTGAATGCTCCTTTATACCTTTTTATCATAGCTGTTTGGGCGATGCTATCGTTTTTTTGGTTGTATAAAATCGGACAAGTGAACCAATGAGGAATTTTATCCGGCATAAATTTATTTTTGTTTTTTTAACTATCGTTTTGCTGGTTTTGTTGGCGAATATCATCGGCAATTTATTCCTCGATATTGCTTTTAAGCCTTTAATAGTAATCAGCTTGCTTGTATATTTGTTTGCAAGTGGGGGATATAAAGAAAAAGCCGCAAGGCTTGCTGTGAGCGGACTTGCGTTTTCCGGTCTGGGTGATGTTTTGCTTATTTTTCAGGGTCGGCATGGACTCTTTTTTATTGGCGGGCTTGTATCATTTCTTATTGCGCATCTTCTGTATATTGCCTACTACGTGCGCTCTTCGGGTAGTATGCCTGAAAAAACATTGAAGGGAAAATACATTTATTTTCTTGTAATACTTATTTATGGTACCACATTTTATACTGTACTTTATAATAATTTAGGGGATTTGAGGCTTCCTGTTGCAATCTATACAGCTGTGTTGATGGGCATGAATATTTTTGCTCTGAACCGCTACGGAAGAGTGAATGAAAGAAGCTTTATATTTGTTATGACAGGGGCATTGTTTTTTACTCTCTCGGATAGTTTGTTAGCATTGAATAAGTTCCTTTTTCCACTTCCTCTTGCAGGTTTGTGGATCATGATAACCTATTCAGCTGCACAGTATCTGATTACAGAGGGAGTTGTGCGCTCTTCGGATAAAGCAAGAGTTTAAAGCTATAAATTGGGCAGAATAAATGGAAACTAAAGCAATGGATACTGGCTCACCTTTAACAGCCCCACTTACAGAACAGGGGTATGGAAAAGAAGCGGGCATTTTTAATGCCCAGAAACAAAATCAGCTTGCTGTAAAGCTGTCAACAATCAATGAGCGTAAAGCAAAGTTAAGACGGTTGAAAGCAGCTATTCAGGCAAATGAAACAGCGATTCTGGATGCTTTAAAAAGTGATTTGAGAAAAAGTGCTTTCGAGGCAGCTGTTTTTGAAGTGTATTTTATCCATGCAGAAATTGATTTTGCAATAAAAAACCTGTCGGTGTGGATGACGCCACAGCCCGTGCCTTCCAACCTTCTGAATTTATTTACTTCTTCTTATATTCATTATGAGCCCAAAGGTGTGTGTTTGATTATTGCACCCTGGAACTATCCTTTTCAGCTGCTTATGGCACCGCTGATTTCCGCTATTGCAGCCGGTAATTGTTGTATTCTGAAGCCTTCGGAACTGGCACCTGCAACAAGCGCTGCTGTAGCAAAACTCATCAGGGAAACATTTAAGGAGAATGAAATAGCGGTTGTGGAGGGCGATGCAGACGTTTCTACACGGCTGCTTGCATTGCCGTTCAATCATATATTCTTTACTGGGAGCACGCGTATCGGGAAAATAGTGATGTCTGAAGCTGCTAAATACCTGGCTTCTGTTACGCTTGAGCTGGGCGGCAAATCACCCGTTGTTGTTGATGTTAAAGCGGACCTGAAAAAAGCTGCAGCTAAGATTGCATGGGGTAAGCTTGCAAACGCTGGTCAAACGTGTATTGCGCCAGATTATGTATTTGTACATGAAAGCCAGGAAGATAAATTTCTTGAATTACTGAAAGATTCTATTGAAAAGTTGTATTACCCGGGCGGACAAATCAATAAGGAGAATTACGGGAAGATTGTATCAGACGGGCATTTTAACCGTTTGAGAAAGCTGGTGGCTGATGCTGTGAGCAAGGGTAGTGAAGTAAAAACGGGCGGACTTTTTGAGGATGGTGACAGGACCATACATCCAACGGTATTGACCGGATTGAAAGCAGATGCATTGATAATGCAGGAAGAAATCTTTGGTCCGCTGTTGCCTGTAGTTACGTATAAAAATATCAGTGAGGTGATTGATTATATCAATGCGCATGATAAGCCCCTTGCCATGTATATTTTTAGTAACAGCAACAGGAATGTTAAAAATATTATACGTCATACTTCAGCAGGAGGAACCTGTGTGAACGATGTAATGATACATATTTCAAATCCTAATTTGTCTTTCGGAGGAGTTAATACCAGCGGTGTTGGTGGTTCTCATGGTTTTCACGGCTTTAAGGTGTTTTCACATGAACGTTCCGTAATGCACCAGTCGCGCTGGCTGGACATAGGAAAAATTGCTTACCCTCCATACACTGGTAAGGGATGGGTTTTAAAATTGCTTAAAAAATTAATGTAAATAAAATTATGTCACAATATGCGATTGCAGTTCATGGCGGTGCCGGAGCAATTCCCCGCTCTACCATGACAACGGAAAAAGAAGTTTTATTCAGGAGAGGACTGGAAGATGCTATTCATGCAGGGGATAGGGTTTTAGCTGCGGGTGGCAGTGCCCTGGATGCGGTGGAAGCTGCTGTAAGAAGCCTTGAAGATGAACCAGTATACAATGCCGGAAGGGGCGCTGTATTTACAAATAAAGGGACAATCGAACTGGATTCGTCTATTATGGATGGTCGCAACCTGATGGCTGGTGCAGTTACTGGCATAAAAAATATTAAGAACCCTGTTTCTCTTGCGCGTGCGGTAATGGAAAAATCCGAGCACGTGTTTTTGTCTGGTTTGGGTGCAATGGAATTTGCAGAAAAGATGGGACTGGAATTTGCCCCCGATGAATATTTTTTCATACAGGAACGTTATGATCAGTTATTGGTAGCGAAAGAGTATGATCGCGTAGTACTTGACCATGGTATTGCAGGAAATATAGTCCCTGTTCCTCCGCCTTCTAAAAAAGGTACTGTTGGCGCTGTTGCGCTGGATGTGCATGGAAACATTGCTGCTGCTACTTCTACCGGAGGTATGACCAATAAAAAATTCGGACGTGTAGGCGATAGCCCCGTAATAGGTGCCGGTACCTATGCCAACAACAATACCTGTGCTATATCCTGCACCGGGCACGGAGAGTTTTTCATACGTTCTGTAGTGGCTTATGATATATCCTGCCTGATGGAATACAAGGGCATGTCACTCAGGGAGGCCTGCGATTTTGTGGTCCACAAAAAGCTCGTAACTATTGGTGGTGAAGGGGGCCTGGTTGCTATTGACAGACATGGCAATATTGAAATGCCTTTCAATTCAGAGGGTATGTACAGGGCTATGAAAAGATCGAACGGGGAGAAGTATGTAGGGATTTATCTGGATCAGGTGCGGTAGGGCTTTGCGTTGGTTTTTATGCGATACTTTGTGGACTTGAAGCTTGAAATGTACTTTTCGGACACGTTCAACCGTCTTTGTAGACAAGGAAAACTTATTTGAATTAAATGAGTTATCTTTGTATTTGTAATGGCAGACAAAGCATACATAACACCAAACGTGCTAAAATGGGCGAGAGAATCGGCAAGAATGACCGAGGAAAGAGCTGCTGCAAAAGTTTCTGTATCCGCAGAAAAACTAAAAGAATGGGAAGCTGGTACCAGTCAGCCAACTATTAAACAAGCGCAGACTTTAGCAAAGACTTATAAAAGACCTTTCGCTCTTTTCTTTCTACCTGAAATTCCTCGGGACTTTCAACCATTACAAGATTTTCGTAGCAATGATTCCAAAGCTTTAGGTACTGGCTCAATTTTTATTATTCGCGAAATCCAACAAAAGCAAACTTGGATAAGCGATGTGAATGAAGAAAACAATGAGCCTAAAATTCCTTTTGTTGGTAAATTTTCCATTAATGACAATCCCGTCACGATTGCAAAAGATATTCTTAATACGCTTGGAATTGTTCCTGGAAGCTATGCTAATGATAACCCTATTAAAGAATGGATAGATAAAGCCGAAACAAAAGGAATTTTCATTTCACGAACGAGTTTTATTCATTCTCGGTTGAAATTGGATAGTGAAGAGTTACAAGGATTTGCTATTGCAGACCCTTATGCTCCTTTTGTGTTTATTAATTCGGATGATTGGAACGCACCACAATTATTTACACTTGTGCATGAACTTGCTCATATTTGGATAGCAGCAACTGGAATTTCGAACGATATCGAACCCGGTTTAAAACATAAAGACAAACTGCATCCGATTGAGTTATTTTGCAATGAAGTTGCAGCAAATGCACTTATTCCATTGGAAATAATTAATAGCGTTCCTACTACTGTTTTTAATTCCTCGAAAGACGTATTTAATATCTCAAAAAAATTGGGAATTAGTTCATTTGCATTTCTTGTTAGAGCAATGAATTTAAAATTAATTTCTTTTGATAAGTACAAAGAACTGAAAAAAGCCGCAGATACTGAATACAAAGCTTTCTTAAAAAGGGAAGCAGAAAAAAATGCCAAGCAAAAACTAAAGGAAAAAAAAGGAGGACCGAATTATTATCTTTTACAGCTTAACAAAAACAGTCGTTTATTTACTCAAACTGTTTTAGATGCATTCCGTGGCGGATTCATTGAGCCGACACAGGCAAGCACATTACTTAATGTGCAAATTAACAACTTTCACAAATTAGAAGCTCAATTATATAAATGAGTACAACGGCAAAAACCTATTGTTTAGATGCCAATGTACTTATTCAAGCTTGGCAAAAATATTATTCTCCAAAATTTTGTCCCAGCTATTGGGAAATATTAAACGAGTTGGGTAGTCAAGGTAGAATTTTTATTCCAGAAGAAGTCTTTAATGAAATTACTCGTACAGAAGATGATTTATGTAAGTGGCTTAAAACAAGTAAAATTCAGGTAAAAAGTATAGATGGGAATGTTACTAAATGTCTGCAAGATATTTATGCGAAGGACGCTACCCATAAAACACTCGTTGATAATACGAAAGCCCGGTCTTTAGCAGACCCTTGGGTTATTGCACATGCTATTAATGAAAACGCAGTTGTCGTGACGAAAGAGGAAAAAGTAACAGCCTTAAATTCAAATAGAATTAAAATTCCAAATGTCTGCGACAATATGGGTGTCACTTGGATAAATGATTTTGAATTTGTTTTAGAGTTGAATATTCAATTTACCTGCGTCCTTCCAAAATAATTCTATTTTGGCCATTCTTCTCTGTGATATAATTGCTCTTATCCATACAAATTTGCAAGATTGAAGTAGTTTTTGAGGTACGCTCTTCGTAGTCCCATATTAAAAGTGCTTACCTCACCAACGTCACAGTCCCCCTAAACTTATGCTTTTTGCCGTATATATCGGTCAATAATACTTTCCACACATACACATCCATCTGTGCTATTTCCTTGCCATTGTCCACTTTTCCGTTCCAGCTGGCATCTTCAACAGGTATATTGTTTCCGTAGAATACCCTGTTTCCCCAGCGGTCAAATATGAACAGCTCGTATTCGGCAATGCCTATTCCTTTCCCGAAGAAGAAATCGTTTACACCATCATCGTTGGGTGTGAAAGCGTTTGGAATAAAGAATGAGAAATCCGCTCCTATAACTACTGATTTATAAGCTGTATCCCTGCAACCGTATTGTGTAGTTGTAATCAGGCGCATGAGGTAGGTGGCTGTATCGGCAGCATAGGTATGCGACAAAGGTGGCGGGCCATTGGCGGTGTCACCGTCCCCGAAATCCCAGCTCCAGCTGTCTGCACCTATCGACAAATCAACAACGGAGAATACGGGGTTCATTACGGTAGTCATTTCCGGATCAGTTGTAAAGCCTGCCTCAGGCAGAGGATATACGGTAATGTAATTAGGTTTGGTAAGTGTTGTCACGCAACCACTGTCGGTTGTTACAGTGAGTGTAATGTCATATAAAGCAGGCAGTACAGGCGCATCATTGTTGAAGCAATATTCAAAGTTTTGAGAGTTGCCGGTGATAGTTCCATTGGCAGCGGACCATACCCACTGTACGTTATTACCTGATGAAACAAGAGATGAATCGATGAAGGCAATGCACAATGGCTCGCAGCCGGCAACAGGGCTACCTGAAAAATTAACGGTTGGTTTGGGATTAATGGTTACCGTTTTAGTAACGGAATCAGTACAACCAAAGCCTGAAACCACTTTAAGCTCTACAGAATAAGATCCCGGACTGCCGTATAAATAAGAAGTGTTTTGCGAAAGTACTGCCGCGCTGCCATTATCCAGGTCCCATATCCAGGCTTGTATTATATCTGGTACAGCTATCGTTGATGCATCTGTGAACTGCAATGGTGTTTGGTCGCAAATTCCGTCCAGTGCAGGTGAGGTGCTGAATTGCGCAACTGGTAAAGGATGTACGGTTGTGCTTTTGGCTGTGCTGTCCATGCACCCATCTGTAGTGGTTACTACGAGCTTAATGTTATAAGTGCCAGGGTTTGCGTAAACATAAACAGGGCTTTGGGTTGTGTTAACAGCGCTGCTGTCGCCAAAGTTCCATTCCCAGCTGCTGAAAGCGGAGCCTGCAATAACAGAAGAATCACTAAACAAAATACTTTGGTTCAGACATACCTCTTCCAGCCCGAAGTTGGCTATTGGTTGAGGGTATATGGTAATGGTCCTACTGGTTGAGTCGGCACAACCGAAATCAGAAAGCACTTTCAGCTCTATTGTATAAGTGCCGGTATCAAACAGGTGGGAAGTGTTTTGTGAAAAAGCAGGCGCACTTCCATCCCCATAATTCCATGTCCAGGATTGCACAACATCCGGAGATGCAATCACAGAGGTGTCGGTAAGTTGAAACGTGGTAGCTCCGCAAACGGTGTTCAGCGCAGGTGTTGTTGTGAAACCGGCATCTGGTAATGGATGCACGGTTGCCTGTTGCGAAGTGGTATCCTTGCAGCCCTGTGTAGTAGTAGTTATGAGGCTAACAGTAAATGTTCCGGCACTGGCATACGTATGTGATGGGTTCTGTGTGGTATTCACTGTGGTGTTGTCTCCAAAATCCCATTGCCAAGAATTAATGCTGGTGTTGAAAACAGTGGAAGAATCACTGAATTGAACGGTTTCGTTGAAACACACTTCTTCCAGCCCGAAAGCAGCAACTGGCAATGGATGCACAATAACAGTAGCGGTATCTGGCTGTAGCTGGGAGCAGGCCGTAGCGCTCGAGTCCAGCACACTGATAAGTATATAGTTAAACGTATCGCTTACAGTTGTGGATGCCGGAATAGCAATGCTGTTCCCTGAAAGTGTGGTAATTGTTTGTGGACTTCCCGAATCTATTTTGTACGTAAACGTATAAGGTGGTGAGCCTGAAGCACCTGTAAATGTTATCATTGGAGGTGCTGCATTTTTGCATACCTGTATAGTTCCGGTGATTGTTGCCGTTGGCAGCGGGTTTACAATAATTGTCACGCTGTCGTTCAATAGCTGCGAACAGCCTGTACTGCTGGATTCCTGAACAGATATGAGGTTGTATACAAAAGTTCCTGCTGTTCCCGTTTGGGCTGTGATAGTAGTGCTTCCGCTATTGCTTATTGTAACAGTTTGTGTTGGTCCATTGTTAATGGTATAATCAGCAATAATCGGGTAAGTGCCATTGGATGCAGTAAATGTAATGGCTGGCATAGGCGATCCAACGCATACAGTTGTCGTTCCTGAGATGTTTGCAAGCGGAACAGGGTTTACACGTACATTCACAGTGTCCTTGGTTGAGCAGCCAAGTGCAGTGGTAGTAACAATATAAGCAAAGCTGCCCGTATCCGACAGGCTTACTGTTGGTGAGGAAGACAGCGTATCATTTAAACCGGCTGATGGTGACCAGTGATAGGTATACCCCAGAGTTGCAGTTGTACCAATACTTCCCAGTGTGTCGGACGAGCAGGTGAGAATGTTGGTTCCGGCATCGGATGCAGGGCGCGGATTTACAGTTATCGTCAGCGTATCTTTTACACTGCATCCCATGCGGTCCGTTGTAACAATATAGTTGGTTGATACAGGGCTGCCGGATGTGTTGTTAGCAGTGAACAACGGGTTTGCAATGGTGGAGTCGCTAATGTTTAGTGCGGTGGACCAGTTGTAACCATATCCCGTTACAGGCGATGCGCCTAATGTCATGGTTTGTCCGGAACACAATGTACTGTCCGGGAACGATGTATGAAGCTGAGGCATTACAAGTATCTGTGAAGGGTTGCAAACACAAGGGTTTACAGCTGTGTCAACAATGGCAATAATAGCACATGCCTGTCCCGCAGGAACGTTAAATGTATGAGTGTAAGGAATAGTATCATTATTGGTCACAGCAAAGGAATTCTGATCAATGTACACATCTGCAGGATCGTAAACACTGTTGCCGTTGGCATCGTAATAAAACTGTATCACTGAATTGGCGCCAGATGTAATGGCTTGTCCGGTATTGATAATGTCGAGCGCAATAGAAATAGTTTCACCCCCGGGTGGGTTTAAAATGGAAGTGGCGCTGGCATTGCTCAGGTCAAGGTAAGCTTTGTAAGTGTATACTGCAAGCGTAGTATCGCCTGTAATAATATTGATTGGGCAGTTGTTGCCTGTAAGCGTACAGGTAACATCTGTAGCACTGATGGTCTGGCTGCTGAATTCGGAGATGTCACATGAAAGTAGTTCCGGGTCGCCAGCATAGTCAAATGTAAATACAGAACTATCGCCCAATGCTGTTCCTGTTGGCAATGGCCATATCAGGTACATACTTCCATTAAGACTGTATGAAACGGGTGTTGGTGTTGGCGGAGCGTTATGCACCTGTGCAAATGAACCAGGTATAAAGGTAACACCGGGGGGCAGCTGAACCACAACAGAATCCACGTTTCCGAATGCCGAAGGGCCGTTGTCCTGTACAGCTACCCTCATTGTAGAATTGCCCGCACAAGGGGATATGTAGGTGGTTGAAAGCCTTATATTGGCATTGTATGGCGGGGTTGCGCCTGTAATCCCAAGCTGTGACGACAATGCAACATCCTGCCCCGTTGGCAGGCCACAGGCACTTTGTCCCACCAGGTTAAAGCCAATAACACTTCCGGAAGTATAACCGCAATTGGTAGAAACTTTAAACGTAAGATTAAAATCGTTGAGTGTAGGTTGTAATATGCCTTTCAGGCCATCAGTGCCAATTTGAGCATTTGCGGTGGAAATATTCCATTGCCATTTTGTGCCACCCATAAACACCGGGTCAGAGATACCAGTGTATGGGCCTGATGTCGGATAGCTTAACTGTGAGGTGCCTGGTATGATGTTCACGCCAATGGGCAATGTGGCTGTTAGCGTTAAGTTATAGGCTGTTCCCAGTTGTACATTCAATCCTTCAATGGTGTAGCTGGCTGTATCGCACAAGTCAACAGTACTTGCAGGGCCAGTTACATTTACAACCAGCAAAGGAATCAGTGGCGTTGATTTTAGTGTGATTTGCTCCGGTGTGCACGGATAAGCAGCAACAGTGGATGGATATCCAGCGGTACAGTTCCATCCCGAATAAACAATGATACTATCCTGCGAACACGAGGTATAAGTGGCGGTAAGCCTGAAATTACGTACTGCTCCTGCATTTACAGTGCCCACCTGGTATATGTCGTTTCCACTGTTGTTTATTGCTATATTGTTGTCCAGGTCATACACCTGTGTTACTGTAATGCCAGAAATAGAAGGAATACCAAGCCATGTGTTGATGGAGCTGGAGGCGTTGGATGTGTTGGAAATACTGATGTCCCAGCTGGTGCCTATTCCCGGTGTCTGTACAGAAGGCAAAGAGGACTGAAGAAAAAGATCCGGAGCTTCATACGTGATGTAATCCTGAACGTAAGAAATAAAAGTAGGGTAAGAGCCTGAACCTGTAATAAAGCTTGTTGGGGTGAAGGTCCAGTCGTATCGGATGTCCTGCACTACAGTTGGCGTTACTTCGCAGGAAGGTGTAAGTACAATGCTCAGCGTGCCTACAAAGCCATCATCGCTCAGAGGCAGTGTTCCTCCATAACCCTGGTAATACTCTTCAGTGGAGAATTTCAAAATATTGGAGTTGGGATTAACCGGGTTAAGCGGTATTGCACTGCTTACAACATAATTGAGTGTGCCGGCTGTCCGGTACTCAATAAAATTGGCAGATACAAAATCATAACCTGCAGGTACAACAGCGGTCAATGTATCCATGTGTGCCCAGTTGCGGTACTCATAAGGGAACAGGTTCCCACCCTGGTAGTTGCTGCAGCAAGGGCCGATGCTGCAGTAGTAGTTCTGGTAAATGGTAACATTATCACAGGATTTAACTGCGAAATTATCGCCACCGGAAGTAGTTAAATAATATCCCAATACGGAGCATGTGCCATTGTAATTGGCGCACTGGTATTTATCGGAAGGCAGCGTAGGTGATGCAATATCACTCATATAATATTCATTGGAAGAGTAACAGCTAAGTATGGGCCCACCGGTATTGACAGTAACTTTGTAACGTGGTTTGAATACTACAGAATCATTGTTGGCGTATAAAAATCCGGCCGGCACATATCCGCTTGCAATAAGTGCAGGTGCGCTCAAATCATACTTGAAATCACTCGTTGTGCCACTCGTAACTACTGTGGGGGTAAAGCTTGTGCAGGTTGCAAAGAGGGAGCCTCCCCTGTATATAAGGAGTCTGGCATCCAGGAAGCTGAGCAGATTGCCATTGCTTATGGAGGAGTATGCATAACAATACTGCCAGGAAGGATGGTTGATGCTGGTAATTACACGGCCCGTGTAGTTGGAAGTAATGGTATCGCCAAACATGGCCCGGCCTGTTTTTATCTTGGTAAAATCAAGGCTGCCGCTACCATCAGGGATTCCGTTACCACCACCAGGCTCATTGTCGGGCTTTCCATAGCTGGTGCGAACCATATCAAAATAGCTGAATGCCATGCCTTCGGGACAGGGAGACGGACAGAGCACACTGATAGCAGCACTTTGGCAGGTAAGGTTTATTTCACATCCGCATCCGGCATCCGGCACATAAATTGCTTTAACGCCAAGCGCTCCGGAGGAGCCGGAACAGCCGGAGCAGTTCACGGTAAGGTCAATAGTTACTTCGGCATGATCCAGCCAGAAGGGTGCAGCACCATTGAATATAGCCGTTAATGTACTTCCTGAAGGTGTCACGGATGTCGGTGTCCATACATCAACACCATTGTAGGAGGTTATTTTGAGGTTGCCTGAATATTCCAGGCAGGCAGGCAGTGTAAATTCAAATTTCCAGTATGCGCTTGGGGAAACCGGGTATGAATAATGCTGTCCGAAGCTGGAAAAAATAAAATTGAAAGTACCAGTTTGGCCTGAACTTAAAGTAGACAAGGAAGAGTTGTTGTCCAGCGTGCCATACATCTGTGAATATACCCTCCCCCAGGTTTCGGTGATTACATAAGGGCTTTGGCAGATGTTGCTGTAATTTCCGGAATACCTCCAGCCGTTGAAATAGTTTTGCCCAACACCGGTACAGGCATTGTAACAGCAGGTGTAGGTATTCCAGCGTATGTATACTGTTTCACCGGCATTGATGGATGGAATGGTAAACTTAACGCGGCCCTTGTCTGTGGGCGACATGCAGGACAGGGTAGCAGTAACTTCAGAAGTATCTACAGCAAGAGGCACCGGAGCGCCTCCACCAATCTGAATGGTGAAGCTGTTTTCATCAATCCGTGAGCCAAGATATGCCTGGTAGCCGGCACCGGTAGACTGAAAAATATCCATGTGGACATCCGTTGCCTGTCCGAGACCTGTATTTTCAATCTTTAATTCCTGCTGGCTTGCTTGTGTAGGACAGGAGTTCATTGGTGCGTAGATGTTGCCGCTATTTGGTGTAACAATGAGGTTGGGAATGAGGTTTGGGAAAACAACGTTGGCTGTGGAGAGTGAAGACTGGCAAGCTTGGCCGTTGCAGCCCCAGTAGGCTTCATAGGCAGCAGCTACGGATATGCAATTAAGGATGTTTACCGTTTCACATAGCACTATGGTTTCACCGTTTTCAAACAAAGTATCATTGTCGCCAATAGTTGTGAACTCATTGCCATTCAGGACAATGGTTTCATCATTGCCGGAGTTGGTCCACGCGCCTTTATCCACCGCAGTGATCTGCAGTCCATGACCATGATTTTCAGTTAGTGTAAACTCGCTTAGTTCTCCCAATCCACCGTTTGTGATGCTGATACAACGCGTAAACACATCGCCAATGTTGCCCGTGTAGGACTGGTTGGTGATGCTTACAATGGAAAGATTGGGCTGCCGGATGATGTAGGATGAAGTGGTGTGCGCATCAAAATTTTTAACATTGTTGGCAGTATAGTTTACCCTAACCTGATTTTCAATTACCCCGCCACCACTGGTGTAGGCCATTACTGCACAACGAACGGTTGCATAATAGCTGATGTTTACAGTAGTTAAAGTAGGAATGTTCTGTAACAGGAATACTGGTTCATTGGCTGTACTGATGTTATTTTCCGTAGCCCCGGTAATAGTGCCGGGAAGATATTCAATGCCAGGTGGCATGGTAAGTTTGAGCGTATCGTTTAAAAGGGTGAAAGGTGAGGGGTTATAAATTGTAATTGTAAAAAGCTTTTGTCCGCCACATATTGTCATTTGTGCGGGCACGGTGCTGCTGATGGTAATCATATTACCCTGCCCGTGGCACAAGTGAACGAAAAATATAATAAAAGCAAAAAGTAAAAATTTTCTCATATAGCGTGCAAATCGCTAAAAATCATTGAAAAATACAAAAAAACCAGCTCTTAAGCACTGTATAGATGCAAAAGGTGTGTTGAACGTTGCCTTCCTTCGATATTTTAATTTATGTTTTAACATTTGTGTAATTTTTAATAGTTTAATGTTATTTGAAAGGCGTACAGGACATAACCTGTATTATGAATAGCATCCCGCCTTTTTCGCTCTGTTCAACAACAGGCAATTTTGGAAGTACGTATAAAGTGCTATATTTGTTTAGAGTATTTTATCTCTTTAAAAAGCTTGTTGAATGAGGTTTGTCCGTACTGTCATTCTTTGTGTTTCTCTTCTTTTATGGCTAGGGCCTGTATGCACCTGTAAAGCGGATGCTGCGGATTCGTTGCTGAGACTGCTGTCGAAAGCAGATAAGGACAGCAGCCGTATAAACGTCTTGCACGCTTTGTTCCTGGAATATGAGTTCAACGATCCGGAAAAAGCCAAAAGCTACCTGAAGCAGGCTTTTGAAACCGCCATTTCATCGGATTATCAGAAGGGCCTTGCAAAGAGCTACATATACCTGGGTTACTTTGCACAGGACAAAAGCAATGCGGAACTTGCAATACAAAATTATAATGAGGCCCTAAAAATTTACCAGAAAATAAAGGATAAAAACGGCATCGCATGGGCCATTAATAATATTGGTATCAGCTATTTTGAGCTGAGCGAATATTCAAAAGCCCTCGACTATTTTTTCAAAGGATTAAAGATGTCGGAAGAGGTGGGTGACAAGCAGCAGATATCCACCAAGCTGGCAAATATAGGAAGTGTATATCTCAGGCAAAACAATTATCCCCTGGCGCTTGAGTATTATTTAAAAACACTGCGTATAGACGAAGAGTTGGGTGATCCTAAAGAAATTGCAATTGTGAATGGCAATATTGGTGTGGTGTATACCAATATGGACCAGCATGAAAAAGCCCTGGAATATTACACCAGGGCATGGAAAATAGATGTATCGCTTGATAATAAATACGGGATTGCCACTCAGCTGGACAATATGGGAATTGCCTATTCTGACTTGGCTGAAATGAACAAAGAAGGCTCAGCTGCTTATGACAGCCTTCTGAAAGAGGCCCTGGTTCGCCACCGCGAGGCGCTGAAGCTCAACCTTGAGCTTGAAAACCCTAACAGGACTGCCTCCTGTTATAATAATATGTCTACCGTATATTATGATTTGTTTAAGTCAGGCGAAAATTACAACATGCTTGACAGCGCTTTGTTTTACCTTTCAAAAGCCTTGAAAATAAATGAGGAAACAGGGAACATGGATGGAGTAACCATGGGTCTGGGAAATATGGGAAGTATTTATACGGAATACGGCAAATATGAAAAGGCGGAGGAATATCTTAAAAAAACGCTTACTGCTTCGTTGAAATATGGTTTTCTTGAAACACGCTCACAATGTTACCTGCAGTTTACCGAACTGTACGAAAGAATGAAACAGCCTGAAAAGGCGCTTGCTTATTTCAAGAGGCATACGGAGCTGAAAGACAGCATTTTTAATGAAACAAAAAGCCAACAGATTGCTGAAATGCAAACGCGGTTCGAAGTGGAAAAAAAGGAGAAAGAATTGGCCTTAT
>FRDC01002608.1_pt2 | contig 33520 bp, 57 predicted proteins | sample 1106171 | NCBI WGS metagenome assembly FRDC01 (sample SAMEA3930566, study PRJEB13176) | freshwater metagenome | biome: Drinking water system; feature: drinking water; material: water | place: Singapore | collected 2014-12-20 | reverse complement strand
CGACAAGGCGCCGCGCGGCGGCAAGTGGGTGAAGAAGGCGGCGCCCGATGCGGGCGAACAGCCCACGGCGGCCGCCGAGAGCGAGCAGAAGGCCCAGCCGGAGACGGCCGAGGGGGAGGCCATCGCCCCCAAGAAGGTCAACGGCAAGGGCGCCAAGACGGTCGAGGCCGAGAAGGTGTTGGGCTTGATCGTGCCGATCGGGCTGCTGCTGGCCGGCGAGTCCGTTTCCTCGCGGGAGGAAACGCGACCGCAGATCAAGCAGCTCCTGATCCACCGCGAGGGACCGCGGGGCCGCGTGGTCGGCACCGATGGCCATCGGATGCTGGTCGGCTCCTGGCCGCTGGCGCAGGTGGGCGAGGACGGCGAGCCGGGCGTGGTCAACGAGGACACGCTGCCCGAGTGGTTCCGGGAGGGCGCCGAGCTGTGCGTCCCGACCGAGGATCTCAAGGCCAAGCTGGCCCTCATGCAGAAGATGGGCTTCCAGCACGCGATGCTGACCTGGACCAAGGGTTCGCAGCGCGTCCAGATGAGCGATGCCATGTCCGAAATGACGTTCTGGCTTCGTGTTGGGGACACGCAATTCCCCAGCTACAAGCAGATCGTGGATCGCCTGGAAATCCAGGACATGACCGACGACGGCGAGCCGGTGGTGCGCGACTGGACGATGGTGGGCTTCAACAGCAAGTACCTCAAGGAGGTCGGCGGCGTCGCCGACATTCTGATGAAGGGCCTGCCGAAGGAGGACCGCAGCAAGGATGGGATGGTGATCCGCACCTTCCAGTCGAGCCCGTCCAACCCGCAGCTTTTCGTGTTCGATTCCTGGCCGGGCGTCCTGCTGATCCTGATGCCCCGGAACATCGAACAGGCTGCGGCGCTCCCGGCGGCAACCGCTGCGTTGATCGAGGGGCCGGCGAAGGGCACCATTGCGGCGCTGCGGGCGCACGCGACGCGCTGGCGGGACCGGGCGGAGGCGGCCACCAGCCCAGCAGAGAAGGACGCGGCCAACGCCAAGGCGGCCGAGTTCGACGAGCGGGTGAAGGTGGTGCTGCAGAAGGTGCAGGCGGTGGCGATGCTCGCGGCACCGGAGGCGCCGGTTCCCGAGGGGGCTGATGCGCCGGAGACGGAAGGCGAGGCCACCGTGTCCGCGCCCACCGCCCCGGAAGCGCCCACCGAGCAGCCCCAGGCCTGACGGACAAAACGGCGGGGGCGCAGGCTCCCGCCGTTTCTGTCTCTGCAGAACAGAGGATGAACAGATGACCCAAGACACGGACGGCCGCATCCCCATCAACACGATGCTGGGACTGCTGGCCAAGATGGGCATGTCGCGCGGCGCGCTGACGGCGATGACGTCTTTCGCCTACCCCGACACGCCCGAAGATGACCTTGCGTTCCTCAACGGCCCCGTGGTCGTGCATGAGAGCCCGTGGAACGACACCCGGCCCGACTGGATCGTGAAGCAGATCCCGGCGGAACGCTTGGCGATCATCACAGGGGCGACCCCGCATTTGATCGTCGGCCCCGCTGAGGTGCTCGCGGTCATGTACGGGGCGACCCTGGACGGGCCGCTGCGCAGCCCCATGGCCGATCTCTACGGCTGGGCCACGGCCCATGCGGTCGAGGTAGAACGCGGCATCCCGGCGGGCGAGACCTTCGCCAAGCTGGCGATGACGCCGATCGAGCACCGGCAGCTCCGCGGCGGAATGTCGGAGCTGTCCCGCGCCTATGAGGGGCTGGCGGCCGAAATCCGCCGGAAGGTGGTCCAGGCCGGCGGCCGGGTTCGCCTGGCGCGCAAGCCCATGGCCAGCACGCCAGAGGCTGCGCCAGTGCTGCCGGTGGCGCCGACCGTCCAGACGTCGCTGTTCTCGGCGATGGGGATGGCGAAGTGAGCCCGCTGGTGGTTCTGGCCGAGTTCGTCTCCGATGTGCGGGCGAGCTGCGGCCACACGGGCGCCGGGTTGGCTGAAACCTGGCCCGACCTGCTGGCGACCTTTCGCAAGGCGGCGCTGCTGGTGGACATGGAGGCCGCGCTCAAGGAGGTGCGGATGCCTGACCTGATCCCTGGCGCGGTCTACCAGTACTGCGACTTCGCCATCCTGGTGAACGGCTCCGTCTACCTCACCAGGCGCCCGTCGAACCTGGATATCGCCATCCGCGACTTCCGCACGATGGCTGCCCAGTACCCCGGCGCGACCATGCTGGTCTTCTCGCAGGGAAATCGGGATGGCACGTCGATCTTTGAAACAGTCCTGGCAAGGGGATGAAATGACCGTCATCGGAACAGGAATTTCGTGGACCAACTCTACGTGGAACCTCGCGGTCGGCTGCGACAAGATCAGCGCCGGCTGCGCCAACTGCTACGCCTCCGCCATCGTCAGCAACCCCTACACCGCCCGCGCCTTCGGCCATGCCTTCGAGGACGTGCGGTTGCATCCTAAGCGGTTGGCGGATGCGCGGAAGTTCAAGGCGCTGACGCTTGAGGACGGCACCAAGGTGCCGCATCTGGTCTTCGCCAACAGCATGTCGGACTTCTGGCACGACAAGATCCCTGACGACTACGTGCACCAGGCGCTCGACACGATGGAGAAGCACCCCGACGCCATTTTCCAGGTCCTCACAAAGCGGCCGGCGCGGATGCGCCGCGTCATCGTGGACCGGTATGGCAACAGCGGCGTGCCGGCGAACATCTGGCTGGGCGTCTCGGTCGAGAGCAACGATGTGGCAGCTCGCATCAGGATGCTCCGCACGACGAAGGAGCGGACGGGCGGCAACATGACCGCCTTCCTCTCGGTCGAGCCCATCGTCGGCCCCACCGACAAGCTGCTGATGGACGGGATGGATTGGGTCATCACCGGCGGCGAGTCCGGCGGCGGTGCCCGCGTGATGGAACGGCGATGGCTGCTTGATGCGCTGGAGGCAGCCCAGCGAGCCGAGGCGGCGATCTGGCACAAGCAGAGCGGCCAGTACCGCAGCCACCCGAACATCATGGCCGCCCCGCAGCACATGGGCTGGCGTCAGAAGTTCAACTGGCTGGTGGCCAACGGCTACGAGCTTCTGCCGGAGGAGAAGGGCGGTGCCACCGTGGATGGTCGGACGTACCGGGCGTTCCCCCCGTCCTACCACGCCGCAGTCGACCGCCTGAGCCCGCAGAGGACGCTATGGTGACCCGCGCTTGCGGGGATTGCACGCTCTGCTGCCGGCTGGTGCCGGTGTCGGAGCTGCGGAAGCCGGCCGGGCGACGCTGCACGCACCAGTCGTCTAAGGGCTGCGGCATCTATGCCGCACGCCCGGACGAGTGCCAGGCATGGCGCTGTCAGTGGTTGGAGGGGAGCACTGGCGCGATCCGGCGCCCCGACCGTAGCCACTATGCCATCGACCCGGTGCCTGACGTCATCATCATCACCCAAGAGGGCGGTGAGCGACGGATGGCCGCGGTGCAGGTCTGGTGCGATCCCATGCACCGCGAGGCGCATCGAGACACGGCGCTGCGCGACTACATCGCGGCCCTGGACGTGCCGGCGCTGGTGCGGTTCGACGGCACGAACGCGGTGGTGCTGCTGCCTCCCACGCTGACGATGGATGGGCGCTGGGCTGAGGTCGAGACGAACCTGGATCCTGACGCCAAGGGCACGAATTGGAGCCGCATGTCGCCGGTCGAGAGGCTGGCGGTATCGGGGCTTCTGCCGGGGGAGTTGAAGCGCCCCTGCACCTGACCCAGGGGGAAGCCGACGGTGCGCCGCCGGCTTCTCTCTGCGCCAGCAGACGCGAGGGCATCCCGCCCCGCGAGTGAGGAACATACGATGAACGATCCAGATGCCTTGCTGGCCCGCATCAGGGATGCGGTGCCAGGTGGAGCCGATGGCTTCTCCTTCGACGGCCTGTGGGAAGCGGCCGTCAAGATGATCGGCGGTGATACGACGCCCCAGCATGTCGCCGAGGCGCTGTTCCGCCTGGTCGACGACGAATGGCAGGATCTGCACGATGCGGCGCCCGTCCACGCGGACGGGACGATGTGCGACGCCGGCGGCAATGAGGCTCGGTTGGTGCGCGCGTGTCGTGACCTTGACCCCGATCGGTCGTGGACGGCCCGGTACTATCCGTCCTCGGTCGAGGATCTGGCGGACCGCGCCGATGCCATGTTGGCGGAGGCCAAGGAGATCCTGGCGCACCTCATGTCGATCGCCGGCGCCTCGGGCGGCAATGTCGAAATGGCCGGCTGGCAGGCGGCGCACCGCAAGTTCCAGTCGTATGCCAGCGCGGTGGTGACGTACGCCACCCGCGCGGAATCGCCGTTCCGGTCGCTGTTCCGCGCCGATGCGGTGGGCATCATCAGCCTGGACTGGCATTTCGTGGCGCAGCAGGAGGTCGCCAGGGCGGCGACCCACATCGGCCATGTCCGCAGCGACGTCCCGATCGACCACATCATGCGGCGGATCGGCTTGGCTGCGCTCGCCCACGGCGGCGCGAACCTGCCGATCCTCGAAATGGAGACGGTCGCGGGCGTGGCTGCGACGCACCTGGAACTGATTTCTGCCGACGACGAGATCAGCGACGAGGAACGGACCGAGCGCACCAAGTGGGAAGGGGCGTGGAAGGCCGTGACCGACTGGATCGCGGTGTGGAGGGCGACGAAGTGAGCGTCCCCAGCAAGGCCAACCGCGACGACTTCCGTGGGTATTGCCGCAACGCCACGACGCGGCAGTTGCACGGCATCATCGAGAAGGAGGAGGACGGCGCCAAACGCTCGCCCGAGCGTGCCGCCTATGCGGAGATCGCCCGGGCAGAGCTGGCCAAGCGAGAGGGAGGCTGACGGTGTTCCACAACAGCGAATACGTCCTGAATATCCGCCGCCTGCGGCACGCCGACAGGCCCAGCGGCTTCGTCGCGCCAGGCATGTGCGGTTTCGTTTCCAACGAGCCGAAGGGCGGTGCCATCGGCACTGTGTCGTGCGTCAGCGCGGGGCTGGTGTTCCTGATCCACCGCCCCGGCGAGGGGCTGTCGACTTGGGACGACTGGCGGCGGCTGCAGGGCGTGCCTCTGATGGCGCTGCCGGTGACGGCCGAGGCGTCCGACCATGCCCTGAACCAGATGATGCCCGAGGAATGGGACGGGGGCGGCACCTTCCTCGTGCCCGAGGCTTGGACGCACATCGACGGCATCCCGGCGTATCAGGGCTACGTCCGGCACGGCGGCCGGGATTACCGCCTGGTCGGGCCGATCACCCGCCGGCAGTTCCGCGCCTTGGACGCCGCGGCCATCGCTGGGGCGATCCAGGCCGGCACCGAAGCGTGGGGGGTGCCGTGACCGAGTGGACCATGCGTGCCGTGCAGTCGCACCTGCAGCAGCGCGGCAACCTGTTCTTCTCGGTCCGCGTGCTGCGCGAGGCCGGGGAGACGCTTCGCACCTACGCCGTCGCGCCAGTTCCCAGGCGCGACGGCTTGGTGGAGATCACCAAGGCGCAGCCGAGGGGCAAGCCCCCCAAGCTGCTGCTGTTCGATCCTCGCCGGGCGATCGTGTGGGAACCTGTGGTGTTCAAGAATGGAGTGAAGAAGAAGTGACCGAGTATCTCCGCAATGTCCGGGCGATCAATCGGACCGGCGGCGCGTACACCGTGGTGGTGTACGTCCCGACCCCCGCCCCCCAGGGGCTTTTCGTCGCGGCGCTGCAAGCTGCCCTCGACGGCGGCGCTGATGGCTGCTTCGACACCAGCCCGGTGCCGGGCGGCTACATCGTCGTCTTCTCCCGCGAGTTCGACACCTACCCGTCGACGGTGGAGCAACTGGCCACCGAGATTGAGGAATGTGACGCCGACCCGACCGTGAAGGGACTCACCGATTTCCTCGGCCACGTCGCGCGATGCTTGCGCTCCAATGGCTTCATCCCGTTCGGCTTCCCGGCGGAGGCGCCAATCGACTTGGCGGTGCACACATGCGACCCGCAGCGGAAGTATCGGGTGCATGACGCCCGCGGCATCTACGCCTTCTCGTGCTGCCCGCTCTGCGAGCACACGAAGCGGTCCCGGTTCCGCCCGGAGGTGTTCACCGACCCGAACTATGACGCAGAGGACCTGTGATGGGCATCCCGCCGGCTGCGCGCCATCGTGCGCCAAGCGGCGGCCGGTGGCATTGGAGGCGAGACATGAGCCGGCTCGAGTACACCCCCTCGAAGGCCGACGAGAAGAAGTTTCGGCGACTGATCGCCGCGCTCAAGGCGGCGGGCGAAGCGATGTGGGAGTGCCCGACCGCCGGCATCCCGAAGGGCGCGGGCGATAGCCGCCTGCGCCTGTCGCAGGACATGGCCGAGTACGCGTCGTATCTGGAACAGGCGACGTGGTGGCGAGTGCAACCGACCAGCAGCAAGGGCAAGGAGGCCCGGCGGCATGAAAAGAGCGACAAGAGCAAAGCGAAAGGTGATCGTGGTGGACGATCCGAAGGCCAGGCGGGCGCAGTCCCTGGCCAAGGCCGAAGGGCTGCTTCGCCACGCGATCCTTTCCTTCCACTACTGGCTCCGCCGGGTTCGCCTTCCCCGTGACGTGGACACGTACGGCGGCGCCTACGCCCTCGATGGCGCAGGCGTGTGGCGCCGGCGCGCGGGCGAGCTGCTGCGCACCATTCGGCGGCTGAGGTCGCAGTCATGAGCATCTACACCTTCCGCCGGATGACGGCGCCGAACGGGATGCCTGGCTGGCGGGTGCTGGCTGGGTCCGCGGTGCTCGGGACGCTGTTCGATGCCGGGCCCGGCCCTGGCAGCCGTTGGCGGGGCGTCGCCCCTGACGGCACCACGCTGGGCGCCAGCTCCCGCGAGAAGCTGGCCGAGGCGCTGGGTCAGCACGCTGCGGAGCCTGACCGCTCCTACACGGTCCTGTGGATCAACGCGAAGGGTCAGGAGCGGCAGATCGTGGTCACGGCCAAGACGTACGAAGGCGCGGTGGCGACGTCCAGGGCCATCGCAGCGAGGAAGAAGCTCGGCGACGAATGGTGGCCTCTCACCGCGTCCGAGAACAAGGAGGGAACATGAAGAAGTGGAGGTGCATGTCGTGCGGGCGCACCGTGAAGGCCCGCAAGAGCAACCACCCGCCGATGTGCCCGCATAACAGCGTGCCGATGGTGCTGGACACCCCCAAACAGGGACGGCCGCCGGCCGTCTTCCGCAACCCCAAGAAAGGAGGGCGCTGATGCCCCGGCCGTATGTGAAGAACCGCCGCGTCGTGGCGGATGGCTACGTGGACAAGCGCCGGGCGCGCGTCGTCGAGTTCGGCACGGCCGGGAAGGACGGCGGCGGCGGTCTGATCGCCATCACCAACCTTGAGGACGGCATCACCGCGGTCGACTGCTACCGGCTGGACCCGAACGTGAAGGTGCGGTGCGTCGAGCTCGACGTGGCCTACAAGCTTCTGATGGCCGCGCGGGCGCTGATCGTCGAGTGGCAGGAAGTCCATGTGTGGGGCGGCGATCCGATCGGGGACGAGTGCGGGGGGAACATCGTCATCAACGACATCGACAACTTCGTGCCCGCGCACGCCAGGGAGGAAGACTGATGGTGGTGATCTGGAAGCCGCCGCGGGCGGTGACACACCCGGCGCTGGCGGTGCCGTGCGTGACGTGCGGTGCGGAGATCGGCCGCACCTGCACGGCACACTACGCGCAGGGCGACGCGCGGCCGCCGCACCCGATGCGAGAGACGATGGCTGAGGCCCACGGTTTCCAGTGGGCCGAACCGCCCCCCGCCGCTGCGCCAGCGATAGCGCAGCCGAAACCGACAGCGCAGACCGCGCTGTTCTGACCAGGCGACCCAGCCCCTAGCCGCCGGCACGATGCCGGCGGCCTTGGCCTGGGCCGACACCCAGGCGGCAATGCCGCACCAGAAGGAGAAGGACGTGCGAACGGTTACGCGAGACATCGCCCCCGAGGCGATGGAGATCCTGAGACGGGCGACCGTCGAGGGTCAGGTGGTGAAGCTTCCGCCCGGTCAGCTCGATCGCCCGCTGTACGAGAAGGTGAACGCGGCGCTGACGGCGCTCGGCGGGAAGTGGAACCGCGGCAAGGGTGGCCACGTCTTCGAGGGCGACCCGGCGGCGAAGCTGGCGCAGGCGCTCGACGCGGGCGAGGTTATCGACCGGAAAAAGACGCTGCAGTTCTTCCGCACCCCCCCCGCGCTGGCCTGGAACATGGCGGAGCGCGCTGGCGTGCGCCGCGGCACGAAGGTGCTGGAACCCAGCGCCGGAGACGCCCGCCTTGTCATGCCGGCGCTGCAGCTCGGCGCCGCCGTCACCTGCGTCGAGGTGGACGGCGAGAATTTCGCCAAGCTGGAGGCGCTGGCGCAGCGGATGGAGGGGCAGATGTCGGCCTGGCACATGCCCTTCGAGGACTTCGCCGCCCAGGAGCGTCGGCCGCGCTTCGATGTGGTGCTGATGAACCCGCCGTTCACCGGCGGTCAGGACATGCAGCACATCGAGCTGGCTTGGCGGCTGCTTCTGCGGGGCGGCCGGCTGGTGGCCATCTGCAGCACCGGCCCGTTCTTCCGCGAGGACCGCAAGGCGGTGGCCTTCCGCGACTGGCTGGGGGAGATCGGCGCCACCTCGGAGGAACTGCCGCCCGAGACCTTCAAGGCGGAAGGCACGACGGTCAACACCAGGCTGATCCTGGCGACGAAGGAGGGATGACATGGAGGCATTTCGCGCGGTCCGCTTCACTTTCGACCATGAGAGGTCGTGGGCGGGCTTCACCGATGGCAGTCGGTGGAACGGATTTCTGAACGTGTGGGTGACGGCCGCGGTGCGGAACAAGATCGCCCAGGACGTGACGATGTGGGTGAACGGGCCGGAGGAACGGGACGAGTTCCTCGCGCTGCCGCCCGGCCCGTTCGGGTTGGTCTCGCTGGCCAACGGCTATGCGACGCAGGAGGTGCCGGGCGGGAACGTCCGTTCCTTCCTCGATCTTTCCACAGCCCACCTTGATGCCGCGAGCCGGTCCTACCTTGAGGTCAACGCCTCGCAATACGTGGCGGACCCGGATCATCCTTCCGCCTGGCTGTGCGCCGACATGGGGGATGGGTGGATGGTCTATGCCGCGGTGGAGATCGACGGCGAGCGCACGCTGCCGCCGGATATGCCGAAGGTGCTGCGCGACGCGCTGAACCACGCCTACCTGCACGGCTGCGCCTACGCGATGTTCAACCGGGACGCCCCGGCCGATGTCGAGCCGCTGCCGACCTTCGATGATGCCGGCATCATCCGCCTATGGTCGACGGTGGTGGACGGCACGATGGTGTCCGTCCCCACGCCGCAGCACCAGGGGGACGACGACTGCACCAGCGGCGACTGCCGGCACACCTGGATCACCAGCGGCAAGACCGGGCTGACCACCTGCGAGACGTGCGGGCGGGAGCAGGAAGCCGAGGATGACCCCGATGCCTGCACGAACCCTGGCGGCCACCAGTTCCAGCACACCGGCACCGCCTATGGCGGTGATGATCCTCGCTGGCACGGCGAGGGCCGGTCGATCTGCATCCATTGCGGCGCGGACGGCGACGCCTGACAGCAACCAAGCGAGGGCATCCCGCCCCGCCAGAAGGAGGACACCATGGCCACTCAGAAAGCCCGCACTCGCCGCGGGCAGCCAGCAGAGCCCACGCTCGAAAGCGTGCGGCAAGAGGTCGCGCGGATGCTCGACCTGGACGAAGATCTGCTCAAGCGGGGCCGCGACCCGCAGCACAGCGCGCAGATCGGCAGCCTGGTGAACAGGCTGACGCTTCTGGCGAATGAGCACAGGGCAGCACTGGCCAAGGAGGGCGTCCCGAGGGACAATCTTCCCCCCTACGTGTACCCCACGGATATCGTGGACAGCATCGGCACCAAGCCAGGCGAGCCGATGAAGTGGCTGCGCCGTGGGAGCACGTTGGGCTGGGTCTGCGGCATCCCGTTCGTCCTGACATGGAGCGGCAACGGCCGCTACTCGGGGGTTGGTCTGTATGCCGTCACGCCGACCAAGCCGTTCTGCTCGGAGACGTCCTATCGTTCCGTGACAGCTTACGCTGGATTGCAAGACGTCATGGCCATGTCGCCCGAGGACTTCATCACCAGGGAGGTCAGCAGCTATTTCTCGCAAGCAAAGCTGATGGAGTTGTCGCCGAGCGGCAAATCCACCGCAGAGCAGCGGGCAGAACAGTGGGGCGAATGGCTGGGAAATTCCATCCGGGCGCGATTTGGGATGGACTTTTCCGGGGCGCTTCGGGAGACTTCATTTCAGGGCGCCCTATTCTAAGGGGCGCGCGGCCAGGGGGCGCCCCCTGGCCACCACGGAGCGCAGGGGGAGGGCCTACAGCCCCCCCGAACGGGAAACCAGGGAGTTGCCCATGCCTACCACCACACGAAGCGCAGCAGAGCGATCTGCGCGCCAGATGCTCACCGAGGCCATCGTTCGCTGGCCTGCTCGCTTGGCCGACATCGACAAAGACCAGCTCGCCGCGTGGTACGTCGACGAGTTCCGACCCGCCGCCGCAATGCTCATCACCAACACGATGCAGGAAGAAGGCAGCGGGTTGGGGGTGGACCGCGGCGCTGACGAAGTGCCCACCACCCACGATCTGGAACAAGCGGTCGTGATGCTGGCCAACCACGCCTCTGCGCTGACCGCGCCAGAGATCGAGATGGTCGGCGAGGTGGCAGCGGCCGCTCGCCGCGACACAGCCGTGCCGGCCGGGGAGCTTCGCGGGTTCCGCGCGCTGTCCCTGCGGATCGCGGGAGGCGCAGATGCAGCGCAGCCTGTTTGACCTGAACCTGCCGGAACCGGCGACAGACGGCACCGAGCTGGTTGTCCCGCGCCCGGCGCCAGCGCCCACCTACACGCGCGACACCCTGCCGCCGGTGCCGGAGGGCAAGATACGGGTGGCCGACTATGGCCAGGTGCCGCGGGAGTTCTACGCTGACACCACGCTCCACGGTCGTGCGCTGATGACGACGGCGTGGGCGCGGGGCCAGCAGGCTGCTCGCATGGTTGAGCTGCGGCACTGGACGCGCGGCTACGTGCCTGCCGGATCTCGCGCCCGCTGGGACGAGGAACAGTGGACCGTGACATGGGAGGAACCTGATGGTTCTCGCCATGGCCAGGGCTATGCCGGTGACGATGCAGCACAGCAAGCCCGTCTCTACTTCGACAAGCTGACCACCGAGGGAGGAAGCAATGTCTGAACTGGAAGTCACAGTGCTGCGCCGCCAACTTGCGGTGACGTGCTGGCCTGGCGTCATGGTCGATAGGCCGAAAGGCATCACCATCACGCTGCCCGAGGGCACCGTCCTGCGGCCGGTGATCGACAACGGCCAGGTGCAGTATGCGGTGGACGACATCGACCTGCTGGTGCGGCTTACGGGCAACGACCACGACCCGCAGTATCGCTACGTCTATGTGCCGACCGAGGAGGTGAAGAAGGAGGTCCTCGGCTGGCGCGCGGTGGTCAAGAAGTCGATCGCGGAGGGCGGGTTGGTCGGGATCAACATGACGGACACCCATCCGGCCTATTGGGTCGGCACCTGCTCGGCTCTGATCGAGGCGAAGGACGGGTGGGGGCTGCTGGTGCTGCAGATGCCGTACAACACCGTGACGCTGCGCACGGACCGCATCTACAGCGTCACGCCGCACGACCCCTCGCCTGCGGGAGGCTGACCATGGACAAGTTCCTGATCCTTGGCTCCGGCTGGATGCGGGGCAAGTTTCTGTCGCTGCCGCCAGAAGTCCGGTCAGTGCTGCTGCAGCGGGATGGCGAGCATAGGTCCGCGCTGCAAGCCATCGAGAACCCCACTGACGATGATGCCAGGCAGTTCTTCGGCATGGTGTGGTTGACGCGGATGCGCTTCACCGCGCCCGAGGGCCAGCAGGACGTGCTGGTACCGCAGGCTTGGGGGGTTGCCCAAGCGATCGGCGACTTCATCAAGCTGACGCGGCCACGCGGGGCGCCCGCCAGAGCGTACGGCCGATCCTTCGACGAAGCCACGCTGGACGGCCTGCAGTCCTACTACTTCGCGCTGTCGATCGAGGATCTGCGCACCGAACGCCACGAGCGGCGGAAGGAGCGAATCGTCGCGCTGATCGACGCGGAAATCACCAGGCGAGAGACCTCGCCGCAACCGAGGGCAGAGGCCCCGAAGGAGACGACATGATGTGGTCTGAGAGCTGGCCGGGGATCATCCCGCCGATAGCGGCCATGACGATGGTGCGCGCAGCGTTCGGTGCCCGGGCCGAGGTCCGCGGTCAGGGACGTGTGCAATGCCTCACCTTCCCCGCTGACCATCAGCGGTTCTGGCACGCGGGCGACGAGGACGCCGAGGCGCGACTGCGCTCCTGGCTGCGACGCACGGCGATGCCGTGGTTCGAGCGCCGATGCGGCGCTGAGTTTTTCGATGCGTCGGCGCCTCGCCTCTACTCGATGTACGAGGGTTGCTACTGCGCGATCGCTGGCAACCGCGCTGACGGCGCGGTGTACGTCGGCGCTTGGTTGCTCACCAGCAGCCTGCATCCCATGGAAGGGGTTGTGCCATGAGCAGCATCGTCCACATGATCGTCCAGCAGATCGGCGACGGGCTGGTGGTGCTGGGGGCGACGTGCCCAATCGACATCACCTACGTGCGCTCCCCAGCCGGGGCGCAAGAGTTGCCGGTGAACGTCTCGCCAGTGCGCGGCGCGAAGAAGATCCAGGTCCGCCCCAGCGACGAGAACGCCCGGTGGGCGCGGAACACCGCCGACGACTGGCGGGCGGTCGAGGTCCAACAGGCGGTCAAGGTCGGGTCTCGCGTGCGACTGCACGACGAGCTCGACATTCACCACCTCGGGTTCTTCGCCGCCGGATTGCGCGGCACCGTGGTGGAGCTGCTGCAGCCATCGGACCCCAGCGCGCCGATCGCAGCGGTGAAGCTGGATACAGCTTGTCCCGACCTGGCCGAGTGGGACAACTGCCTGCAGGTCTTTGACCCGGCATATGGCGAAGTCACATGGGCCTTCTTCGACGTGCTGGACCATCCGGCAGCCGAGCAGATCATCGTGATGTTTCCCGATTACCCGCTTCACACGCTGCCGCTCGACATTCCGTTCTTCGCCAAGGCGGTGCCGTGGAAGAACGACTCGTGCCCGATATGGGAGGCGAACGATGCGGCGTGGCCTGTCTGCTTGTCGATCGACTTCCCCGACCCCGCCGACAGCGAGATCAGGGGCGACCGCTACTGCATCTGGCTGCGCGCTGACGCGGAGACCGGGCTGACGGCTGGCCGCAACACCGTGCTGGCGTCCACGGATTCCTGGGCCGAGGCGAAGGTGGTGCTGTGGACGTGCTATTTCGGTGGCGCCATCCACCCCGACAATGCCGGCGCCTCGTACGTGACTGGCGACGGATCGCGCGCGCTGACCGACGAGCAGGCTGCGGCATATGACCGCGACATGGCTGAACCGATGGGCCGCGATGTCTACGAGCTGATCTTCGAGGTGTGGCGACTCGTCGGGTTCATCGCGCCGCACGAAGGCTGAAACCACCAGAGGGAGACACAATCATGGCCCACCAACCGACACCGCGGACCAGATACCGCGGTCGCCTACTCGCCGTCGCAGCGATCCTGACCATCGCTGCGGTGGCGCTGCGCCAGGGCAATGTCGATGCGCCGCCCGCCAGGGTGGCCGCGCCTGACTTCGCCGCGGTGCTGACCGATGACCTGACCTGGAACAGGTGCATCGTCCGCACCGGCAACCAGCTTCGCCCCTACATGGATGGCTTCGTCCAGGCGGCGGTGGAGTCCTGCCGAGCCGAGCTGCGGCGCTGATGTTCTCGTGCAATCGCTGCGGCCAGGAATGGGAGACCCACCCGTTCCTGGCCGTGCCGTGCCCGCGGTGCCACGCGGGCGTCGGCATCTGGTGCAGCGCCAACCGGCCGTCAGGCCATCGAGTGAAGTTCGGCATAAATCTTCATGTCGAGCGCGAGCAAGCAGCCTTGGATGCCGGCGTTATCGCGCGATGCCCTGCCGCTGACCAGCAGGACGCACCCAGGATTGGCCCCCTGTTCGGAGGGTGACGCCTGATGCCTGGTCATCCAGGCGCAGGCTGTCGTAGACTTCATCATCGTTGAAAATCGGAGAACCTATGAGCACCGTCATACGCCGCTCAACCATGGAGATTCGCCACGCCCACCTGTTCTGTGGGCTCGGTGGAGGCGCGAAGGGCTTTAATGCCGCTCGCGTGAGCGAGGGGTCGATCGACCTGAAATACCGCTGCCTCGGCGGCATCGACGTGGATCCGGCTGGGCTGCGCGATTTCCATCGCGCCGCCGGCGTGCCGGGCACGCTGATGGACCTGTTCGACCGGGGCCAGTACGAGGCGTGGCATGGTCGGCCGCCGCCGCCGGACTGGAAGGAGGCCATGCCCGAGGACGTGCGGCGGGCCTTCGGCGGCGAGCGGCCGCACATCGTCTTCCTGTCGCCGCCCTGCAAGGGCTTTTCAGGTCTCCTGGCCGAGAGCAAGTCGAAGGAGGGGAAGTATCAGGCGCTCAACCGGCTGACGCTCCGCGGCGTGTATCTCACGCTGGAAGCCTACCGGGATGACCCGCCAGAGCTGATCCTGTTGGAGAACGTGCCGCGCATCGCCTTTCGCGGGCGGTGGCTTCTCGACCAGATGACGGGGATGCTGCAGGCGTTCGGCTACGCGGTGGCCGAGACGCAGCACGACTGCGGCGAGCTTGGCGGCCTGGGGCAGACCCGGAAGCGGTTCCTGCTGGTGGCCAGGCACATGCCGAAGGTGCGGCCCTTCCTCTACGAGCCCCCGAAACGGCCGCTGCAGTCGGTGGGATCGGTGCTCGAAAAGATGCCGCTGCCGGATGATCCGGCCGGAGGTCCGATGCACCGGCTGCCGCGGCTGCAATGGCAGACCTGGGTGCGGCTGGCCTTCGTGGAGGCTGGGAAGGACTGGCGCTCGCTCCAACGGTTGATCGTCGAGGATGGCGTGCTGCGCGATTTTCGCCTGGTGCGCGACCAGCAGGGCAGCAGCTCCGCGGTGGAGGTGCCGCCCTGGACGTCATCGCGCACCGGACCGATGGGCGTCACCGGCTGGGATGCGCGCGCCGCAACGGTGGCGGGGGAGAGCCTGCCGACCAACGGACCGTTCGCGGTCTCCGATCCTCGCTACCACGAGGCCGGCGGCGACTATGGCCAGTTCGGCGTGAAGCGGTGGGGGGAGCCTCGCGGCACCATCACCGGCGCGGTCAGCCCGATCCAGGGCGCCTTCTCGGTTGCCGACCCGCGGCACTCCGGGCCCGACAAGTTCAACGACCAGTACCGGGTTCTGCCGTGGGCCGGTCCATCCGGCACCGTCACCAGCAATGGCGGCAAGGGCCAGTGCATCAGCGACCCGAGGCCGGACAACAAGCGGCAGTTCGACAACATCTACCGAGTTGTCCGGTGGGATCGGACAGCTGGAACGGTGATCGGTGCCACCGGCACGGCAGACGGCGCGCTGTCCGTGGCTGACCCCAGGGCCAGCGACGGTCGGCGGTCCCGCTCGACCTATCTGACCGCCGGAATGTCGGGCGTCGTGGCGTGGGAACAAACGTCGTACGCGGTGTCAGCCTATGGCCAGCACGACAACGGCTATTGGTCGGTGGCCGATCCCCGGCCGCTGCCGGCGCTGACCGATCGCATCGTGGCGCGCATCATCGCCGAGGACGGCACCTTCCATCGGCCGTTCACGACGCTGGAACTGGCCGGGCTGCAGTCTCTGCTGGACCCCGAGGAATACCTTGCGCTCGACGGCATGAGCGACCAGGCATGGCGGGAGAGGATCGGCAATGCCGTGCCGCCAGACGCGGCCCGGGCGGTCGCGGAGACCATGGGGCGCACGCTCCTGGCGGCTTGGCGCGGCGAGGGGTTCAAGCTCGCAGCGCAGCCGATATGGGTCGCGCCGATGGCGATCGCTGTGTCCGTGAAGATGGAAGGGGAGGCCGGATGATGGCGGAGACCGGCATCCTGTTCCGCGAGGAAATGGTCTCGGCCATCCTCGCGGGACGCAAGACGCAGACCAGGCGCCCGGCGCAGCGCGCCGTAGACGGGTGGCGAGGCTTCGACGGGGACACGCAATGGGTCACCGTGAAGGCTGGCGACCGGCTGTGGGTGCGCGAGAGCGCCTACATCTTCGGTCGCTGGCGCCAGAACGGCTACACCGCCGGCGGGAGGATGCGGTGGCGCTTCGTGGAGCATCCATCCAAGCAGGTGCTCTACGTCGACGATCCCCACCTCTCCCGCCACAAGATCAGAACCGGCGCGCATGATCGGACCATGACCGGCGATGCGTTCTGGCTTCGCCCGTCGATCTTCATGCCGCGGTGGGCCTCCCGCTTGGACCTGGTGGTGCAGAGGGTGCGGCGCCAGCACCTGTTCGAGATCACCGAAGCCGACGCGCAGGCCGAGGGCGCTCCGGCTGAACCAAGCGGCGATGTCCCGCCCAGCCACATCGCCGGGTTCATGGCGCTGTGGCGCCGCATCCACGGCCCTGATTCCTGGGAGCGAATGATGCAGGTCATCGCTCTCGACTTCACTCCCCAGCGGAAGGACCGCGCAGCATGACCGACGAAGCGAAGACGATGACGAACGAGGAAGCGGAGGAACAGGCGGTGAAGGCCGCCCTGGACGCTTTCCGGCAGGCCAGAAAGGACGGGCGGACGGAGATCAACCAGATACGCGCCGCCGTGGTGGCGTACGAGCGGGGACTGTGGAACGACATCGCCGTGGCGCCGCGGAACCATGCGGTGTTGGCGGAGCAGGAAGGGGATATGTCGATCGTCACCTGGATGACGGCGATCGAGACGGGCGAGGGCGATTGGATCGTCTACCGGCAGGTGGGCGAGAACCCGATCGCCGTCCGGCTTCCCGCTCCGCGCCGGTGGCGCCCCGTCCGGCTGCCGCATGACGATTGACGGCCGCCAGCGCAGCGCGTTAGCGTTGCGGCCTCGATGCAGGGTAGAGCAGTCTGGTAGCTCGCCTGGCTCATAACCAGGAGGTCGGGCGTTCAAATCGTCCCTCTGCAACCAATGCCGCGCGGGCGGAGGCGATGAAGGCGGGGGGTAGGAACCCAAAAATTCCTCCCGCTGGAGCCGAAGCCCGGCCACCCCGGAGGCGCATCCGGGGAGCGTGTTGACGGAAGCCGCTCAGGCGGGGAATGTCGACGAAGGGGTGCGGGAGCGGCCGAGCGCCGCCACCTTCGCCCGGGGCGCAGGTAGCGCGGCGCCCCACCATCCACGCCGAGGGCCAGAGCCCAGGGAGAGACGATGACCCATCCAGAGGAACCACTGACGTGCCTGTTCTGCGGCACCGTGGAGCACGCGGAGCTGTTGGAGGTATGGGACGATCACACCTTCCAGATCGCCACCTGCTGCGCGGGACTGCATGAGCAGATCGTGCAGGACGTGCACGACGATCCGGCATGGGGCACGGAGCTGATGCGACGGCTGGACGCTGGCGCGGTGGGCGGCGGCGATCTTCGACGATTGGCGCTGACCGAGGACGAGGCATGGCTGCTGGACTGGCAGCCGAGGATCCAAGCGATCAAACGCCCGGCGGCGCAAGCGTTCATCGGACGCTGGCACCGGCACAACAAGCCGCCTCCGGGCGACCTGTTCCGCGCGGCCGCGTGGAACGGTCCGACGCTCCTGGGCGTCGTCATGGTCGGGCGTCCGGTGGCGCGGGCGCTCGATCAGGCCGGCGGCATCGCCGAGGTCACGAGGCTCTGCATCCGCACCGATAAGCCGCGCGAACTGACGTGGCGGGCCGCCAGCGCGCTCTACCGGCACGCCGCCTCGGAGGCAGCCTCACGCGGCTACGCGAAGATCATCACCTACACGCTGCGCGATGCGGAATCTGGCATGTCGCTTCGCTACGCCAGGTGGAAGCCGGAGGCGCAGTCGAGGGGAGGTAGCTGGAACAGGCCTAGTCGGGCGCGCATCGACGCTGCGCCGACCGTGCCGAAGGTGCGGTGGGCGAAGACCCTACGCGGGTGGTGATCTATTTCTGCGCATGAAGAAGTAGATGTGACGGAAGTTGGTCACGCGCCGTCACATACGCTTCTTTCTCGCGGAAAGAACAAGCTGCCGCGACTAGACTTCCACCAGCCCGATGAGGGCATTGCAAGGAGACGACGATGAGCCGTTACGACGAGTGCGCCTTCGAGGCGCACGGCACCACCAGCAACGTGGTGATCGACATCAGCAGCCTGGACCAGCTCGTGGCGGACCAGCCGTGTGCGCGCGCCCGGTTGCTGTTCAATGCGGGGCTGCGGGGTGAGGCGCTGTCCGCCGCCGCCGGCAGCCACCGATCGACGGTGGAGCTGCTGCGGATGCTACAGCGGAGTGCGAAGCAGCACGAAAATCGCCGCGCCACGGGCGGCGCCGAAAAGGTATTCCGCCCAGGCGGGCGGGTCGGGCAGTCCATCACGGTTCAGGCCGAGAACGGGACAGCGCGGCTGCCATAAGGCCGCAAGCCAGTAGATCGGGCCGGTGAGGTAGGCGACCAGCACCAGCCCGATCGGATTGCCGCCGGCGAGCGCGCCGAGGACGGCCAGCGGCAGCAGGGCTGGAACGCCGTGCTGCTGCGAGATCCCGCCGACATGTTCCGCGGAGGTGGGGATCATCCCGCAGGGCGGGAAGCCGGCGGTCGAACCGACAAAGATGGCCAGGCCGGCGACCGCGGCGTGCCAGAGTGGGGCACCGCTGGGGGCCAACCACCAGGCCAGCGCGCCGATCATCACCGCCTGGATGCCGCGCGCAGCGGTCGTGCCGCCGGGGATCTGCCGCCCCAGCCATTGACCGAGCAGGCCACCGGCGAAGCGGCGGGCAAAGGCGCTGACGATCATCGCGGCGATCAGGTGCAGCACGTCAGGGTTCCTCGTCCTGTGGCCAGTCGGGGAGCGGGACGGTCTGGCTGGCGAGGGCGTGGCTACAGTCGGAGAGAAAACGGATGCGGCCATCCTCGACGTAGTGGTGGCATTGCAGGCGCGTGTTCGGCCCGGAATTGATGCTGGGCGAGAAGGTGGGCGCGTCGGGATTTCCGTTCCAGTTCCACTGGTGGCCGTTCGGCAGGGGTTGCTCGACCCCTACGATGTGGGCAAAGCCGCAGCCTGGGCACCAGTACGCGATCCTGCCACGTTCCAGTCTGCGCAGCTTGGTGCCCAAGGCCGACATCAGGCGGCCTTGGCGGCTTCGACTTCGGCGAGGATGCTCAGGAAGTAGGGGGCGCACGCTTCGCCGTAGCTCTCGGCAGACCCTGCCATTTTCTCGGCCTCCGAGAGGAACCGCTCGGGCTCCTCGCGGAAGCGTCGCTCCCATTCGGTGAACGCGGCGGCAACGGCGGCAACATCGGGCATGAAGCAGCTCCTTCCTGGGCTTGATCGCCTCTCGGAGTGCCGACTGTTGCACCAAGCGGTCCACTGAGGCAAGATTCCCGGCGTTCGATCTCGGCCGGCGCCGTGCTCCCGCGCCGAGATCGCCCCCACCGCGAGGCGGGGCTTGGTCAGGCGAGCGGTCGACAGGTTGGGCACGGCACCTCCTGGCGGATCAGAGCCAAAGGGGCGAGAGCCCGTACGAGGGGGGAGGGTAGCCCCCCGCTGATGCGGGGATAGCTCAGAGGTAGAGCAGCGGCTTGCCATGCCGCAGGCAGGGGTTCGACCCCCCTTCTCCGCTCCATCGCCTCGCGGGGGTAGCTCAGCGGTAGAGCAGCAGCCTTCCAAGTTGCCGGTCGCGGGTTCGATCCCCGCTCTCCGCTTCACCCCACCATATTGCCGATGTCGGCAAAATGGTCGCCGGCAACCCTACGATTTGGTCGTAGGGTTGGGTCGGAGGCCACCGAGCGCGCCTACCGCCTCGTCACGGCCGCTTGTCGTGGCAAAGCGCAGCACCAGGGTGCCAGGCCGCGCGTCGTTCGGCACGAAGTAAGCCTCCGGCCAGCGGATGACCGTGTACGGCTCGCCCCACCTCGGGCCGCGCAGCAGCGCGGTGGCCAGGGCGATCCGGTTCTCCAGCGGCAGGCCAGCCAGGCGCCCCACGGCACTCTGGTCGAGCATGTCATCGGCCGCGGCGCGGATGGCATCGCACCAGTCGTCGGTGGCGCTCATCGTCCCCCCCTCTGCTGGCGGCGCAGACAGTCGCCGCCAGCGGCGTTCCCGCACTCGCGGCACTCCCCCTTCGGACCGGCGGCCGCGCCATCAGCGAAGCAGCGCGTCGGCTCGGGCGGGGTGCGCTGCTCTCGGGCGGTCGCCTGCGGTCGGTCGAGGCCGGTTGCCCTGGCAGTCATTCGTGCGCGGTCCAGGCCTGTCGGCTTGAGCATCAGGCGGCCTCCCGTTCGAGGTGGGTCCGGTATTTCGTCACCATGGTGTCGATGGCGCGACCCACGACATTGAGGGCAAGGCCCTGCTGTTCCAGCAGCGCGCCGGTGATCGTCACCTTCATCGACAACCTCTCGGCGTCCTGACAGGGGCACACCATGCCCATGACGACGATCGTTTCCTCCCAGGGGAGCGCCAGCGGTTCCGCCTGAGCGATCATCTTGCGGAGGCGATCGTCCCAGGCGCGCTGTCGCACCTCGTCAGGTGGGAGGATGGTCTTCGCCATGAACAGATCCCACTGGTGGGCGGGGAATTTGTCGGTCTTGGGGGCGGGGGCTACCACCGCAACCGCCACGGCCCACGGCTCGATGTCGCCCCAGTACTGCGCCAGCGTGATTCCGGCCATCAGGCTTGAGCCTCCTGGCCGCGGAACACGAGGGCGATGTAGTACATCGAACTGCCGACCTTCCCCACGGCCTGCGAGCGGTGGATCAGGTCGCAGCCCATCAGGCGCCCCATCTTGGTGATCGCCCGATCCATCGCCAGCTCCTGCGCGCTGCCCATGCCTGGCATCGAGGGCTTCATGCCGGCCATGAAGGCGAGGGCGTGAGACATGCCGCCCATCTTGAGCTTCATGCCCTGGCCTTCCGTCAGGACGAAGCCGATCAGCTCGCCCGGGGCGACCCGGCGGCGCTTGGTGATGATGTAGACCTGTTCTCAGGGCGACCCGTAGGCATCCAGATCGAACAGGTTGAACCTCTGCAGGTCGAGCGTGCGCAGCACCAAGCGGTTGTCGGCCGCATAGGCGTAGGGGCCGTGCAGGAAGAAGCGGCGGTCGCAGCCCACATAGTCGGCACACGCCGACCACACCTCGCGGTGCATATGCCCCTCGCCCGCGAAGGCATCAAAGACCCTGCACGAGGCAGGGCCGCCCAAGGCGGAGCGCACGGTATTGCGGAGAGCGATCTTCGCCCTGGTGTTGGCTGGCGCGTTATCGCGCTTCGCCACTTGTTGCAGCAGGCTCGATACCTTCGGCATGACCTATCCCTCCGTGGTGCCGATCTCGACGGCCAAGCCAGGCAAGTCGGCCATCAGCGTCCGAACCCGCTGCAGGGCATCGGCTTGCAGCGCAAGGGGGCCGCGCACGCTGATCCAGAAATCCTCCTTCGCCTGGGTCGTGTCGATCTCGTGGATCACGAGATCCTCGCCAGTAACCTTCTCGAAAAGCTTGCTCGCCTCCGCTGCGGTGTAGCCGGTGCCCATCCAGTCGTCCTCGGACATGCCCTGCAACAACTCTCGCAGCATGTCGTCATCGGTCTTCGACATGTCGGCGAGCCGGTTGTCGCCGATCATAATCCTCATCGCCGCGCGCGGCGTGACGTCGAGGATCAGTGCGTCCAGCTTCGACCAACCCAGGTTCCGCGCAGCCTCGCGGACACCATGGCCGGCGATGATGGTCATGTCCTCCTTGCGCACGAGGATGGGCTTGGTCTGGCCGAACTGCTCAAGGGCGGCCTGCAGGCGCTTGATCTGCTCGCTGCCATGGACCCTCGGGTTCTTGGGGTGCGGACGCGCGGCGTCGATGTCGATCGACCGATACTCCTTCGGCGCTGCCGCGACCTCCTGGGCCACGCTGGGACGCTTCGCCATCACGGTTCTCCTGGCTTGAGTGCGGCCGCGTCGATGCGCGGACCGTACCGGGTTTCGATGACTTGCAGGGCATCCTGCAAGGCTTGCTGCGCGGCCTGGCGTCGAATCCTGGTCTCGCGCGCATAGCGGTCCAGGCTATAGCCGTGGACGATGACCGCTTGGGCCGTTCTGCGCGCCCGGTCGGGGAGGGCTTGCAAGGTCTGGCGCACCCGAATCAGCGCATCGAGCTGCCGCTCTGGTGGCCAGCGGGATGGGGTCGTGCTGCTGACGCTCGAGTACGACGAGGTGGCGACGCGGGCGCCCTGGGCAATGGCCACATCGTCTCGGAACGCCTCGACCGCAGCGAAGGCGCGCGCGGTGATGTAGTTCCGCATCATCAGGGTGTGTATGGTGTCTCGCACCCGGCCTGCGCGGATCTCGACGATGCGGCCGGCGATGGCGGGGTCGATCCGCGTCTCCTTCACCACATCGCCGCGGGCAAGCCGTACCTCCGGGCCCAGGTCGCGCGCCGGCGCAGCGTGCAGGGCCTTGGGCTTTCGCTTCACCAGTCCCACCCCGGCTCACCTGGTTCGACAACCCGGTAGTGCCGGCCGCCCATGTGGGCGGTGACGGGCTTCTTCGGCTCGTGCCAGATGGCTCGTCCGGTTTCGGTCTCGACGCGCTTGCCCTGCAGGTTCCAGAGCGAGGCTGCACGCCAGAACGGGTGGCGCGGGCCGAGGTCCAGCTCCTTGTCGTCCTGGGTGCATGGGCGCGGGCCGAAGCGGTCGCTCCATGTGAACCAGATGATCTTGCCTGCCACCTCGATGGGGCGGGGCTCGGTCCCCCAACAGTCGATGAAGATCACCGTCGTCTCCTCGCTGCCGAGGCCCATGACGATGCGGCCCTGGCAGTCGGTCACGAGCGTTCTCCTGCGTTCGGGGCGCGCAGACCGGAGCCGATCGCGCCGGCGGCAGCCGCAACCTGGGCGGCGCGCTGCGGCGTCACCGCGGGTTCTTCCTCGCGGCCTGCCTTCCGCTCGCGGTCGATGATTTCCCAGGCCTTCGGGCTCTTGGAGCGCACCAGGCCGGCCAGCATCGCCAGCGGGGTCTGCAGAGGATCGATGTCGGGGTTGGCCTCCTTCAAGGCGCGAGTGGCCGCGCGCCTAGCGTCGACGTTCTGGTGCCAGAAGCGCAGCCACAGCGCATCGACCGGATCGAGCTTGTCGCCATCCGGCCCAGCGATCGCCAGCGTGGCGGGCGTGTTTTCCCTGGCGTAATCGCCCAGCTTGCCCCGCAGCTCCTCGAAGGAGGGGAACCACTTGGTTGCGCAATGGATGAGGGCTTCGGGGGTGAACACGCTGACCGGGAACACCTTGGCCAGCAGGGTGGCGTACAGCGCGCCCTTGTCCTTCGTCCACGCCTGCTCGGGCGGGTGGCTGCACAGGTCGGCGAGGCTATTGACCCAGGAGGCGATGTGGTGAACCGGCGAGGTGGTAGCCGGCGCCGTTGCCGTTGCCGCTGCGGTGCGTGCTAGGCTTTTAGTCATGGCGCAACGCCGGGTCGATGAAGCTGGTCAGCCCCCAGGCTTCGCGCATATCCGCGGTCGCGCTGGTGTTCGGCTTCACCGCGGCGACCAGCCAGGACTGCGGCTCGGCCGGTGGGTTCTCCGATGCGCGGCGGAACGCGGCGAGGACGATCGCGGCGTCCTGCTTCGCCGTCTTGAACAGCCGTCCGATGAACGCGCGGGCGCGGGCCTCGGTCCATTTCATGTGCCCCCGGACGAACGCCATGCCGGCGTCCCAGGCGGCCTTCTTGATGTCGATCGGCTTCGCGTCGCCGCAAGTACCCCGAAGGGGTACTTGTACTTCTCCCTCTCCCTCTCCCTTAACGGCTGTCACATTGTCTGTGACAGAGGATTTTTCGGGCGAAGTCGTTGAGTTCTCTAAGGGGGGCGGTTGTTCGGATTTCTGATCGAGATTTTCGTTCCGCTGCTGCGCTGCGGCATTGCGCGATTCCGACCGTCTGCGCGCCCTTTCCTCGCGGGCCTTTGCGGTGCGGTCTCGCCACCCCTGGCGCTTGCCCCACGCCTCCATCGCCTTCTCGGAAACGACCGGATGGTAGTACCGCCCATCGCTGCAGAGGATCCATCCGTGCATGACGTCATCGCGCACCGTGGCCCATTGCTTGAGGGAGGTGCAGCCCGCCCGGTCGGCCAGAATGTCCTCGTCGTCCTCCAACGACCCGGCGGGAACTTCATGCCATGCCGCGGTCCAGAGGTTGATCATGTAGTAGGCCAGGTGGGGGGCGCGCTTGCACCGCAGCCAGGAGCGAGACTTCTTCAACCGCTCGATGTCTAGGAACATGTTCGGAAAAGCGCGGAGGTCGCAGTCGGCCGCGGTGAGTGGGGCTGGGCGGTTGGAGCGCCCGGCGCCCCCTTCGTGGAGGATGAGGGGTGGTTGTTTCACAACGCTGAGCCGTCGACGATCGACGGCAGGAACAGGATCGGGACGCCTGCCGGCGACAGGAACTGCACCGACACATCGGCGTAGCCCGAGCCCAGCAGCAGGCGGCAGAAGTGAGGGATGGGGTTGGGGCATATCACCCTCAGCCTTCCAAAGATGATCCCCTTCATCGCGCCGCGGTAGAAGATGATCGTGGCCCGGACGGAGTAGAGCGGTTTGGGTAGCGCAATCGTCAGGCGTGGGCGGACCATGTAGGCTTCTTGCCCAGCGGCGGGAGCTTCTGGCGGATCCGCATCAGGTTGCATTGATACCTCCAGAGCAGCGCAGCATCGCAGAGATTGTCGTTGGAAAATGGCCAGCCCTGCTCGCGGCACCACGTACGGACCACCTGCTTGACCTCATCGCGCGGGAACCGTGAGCGGCCGAGGATGGCCTTCCGTACTTCTTCCACCGACGCTTCGACGACAGTCGGGATGTCATGTCGGTAGCACTCCGCTTCGACCAGCAGAGGGCAGCCGAGGAGCAGACGCGCCGTTTTTTCGTGGGTCTGCGCTCGGGCCGGCAGGGGGCTCTCGAAGATCACCACCCTTGGCTTCAAGAGATCCAGCGCGTCGCCGAGTTCGTTTTCCAGGCACACGCCGACGCGACCCAGGTTGGCCATCGACCCGAGCTCCCACACACCCCCGATGGGTCGGTCATCGTCTCGATGACCGTAGGCCCATCCGGTGTGTGTCGAGAGGTCGAGCGCGAACACGCCCCCCTGGGTCGCGCTGTCCACCATCAGTCGGCGTGGCCCACAACGCCCGCGCCCATGATGCCACCAGGCGGCACCGGCATCGGCGAGCCGGCGATCATCGTCTCCTTCTGCTCACCAGCCACCTCGCCGCCGAGGTGCTCGCGCGCGCTGGCCAGAGCCTCGGCGGCGGTCTTGCGCTTGCCCTTCGGCTTCGGGCTCTCGCTGGTGGCCTGGGCAGCCGGCTTCGGGTCCTCGCTCGCCGGTTCGGGCTTCGGCTTGGCGCGGGACTTGCGGGCGCTCGCCGCCTTGCTCTCGCCGCCACCCATGCGCCCCGCGGTTTCCTCCTGGCCGCGCAGCCAACCGCGGTCCCAGGCCTGATAGAGCATGGTGCCGGGCTTGTGGAGGTTGTCGCCCCGCTCGGCCCCGCCATTGTACGCGGAGAAGCCGGCGGCGTCGGCGTCGGCCTCGGAGACGATCTCGGCCGCTTCCTTGGGCTGCTCCGGCTGCAGCGCGGAGAACATGTCGAGCTGGTTCATCGGGACGCCGACCAGGGCGCGCATCCGCACCATCTCGCGGTCGCGCAGCGCGATGGCGTCGGGGTCCATCTTCTTCTCGCGCATCGCCGCCAGCAGGGCAGCGGTCGGCACGCCGTCGTTCTTGGCCGCCTTGATGGTGGCGCGATAGGAACCCTGCGCGCTTTCCAGACGCTCCTTCGCCTGGGAGATCAGCGCATAATGCTTCGCGTCGATCGACGCGCGCCTCGTGTCCTTCTCCGCCTTCTCGGCGGCTGTCTCGGCCTTCTTCGCCATCGGTTCTCCTTGCCCGTCTCGCGGGCGGGTTGTGGTCGCACCAGGCGCTAGGCTGCCGGCTGCGCCTCGCTGGTGCGGCGAAGGCGCAGGGTCTCGGGCGGCTTGATCTTCAACACCACGCCGGCGGTGATGTCCGGTCGCCCGATGTTCTTGCAGGCTTCTTCCAGGGCTGCCGCGTGCTTCGGCGGAATCCCCTTCTTATGCCACATCGAAACTGCGCTCGGTCCCAGGCCAAGCTTGCTTGCGACCGCGGATCCACCGCCGAGTAGATCGACGAGTTCGACGGTCGAAGCGGGAGGGGGGGGGATGGTTCGCGTTTTCGACATGGCGCGCAGTTTCATTAGTTTTGAAATTCGGTCAACCGGAAAATCGCGGGGAGACACACGGCGCGGTTGACGGCATTTCAATTATGTTGAAACATGAGGCGCCAGACAGGAGATCCCACAGGTGAAGAAACCCGCCACGAAGCGGAAGGCCGCCGCGCCCAAGCAGCCGCGTTGCAAGGTGGTGCTCGACATGCCCGCGCCGCGCTACCACAGCGACCCTGGGCGAAAGCCGTCGCTGTCGGCGTCCATAGCCTCGCTGCTGCTGCGGCGCAGCGAAGCGCACGCGAAGCTGGCACACCCCAAGCTGAACCGGGATTTTCAGGCCACCCCGGCAACGGACGCCATGGACGAAGGCTCCGCGCTCCATACCCTGTTTCTCGGCCAGGGGACGGAGATCGTGCGGATCGGCGCGAAGGACTGGCGGCAGGAATGGGCGCGGGACAAGCGCGATCGAGCGCGCGCGGAAGGCAAGGTGCCGCTGCTGGCGCACCGCATCCCGGCGCTGCTGGACTGCGCCAACGCGCTGCGCGCCGAGATAGCCGATTGGCCCGAGGTTGCGCCGGAGCTGCTGGGCCAGGGCAACGCCGAGGTGTCGATCTTCTTCCACATGGGCGGCGTGCCGTGCCGCTCCCGCGTGGACTGGATGCCCGACGATCCGCACGCCTTCCTGTACGACCTGAAATTCACCGGGCGATCCGCCGAAGGCGAGACATGGGAACGGGCGGTGTGGGAGGACCACTATATCCAGGCCGAGTTCCTGTTGCGCGCCGCCCACGCCGCCCGCGGCGTGCGCCCGCCCGGGGTCCGGTTCATCGTTGCGGAGACCTCGCCGCCGTACGGCGTGGCGGTACTGACGCCAGGGCCGGACGTGATGACGGAGGCCGCGCTGGACCTGGATGCAGCCGTGACCCGGTGGAGCAAGGCGCTCGAAACCGGCGTGTGGCCTGGCTACCCGCGCCGCGTGGGGACCGTGGTGCTGCCTGCCTGGAAGATCGAGCAGGTGACGGAGAAGCGGTATGTGAAGCCAACCCCCGAGCAGATCGCCAAGGCGCATCAAGCGACCTATGGCCGCTGGCTGCGGACCGACGAGAAGGAATGACCGATGCCAGTTGAGTTTCGCCCCGCCGTGCGACGGGGATTCGGGCTGTTCATCGTGCTGGTCGGCACCAGCACCACCGGCAAGACGGTAAGCGCGCTGCGGCTGGCGCGCGGCCTAGCCGGGCCGAAGGGACGCATTGCGGTGATCGACACCGAGGGCGGCCGCACCAGTCACTACGCGACGGAATACCCGTTCGATGAGCTGCGGATGGGGGCGCCGTTCCACCCATGGCTGTTCTCCGAGGCCGCGCGAGACGCCCAGGAGGCGGGCTACGGGGCACTCATCATCGACAACTTCTCGCTGGAATGGATGGGCGAGGGCGGCGTGCTGGACATGCACGAGGCGGAGCTCACCCGCCGCTACGGCCAAGACGAGAGGAAGCGCCGAGCCTCCTCGCAGGCGGTGTGGGGAGTGGTGAAGCCACCACACAAGCGGATGATGACGGATCTGCTGCAGCTCACCATCCCGATCATCTTTTGCATCCGGGCGGAGGAGAAGACCAAGCCAGGGCCGGATGGTAAGCCGATCCCCCTGGGCTGGAAGCCGATCCAGGATGCGCGGTTCGTCTACGAGTGGACGGTCTCGCTGATGCTGCACCCGGACACGCCGGGCAAGCCGCGCTATGACCTGGGGGCGGGCACGTTCAAGGTGCAGGATCAGCACCGATCGTTCTTCCCCGAGGGCGAGTTCATCAGCGAGGAAGCCGGGCGGAAGCTGCGCGAGTGGGCGGGCATCGTCGGCGGCGAGGGCGATGGCGCGACCGCCGCCGCCGCGCCGGCGCCGGCGGCGACCGCAGGGGCAGGGAAGGCGAAGCGGGACATCACGCCGAAGCAGTTTGTCGACCAGCAGATTGAGATCATCGGCACCCTCGATGCCAACGGCATCCGCGCGCACATGGCGAGCCCGAAGATCAAGCCGTGGGTCGAGCGCCTGACCGACGCGGCGCCTGCGGAATACGAGCGCCTGGCGACGTTCGCCGACCAGCGGATTGACCTGCTGGAACAGGCGTCGAACGAGATCAAGCAGGGGGTCGAGGACGGCAGCACCGCCAAGACCAACGGGGAAATTGCCTTTGTCGACTCCCTTGTTGAACAGATCTCGAACATGAACCGCATCAGGGACATTGATGCGCTGCTGCAGAAGAACGCCGACAAGGTGGAGCGGCTGATCTCCGAAAACCCCGAAGAAGCCGCGCGGCTGACCGCCGCAGCCGAGGCGGGGCGCAAGGCGGCGAAGTATCCATGAAGGATCTTTTGCTCATTCCGTTCCTGGCCGTGCTGGCGACGCAGCTTGCCGTCAACGGCTGGGAGACTGCCGCGATCATCGTGATCTTCATTGCCGTCTACCAAGGCCGGAAGCAGGGCAGGGCGGAAATGAAGCGCACCCTGCTTGAAGCGCCGCCTGACAGGGAGGCGGTGAGGAAGGTGCTGGCCGACATGCTGGGCGAACTTGGTCCAGCGCGGCGCTACCTTGGCGCCGATGCTCTTGCGGTCGCGGTCTTCCGCAAGGTCGAGGAGGCGCGCAGGTTGGTGGCGAGGATGGCGCAATGGTGACGCGCCCAGCTCTCCGGTGGCACGGCGGGAAGTGGCGCCTCGCGCCTTGGATCATCCAGCATTTCGGCGCGCATAGCGTTTACGTCGAGCCGTTCGGTGGCGCGGCGTCGGTGCTGCTGCGCAAGCCACGAGCCAAGCGGGAGGTTTGGAACGACCTGGACAGCGAGGTGGTGACGCTGTTCCGGGTTCTGCGCGGCCCCGACCGAGACAAGCTGGTAGAGGCGCTGCGGTGGACTCCCTACGCCAGAGAGGAATTCGAGCAGGCGTACGAACCGACCGAGGATCCGGTCGAAGTTGCGCGGCGGCTGGTCATCCGGTCGTTCCAGGGGTTCGGGTCGGACGGTCACAGCCGGCGGCAGCGGACCGGGTTCCGCGCCAATTCGATGTCGACCAACACGCACCCCGCGATGGACTGGTGCAGCGTGCCGGCGAACCTCATGCAGGTCGCGGCGCGGTTTCAGGGCGTGGTGGTGGAGCATCGGCCGGCGCTGGACGTGATCCTGCGGTACGACGACTGCGGCGCACTGTTCTACCTGGACCCGCCCTACCTCCCCGCCACCAGGTCCGACAAGAGCCGGAAGGCTGGCGGGAAGTACCACGCCTACTCGCACGAAATGTCAGACGAGGATCACGCGGAGCTGCTGCAGGCCTGCGTCATCGTGCGCGGGATGGTGGTGCTCAGCGGTTACGACAGCGACCTCTACGACGACACCCTGCTGGCGCAAGGTTGGCGGAAGCGGACGTGGCCGGCTAGGGCAGATGGCGGTCGGGAACGCAGCGAGTGCCTGTGGCTGAACGGTGCGGCTTCCGCCGCCATCGGTGACAACCTGATCGGAGGATTGATCCATGTCAAAGACGACGCCTGACTACGAAGTGCTGGCGCGAGACATCCAGGCGGCCGTGCAGGCGCTGAACGCCGCTCTCCACGCGGCTGCCGAGGCGCACATGAAGGTCGATATCGAGCACAGGTCGATGATTCGTGTCGGGACGGGATCGTACGAGCATTTCCACGCCAGGGCTTGGAGGCCTGTGTGATGGGTGAGGCACGACGCAAGCGCGATGCAGATTGGAGTGGGGTCGCGCGCCCCAGGGATGAGCATTGCCCGGCCTGCCGCAGCACCAGCATCGTCTACATGAAGCCGGACGAGCATCCCACCATGGCGGCCGCGTGGTTGGAGGCGTCCAACTACCCCCAGCCGGAGCTGGGGCTGTGCAAGGCGTGCGCGGCCGTGTGGGAAGCGTTCCCGCCGCTGTACGCGCGCGACCCGGTGTGCAGCGAGCCCTGCGACAACTGCGCGTTCCGGCCCGGCAGCCCCGAGCAGCAGGACCCGGTGAAGTGGAAGGCGCTGATGGAGCAGTTGAAGATCGAGCTTGTCGACGGGCGCCTGCGGATGAACGGCGAGTTCTTCTGCCACAAGGGCGTGCCGATCGACATGAAGGCCGGTCCCGGCAACTTCCTGTTCCCGGTGCACGAGGAATCGGTCGACGGAAAGGTGGTGCAGAAGATGCGCCGCGGTCGGCTCTGCTCCGGGTTCCTCGCCATGCAGGCCGTGCAGGTCGACAAGGCCCTCAAGACGAAGGGCGAGGTCGGGAGCGAAGGCGATGGATGACACCATGCAGTTCCTTCTGGACGTCGCAGGGTTCCGTGGGGCGGTGCTGCTGATCGTGGTGCTCTGGTGCGGCGCGGCGGCTCTGGCGTTGATCTGGATCGGGCGGCGCGGGTTCGTGGTGCGGCAACCGGCCGGACCGCAGGCACTCGCAATTCGGCCGCCCGAGGGTACGGCAGACGGCGTGATGTTCCTGCTCGCCGACGAAGCGGGGTATGGCCAGATCGTCGAATGGCGAGCTCATGCTGGCGTGTGGATCACAATGCCCCAGGGGCTCGCCTCGGGCATCGTCATAACCCCGGAGCGCGCCGCCGCCTTGGGCCTGCGGATCGTCCATAGCTGCGAGGATCTGCCGCGATGAAGGGGCCGGCACCTCCCCCACCGGACAGCGACGCGATGCGCCAGGAAGTCGCGCTGCTGGCGGTGAAGCAGGGTGGCGCGCGGTCGACCGCGTGGCATCTGACCGGACGCTGGAAGATGCGACCGCTGTTGTGGCTGGTGACGGTGTGGGTCGAGGAATACCGATTCACGTACGCCCCTATCGGGGATCGAGCACTGGTGCAGCATTGGCTGCGAGCTACGCGATGGCGGCGCGCACGGTTCCGCGACGTGCCGAGCCTGATGGTGCACATGCAAGGGGGAGCGCACGATGCTCAATCGGACCGCCCTTTGGCCAGCTTCTCGATCACGAAGCGCGATGATGGAGGTCTTGACGGATGACCACAGCGTACCCCCTGGCGTGGCCGAAGGGCTGGCCGCGCACCGAGGCGAGTAAGCGCGAGCGGTGGCCGGCGCCGAAGCCTCCGCCGCTGCAGACCGCGCTGGACGAGATGAAGAAGGAACTGCGCCTCCTGGGCGTGGAGCACGTCACCCTGTCATCGAACGTCACCCTGGGCGCCGAGGCGCCGGCAGACCCCGGCGTGGTGGCGTATGGGGTCTACGACAAGCAGGAGATCGCCATTCCATGCGACCGCTGGAACACGGTCGGCGGCAACCTGCGGGCGATCGCCAAGACGATCGAGGCGATGCGCGGGATGCAGCGGTGGGGCGCGAAGCACATGATCCGGGCGATGTTCCATGGCTTCGTTGCCCTGCCGGCAGCGGGGCCTGGCCAGCAGCATTGGCGAGAGGTGCTGGGGATAGCGGCAGGCACGAAGGTGGACGCGACACTCATCGAGCATCGGCGGCGCGCGCTGGCGATGCAGCACCACCCCGACAGGCCAGGAGGCAGCCAGGAGGCCATGGCGAAGATCAACGCAGCAGCCGACGAGGCCTTGCGGGAGATCGGGTAGATGCCGAAGGCATGGGTCTACGCCCCCGGCATGGCGCTGTTCTGATGAGCACCCCTGATCGGGCCACATTGGCGGTCCTGCTGCGGGAGCCGCACTACGTCCACAGCGCAGAGCCTCTGCCCACGGTGCCCTGGCCGGCGACCTCGCTGGGCCAGGACAACCTGACGGGACGCCAAGTGGGCGCCCTGCAGGTTGTCGGCCTGTCGCCCGATAACGCGCGGGGCCGGGGGCGATGGGTCGTGCGGTGCCGCTGCGGCATGTACGAGCATCGCAGCGCACGCTATCTGCGGCGCGGTCAGAACCGGGATGCGACGTGCATCCGGTGCGACGAAGAACGAAAGGGAAACGGATGAGCGGGCCGCGAGCCGCGGACACTCGCCGGCCTCCAATGCCACCGCCGCCAGGGAAGATGGGGGTGTGTACATGGTGCGGCGAGGCGATCTTCTTCCCGGCGAACCACAAGAAGGCAGGCGAGGTGAACCTGCGGCGGTGCTGGCATCCAGGCTGCGTCGACGCGTACAAGCTTGCGACCCAATCATCCTGGCAGCGGGAAGCGTGCTGGAAGCGTGACAAGGGGGTGTGCGCGACCTGCGGTATCGTGGCGGTGCGCAAGGGGTGGAGGCGAGGCCAGAAGGTCTATTACGCGGCGCCCATGCGATCGAAGCTGGGTGGCGGGATCGGCACTCCGGTGGAATGGTGCGACCTTCACGACTGGCACGCCGATCACATCAAGCCCCTTTGGAGCGTCCCGCCGCATCTTCCGCTGTCCGAGCGTGATGCTTGGTGGGGGATCGAAAATCTCCAAACCCTCTGCCATGCCTGTCACAGGGCAAAGACGAAGCGCGAGGCCGCCGACAGGTCGGCGCACCGTCGCCTCCCCTCACCCGCAAGGAACGAATCATGAGCTACCGGCCGATCTGCGACACATGGCTGCTGGCCAGGGCGAAGCTGAAAGGTGGGCGCAAGCTGTATGGCGCCTTCCCTGGCGGCTTCTTGGAGCGCGCGCGGCGGCTGCTGGGCGTGACGCTGGACCAGCCGGTGCTGCACGTCTGCGGTGGCTTGGCGCGGTTCTACCCCTACCGCGGCGGCTTCGGGCCGCTGGACAAGACCCTGGACCTTGATCCCGAGGTTGAGCCTGACTTCCTGGCCGATGCGCGCGACCCGCTGCCGACCGGCTTTTCGGCGATGCTGGCCGACCCCCCCTACAGCGAGGAAGATGCGACGCACTACCGCGTGGGGGCGAAGGTGTATCCCCGGCCTGGCGCTGTGGTGCGGAACATGCTGACGGCGCTGCCGCCGGGGGGGCGATGCGGCATCCTGCACTACTGGTCGCCGCGCCCGCCACCGGACACCATTTTCGTCGCCAAGATCTGCGTTGCGGTTGGGTTCGACAACCGGGACCGGACCTTCTCGGTGTACGAGAAGGCCACGCGATGACCGGCCGCACCGTCTACGTCACCATGCACGCGCTGACGCGGGGCATCGTGGAGGCCATGGAGGATGCGCGGCAGGAGGGGATCGTGCGGGGAACCTGGTGGGTGAAGGTGAAGGGGCGGCCCGCGAAGCTGCGCCTGAACCGGGACGTGTGGGACACCTGGGACGATGCCTGGAACGACGCCGAGAGCCGCCGGCGAAAGACCATCGCGGCGCTGCGCAAGAAGGTGGAGAGGTTGGAG
>FRDC01002258.1_pt1 | contig 33637 bp, 29 predicted proteins | sample 1106171 | NCBI WGS metagenome assembly FRDC01 (sample SAMEA3930566, study PRJEB13176) | freshwater metagenome | biome: Drinking water system; feature: drinking water; material: water | place: Singapore | collected 2014-12-20 | reverse complement strand
CTCCCGTGGGATTCGCGAGTGCGAGAGTTTCTGGAGCTTCGCCGCGACGAGTGCGAGCCGTCCGGAGCGAATTTCCTGATCACAGTCGGACAGAATCTCGTTCAGAGACTTTCGAGAATCGAACTTTTCCGGCACGTCGCTCGCCCCCCAGATCGATTTATCGGAACACTCGGCCTTCGACTCAACGGCACGCGATCCGGATCGAGACGTTCCGATCGGCCCATTTTTTTGGATTCAGGTCAATTGGCCCCCATGAGATTTTTGTTCTCGTGATGAAGGGGGANNCAAGATGAAAAACACTTTCGTTAAATTCGTTCTGATCGCTCTCGTGGTATTCGGCTCGGCGCCGTCTCATGCCGGAACGACCAGCCTCGATCTGGTTCTCTCGGCCGCGAAAGAAGACGCCGCCAACGCGGAGGCCGAGCACCGCCGCGTTTACGGCAGCAAGGAAAGCCGTCGCCAAGAGCTCGCTCGCCGGGCCATCAAATTGGATCTTCAAAGCGACGAGGTCGTCGTCGAAGTCGGCGGTGCCAATTGAAATACGAAACTTCAAAAGGAGTCATGAACATGCGGTCGCTACTGAATCTCTCATTGTCGGTGCTTGCGACGTTTTCGCAGGCGATTCTCGCGGCGACGGGCGACGGATCCGTCGCGATACCTGCCGAACCGCTCGTCGTGAGGTTTTCGGGCCCGCCGAGCCGCATCGTCAACGTCGCCAACCAGGCGTTCTTGAGGCTTTCGGGCACCTGCTCGAAACCGGGCGGGCAGATCGCAATCGCCGGAGTCTCAGGTCTTTCGTCGCAAGCGGTTTGCCAAGCCGATGGAACTTGGTCGATCGAGAACTTCAGCGTCGTCAACCAGCCGGACGGAGCATTCGTTCTCACGGCGACGGACGCGAATCTCCCAGGTGGAACCCCGGCAAGCATCGAGCTCGTGAAAAACACCGAAACACCCGTCTTGATTCTACAGGCACCCGCCAACCATTCGGCCATTACTTCCGAGAACCATCGCTCGCTCGCGTTCAGTGGCCGGTGCGGAGAGGTCGGTCAAAATGTCAACGTCACGCTGTCGGTCGCGTCGGGTCTCTCGCCGCGGACGATTTCGGCCGCGGTGAAGTGCCCGATGAGCCATTTCTTCGCGATCAACATTGATACGTCCGCGCTTCCCGACTCCGCCGACATCCTGGCTTCCGTGACCCACGGAAACGCGGCCGGAAACACGGCCGTCCAGGATGTAACGCTCTTCAAGGACGCGGCGCCCGTCGTCGCGACGATCACGAGCCTCCCTCCGGCGGTCAATCTCGACAACGTCGCCGCGATTTTCCTGCGCGGCACTTGCAGCAAGTCGGGTCATCCCGTGTACGTCGACATCGCAGGTCCTGACGGGATGGTTCATCAGACGCTACAGACGCTTTGCTTGAGCGGCACGTGGATGATTCCGAATGCGAGCATCTTCACGCTGCCCGACGGAATGGCGCAGTTTCAAGTCACGCACGTTCAGATGACGACCTCGGCGGTCGGCCAAAGCTCGCTGACCGTCCTCAAAGACGTCGTACGGCCCGTCGTCGCGATCGCTCAGCCGAAAAAAGACTTCCAGATGAACGCGGCGACCGGCACGAAGCTCACGGTCCATGGCACATGCACCGAGGAGGGCCAACCCGTCTTACTGGGGCCGAATGCGATCGCGCAGGCGAAATGCGTCGGCGGTCTGTATTCGATCGTTCACGATTACAAGGCTTCGCCTGACGGCGACATCAAGTTCGAAGTCTTGCAGAAAGACCGGGCCGGCAATATGGGCGTGCAATCGCTCACGATCCATAAAGACGTCAACCCGGCGCGACTCACTTTCGACTCGCCGGCCGAAGGCTCATACATCAACGCCAGCAGCAGCCCCGAGATGGTTTTCGCCGGCACCTGCAGCGAATTCGGCGCGAATGGACAGCAAGTCGATCTTTCCGGCTCGGTCAGCGGCACGGCATCGTGCGATCAAGGCAGATGGTCCATGAAAGCGAGCGTCACGCAGGCGCCCGATGGCGCGTTCGTCGTCAAGGCCCGCCACAAGGATTTGGCTGGCAATCCGGTTGAAGTCATTCGCACTCTTAAAAAAGACGTTTCGGTTCCCGTCATCCGAATCACCTATCCTTCGGTCGCTCCGGGCGCGAAGTTCCGAATCAACGCTTCGAACGCAAGCTTGGTCCTCTTCGAGGGAACGTGCATCGAAGAAGGCGCTTCGATCACCCTGAGCGGCGCGGCTTCAGGCGCCGCGACTTGCATCAAGTTCGGCTGGTCGATCAAGACGAGTTTCGTGGGTGCCGCCAACAACGCCGATTTGAAGCTGACGTTCACGATCCGCGATCCCGCCGGCAACTCGGCATCGCAAGACTTCATCGTGTTCAAAGACACGATCGTCCCGAAGCTGACGATCACAAAGCCTTCAATCGATGGATACGTGATCAACGCTTCGCATGCGGCAAACGTCGTGTTCGCAGGAACTTGCTCCGAGACCGGACAATCTCTCGAGTCCGGTTCGTACTATCAACCCGTGGTACTGAGCGGCGCGGTTACGGCGATCGCTCTCTGCCAGCCCGATGGAACCTGGAGCATCATGGTCAGCATGACCACTCTGCCCGAAGGCAACGGCCAAGTGACTTTCACTCACAAAGACATGGCTGGGAACGCGGCAAGCGTCGCTCGGACTTTCCGGAAGAAAACGACGCCGCCTGTTTTGACTTTCGAGACTCCGGCCGACAAGTCGAAAATCAATCTCGCCAACTACCGTCGGGTCTCGTTTTCCGGCGCCTGCTCCGAAGTCGGCCAGCCGGTGACTCTGTCGGGCGCGGTCGGTGCCACCGTCTTGTGCTCGGCCCAGAAACGCTGGATCGTCGGGGCGGATTTGAGCGCGCTCGGCGTGCGCGACGGCGATCTCAAGTTCTCCGTCAAGCACCAAGACGACGCGATGAACTCGGTCCAGCAAGACGTGATCGTCTTCAAGGACACGGTTGCACCGACTTTGTCGTGGCTCACTCCGGCCGAAGGTTACTCGACCGCTTCCGGGCAGTCGAATCTCACGCTCAGCGGCCTTTGCTCCGAAGCCGGTCAACCAGTACTGATCGCGATCGGTACGAGCAAGTCTCTCGTCGCCAACTGCATGGGAAGCAAGTGGGCCGCGATGGTCGACTTCGCGGGATTGCCGGCCGGACCTCATGCGATGACCGCGACTCATTCCGATCTCGCGGGCAATCCGGTTTCCGCAACGAGAACGATGATGAATGCGGTCAATGAGCCCGGCTGCGATCACATGATCGTGAAAGCCGAGGATTTCGCAAACATCAAGCCAATGGGCGGAGTTTACTGCCTGAAGAATGACATCGTCTTTCCGTCCACGACTCTACCGTCTTATTCGCTGGCGAGAGCGACGCTCGATGGACGGGGAAAAAAGCTGATCGGGATGCGGACACAGTCATCGGGTCTATTTAAAAAGGTTGCCGAAGCAAAAATCAAAAACCTAGTTCTCGATAACCCGGATTTCGGCGCGAGCACCAATGGACAGCCGGCGGTCCTAAACCCTCAACTGCCAAACCTCGGATATACGAATCTCGAGCTCGAACAGTTGATGAGGCGGTTGCAGTTAGCCCAGCAGCTTGCCGAACAATCGAGTCCCGTCGGTCTATTGGCAGGCGCAGTTAGCTATTCGGAAATCGAAGGTGTCTCGCTCATAAACCCGCCTGCAGAGGTCAATTATCCGAAAGATCGAAAGGGATCGTGCGGGGTTCTCTTTGGTACTCTAGAAGAATCGAGCGTTAAGAAAATCGACCTCCGCTTTGTGTCTGTGAGTATTCCGAATACGTGCGCGGGAGGAGGCATCGTCGCCGGATCGATGGATGGCCGCTGGGGCTACCTGAGCGTTCTTAGTGATGTGAATATCGTCGCGACATCAATCAAGGTCGCTGCGGCCGGTGTTTCCGGCGGCATTATTGGAGCAGGAGTCTTCCAGCATCAACCGACATTCTATGAGAATGGTGACTCGAGAGCCTGGTTTTACATCGGTCGACTTTCGATCAGCGCCAGCTCACTTTCGGTGTCCTCAGCTTCCAGGTCCGGTGGTGCATTTGGTGGAATGATTTTGCATATTCCCGATGGGAAAATCGAAAGAGTCTCCGTTATCGCAGGTGACCTCAGAGTCGAAGGAAGCAACGAAGCCGGAGGAATCATTGGAAGCCTACATGCATCGAACCTCGACAGATCATCAATCTCTGCGGCGACCGCGAGAGTGGATGCCCAAAACGGATACCCGGGAGGAATCGTCGGCTCTTTTCAACCCTCTGGGATGTCGAGGACCTGGGTCTCTTCTTTGACGAACTCTTCACTCAATGCCGGATCTTTATCGTTGCGGGGACAGGCAACTTCGGCATTAGTTGGAGTGGCAAGCTATGATTCCTATGCTAAAGGGATCGTGAGAAATGTTAGTTTATCGCTCTCTCGGCTTTCCGTTGAAGGCACCTGGGGCTTCTCCCATAGATTCCATCCCCACTTCGGTAATCTTGCCCCGGTCGACAACTCGATTTTGCCTCCGACAAGCTTAAGTGGAAGCGTCGATTACTCTGAGTCGAAATAGTGCCCGCCATGAACGGAAATGGATACGACGGCTGATCCTGACTCACCAAACTCAGCAACGAGAGGGGACCGCTAGGTCCCCTCTTTTCTTCTTTGAAATCCTCAAGGATGTGCGGAACCCCTGCCGGAAGCGGATGTGCCGATCCACGAGCAAAGAAACCACCCCGATCCGAGACTGCGCAGCCATTCGATCGAAAGGATCGTCGATCACTATGAGGTCGACCAGCGGGCTTGTCGCGCAACTTTTTCTCGATCGAGGGCTCGGAGTCGCCGGCGTCGCGCTCGACCTAGTTCCGATGCGCGGCGCCGCGAACTTCACTCTCTGTGAACCGAGTACGAGCTCATCCAGCCGACCAAGTACCTCTCGGAATTTTCGGCAACCTGTGTAGCCAAAGCTCGATAACTTTTTCCGAACTGGTCGATGACGACTTCGAATTCGGCGCGCTCAGGAGCCTCGATCCGGTAGCCATCGATTTGGGACAGATACTTGCGAAGCCCCGACTGGAAATTCTCGTAGCTCACTTCTCCCGGATGAGAGGGCGAGAGCGCGGCGAGATCATCGGGCTTGAGCCAGAAAAATCGCGCTTGACCATAGTTCACGGGTGGAATCCTTTGAGGCTTCATTCGGGGCCAGCTCAGCGGAAAATCGGAGCCGAACGCCCGCTCCACCCAAACTTCCCAGATGCTCTCGTGCGCGATCGGGAATCCATAGGGAGCTCGCTGAAAGGAGCCGTTCGGGCAGACCAGCTCGAGCAACTGGCTCTCGAAAATTCTTTCGAGAAACGAAAGCGTGCCGTAGAACTCGGAAATCCGCATGCTCGGAGCCTTCAGTTGCTCCCGCAACTCGGCGAACGTGTCGCGATACTGCGGAAAAAACGGATGGCCGATACGCGCTTCGAGGTCGACCAGCATCGCCCTCTCCCGATCCATCAGGATTTCGAGGCTCTCCAGCCGGGTTTGCAACGCCGCTCTCAGCTTTCGATGCGCGACCAGCCCGTCGAGAACACCGTCGTCGCCTTCGATCCTTTTCAGCAGGTCGCGCGCTTCCCAATGATCGAAGGATCCACGCATCTCGACCCAAACCTCGAACTGCTTCGAAGAAACCAGCGTGTAATTGAATAGACCGCAAACCGGCGGCAGATCCGCGTCCCAGGTCCAGCGGTTCTTTTGGCAGGCGAGTGTCACTCGCCCTAGTCTATCGCAGTCGTCTGGCGGTTCAAGTCCGACAGGACCCTTCGTCAAAAATCGCACACGGAAAAATACCTCGCGCGGCTCAGGCCTTGGCTCAGGAAAGCAATGTCGCAGCCCTTGGGGGAAAGCAGGAACAGTTCCGCCTCCGGTAGGCCGGCGATCTTTTCCCAACCGCCCTTCGTCAGAAGAAACAGACCTGACTCGCTCGAGGAAAACGCTTTCCCAGAGACCTTTATCAATACGCGGTCGTTGAAACCGTACATTTCGTATCTGGAGTAGCACGAACAACCGCAAGACAAGCAGCTCAATTCATCGAGGAACGAATGGCTCCAAGGTCCCTTCGGAATCTCTAGCTCCGCAAGCGCGTTGGTATTGGGATCGAACCACCAGGCTTGCACCCGCCATTTTTCTCCGTCCGCAAAGCCCCGGTCGAAGATGTACCATAGGTACTTTTTCGATATTGGATCGAAAGACGATTCCAGACTACCGACCACGAAGTCATTTCCCTGCTTCAGTTCGAGCTTTACGTAAGAGTCGCGTCCTTTCATCGTTCGCTTGACCAGCAGCCAGTGGCGTAGGGCGTCCTGGAACACGAAGAGCTCGGCGCTCTCGCCCTCGATGAGCTGAAAGGAAAAGTGAGGGTTGATTTGCTTCCATCTCAAACCCTCGTATTCCAGAGTCTTCGTCCTAGCCGGTGCGACCAAGCCGCCATGTCCCTTGGCGGTCATACCTGGAACGGACAACTCACTCGATTGATGCCAGCCATCCGATACGGGAGGCGGAGGACCTTCCCGCAACTCGACCGAGGAGCACGCCGCGATGGAAAAAAGCACGAGCGCCCAAACTACTGATGATCGAGCGAGTGGAATCATTGTGCTCGGCACGGGGCGGTCCTAATTTCGCAAAAATAAAGATGCTCCCCATTCTCCCACCTGGCTCGTGCCGGTTCAAGTCCGGCCCGGGGCATTTCCTTTCGAGAAACGCTCATTCGTCCAGAAGAGTCGGACGCTCGAGCTGATAACGGCGCGACACTTTCTGAAATATGGTCGGCCCGAAGGCGCCCGTAATGCCGTTGCGCTCTCGCGCGCGGCGCCCGGCGAGGTTCGATCTACTCTCGGCTTTCTCGGGGTCGGCACCCGAGCCGTCGCTTCCTCTCATCGCGGAGCTCCCCTCAAAGGCGCCAAGGCCGTCGCGTCGGCGGTTTTCTGCTCCATCTGCTTGCTCCGCGGGAGCTCCGAATCCTGCGGGCGCCCGAGCCATTGAGTGTTGACCATGAGCGCCGCCGAGCGTGGGTCGACCGCGACCGACGGTTCCACCTCGGCTGGAACCTCCACCATGACTGGCCGCTATTGCAGATGGGGCGAAACGACTTTCACTTTCACCGCCGCCGCCACGGTTTTCCCACTGGGCATCGCTGAAGCCCGCCGGGCGAAACCTACCGGAGTTCCGCTCGGAGTCTTCAGCGACAGCATGGAACTTACGACATGAATCGAGCATCTTGCCGTCCGGCCCAATGCACCCCGAGGATCGGTTCTCTGTTCCGCTTTTGTTTCCTTGTCCGTCAGGCAGTTGAGCGGTTTTCTGCACCGAGGTATTGACCGCGCAGGCAGCGTTCATCTGCGCACCGTCCATCGACGATCTCGCCTGCTCGAGAGCCTGTTGCGCTCGCGAGCGATGGCTTTGGCAAGTCGCGATCGCCTCGTTTCGCTTGTCTTTGAGCTTTCGTTTCTTCTCCCGCCCTTCGCGACTCCCCACCAGCGAGAGGGCTTCCTCCTCTGTCGCGTAGACATCCCGCTCGAAAGAGCAGACGTTGTCGCAGGAATCGATAGCCTTGATGCAGGCCATGGCTTTGCGCGCAGCCATTTCAGCTAAGTAGTTTGAAAGGTCTTTCTGGTTGTCGCATTGTGCCGACTGGTTGATCCGCAGATTCCGGACGTTATCGTTGATCCGTTTGATCTTTTCGGTCAGAGCCAGCGCTTGATTGGATTCTCCCTCGCTGAACCCCGCGTGTAGGGCCTTCGACTCGCAGGACTGCCGTGCGGCTTCGGCATCGCGCTCGCAAATATTGCGATCTTCCTGGTACGCGTGAGCGACCGGACGCGACAGAAGTGCGAAAAGAAAAGCGAGACCCCATGGGATCAAGGTCATCAGATGACGCCCCCACGAGCAGGTTGTCCCTCGTCGAGGTTGTGCGTTTTTTCCGTCGGCTCTTGCCAATTGTACCGCTCGCTGGACGGCAAACGGTTGTCGAGCGCGCTCTTCCAGGTCTCGTACTTCCGATGAAAGTTCGCGTACTTTTCATCGAACTTGCGCTTGTCCTCGGCCTGTTCCTGTTGAAGCTTGTTGATCTCTTCCTGGGTCAGCTGCTGGCCGTAAGCATCTTTGGAGAACTTGACCATCTGCCTGATCTGCTCGTTCGGGTCATCCGTGAAGCTCATTTCCTCGGGTTTTCGATTTTGATTTTCCTGCGACTGCTGCTTTTGTTGCTGGATCAGTCTCAGCAGCTTCTCTTTCGCTGCGGGATCGGAGACAACAGCCCGCGAGTGCGTGGAGAGAAAGACTGAGGCCATCAGCGATATGATCGTCGTAACGACAGGGAAACATTGGTTCATACGAACCGTTTCAGAATGAGTCATCCATAACTCCCACCGAAATGTTCTGCGGATACCGCAGACATCTAAAGCAACCGTTGCGCCAGGTTGGGAGAGCCCGACGCTTTGCTCGTCGTCAACTTCTAGGCAGTTGGCAAATTAAGCCTTCCCACCGGCCAGTGTTTGGGCGGCAGAAGGCACCGATTTCGTCGACTCGACTATACCTTCAGTGTACTCAGGACAGCTCTGAAGTTCGTGCTCAGGCAAACTGGCACTCGCAGCGAACATTGCGCGAGCGCTGCCGCGCTTTCATCAGTCGCTGATAAGGTTTCCGATCTCGAGGCGATAACGGCGCGAGACTTTCTCGAAGAGCGAGAGCCCGGTCGCGGAGGTTACGCCGTCCGCAAGCTCCGGGCGGTGGCGAAAGCCTTGGACGCTCCCCAGTCCGTTTGTTGAGGCGGGCCCTCTCCCTTGGACGATGGCGTAGGGCCGTCGAGTCGATTCGGCCGCCGGCAGTTGTGATGGACTCGATGCTCGACCCAGAATTTCCGTGCCAGTCGACTGAAACGCGAAGCCGCCCTTTGAAATCGTAGCTTCGCTGCCGCTTCCTCCCCTACTCCCCGCTGCGCTGCCCGCCACGTTCGCGGCCCGGTTCGCCGGTCGTTTCGCGCCTCCGGGCAGCTCATCGAATGAGGGCCCCCCTCTCGGCGTCTGCGTCCCGGAGTCTAGAGAAAGCACGCCGGTCTGCGTGGATTCCTGTTTAGCGACATCGCCCCGAAGCACGTCGCCGACGAGTGACAGATCGACGTTACAACTGGCGTTTGCATCGGCCGCCCCCGGCGCTGGCTCGCCTACATCCGCCTTGGCATTGATGGCGAGGTTTTGATAGCTCGACATATTGTCTCGCTCGTTCGTTTGCTCGCTCATCTCCTGGGACCGGGCTTGCTGAACCTGCGCTTGAAAACCGCCGCACCGGGAAGAGTTGTCGGCAGCCGCCGTTTTTCGCTTCTGCGCCTCTCTCGCGCGATCGGTGAACCGATAGTCCTCGTAGATTCCTTGGATGGTGCTCAAATCCATTTCCGCCCGTCCGCAAACGCCTTGGCAAAGAAGGATGCTGCGCGAGCAGGCCTTGGCTTTCATGAATGAGAGCTGGGCAAGAGCGCGCGACTGAGCCGCCATGTAGAGATGCCGGACCGCCTGGTTGTTGCACGATTTCATTCCTGACACGGTTTGCTGAATGCGCTGCAAGCGATTCACCAACTCCCGACCGGCTTGGGGATTGTCCGAGCCCGCCTCGAGGTCACCGGTGGTACAGGCCGTTTGCGCCGAGGCCAAGCTCGATCTGCAGGTGGCGTCGAATCCGACATCGGCGCCGGCCCACGGAACCCAAGAAAGGATGAGAACCGGAATGATCTTCCAGGAGATCGGCACCACGTGCGAAGCGCCGTCTTGGCGATTTTCCATACCGCATTACCTGCGGTTCCCTGGATAGCTCTCCGGCCGGTTCAGGAGCTCGTCCGTCCTGGCTCGATCGCGCTCCGCCTCGCTTCTCATTTCCATCGACTCCGCGCCGCTGTCTTGTTGCGCGCGATAGTTGCGCGCTCGCCCTCGCGCCTCTTCAATTTGACTTCGTTCGTCCTCGGATAAGCTCGACTTCAGCGCGTTGATGTTGATTTTCGCGCATTCCGCGGCGGTGAAGAGATCCGGGCTGCACGAGAGACCGGCGAAGGCGGGCCGATCAAACGGCGTAGGCACTGAAGAGGCAACGATGATCAGCGCCATCAAGCTCGCTCGCGGCAGGAACCCGGTGACCTTGAACCCCTTGTGATCCATGGAACCCCCTTGAAGTATCTCCTCCATTCTTCGAGAACGCTCGGGGACCTTCGAATTATAAATTTGGATAGGACGCGTGGCAGGCTACTGCGAGGTTCCGAGCTCCCGTTTCCAAGGCATTGAGCTGAAGTGCCCCCGGAACCCGGCCATCGCGCGCCGTTGATAATCCCGAAAGGCCGTGTTCGGCGAAAGACCGTCGTGGCAAACGCTGGCGCCGGAAGAATAAAGATTGTACGCGCCGACCAGGCTCGAGACTGGATCGGGATTACAGGCGCTCGATTTCGCGCGGACGTAGCCGGTGTAGTACTCCAGGAATCCATGGTACAGCGTGCTCCCGATCGAGCAATGTCCCTTGGTCTCGAAGAACTTCTTGTTCAAGAGCTGGCTGGCGGAGAAGCCCGAGCGCGCGACCTGCGTAATCCCCCAGTCATCGAGCTTGTTGTAGGAGCCTCCGCTCAACAAAACGAAGTACCGGCTCCCGTGGCGCAGGTAGTGCTGCCAGCGGCTTTCTTGCCAGGCCAGCGCACGCAGAGCGCGCAAGAAAAGCTCTTTTTCCTGGGCGCCGAGAGGATTCGAAAATTCCGCGAGCAGCTGGTTGCCGACTTTTTCGATCAACTGATCGACGTCGCTGAAGTACCGCCGCTTTCGTTCCGCATTCGACCATTCCGTCCGATCGAGCGCGAAGTTGGTTTCGATTCTGCCGCGACATTCTTGGCTGATTTCGGCCCAGCTTCGGCCGCGGCCTGCGTGAACCGCCTCGCGAAGGGTCCAGCGCTGAAATGCCTGATGGACGTTTTCGCTCGTTCCTAGAATCGCGCGGTCGGAATCGGTCTCGTGCCGAGCTCGGCTTCTTTCGCTCGGGTCGCTCGTGTCGCGCGGCTGGGCGCAAGCCGAAAGTGCCATGAAGACGAGAACGGGCGCGGCGAGAGCAGGTAATCGAATCATTCGATCACTCCCATATGAATCAAGGAGAGTGCCGTATTCCGTCGATCGAAAAGTAAAACTTCTCTCTCAGGGCTCTCCAATTGACCCTGCCGACGGCCCCACACCGCGCAAGAAAGACAATGCGATCCCCGTTCCAATACAAATTCTTATTCTTGGCTGAGGGAGTAGGAGCTGAAGACGAGCGAGTAGCCGAAGAGATGGCAAACCGGCGGCAGTTCGGTATCCCAGACCCAGCGATTCATCCGCCCCCGTGTTTCTTCAAGCGCTCTTCCAGGTCCCGAATGACCGAGCCCCGAAAATCAGGGTCCTGCAAGCGGCTCTTGTACTCGGGTATGTCCACCTGCTCGATGCCGACGCGGATCGACCGGAAGATTTTAGGCCACTTGTCTCCGGGCGCCTGCACATGATGAAGCCCGCCGCTATAAGCGATGATCATCTTGCCTTGCTCGATGCCCGCGAGGATGTCGGCGACGCCGCCTTTCACGCTCATGGGCTTGCCGTGTTTATCCAAACCGTCTTTGCGCTTCATTCGCCCTTCGGGGAAGATCAGAATCAGCGAGTTCCCGCCGACTTTGTCCATGAACAGAGACCATGAGTCATCGCGCTTACGGGTAATCGGCACCGCGTTCGGCGCCAGCAAGCGAAAGATCCGGCCTACGATCGGGCGATTCATCGTCGAGTCTGCGACGGGCACGACGAGCCTGCCCACCGCGCGCTTGAGCTGCAGGTTGGGAATGGCCGAGATGAACAGCGGCTCGAACAGGCTCGTGTGATTCAAGACCACCACCAGCCGAATTTTCTCCCAAGCGATTTGCTCCTTGGGCGTGATCCAATTCGCCTGGGTCCGATAGAACACCCGACTGAATAGCTTGACCCCGAAAGCGAGGCCGGTCGCGATGATGTTCATTTAGCGGCGCTTCTCGCAGATGGAGGTCCATTCCGACGCGGGCTTCGATCCCATAAAGGCATTCGTCGTGAAAACGCGGAAATCGACGAGCTTGCCTTTACCGTCGTGAATCAGTTCCGCTTTGCTTCCGTCACGCACGAATCCCCTGGCTTCACGCCGCTGGTCGAGCGCGAAGGAGATCGACTCCTGTTGTTTGCCGAGACTTCCCGAATGCTCGATTTTGATTTCTCCCTTGGAGTACATCACGTTCTCTTGGCCGTGCTGGTTCTGAAAGCTGATCTTCAGAAACCTAACTTGCCGCTCGGAGAAGAACTCGCCGTCGAGATCTTCCGCCAGCTCCACGGCTTGAAGCGAAAGGCAGCCTTGCGTGTCCTTCAGCGATCGGATGACGGAGACGCCGGCCAAGTCCCGACCGGCTAAGTCCTGTGCAGCCATGGCCTGAAATGAGCCTAAAACCACGAGCAATAGCGAAAGGCGGCGCATATGTTTTCCCTCGCGAAACTTCGGTTGGATATCGCGAAAGTTTGCAGGAACGATGCCAGACCCTCGCCACATGCAATACAGCGGCGCTCGCGCGCGAAAACTTCGCTTGATCACGCTCGCCGCTCGCCAAAACGCTTTTCTCAGCGCGAATGAGTCGCGCTTCGCGAGCATTTTTTTGCGCATTTTTTCCGCTTGATCGCGCCGTAATCGAATACGTTTTGAAAATGAGTGCTAAATTTTAAATACTATTTGTTTATACACAGGACGACAAAACTGGTCGCATTTTGACTACAAAACGCGTGTTTTGCGGTGACATATTACGCGCGCGCGAATTTTTTCCTGGTCGCTGGATTTTTTCGATGAATTTCTAAAATGGTTTAAAACACATGAAAACACCTGTTTCCATGCATTTTAAATTTTAGTTGACTAACCATCGTCGGATGTCGGGTCGCGTGTTGAAACATTTTTTCCGAAATTTTTTTTCTTGCTTGTCATCTCGATTCATATTTTTTCGTTGAGTGTGTACTTGACGACACAGCTGAGGTTCGCTTAACGGTTTTTTAGCGACACGGTTGAGTCGCGAACAAAAAGCAAATTCGTTTGCGTTGTTGCAAAAGCCTGCACTGAGGATTGTGAGTGACCCAGATACTGGACGATAAACTTGCACAGAGAATCATTCAGACCCTGAAGAAGGGCGCTGATCAGGTTCTATTGTGCGACGACAGCGTCGAGTGGACGGGCTACGAGATCCAGCTTCGCATGAAACAGATCCAAGAAATCATCGAAGCGCTGACTCCACCGGGAGCCCGGGTCGCAGTCGCGCTCCCCTCTCTTGCCGTGCAGGCTCTCGCGATCTTTTCGGTGATTTCCTGCTCGAGAGTTCCCGTCATCGTGAATCAAAGCGATCTCGATCAGGGACCCGCGATGAACAGCCGCATGAAAATGGAGCAAGTCCAGCTCCTTCTTTCAATGACGGGCAACGCGGATCTGCTGGCGCCGACGCTTCCTCAAATGACGCTGAACCAAAACGGCAGGATCGAGTCGACCCGCACGTTCTCGGGCTCCCGGTCCGCGCGCGATATCGCGACGCCTCGCCTAGAGAGCCCTACCGACGAAAAGACTGCGGTGGTTCTCTTTACCTCCGGTTCGACCGGCGAGCCGAAGGGTATCCATATCCCTGAAGCCGGCTTGCTCAGAACGATCGACTATCTAACGAGCTACTTCGGAATCAATAGCTCGACGGTCTCGCCGATCTCTTTGCCGATCAGTCACAGCATGGCTCTGAACACGCAGCTCTTCCCAACATTCCTCGCCTCCGGCAAGAGCTATATGATGAATTCCTGGGCCAGCGTCGGCCGGGTGTATCGCTCGATCAAAGAGCAAAAGGGAACTTTCGTCTCCTTAATAGGTGAAATGCTGCGAGTGTGCTGGGATGAAAAGCAACGCCGCGGCCTCGATCCGGCCGAGCACGTGGAGCACGTGCAGCTGGCCGGTGGAATGATCACGAGTCGCCACGTCGAGCTCGCCCGCGAGCTCTTCCCGAACGCGCGACTACATAAAGGATACGGGCTGACCGAAGCGATTCGCGTCTCGATGATCGACAGTCGCGATCCCGATTTCACGACATCGTCGGTCGGAACGCCGCTCCCGTTCCTCAACGTCGAGGTTCGCGACGGCCTGGGCCAGCCCGTCGGGCCTTCGCGCGTCGGCGAAATCTTCGTGAAAGGCCCGAGCGTCATGCTCGGCGCCTCCGGCCTCAAGCATAACCCGATCGGCACGGATTCGTTCCTCGCGACCGGCGATCTGGGATTTTGGAACAAGCGCGGGCACCTCTGTATCTCCGGGCGAGCCGACGGCATGCTCAAGATCAACGGCCAGCGCGTCGCGAGCTCCGAGATCGAGCGCCTGGCGCTGGAAACTTCCGACCTGATCCGCGATGCGAAGTGCATCGCGGTGGAAAACCACGGGCGCGACGGCAAGAAGCTCGTTCTGCTTCTTGAGGTACCCCCGGACGATCAAGACGGTTTCTTCGCCGCCGGCAGCAGCCGCGGCACCGGTGACATCGCCAAGAAGATGCAGAATCTCAGGCACGTGCCAAAAGAGATCATTATCCTCGGGCGCTTCCCCCGCAACGCGACCGGAAAGCTCGCGCTTTCGAAACTCAAGAACCTTTATAATACCCATCTTCAGCGCCAGCGTTTGGCGGCGCTCAAGATTCCTCAATCCCGTCTTCAGTTCTTCAAGCTCCCCACGGGCGAAGGCGACGACCTCGCAAGTGTATAAGCGCGCTCTTTGAGGGCCTCTCGTGTCCTTGAAGGCGTGAGTCCGTTCCCTTTACACGAACATTTTCATTAGAGCTCCGCCCGACGGATCGTTGGATCGCTTTCCGGTACGGCGGCAACTGGAACCTTTTTCGGGGTTTTCGTGTCGGCAGATTTGCCAGACGTGAGGGCCCCACTTTGAGGAAAACATGCTTGCCGAGAATTCAATCAAGACGCTGAGAGATGTCGTCAAAGACGAGATCGGCCTGAAGAGCTTCGAGCTCGCGGTGGGGAGCCAGTGGTCGAGCACTAGCACGTTTCATCGCGAGCGGCTGAGACAAGAGCTGTTCGACCGCTATGAAGCCGCGTCGATGCTGCTCGATCTCAGCGGCATTCCGCAGCTTCAGGATCGCTCCGTCTCGATCTCCCACTGCAAGAGCACCGGAGGATACTGCGTCACCGAGCGCGACTCCGCGCTTTCGGTCGGCTTCGACGTCGAGCTGAACGAGCGCGTGAAGCCGCGCCACCTGCGCCAAGTCGCCGACGCTAGCGAGACCATCGATGCGCCTTCCCACCCAGCTCTGTGGACCGCGAAGGAAGCGGCGTTCAAATGCTTTCACGGTTTTCAGCAGCCGCGGGGGCTGAAAGACATCCGCATCGCTTCGTGGCGGAGGCTAGCGCTGGAGGGCGCGTTCGCTTTCACGCTCGAGGCTCCGGTGCCGGCCCGCGGGGTCATCGTCGACAACGGCACGTTGACCTACGCGATCTGCGTGATCCTCAACGACTCCAGCAAGGCAGGAGGCTTCTAGATGAGATGGCTGTTGATCGACAAGATTCTCGAATGCGAGCCGGGCGTTTCCGCCGTCGGAATCAAGACGTTTCCGAGATCGGATCTGATCTTCATGGATCATTTCCCCGGCTTTCCGATCGTGCCAGGCGTGCTGCAAGTGGAAATGATCGCGCAGATGATCGGCAAGTGCGCGGCGATGGCGAAGCCAGGGGTCCTGCCGGTCCTCGGCTCGGTGAAGAGCGCCAAGTTTTACGGGAATATCCATCCGGGCGATCTTTGCACCGTTCGCGCCCGAGTCGAAAAGATCTCGAAAACCTACGTCCTTGGCGAAGGGGAGATCGAAGTCGACGGCCGTCGCGTCGCCTCGGCCTCGATCCTCTTCGGGCTCGTGGACCGGTCCAAGCTCAACTCCGAAGGCTTCGACTCCGTCAGCCAGGAGTTCCTCGCCAGAAAAACCATGAACGCGGGAGAACTGCGATGAGCAAGATTCTTTGGAAGAAAGTCGTTCTGCCCGGAGCCGACGCTCCCGTGCGGACGCTGCGGGACGAGAACCTCGGCATGACCATCGAGAACGTGAAGTCCCACCCCTGGACGAACGCGGAAATCCCGATTCCGGATCCGAAAGCCTTTCGTTCCATGAGTCGTGCGGCGCTTCTGCTGTCGCACGTCTGCATGGACGCCCGCGAGGCTTTGCGTCCGTACCTCGAGCGCTCGCCGTTTTCGGTCGGCGTTTACGCCGCGGTGGAAAACGGCCCGATCGACGTCGAGTCGACGGTCCAGATCATCCGCAACGAAGGCACGATGGGATTTCCGGGGGCCTACAGGAAGTTCAGGAATCCCAAGATGTACCTTAAACAGCTGCCGAACCTCGCGAGTGCCCAAATAGGCATCTCGCTGGGGCTCCAGGGCCCCATGAACGTCTACACCCATTCGTCCGCCGGCGGGCTTCAGGCCCTGGAGCAGGCGGAGTGGGACCTAAAGACCGGGGTGGTGGACGCGGCTCTCGTCTGCACCGCGCACGCGTTCGACGATTTCATCGTCGTCAAGCGCACGCGCAGGAAAGACATCCGCTGCCTCGCCGAGGGCGCGGCGGCGCTGGTCTTGGTCGCCGGCTCGTTCAAGGACTGGAGCCGCGAGCGGAACAGCGACGAGAAACACTATTTCGGAATTAGCGATCCCATCATCAACCTATTCAAGGAGAGTTACCATGCAGGATAACGAAGTTCTCACGTTGATCGAAAGCGCCGTTCGCAACGTCGTCAACAATCAGGCCCTCGCGGTGAAACCCGAGAGCCTGCTCGTTGACGATCTCGGCCTCGAGAGCATCGATCTTCTCGATGTCAGCTCGGAGCTTGAGAACGGCATCGGCAAGGAGCTCGATTTCCGCGAGGTCGCGGAGTACGTGAAACAAAAATCGGGGCGGCAGGTAGCCATGAAAAGCCTCAAGGTCGGCGATCTGCTCGACTACATCCAGGCGACGCACTGACCATGGATAACGAAGTCGTTATCACCAACATCGGCATTCTCTCGCCCATCGGCAAGAACGAGCGCGAGTTCGAGGAGAACCTGTTCGCGGGCCGCTCCGGAGTCCGGAGCATTCGGGGGACTTTGGCTCCCCCGGACTTTCCGGTTCCCTACGGAGCCTGGATCTCCCGCGACGAGCTTCCCGAGTCCGTTCTCTTCAAGGATCGCGACCGCGCCGGCGTCTTGAAGTCCTGGCTGATGACCGAGCAGATCGCGTTTCAGGCGCTGCGGGACGTTGACCCTCGACACTCGTTGGACGCGATCGTGTACGGCACGGCCGACGGCGTTTCCTACGACTTGGTCGAAAAGCTCTTGAAAAAGGAGCTATCCACGGATTTCGACGTCGATGAGACGGCTTCGGAAGGCTCGCTCAAGATCATTCAGCAGGTGATGAAACACCTGCGGTTCGAATCGATAGAAGAGCGGAACGTCGTAAGCCTCAACAGCGCCTGCGCGACCGGCAACCAGACCATCGGCATCGCCTACCAAGGCATTCGAAGCGGCCGATGGAGAAGAGTGTTCGTCGGCGGGGTCGATGCGAGGTGCGAGCCGAGCAATTTTCTCAACTTCAACATGTTGGGGGCGCTCACGACAGACGAGGTTCCGCCCGAAAAGGCGAGCCGGCCGTTCTCGAAGGATCGATCGGGCTTCGTGCGCGGCGAAGGCGCGGCAAGCCTCATCCTCGAATCGCGGGAAGCCGCCGAGGAGCGCGGCGCGAAGATTCTGGCCGTCGTCTCGGGCTACGGCTGCACGAGCGACGCCTACCGGCTGACCGACGGCCGCGAAGACGGCCAGTCGGTGATCGAAGCCATGCGATCGGCGATCGAAACGGCGGGACTGAGCGCCGATCAGATCGACTACGTGAACGCGCATGGGACCTCGACTCCGCTCAACGATCGGCTCGAAACCCTCGCGATCAAGGAGGTCTTCGGCGACCGTTACAAGCGGCTGCCCGTCAGCTCGCTCAAGTCGCAGATCGGGCATTCGACCATCGCCTCGAGCAGCATCGAGGCGATCGCGTGCGCGCTGATGCTGCGGCGGCAGAGAATCGCGCCCACGATCAACTACCACCATCCCGATCCCGAGTGCGATCTGGACGTCGTGCCGAACGAAAGCCGGCCCGCGCCCCTGAAGCATGTTCTGAGCAACAGTCTCGGTTTCGGCGGACAGAACACTTGCGTCGTGTTCGGAAAGGGAAACACATGAGTCGCGGACTAGCGCTCATCACGGGAGGAACCTCGGGCATCGGGCTCGGCATCGCGGCGAAGCTCGCCGCGAACAACGATCTCGCTTTGGTCTACGCCTCGGACGATACGAAAGCCGCGGCGGCCGTCGAATCCCTGCGCCGGCTCGAGCCCTCGGCCGCTGTCAAGGTCTTCCGCAGAGCTCTGGAAAGCGAGAGCGACTGCGCGGGCGCCTTCGCCCAAGTTTGCGAAACATTCGGGGACTCCCCGAGCATTCTCGTCAACTCGGCCGGCCGCCTGCGCGACGGTTTGTTCCTTTCGGCCGATTTCGCCGACTTCGCGAAGATCGTGAACGAGCATCTCGTTCTCGCGGCGGCGATGTCGCACGCGGCGATCAAGCCGATGTACCGGAAGAAATACGGCCGCATCGTCAACTTGAGCTCCATCAGCGGGTCTTACGCCAAGCGGGGCCAAACGAACTACGCGTCGGCGAAAGCGGGGCTCGAGGCCTTCACTCGAACGCTGGCGCTCGAGGTCGCGCATCGCGGGATCACCGTGAACGCGATCGCCCCCGGCCTCATCGAGACTCCGATGACCAAAGAAATGATCGCGAGAATCGAAGCGGACGACGCCGGCATCAAGAAACGCGTGCCGGTCGGCCGGGCCGGCCGGCCCGAAGAGGTCGGCTCGCTCGCCGCCTTCCTTTGTTCGCCGGAAGCGTCCTACATCACCGGCTCCGTCGTCACGATCGACGGCGGCCGCTCCCTGGGAGATTGCCAGTCATGAACAAGATTTCCGAAAGAAAAGTCGCGGTCGTCACCGGCGGTACGTCGGGCATCGGTCGCGCCGTCAGCCTCCAGCTGGCGAAGGAAGGCTATCGCGTGCTCGCCCTCTACCTGCGCGACCGCGCCAACGCCGACGAGCTCACGGAGATGGCCCGCCAGCGCGACCTGCAGATCGAAACGATCCGCGGCGATCTCACGCACCCTGAGCGGTTCGCGAGCATCGTCGAGGAGATCAAAGCGAAGACGTCGCAAGTCGACGTGCTCGTGCACAGCGCCGCCAGCGGCGTGCATCGAGCGTCGATGGAGCTATCGCCCAAGCACTTGAGCTGGACCTTCGAGATCAACGTCTTCGCGTTTCACCAGCTCATGACCGAGCTGCGCCCGATGATCCCCAGCGGAGGCCGCGTGATCGGCGTGACTTCGAGCGGAGCGACACGGGTCATTCCGTTTTACTCCGCCGTCGGCGCGAGCAAAGGCGCGATGGAGTCTCTGTTTCGGCACTACGCCCAAGAGCTCGCGGGTCAAGGCATCGGCACCAACCTCGTGTGCCCCGGCCTCGTTCTCACGTCGGCGGTCGAGGCGTTTCCGGATCGCGAAGCGAGGATCCGCAAGACGATCGAGGCGACGCCCTCGGGCCGGCTCACGACGCCTGACGACGTCGCCGGAGTCGTGTCTTTCCTGTGCAGCCCGGCGGCCGCGCAGATCGTCGGCCAGACGATCGTGGTCGACGGCGGAAAAACCCTCTGGAGCTAGGAAACCGTCATGTGTGGAATTTGGGTCCGAGCGAAAACGAAAGGCAACGTCGATCCGGGGGAGCTGCTCGCCCCGATCGAAAGCCTCCGGCACCGGGGGCCTGACGGATATGGATGGTTCGCCGATTCCCGTGTCGGGATGGTGCATACCCGACTGAGCATCATCGACCTTCATGGCGGCGCCCAACCCTTGGAGAGCTCGGACAGACGCTGGGTCGGCGTCGTCAACGGCGAGCTCTACGACTACGAGAAAATTCGGAGCGAGCTGGAAAAAGACGGGATCCGCTTTCGCACTCGCAGCGACTCGGAGGTTCTCCTCAATCTGTTCGCCTCGCGCGGCCCGAACGCGCTCGCTCACCTCTCGGGCGAGTTCGCCTTTATTTTCTACGACCGGGTCGAGGCCAGAGTCTGCTTTGGCCGCGATTCCTTCGGCGTGAAGCCCCTATTCATGCAGCGCCAGGAGACGGGCTTGACGATCGCGAGCGAAATGAAGGCGCTCGCGGCCGACAAGCCCGTTTTCGACGAAGCGTATCTGAAAATGTTTCTCGCGAGGGTCATGGTGCCCCCGCGGACGTGCCTGAAAGACGTCGAGCACGTTCTGCCGGGACGGGTTTACACTTTGAATCTGAAGTCGGGGCGCGTTTCCTCCGAGATCTACGCCTCCCTGCCTCTCTATCACGAGCGCGATCTCGGCTTGAACGACGCGATCGAGAGACTGGATGAGGAGCTTCGCGCGTCGGTTCGCCGCCGGCTGCGCGCGGACGTCGAAGTCGGCTGCTACCTGAGCGGAGGCATCGACAGCGCCGTCATCGCCGCGATCGCGGCGGATCTCGGCGCCAAACCCAAGGCGTTCACGGTCGGCTTCTCGGAGAGAGCGTTCGACGAGACCACCGAAGCCTCCGAGATCGCGAGCGATCTCGGCATCGAGCATTCGACCGTTCAGCTGACGGCGAAAAACTTCATGGATTCCCTGATCCGCTCGATCGTTGCGTTCGAGAACCCCATCACCAACCCGCACGGAGCGGCCAAGAATCTTCTCTCGATGCACGCCCGGAAAGACGTGAAGGTCGTGCTCTCCGGCGAAGGATCCGACGAGCTCTTCGGCGGCTACTCCTATCTCCGGATGCGCAAGCTCAAGGAGTTTCTCTCCCGACATCCGCGTCTTGCGCCCCGGGCCGCCGAGCTGTATCTCGCGCGCGAGTCCGAGCAGAGTCTCGGACACCTCGACGGCGACTCGGTCGCATTCGAAGCGACCGCCGAGCGCCATTTCGACGGTCTTTCGCCCGCGCTGTTCTTGCGGACCGTGAAGAGCCGTTGGTTCGAGTATCTAACGGGCGACGGTTTGAGCCCCAGGATCTCCGATATCTGTCGTGAGCTTTCTTCGCGGCTCGAGGAAGAACACCCCCGCCACGGCCTTTCCGGAATGGATCTCGATCTCTGGACCGGCTTCCGCACGGACTTCCTGCACTACGTGATCGCCAACGTCGGCGACCGCCAGGAAATGTCGAATGCCCTCGAGGGACGCACGCCCTTTTTGGATCCGCATGTCGCGAGGGTCGCCTCCCGGGTCCCGGCGCGCTATCTCATCCGCGGTCTGACCGAAAAGTACGTGCTGCGGAAAGTGGGGGCCAAGTATCTCACGCCCACGCATCATGGCCGGGGAAAGAAACCGTTCTTTGCACCCTTCAAGCATCTCTACCTTCGCGAAAACCGCGCCATCATCCACGACTACGTAAGAAAAAGCCGGAGCGACACGCCTTGGCTGAACTGGAAAAACATCGATCATTTAATCGGCGGCGAAAAGCGGGGCCTGCAAGCTCCACTGGAGCCGGGCGTCCTCGCGCTGAAGCTCGCGCTGTTTTCGATCGGCGTGCTCGGGGAAAAACTCCGCGCTCCGCGAACCGACGTACGGGGTTTCACCGTGCCCCGCTCCGTTTGCGATCTTCTTCCCTACCGAAAGGGGGAAAACCTTGAAGCCTGAAGAATCACGACTTCTCATCATCACGATCATCGCTCTGTTGCTGTTGCTTTCGATCGACGCCGTCGCCAAGTCCGCATCCGCGGGCAAAGGGAAAGACGTTCTCGAGCTGGACGAGTATCTTACGCAGGTGAGCCAGCAGCATCTCGGGCTCAAGGCCGCCGTTCAGATCTCGAGATCGGCGCGCCTTCATTCCCGCGAGGGCTCCCTCGTCTATAAGCCCGTGCTCGTCGGCGGCGCGCAGGAATCGGCCGACGCGCGCAACAACCCGCGCAGCCGCGGCGACTACCTCTCGGGCCAGAACTATTCGATCGGCATCAGCGAGCAGACGCCGATCGGTCTCGCCGCGAAGATCTCTTACAACTCCATGGGTCTGCAGGCGCCCGCGTCGCCGGGTCTCATGCAGCCCGCTTCCTCTTACGGCGTGACCTGGGGACAGATCGAGCTCAGCCTCTCGCTCTTTCGCAACCTCTTCGGCTCCGAGACCCGCGCGCAGGCGCGCGCGATCGAGTCCGCGGCTCTGGCGAAATCCTACCTCCAGAGTTTTCATTCGAAGGGTCTTCTTCTAGAGGCCGAAACCGGCTACTGGCACTTGGCTCTCGCCCGCGAGCTGGTGAGCGTCCAACTCGAGGGCGTGGCCCGCGCGAGAAGGATCTACGAGTGGACGAGTCGCCGCCTGAAGATGAAGCTGACCGATCAGACCGAGATGCTCCAGGCTTCGACCAACCTGAACGCGCGCGAGCTCGACCTTCAAGTCGCGCGCGACGAAGAGCGCGCGGCGGCGAACGCCTTCAATAGCGCGCGCGGCATCCAGTCGGACAAGGCCGACGAGAAGCTCGCGGATCTGGGCCCTGAGCTCGTCGCTCGCCTCACGGTGCCCGAGAGAAAGGGAGATCGCGACGACGTCGTGGCCGCTGACCATCGTGCCAAGGCCGAGGCCGCGAGCTCGATCATCGCCCGGGAAAAAAACAAGCCCACGATCGAGATCTTCGGCACGGGCCTTTTCAACGATCCCTCGCCGCCCTCGCAGACGATGTCGGCGATGTTGCCGCTCTCGGCGCGTCCATCGTCGATGGTCGGCGTGCGTCTGGTGGCCCCTCTCGACGTGTTCTCGTCCTACAAGGCCGTCGAAGGCCACAGCGGCGAAGCGCTGGCGGCCGATTGGATCTACCGGCGCAAGGCATTCGAGACCGAGCGCGCCTGGCACGATCTCAATGCGAAGTTCCGCGAAAGCCGCACGCGACTGAAGCTGTTCACGGATCTCGAGAAAACGCAGCGGGAAAAAGCCGACTTCGAGCGCGACAAGCAACAGCGCGGACGCTCGACCATGCAACAAGTGCTGATTTTCGAAACCGACTACCAAACCAGCCAGGTGGGAAGAATCCGCACGCTGGCCGAAATCCTCATGCTTCACGCGCAACTGAAAACCTATGGAGCCTCGTATGAATCTCGCTGACCTTTCCATCCGGCGTCCGGTGTTCATGAGTTGCATCATCGTTCTCAGCCTGGTCGCGGGCGGGCTTGCGATGTCGAAACTGGGCGTCGACCTGTTTCCCGACGTGGCTGTGCCGGTCGTGACGGTGACGACCCCGTTCCCGGGCGCCGGTCCTTCGGAAGTGGAGTCGCTCGTCTCGAAGGTCATCGAGGACGAAATCTCCACGCTCGCCGGCGTGAAACGAATGGAATCGATCAATCAAGAGGGCGTTTCGACCGTCGTCATCGAGTTCACGCTCGAGACCGACGTCAAGTACGCCGAGCAAAAGGTGCGCGACCATGTCGGCGCCGCCAAGTTCAAGCTCCCCACGGATATCAAAGAGCCAGTCATCCGACGCATCGATCCGGCGGTTCAGCCGGTCCTCGTGCTGTCGCTCGAAGCCGATCTCCCGCCCGCCCAGCTCCATGACCTGGCGAGCGAGACCATCCGCCCGAGGCTCGAGCAAGTGTCGCAAGTGGGGCTCGTCGAGGTCCTCGGCGGGCGCAAGCGCGAGATTCAAGTCCAGCTCGATCGCCAAAAACTCCAGCGCTTCGAGCTCGCCGCGGGTTGGGTCGCGACGAGGCTCGCAGGCGCGGGCGAAGACGTTCCCTCGGGCAAGGAGATCAGCGGGCCTAAGGAAACCGTCTATCGCACCGTCGGGCAGTTTAAGTCGCTGGATGATCTTAACCAACAGGTCATCAACTTCTTCGGCAACGACGTGCCGGTGAGACTCTCGGACGTCGGCCAGGTGACCGACACTCTCGGCGACGAAACGTCGAGGGTCTTCGTCAACGGCAAGCCCTCGCTCTTCATCAACATCTACAAGCAAGCCGGCGCGAACACGGTCAAAGTCGTCGACGACCTCAAGGGACGCGTCGAGGACATCAATCGAAATCTTCAGGCGCGCTCGGGCGGGCCCAAGATCACGGTCATTCGCGACGGCGCCGACTGGATTCGAGGGAATTTGGCCGACGTCAAGGAGTCGATCCTGATCGGCGTCGTGCTCGCCGTGCTCGTGGTGTTCCTCTTTCTCGGCAACTGGCGCTCGACGTTCATCACCGGCATGGCTCTTCCCAACTCTCTCTTGGGCGCATTCATTCTCATGGCGATCGCCGGCTTCTCGATCAACATCATGACGCTGCTCGCTCTCTCGCTTTCGGTGGGACTCTTGATCGACGACGCGATCGTCGTCAGGGAAAACATCTTCCGCCACCTCGAGAAAGGCCTGCCTCCGGAGAAGGCGGCGAGAATCGGCACCGAAGAGGTCAAGCTCGCCGTCATCGCGACGACGTTGACGGTCATCGCGGTCTTCGGGCCCTTGGGCTTGATGAACGGCATCGTCGGTCAGTTCTTCAAGCAGTTCGGTCTCACGATCTGCTTCGCGATGGCGATCTCGCTCTTCGACGCCCTCACCGTCGCTCCCATGCTTTCAACGTACCTCGCCGGCCATTCGAAGGCTCGGGCCGGCTCGTTCTACGATCGCCACGTCGGGAACTTGCTGAGGAAGTTCTCGCGGTTTCAAGACCGGCTCGAGGACGACTACGAGCGGTTCCTGCGCCGCACGCTCCAGCCGAAGAGCGGTCCCATGAAACTGATCGCCGCCAGCGTGGGAGTGTTTTTCCTCTGCATGGCGACGGCCGCCTTCGTGCCGAAAACATTTCTGCCTCCGCAGGACAACGGCGAATTCACGGTTCGCATCGACTCCCCGCCCGGCACGAGTCTCAATGCCATGGCGGAGCATGCCGCGAGCGTCGACTCAATGATCCGATTGAACCGCGAAGTCGCCGTCACGGCACTCACCGTCGGCACGAACGAGGGCGATCCGACGAAAGCGGAGTTCTACGTTCAGCTCGTTCCCTCTCGCGTGCGCAAGACGACGACCAGCCAGTTTAAAGAAAAACTCCGCGAGCAGCTGAAGGCGCATGCGCAGCTGAATCCGAAAGTGCAGGACTTCGATCCCGTTGGCGCGAACCTCAGGCCCTTCACTCTCAACCTCACCGGCGAGAACCAGCGCGAGCTCGAAGCGATGGCGCTCGTCATCGCCGAGCGGCTGCGAAAGTACCCGGGCCTCAAGGACGTCGACGTGGGTTTCAGGCCCGGCAAACCTGAGTTCCAGATCGTTCCCGACCGCTTCAAGGCACAGTCGTTCGGTACCTCGTCGGCATCCATCGGGCTCGAGCTGCGCACGCAGATTCAGGGAACCGTGGCGGCGAAGTACCGCGAGGACGGCGCCGAGTACGACGTGCGGGTGAGACTCAAAGAAGGCCAGCGCAACCTGCGCGAGAACTTCGAGACCACCTTCATACCCAACATGAACGGGTCGATGATCCGACTGACCGACGTCGCGCGCCCCGTTTCGACGGATGGACCCTCGCGGATCACTCGCATGGATCGCAACCGCTTCGTGCAGATCTCGGCCGATCTCGCGCCGAGAGCCGGTATTGGCGACGTGATCGACGACGTGACGAAGATCATGAACGAGGAAATCAAGCTTCCCAAATCGATGGGCCACTACTTCATCGGCCAGGCCGAGAACTTCAAGGAGCTGGGCCAATCCGTCCTCATCGCGATCCTCGCCGGTATTTTGTTCATTTATCTGGTCCTCGCCTCCCTCTACGAGTCGTTCGTGACGCCGCTGACGATCATGTTGGCGCTGCCGATGGCGATGTGCGGATCGTTCTTCGCGCTCTTTCTGTTTCGCGAATCGATCAACATCTTCTCGATGATCGGAATGATTATGTTACTCGGCGTCGCCACCAAAAACTCGATCCTGCTCGTCGACTACGCACAGCAGATGGTTCGTGAGGGCAAGGATCGCTTCGAGGCGATCGTGCTGGCCGGCCGCACGCGGCTGCGGCCGATTCTGATGACCACGATGGCTCTGGTGGCCGGCACGATTCCTATCGCGATGGGTTTGAACGAAGCATCCAGGCAGCGCACGTCGATGGGGATTTCCATCCTCGGGGGCCTGGTGAGCTCGACGCTTCTCACGCTGATCATCGTGCCGGCATCGTTCGCCTACATCGACCGGTTCCGGGTCTGGAGCCACTCCGTCATTCGACGGACGTTCTCGAGCTCCGGCCCGATCAACTTAGACAGAGAGGAGCCCACCAGATGATGCATTTCGAAGAGCACGGCCATCCTGAGAACCCGACGCTCGTCTGCGTTCCCGGCCTGTTCGGCGGGCCGACGGACTTCGCCGCCATGGGAGCGCAGTGGTCCGAAAAATTTCACGTGATCTCGCTCGATCCCGATCACGAAAAGCGCAAGATGGGGGTGACGAGTCTTGCCAGCTCCGACGTGCAGAGCGAGCTGTACCGTTCGACGACGTACGGTATTCATGACCTCCTGCTTCGCCTCGGTAAAACGCGCGCCTATCTGGTCGGCGTCAGCCTCGGCAGCAAGATCGTCTACGACTTCGCGATCAAGTTCCCCGAGATGTTCGCGGGCGGCGTCAGTCTCGACGTCGGACCCGGATCGTTTCGAGGAACCGATCTCTACAACTTCATCGACGGTCTCGTCGGCGGCCTCGATCTCAATCTCCCGTTCGCGGAGATGAAGATCGAGTTGCAAAGGCGGATCCCGGATCGAAACCTGCGCAGCATGATCCAAACGCAGCTTTTCTATCCCGACGGCAAGCCTCCGGCACGCTGGAAATCGGGCTTGGGCAACTTCAGCGACCTCCTGACCGAGACACTGCGACGGCAGGGAATCGAGGATCAGTTCCACGAGCTTCGGCTCGTCGATCGCCAGCTCGCGGACGCCGGAAAGACCATTCACGTCCTGCACGCTTCGATGATCAGCGCGATCAGGGAAAGTCACATCGTCAGCATGTCGACCTACCGCTCGTTGCGAGTCACGAGCGTCAAGCACAGCAGCCACTTCATGCACGTGACCAACAAGGAGCTCGTCTCGAAAACCGTTTCGAACATGGTGCCCGAGACTCCCCAGCGCCAGAAACAGGAGGCATCTCCATGCGTACTTCTTTTTTGATTACCAGCTTGCTCATTGGCATCACCGCGCTCCAAGCCTGCGCGCCAGAACCCTCCAGCGTCCGAGATGATGCGCAGAAGGTCGCCAAAAGCGATACGGCGAACGAGCCTCCTAAGCAAGAGCCAGAGCCGCGGCCAACGGATCCAACGCCGGTCGCGAACGAGCCGGCTCCGCCCGTTCCTGAACCCATCGAGGCCGCGACACCCTCCACCGTCGAGAGGCCCAAGCCGAAAGAGCCCGATGTCGACCTCGCCGGCGAAGAGAGAATCGCGCTGAGTCCTCAGGGCGAGCACTTTCAGCACGCGATCGCCGGTCGGCTGCGCGGCGCGAAGTACATGGAAGGCGTCTGCCGACCGGTCGATCAGTGGGGCAACTGGCGCCACTTTCCGATGAAGCTTTGCCGGTACAAGACGTCGGGCCAGACGGCCGAAGTGCTGATGCTGAACCCCGGCCCGCGCCGACTGACTCAATGGATCGAGGACGCGTGCACGAGCTTCGCGAAAAATCTCGTTCGCTGCATGCACGCGACATTCAATCGCATCATGCACCAGTCGGGCGCGCAGTTTCCCGTCGCCGGCATCGTGATCGAGGACATGGACCGCAACGGGCGCGGCAACGTCTATGCATTCCGAAACGGCGTGACGGTGACCATTCCGTCGATCCGAACGGCCACCGAGCGGCTGCTCACCGAAAGCGAAATCGCTTCGTCGTTCACGGACAATCCCATCATCACCCATGCGTTCGCGCGGCCCAGCTCGACGACTCGAGCCCAGCTCATCAGCTACTTCAAGGCCCAGTCCCTCCCGCTGCCGTCAAACGGAACTTTTCCGCGAAGGGACAACTCGTTCAACGAGCTCACCCGCGAGCTCTACCAGCAGGCCTGGAACTCGAGGCAAAACCACATCATCCGGGCATGGGTTTACGCGCAGCGATTGTGAGCCGAATCAGCAGCCGCGCGTGTAGGCCGTGGAAACCTTGTGGTGCCCGTCCGCATCGAAGAACGATTCGATCGGCAAGGTGCGCGTCGGCTTCGAGACGGGTTTCACTTCCTCGCCGCACGCCATGTCGGCCGGAGTCTCCTCGCGGAGACTCACCTTTCCTTTGTCGATGCGGGTGACGACGAAGTGACCGAGACCTTCCATCTTCAAAACGGTCCCGAGCTCGAGGGAAACAAGAAGGTCGGAAGTCGCCGGCAGTTTCCAGTCCGCTTTCGGATGCACCCAAACGGGCTTGGAAAAAGGACGCTTAGGTAGCTGAACCCAGTCTCCACTGACCGCTTTCACCGTGAAATCGAACCAAGGCCCGTAGCCGAAGTCGGCATCGAATTGATCCGGCTTCATCTCGATGAGTTTTCCGTCCTTAGTTCTGTAGCGGGCTACGAGCCCCACGCCCGGCGTCGCTGTGACGATGATCTTTTCCAAAGTCGCCGCCGAATCCTTCGGCTCGGAGAACACCCGAAGCTCCCAGGACATGGGCTTGAGTTTTTCCTCGCGACAGCTCTTGAGCTTTTCAGCCCCGAGAGCGGCGGGACACAGCTTCGTGATCAAGTTTTCCCGCTCGAGAACCTCCACCGACCGCGGAGGAACGAGGCGCAGGAACTGACCCAGGGATTCCTTCGCGCCCGTCGCGGGACCAGGCACGGTCACCAGCAAACCAAGAAGAACTTCGTTCAGCATGTCTAAAGTATGCAAGGAAAGCTCGGACCGATCAACGACCAATCAAGTCGGTCACTTCGCCGAGGCACGCGTGCCGCGTCCTTTGAACTGGATGGCTTCTGACTCCTCGCCGCCGAGCGGAGTCGCGAACTCGAGCCGGGCTTGCGCGTTCTCGACGATGAGCGCGTCGGCCTTGCGGTCGAAGCGAAACTTGAGTCGGCCGCCGCGAAATCGGACGTCGAAGAGAGCGACCGACTGCGCATGGGGCTCGAAGCGAACGTCGATGAGCTTGCCCGCGAGCAGGTCCTTGCGGCTCACCGTCTTACCGACGTCGAGATCGTACCCGGAAACCCGGGCCCGAACGGCCAGCCGGTCCTCTTTCGCGGGCTCCAGCGTGAGCGACTCGATTTTGAGATCGATGTAAGGCTGGATCGGAAGCTTGGGCTTCACTTCCGCATGCGCGTTCAAAGCCGCGCCCGCCGCGAGCGCGAGAGCCCGCTTGGACGGCGTGCTATGGAGCACGCGAAACGTGGGTGCGAGGCCTTTCGCGTCCCGAAAAACGAACGTCTCCGGCCCTTTCGCGAAAGGACCGGGGGCCGCTGCCGAGACCCGATGGAGAGGGAGAAGAAGCAGAGCCATCGCGGCGATTTTCCAAAGCGGCATGTCTCACCTCCCGTCCGAGAGGCTCATGCTACCACGGTTTCGGCGCGATGGTCCTTTAAGCTTCGACGATTAGTTGCCTTTGAGGTAGCGGGTGCAGTTCAGACGATAGGTCTCTTTGTTGCCGTCGCGGCGGTTCAGTGTGACCCAGCCGAGAACGGAAGCGCCGGCGGGAACGGGCTTCGAAGCATTGAAAGAGAGCGCGACGACGACGTTTTTCAACATGCCGAGGCGGGTTTTACCGATGAACTCGCCGGCGCGGCTGCTTTCGGAAACGCGCAGGTCGACTTTGCCGGTGTACTTGGAGCCGCTGTTCTCGAGCGTGCCTTTGGCGGACGTGAACGTCGCGACGGTTTTGTTGGGGAAGGAGATCTCGGGGTTCGAGAGAACCATCACGGCGCCGTTGCGGGTGCCGGCCGAGGGCTGAACTTCGTTGTAGATCTTGACGTTCAGGCTGGTCGAATCCGACGTACAACGGAAGCCGTCGGCTTTAGCGGTGGCGGAGACGGAAACGAGAGCGATGGCGAGCAAAAGAGCTTTCATATTTCCTCCAGAATGGGGGTTTGGTGTTTCAAATCAGACGGCTTATACCCAAGCCCCGAGGCCTCGCCCACTGCCTGTACCGCGGATGAAAAACATATAAATAAAAACGCTAGAAAACGAGTCGCCAGCCCCGATCACCTCGAGCCGAGATGGCTATCTCCATCCGATTTCTTCAATGACCCATTCATGACTTGAAAGCAAAGCCCTTGATTTCACTGAGTCGGCCTTGCTGTACGCGATTAATTCGACTGCTGGACGTGATCGGCGTAGCCGTAGGACATCCGGCAGCCTTCGCGGGGCGAGCGTTTGTTGAAGCTGCCTTGCGCCGGCGCGTTCGCGAAGCGCGGGTGAACCGTGACGGTCTTTTTCGCCTCGTCGACCTGAATGTTGTTGAGTAGATGAGCCATCGCCGTCGGTACGGGAGTGCGGCTGATGCACTCGTTCGTTCCCAATCCGGTGATGAAGCGGCATGAGCAGATTTCCTTGGCTAGCATCCCCGCTAGGCGCCCGTTCTCGGAAATGTAATTCAGGCTGTCGATGCCCTCGAAAGCGTCCTTGGGCGAAGGCAGCTTGAAGCCCGTGGACTTGGGCTGCACCGGCTGAGTGTTTCTCGCTAGGCCAGGAGCATCGGGAGCGTAGCACTTCAGCGCGTTGGCGACGACGCTGTCCAGAGGCATTTCGGAGTCGTGTTTGTCGTGGCCCGTGCGGGCGATGACGATGTTCTGTTCCGGCAAGATGACAAGCGACTGTCCGAGAAGGCCGCCCGCCAGTATCATGGACTCCGGTAAGTTCGGGTAAGGCCGCGGTCGTCCATCGACGCTCTTGTTAAGCCAGAAGCCGCCTTGACTGTAAGCGGTCGGAAGATTGAACTGCTTCAGACCTTCGATGTTCTTCGCCGTCATCGGGACCGACGCGCTCGCCATCGAGCTCACCCAGTTTTCGGGAAGAAGACGCTTGCCGCCCGCCACGCCGTCGTTGAGATAAAGCTGACCCAGCTTCGCGAGATCGCGCGCCGACATGTGAACGTAGGCGCCGCCGACGTAGGTGCCGGTGCGGTCTTTCTCGAAGCGCACGCTCTTCATGCCGAGAGGCTTGAAGAGCTTGTTCCAGGGCATGTCATTCGCTTCCGTGCCGTAGACCTTCTTGAGGATCGCCATCGAGAGGATCGCGTTGACGGTCGCGTAATTCCACTTGGTTCCCGGCTCGGAAGCGAACGGCAGGCGGCTTACGTGAGCCGTCATGTCACGATAGCCCTTGGAATGGAGCAGGTCGAGAACCGACTGCTCCCTCGTCGACACTTTGTCGTTTTCGTTCCACTGCAAACCCGACGTCATCGCCAAGAGATCGCGGACCTTGATTTGGCTGAAGCGTTTGCGATCGACCCGCGCGTCCTTGAGGATCTCGGGAAGATATTTGACGACGGGATCGTCGAGTTTGACTTTGCCGTCTTGGATCGCGGCCGCCATGAGCGTCGCCGTCACGGTTTTCGAGATCGACCACATCGCGCGCGCGGAATCCTTCTTCATGGAGCCGTCGCTCCAATCCAGCAGCGGTTGACCATCGCGCAGAATGACGAACTGTTCGGTCGCTGCACCGGGCTTGCCGGGCTCTGTGCTGGGGAACGCCTGATCGCGGAACGNNGAACGCGCGGCACGCAGGCGTGTTGAGGGAGCGAGGCTTCGCCGCCGCACGCGCGGCCGGGGCCTGCACGGTCTTCGCACGGACGACTTCATTGTTGTTACCGAGGGTGGGTACCGCGGCCGCGATCGTCACCGTGAACGCCAGAGCGCTCTTTGTGAAGGAGCCCGCGGCGGTTTTTCGATCGACAATCATGGGACGACACCCGTCAAACTTTTGAACAGCCATAGTCTTCCGCCGCGCGCTCGTTTCTCCCAGGCATGCGGAGCGCGGACGATGGCTTTCAACGGTTCAACCAGAGTGCCAAACTTAGGTTATTTGTAGGACCACAGGTCGGTAGGCGCGAGCGTGTGAACGGGGCCTACGTTGCCGACGAGCCCGCCGAAGACGATCATCTCCGCGCCGGTCCAGATCGCGCTGTGAGCGTAGCGCGCCTCGGGCTTGGTCACAGGGGCTTCCGCGGTCCAAACGCCCGTCGCGGGATCGAAGACGGCGACGTCGTTCAGATAGGCGCCGCTGAATCCACCCATGATGACGAGCTTCGAATCCACCTGCACCGCCGTCGGATAATCCCGCGCGATCGGCGCGCTCGTCTGCGCAAGCGGCGACCACGTATCGGTCGCGGGATCGTAAACACCGCCGTCGTTCAGGAAGACAGGGCCGGCGGGGTTGGCTCCGCCCCACACGATCATCTTCTTTCCAGTCCACAGCACGGCGTGGCCGGTTCTGGCCGAGGGTGCGCCCACGGAGCTCATATAGCGCCATTGATTCGTCGCGGGATTGTAGATCGCTCCGTCGCGCGCTCCAACGAAGGCCGAGATCGATCCGCCCCAGACAATCATTTCGGTTCCGGTCCAGACCGCGCTGTGGCCTCCGCGCGCGCTCAAATGCGAGCTCGCGATGCTAGATGACGCCCCTGATTGCGGATTATACTTCGCGCCGTTGCCTAGGAAGGTTCCATTGAAGCCGCCCCACACGATCACCTCGGAACCCGACCACACCGCCGAATGTTGGCTTCGATGCGAGAGCGGGACGCCGCCGGCATTCAGCGCGGACCAAGTGTTCGTTTTGGGATCGAACGCCGCGCCGTCGGCCTTGAATCTTGCGGGCGCGTTGGGGTCGTCGCCGCCCCAGACGATCATCGTCGTCCCCGTCCATACGGCCGAGTGACCGGCGCGCGCGTTCGGAGAGCCCGCGACCGTGGCGGCCTGGCTCCAAAGACCCTTGAACTGGTACGGCGTGGGATTCGGAGTCGGAGTCGCCAGCGGATTCTCATCGGCCGTGAAGACCCTGCCTTCGAAGAGAATCTGATCAGGGCCCGGAGGATCGGAAAGCCGCGCGACCGACACGAGGCGCGGCGGGAGGACCGCCGCACAAGCATCGCGCAAGAGGAAGTACTGACCGCTCGCGTTCAAGACGATCGACGCTTCATCGGCCGAGCCGTCGGAGCAAAGCCCCGAGCTCTTCTTGTGGCGATAAACTTTCCCGTCGTAGCTGTAGCCGTTGCCATCGGATTGGCTGGCCGTGGAGAGATGGCGCGAGTCGCCGAGCATCGAGGAGAAATGGTTGGCTTGGCAGTTCTGAAAGACGACGAGCAGGCAAAGGGCGATGACCGTCATCACGCTCGCCACGATCGTTTTTCTTGCCGTCATATCCCCACCCACGCGCCTTGAGGCTTCGATTTTATCGCGCTCTTTATGATCTTGTCGTCCAGCCCGCCAAGCTCGTCTCAAAACGAGACGAACCTCTAGCGATAAACAAGGAGATCCGGCGGTGCAACGATGTGCATCGTCCCAACGTGCGCGGAATAGCCGACGAAGACGATCATCACGCAACC
>FRDC01000271.1_pt2 | contig 33637 bp, 40 predicted proteins | sample 1106171 | NCBI WGS metagenome assembly FRDC01 (sample SAMEA3930566, study PRJEB13176) | freshwater metagenome | biome: Drinking water system; feature: drinking water; material: water | place: Singapore | collected 2014-12-20 | reverse complement strand
CCCTCCATGTGTGGAGCCATTTAGGCAAAAAAATACACCGACGATTTCACCTGCTCTAAATCGAGGTCACCCTTCGGTGGGAGTGGCGGAATTTTCTGCTGATTCGCCTCCAACAATCCTGCCATGATGTTCGACCGAAATTCCGCCAGCACGTCGGTCTGATACAACTCGACAAACGCCTCGCGGAGACACACCGCCATCTGCTCCATATCCGCCGCAAGTGTGCCGTAGGAGTCGTGCACCATCCCGAAGTTCGTGATGCCACAATTCATGGCCCGCCGAACACTCAGCATGAGCGCAGCGGCGTCCATCGAGTGGACAAAATTCGGGCTAATCCCGCTGGCTTGTCTGCGGCGGTCGATCTGATCTGTCTCCTCTTGCAACAGATGCACGACACGCACCCGGATCTTGCCTCCGAGCTTCGTCTCAACCTCGCGCCCCTTCATATCGTAGTAGGACTGTAGGACTTGGAAGCCTACCGGCGTCTTCCAGTTCACCGGCAGACCTTCGGAGGCTGCTATGCTCGCCACTCGCTGAAGCCAGTCCATGGTCGCGCGTGCTGCGATCACCACTTCCCCGATGCTTTCCCAAATGTGGCGGCTGAGGTAGATCGCTGCATCGAAGTGATCCTCACCCCATGGTGCCACGGCACCGCCTTCAAGCCGCTCGTCAATGTAGTCCTTCACGTACTGTCGTGCCGAATACAGCGTTGCACCGTATGGCAACGTCATCACTGGGCGCTTCGCTGCCTTCCGGTCGAAGCCAAACGCAAGCCACGCGGACGCCATTGCTGCGGTCTCGCCCTCGCCTTTCGCATCGGCTTCCACACGGCGCTTCGCTACTTCTGCGACACGCTGGTAGATGTCTTCAGGCTTCGAGGCGGGAACCAGATTGACAGCGGCTCCTCCCACAGCGTCTCGAAGCATTGCGCTGAAGTTCTGTAGTCCATTGCATGTCCCATCCACACTGACCGGAAGATGACTCACATACTCCGGGTTAAGGATCACCGAATGCAGCTCAAAGCACGCGGCCAAGAACTGCCACGGCTTGTCAGCTTCAGTCCACCACTGGTCGCTGAGGGGATCTTTTGACACGGAAACGATACGTGCGGTGTGGTCGTCGGCCCACTTGACGCGGTCGTCCAGACTGCACTTGTCCTCTCCGAAGCAATTCGCTGCGTGGATCTTTAACCAGCGCAAACCCGCTGAAGTTCCAAGCCTCTTCCCATGAGCGAAGGTCAACAGCGCTTTTGCCATATCGCAGCCCTGGGGGTTGAGAAAAGACGGCACCGCATACAGTCGTCCACGGAAATCCAGTTGATGGGGAAAATACAATGCGCTTTCGTCCTTGAACTTCTCCGCCATGTATAGGATCTTGGCCATCTGCAACCGCTTCGATCTCAACTTGATGTTCGCTGTGTGGACCTTGCTCGCTTCCCGTTTCCATGCAGTCCGCGCCCCCTTGTTCTCCGCAATGTCGTGCGGCTTCGGTGGGAGAGGAATATCCTCACGCGACGGCACGCTGCCCACGTTCAAACCCTCGTCCCATATCTGTTGCATGACCACCAAGACTGCCTCGTTGATCTTCCACGGGGTCGCCTGGATTGCGTTGACCGACTGGTAGACCACCGGCATTTCATCCACGCGATGGAACAATTCCTCCAAGTAGTTCTGGTTGCGCGTCTTCACCAGGCGCATCGGTCGGATCGCCTTGGTGTGGTAGCCGCCCTGATAGGGATTGCACCACGGTTTCGGCGGGATGATCGTCGGCAGAAACACAGGAGACAACAGCTCACAGCGGTTGTTTTTCTGCTCGATCCATCGCAGGGTTTTTTCTGTGGCTTCCACGACGGTGCTGGACGTCCTCTTCCCCTGCTCCAGCGTCACGATCTGCACCATCTCGGTCGCAGCAATCAGGAGGTCGAGGCACTTCACACCGATGTGATACTTGTTCGTCTGACTCCACTCACGCCACTCCAACTCACCCTGCTTCTGCGCGGCCTTGTTCATCGAGTGGATCAGCACACGGCGTTTGTGGGCCTCGTTCTTCACACGGCTGTCCAGGTCTCGCGTGAGCTTGCCCCACAGCGCCTTGTTCGTGCCCTCGAAGAGCGTGAACCGCGCCTCGTCCTCGATGCCTGAGGCAATGGCTACAGCGGTCTTCTGTAGGGTGCGCCGGAGTGTGATGCAATCCAACACAACCTTAACCGTGATGTACGCGATCACCTTCGGGTCGATACTGGAAAGGAATCGACCGGCCACGGTCTTGTTCCGTGACTTCTTGTCTTTCTCCAAAAAGGCTTCGATGGCAGTGGCTAACGGAATCACCGTGGCCTGGGCGAGCTGCTGCCCGTAGACCGTGGCACTCTCCCGTTTGTCCTCCCGCGCCTTCGAGACCTCGTCCCAGAAGCGCCGAGCCCCCAGGCCCTGCATCTCTCTTTCTAGCTCTGCTTGACGATCAAACAGGTCAGTCATTGACTCCCTCCCAGGTTTGGCTGACTACAGGTCTGTGGTCGTGGGCAGCCCGTGGCCTGCCGGACGCTTGTTGCAGCAACACACCGAGCAACAGGCGGTTGGTTCCCCACGCATGGAGGCATTTGGGCAAAATAAAACCCCGCTGAATCCTCTGATCCAACGGGGCCTTATGAAACTAGTGCAGCTATGGAGGCGGTTGTTTCGGGATTTTAAGTCCCTTGGAATTGGTGGGGACGGAGGGACTTGAACCCTCAAGCCCTTACGGGCACAGGGTTTTAAGCCCCGTGCGTTTGCCGGTTTCGCCACGTCCCCCGGCAACATCATAGTGCGACCGCAACAGCCCCGCAACATCTGCCGCAACATCACGGGCGGGAAGACGAGTCTCCGCCCACCGTAAACTTGGCGAGGGCCTTCGTTCCCTTCTGCAGGTTACTGGGCATGAGATGGGCGTAACGCAGTGTAGTGGTGATGCTCTTGTGGCCCATCCATTTCTGGATGTCCTGGAGCTGCATCTCCCCACTTTGAGCGAGGCGAGACGCGCAGGTGTGACGGAGGGCATAGGGAACAAACTCAGTGTCCTCGTCGAGCTTCAGGTGGGCCTTCATCCGATTCCAGACGCGGTCATACCAGTAGTTGTCGTAGGGGAACAGCGGACCGCGCGGGAACACATCTGAGCGCTTCCACAAGATGTCTCGTACGCGGTCCGTCATGGGGACGCTACGCGGGCTGTCGTTTTTGGTTTCCCACACATGGATCAAGCCGTTCAAGAAATCGAGGTCACGGTTCTCCATCTGCCACAGTTCGGAAGGACGGACGCCGGTGTCCACAAGCATGATCGTCACCTGTCGCTGTTCATCCATTGCCCACATCTCGAACACCCCAAGGACCGACGCCTCTTCTTCCGGTGTGAGAAACCGAATTCGCCCCGGTGTTTCCTTCTTGCGGTCGATGTGTGGGCGAACCTCCAGCTTCTTCTTCCGGACCGCAACCGTCAGCATCTTCGACACCGCCGACATTTTCCGATTGATGGTGCTACCTGAAAGGCCCTCGTCTTTGAGGCACTTGGCGTACTCGTCAAGTCGGTCGGATGTCAGGGCATCGACCGGAGTGGCCTCGCCGAAGTAATTTAAGGCCCGCTGCGCGTTCGCCTGGAGATTTTCGTAGGCCTTCGACTCCGTTTCGTTCCAGTGGAGTTCGCAGGTTTTGTCAAAGGCTTGTTTGAGTGTCCAGACACCCGCTTTCGCCCGCTCTCCCACGATGTTCTTCAACATATCGGCGCGAATCTGGGCCTGGAGGGCAAGGGCTTTATCCACATCCAGCCCCGCGACCGTACCGGTACGCCGCACACCGTGCACGGTCACATCGACAAGTAAGCTGTTGCCTCGTGGGCGGATGCCCTTCGGATATTTCATACGGTTCCTCCCATGGCCGCGATGAGTTGTTCGACCACCTTTTTACCCTTCGCAGACAACCGCAACACGGTGACGCGCTGATCTGCCGGGTATTCTTCTCGGACAATCAGATTCAGTCCTGGCTTTTCAACCAGTGTAAATCGGACAAGGCCGCAACATTTCGCGTCGCACTTGAGCTAGTCAATCCACACTTAGTCGCCAGCTCCGAAACGCTGATGCCCTCTTCCTGCGCAATCGCTAGAAACACCGCGATGGTTTGTGCTGGAATGTTGTCGTCGAGCACGCGCATCGCTGACAAGGCTGTTGAGAATCTCTTCAGTTCTTTCGACATAAGCCCTCCGAGTTTCCCGTAGCTTTTTTCTAGATGCAAATTCCCACTGCCATCTACTGCTGGGACCATACCATATGTAGAATTCACCCACAAGTGGAACCGTGAGCGTAAATCCCATCATGTTCTAACAATGCCCCCTTATAAGATTGATTTGTTGTTAATTACAAAAGGTGCTGCACGTGCCCGCCGTGCAACACGTCGTACACAATCGCGTCGTTCCATCTGGATTCAGGATGGTGTGCGTCGTGCACTCCGCCAAGGCCTGTTGCGGTAACACGATCAACGCAAGGATGAATAGCCAGAGTCGCCCGCGCGACAACACCCACGCACACAATAAGAACACCAATACGGCCAACCCCGAAACCGCACGGATGGTACCATTTGCCATAGCCGACCTCCTTATGGTGACAACTTAATAGAAAGCTGCGCCAGACCCTATGAAACCACTTAAGTTGTCAGGAATGTAGCGATTTTGCAAATGTTCTGACAAGCCCCGCTAAAGCATGAAGAGCTGTTCCATGTGTCCCTAACCTTTGGCTCTAAGTATTTTCCCCGCCGTAGAATGACTCTCTGGATGTTTGTCATACCATTCACACCAATTCGTTGATCCCGGTGCACAATCTTCATGCCGCCACAGGCCTTTACCGATATAACGCAAAGATATTCCGCCTCGTTCGCAGACGTAACAGTCCGGGTGAGTCGGCATTACTTGCGTTGGTTGTGCGGTATGTTTCTTCATCTCGACAGCTCCTTGTAGTAATGAAAGGCTTCGTGGTAGCCCCGCGAGAACCACCATATTTTTGTATAAGTCATCGGCTCGGTTGTGAATTCAATTTTCCGTATCCCATTTTGAATAATAACTACCGTGTGAATGCCAGGAAAATTTCGTTCAATGGAAAGGGCAAGGTGTTGTGCATAGTGTTTCTGTGCGTTGACATTAAAGGAGGGCATAGCTGTTCTCCTTGGATTGATCAACAGCATCCGCGAACAGTTCAGAAGACAGGTCTACATAATTTTCCCCGTCGCAATTCGCACATTCTATGAAGAAGTATCCTGCGCGGATGCTGTAGTTATTTGTCTGGTTACTTCCGCAGTTGGGACAGTTCATAACCACCTGTGCCTAAGTGCGTAGCCGTCTTTGTGTATCAAGTTGAACTGTTCGGGGCCTTCCGGGTTTGGAATATAGCCCCCGCCGCATGTGCAAGGAATATCGTTCTCCGTGTCCGTGTCATAGACTCTATGAGTCTTGTCCTCACTCGTCCGGCACCAGTTTGGGCAACGCACGACAGAACGATGATTGACATGGTAGTTACTCGGACACTTGCCCTTGCTGCCTTTACACTTGTACCCATCCCCGAATAGCGCATGAGATAGCTGGTAGACAACCTCGTACCCCATATCCATACCGCAACCCGAAGCTTTTACTCCCTCGTGTTTGCGGTCGTATCCCATACCCGTGATTTCCGCAACCGACCACGACAGCCGGAGCGGCTCGTTCTTGCGAACGATGAACACATCGATAACGCGATACATACCGGACTTGGAAACGTGGTTCAGTTTGGTATAGATCGTGTCGCCCGGCTTCAGGATCTTCTTTAATTCTCGGATTTGTTCGGCTCGTTTGTTGGTTGATAATGTCATAGTTGCATCCTTTCCATATGTGGAGGCGTTAGAGTAAAAAAATACTGATGATCAACAGCCACAGAATACCCGCCAGGCCAAACCCGACGGCGAGACCTGCGGCTACGTCGAGAGCGTCTTTTGTGGTGGTTGTGTTAGAGCGCATTGGTTGTGCTCCTTTCCTGGTTAGAATTTCATGTACTGTAGACCGTATTGATCGAACCAGTAACGCAGCATGAGTTTGTTGTCTTTTCGGCGTCTTACCTCGGCGTATCGTTCTGTATGGCCTATCACCCATCCTTGCGCCACTTCCCAGGCCTGTGCTTTTACTTTCGCAGCATCCAATCCGATATGATGTACTTCGTCATTCATTCGAGTGAAGAAATCCACACATGGAAGCAATAGGCATACCCGCAGACCATCCGCAGTAAAGACAACGGGTTAGCGTTTGGTTACGTCCTGCGATTGTGTTGCGGAGGACACAGCGGCGTCTCTTTATTGCTACGTCTGTGTAGTATTCCCATCAGTGGAGCCTTGTCAAGAAGCAAAGAAATAGATGACACCCGATGAGAGCGAAAGACAAGCAATTATCGAAGCACGACACAGCACAACTAGCCGTAAGACGTATCCTCAAAGCACGGCGGACCATCTGCAGGATATTCAATCCATTTTGCCCCGTGTAGAATCAATGGGTTGCGGCCCTTGTTGCGGACTGTGTTGCTGTCTGGTGCCTTTCCGCCGTCGAAAAGCCCGGTAGGCCACGGGGGAAATGAGCGTCGATGCTCTATGCGCATACCCTGAGAGATTTTTTCTAGAAATTATTTGACCCACAGAGTGCAAGTGAGCACCTCGTCTAAGGAGGCATCTGTAACGGAGCTTGCGCGTATCCTCTGGGTTTCTCTGTGGGCGAACTGGTGGAGAGGGCTGGAGTCACGCCAACGGTAGGTTCATCACCACACCTGCTCTACAGGCAGGCCCCGCCTTCTACGGGCATACCTCTCCTCTTATTCAATTCACTTGCCTTGACAATCTGTGCAGGCTTCGGTAACGCCCTGCAGATTAAACTGTGGAGGTACCCACCGTCGTGTTGATAGGTATCTCCACAGCGTATGCAGCGGTACAACTTCACACTGATTCCTTATAGGGTTTGAGGGCTAGGTCGGGGTCTTGGACGTAGCTATAAGACATAGCTATAAGACATATCTATAGACTCTGCCCAACCCTCCCGCCTTCTCTACAGGTCTGTGGTCGTCAACTCATCCGCAAAATCGCGGACTTGTCTAGCGCCGGTTTCTTGGCGCGGCCCAGACCGTCGGTTGCGGCTGCTGTCCCCGCACGTGAGCCATGAAGTTCTTCAGCTCGTCGTCGAGCGCTTTCTTTTTCTGCTCGTCCTTGGCCGTCTCAATGTCCTTCGACATCTGAGCGACCCAGTACGTCACAGCCATCGCCAGCGCGTCTAAGCGGTCGTCGTGCTGGAGACACCCGCGCTCTTTCGTGATGCGGGTCAGTTGGTACATGAGCTGGTACTTGAGGGCATTCTCCGTTCCCCGATCCTGGGTGCTCTCGAAGTCCTTCAAGATCACCTTCCGGTCGATGATGAGTTTGTGCTGGTTCATCACCGGCTCAAGGGTGTCGATGATCCGCAGCTCCTTCTGCTTGGAGTGCTTCACTTCCTCGATGAACACCGGGTGGACCTTGGTGAGCACAGGGCGAAGCAGCGCGGAGAACATGCCGTCGCCGAAGTTCTCTTCCACGATGACGTGATTGACCTTGTGATCCTTGGCGAGATTAGCGAGGTACACCAAGTTGCTTTCTACATAGCCGCCCTGCAGACCACCGCAAGCAACGACGAAGAGTTGCCCGTTGAGCATCTTCACGATGGCGTAGCCCAGCTCGTCAGCTCCCCGACCGCTGGGGTCGATGGCCATGACACAGCCGGTGTACGGGAGCCACCGTGCGGTGCCGTTTTCCCCGCTGCCCTGGTAGGCCATGGGCCGGTGATACTTATCGCCCGTCATGGCGACGTTCGGAAGGTCGTTGATGACATGATCATCGTCCCCCGCCCACACGACATGCTCCGGCGCAATGTCCGACTGAATATCCATAACCACGAGGTCACGAACCTTCAGCGGGAACTTCTCCATGTCGGAGAGGTTCGTGTTGAGCATGAACTGGAGCGCGAAGCCGGTCTTACCGTAACTGGCTTCACGCTTCTTGAGATCGAAGTCGGTGAAACGCTCGGGGTCGGTCGGCTGACCTTCCTTGAGTGTCCCCGCCGCGATCTTCATCGTGATGAACGGCGCGAGTTTGTCGCCGTAGAACACGAGGTCTTTCTGCTTGGGACATCGCGCAGGCCACACCCTGACTCGGTAGCCTCTCTCGGGCAGCTTGTTGTAAACACTCTGCTCGTGCTGCGGCGTACCCAAGAAGACAATGCGGGCCGTGGCCAGCGGCTTGATGATCGCGTCGAACTCTTTGATCTGCTCGGAGAGCTTGTCGCGCATCACCTGCGTCTGGGAGTTGGCCGGGACCTCAATGTCGTCGGCAATGATCAGGTCGGCGCGTGATCCCGTGAGCTGCGACGTGATGCCGAGGGACTTCACGGACGGGGCGTGAGAGGCGGGAGCCGGACCAACATCGAACGAAATCTTGCTGTCTCGCTGGTCGTCCTTCGGCGTGAGATGCTTCAGGATGGGCATCTCCTTGATGAGCCGCATGACGAACGTCGAGAAGTCGTCGGCGCGAGTCTTCGAGGCCGAGACGACGAGGATGTTCCAGTCGGGATGGTGGTCAAGCGTCCAGCAGACAAAGGCCGACGTGATCCACGACTTCCCCTCACCCCGGAACGCCTCGATCATCTCGCGGTCGGTCCCGTACTGGAGGGCGTGGGCAATGTCGTATTGCATCTCGGTGGGCTTGGGGAGGCGGAGATGTTTCCAAACGAGGAATAAAAAGTTGCGGAAGTCGTTAGGGGTTCTCGGACTGTAATCGTCCATGCCCCTCCTTCAGTGGGCTATTTCCATATGTGGAGCGAAAGGAACCGGGGCTAGGAGCGACGATCAGGAGGCATCATGGGCAAAGACCCAGGACGGCCTCCCGACCGCTCATATTCAAGTTGTGTGCGTTTCTTAGAAATCCTGGTCTGCAGCCGCCAGGAGATGCTGTGGTAAACCCTCGATTTCCTTGGGTTCTTCCTCAGCGAATGGGAGGGAGTCAACCACAGGCTGTCCTGGGGGTACGTCCACCGGCTCCCGGTCGATACCGTTGTCCCGCAGGAATTGCCGGATCACGTTGTACATCGCGGGGCTGGGCCGCTTCATGATCACCTTGCCGTCGATCACCAGCGGTTCTCCGTCGCTTTTCATCACGATTTCGCCGGAGTTGAGGATCTCCTCGAACTCCTTGGCCAGCCGCTCCCTCAGCCTGTGCAGGGTGGTGGGGGTGCATCGACTCATTTGAACCACTTCAAATTGGGCACGAGGGCGGCCACCAACGCACCGACACTCCCCGCGACCAGCAGCATCGCTGCCAGGAATCCCTTCCCGTAGGCGAGCCGCTGTTCGATCTCTTGGAGCTTGGCCGTGTTGGCATTCACAGCGTCGGTGAGTCGTTCCACCCGTTCAAGGAGTTGTCCTTCTTGTTGGGGTGTCATCGGTGTTATTGCGGGGCGCCGGGCGCCAGCTTGTCGATGCGCTTGATCACCGGAATTGACTCCGGCCCCTCGTTGCCTGAGAGGTCCGTGGCCGTCACCGTGAATTTCACGTCAGCTTCTTGGCCGGTGGACACGGGAACAAGACACAGGATTTGTCGGGGCTGCCCGCCCGTGGGTGAGCTGGCCGTCTTCTCACCACACGCAACTTTCGCCGCTGCGCCGGGGAAAAGGTAGTAGGCCGTGGTTTTCGCCAAGTCCACGAGCGGCGTCTTGGCCGCGTCGGAATTCACAGACGGCTCGGTATAGTCGAGCGTCACCTGCGTACCCGACACCGTGGCGGTGAGCGCGAACGATTGGTCTGCGATGCTGAGAGCAAACAGTAGAAGGAATGTTGCGAGAACGCTTTTCACGTAGTCTCCTTGGGTGGATAAAAGGTGGGCACGTCAGCAACCGGCGCTACACAATAGGCCAACGTCCCCGGTTCCAACGCTGTAAGATCGTGGCGTTTTCCTTTGGTGATGACGATGATGTGGGGCGCGGTGTACGTGTGACCAACACCGTCCACGTTTATGCTGAGTGAGCCGTAGGTCAATAACGTCGCGTGATCTTCGGAGTGATAATGGCCTCGGTGAGTGTCGCCGACTTGCTCAAAGAGAAGCTGACGTACCCACATACCATTCACATCCGTGCAGATGCGAATTTTTGGTTCAGCCATTACGGTTTGCTCACGGGAATGGTGCCCGTCGATATAACGGCGGGGGTGGGGCCGACTTGTGACATCTTTGCCAGAAGCTGCACCTGATCTTGTTGGGATAGCCTAGCGAATCGGCTGTTCATGACTTCCTTCACCGTGTTCGTGAACCATAACTGGAACACTTCCGTGAAGATATCGGCACCGCGCTCTTCCAACACCATACTCGCAAGAATCTGTTCCTGCGGGTCGAGAGTAACGGATACGGTACCATCCTGATTGATGGTGACTTGGGGCATGTGCTCCTTATAGTTTGATCATCCAGTTGGCGAACACTGTGGGAGGCATGTTCATGCCGGTTCCCGAGCTGCCGGAGTTGTTGATGGTGATGCCGGTGGTGTTGGTGGTTGTATTTGAAGAAGCACCGGCGGTGCCGCCACCATCACTGGGAATAGCGAATGGTCCTGAGGAACCACCCCCGCCCGCACCGTGGAGGTGGCCGGGATCAGTGATTCCGTGGTTGTGTAGTACGACAATGGAATTTTCTGATCCAAGAACCTCCGCCAACGCGCGTGAGGTCAAGCCGACCCCCACGCCTGCGACGCCAAACAAACGGCCAAGCGCCTTGGGAAGTGCAATGGTTTTGTGTGCGGCGAAGTCCGCCGCTGCTGAAACTCCGCGTCCACTACTGACTGCACACCAAGTGTTCGGGATGTTATTCCAGAGCAGCGTAAACAGCGCGGCGGTATCCGCATTGGCTCTGGTGGTGGCACCGCTGATGGCGTCTCCAATCGTCCCGTCATTCATCATGACCCAACTGGAGTCGGCTACGTTCTTAAACGTCGGTTTCACATCGCCCGTCGAGAAGACCGGCGAAGTTTCCCACGCCATCGGCGGTGTAGCGTTCGGTCGAGCCACAAGAATTTGCCCGTCTGTTCCTACTCCGAGACGCCCAGCCACACCGGCGGACGCACAGTAGAGAAGATCCCCCACTGTCGTGAGGAGTTTCCGCAAGCCCTGCTTCCACGCAACGCCTTTGTTGTCGGTGCTGTCGGCCTCAAGCGTTTGTCCGTCGGTACCAGGCCCGAGGCTCACGAACGATGCCCCGTTTCCCACTACGAGCAGCGTACCTTTGGTGTATGTACCTGCGGGGTCGGCGTCGGTATGCGAGTAAATCGAATGGCCAGACGGAAGTGCCTGCGGGGGGGCCTCGAAATATTCCTGCAGGACGTAAAGGCCCTGCAACGCGGATGCATTTAGGTCGGTGTCTTCAAGGACGTTACCGTTAGTGAAGGTAACGATCTGCTGGTTGCGCGGCGTCACGCGATACAGTTTTACATTGCCCGTTCCGTTCGGGGGTGCGGGCGTGATTTGTACCGTGCTGCTGTTCACCCACGTGAAGGTGTTGTTCTCCACACCACCGATTGCGACGTGCACGTGGGATTTATCGAGGAAAGAAAACGGGATGACAAAGTTCGTTGTCACCCCGTTCCCATTTTGGAAGGAGTACGAGAGAGGCATTCACGACTCGCTTATTTATTGAGGTTGAGGATGCCCTGGAGGTCTTTGGTACGGTCTTGGTGCCCGTGCTGAACTGCGCGGTCGTTGCGCTGGTCCGTCCTCACGGCATCGCGGAGATTGAACGGGATTTTTCCGGCGCGGAACTCCTGCTCGAATTCCCCAAGCATTTGCCTGAGAGCTTTCTCGCGGTAGCGTTCCTGCTCGTTGCGGATCATCACCACGCGATTCCCCGTGTGATACGCGGAGGTCCCGTCAGTGCCATCCTTGTACCGCTGCGACTCCATGATGTGCTGCAGCTTGGTGTGGAAGGTCCGCCCACCCAACGTGACCGTGCCCATCAGTTCCGTCCACCGGTCATACGCAGTTTGCCCAGCGGCGTTTTTCACCTGCGTGAAATCTACGTTGCCCATCTTGGTGTCGGGCATCGTGAACTTCGCTTCGACCTGTGAGCGCGTGAGTCGCGCCAGCTCCTCACGGACCTTATCCTTCGATTCGCTGACAGGATACGGATCAATGGCGTTCCACGGATAGCCCATCGGAGCCACCCGCTTCTCACCGAAGTAATCCCGCTTCGCCTCCACCTTGCCGGAGAGGCCTGGGATCTTCGCCATCATGGCGTCGGTCACCGAGCGAACTTCCTTCAGCTCGTCGTTCCCGGTGTACAGGTTCATGTAGTTCGGGATGTACGACGCCGCTCGCATCTGCACCATGCGCTTCACCTGCTCTTCAGCGGTGTATCCGCCGCCAAGCATCGAGGCCCATTCGATGACACCCTGCAGGTAGGACTTGCTGGCGATGTTCTTAGCTAAAGCAAGAGTCGCCATGGTCGCCCAGTTGTGCTGGGAGGATTCATCTAGGTGCTGTGCGATGTAGGCCCAGTCCGCAGCGAGGCCGAAGAACGACCCATACGGATCGAGGCGGGAGAACGAGACGTACTCCTTCTTGCCGTTCGGCCCGTCGAACACGAAACTATACGGTTGCCACCCGCTTTCGAGTTGGCGGTTCCGCATGTCCTTGTCGCCGTAGGCACTCCCGGTGATGCGCCCCTCATACGCGAGCAGAGTCGCCGCAGACCAGAGAGCGGTTCCCGTCGCCAGCCTGCCGACGAACGCCGCACGTTTCTGCGGATCGACCTGCTGCCCTGTGAGGATGTCCATGCCCTCCTTCTTCAGGATGGCAATCGGCGGCGTGTAGTCACCCACCGCACGGAGGAGGTTGGTTGGCACTTTGATGAATGGGAGCACGGCGCCACGCAACCACGGATGCCCTGAGGCAAACGCCTGGAGGCGAGCGCCGGGGTTACCGAACCACTCGTATGTCTTGATCGCGTTAAGGTCTTGCGTGTACGTGATCTCGCGGGCGTATTCCTTCGCGGCCTTATCCGCCCCGGTCCCGGTAGGATTGAACGCAGCCTTGAACCGATCCTGGATATACTTTTCGACTTCGCTGATCTTGGTGACGTTCGTTCCGTCGGTGTAGTCCACCAATTTCTTCGGGTCGAGCTGCCCGCCAGCCACCAACTCACCGGCCTCGCGTGCGGCCTGTGCCATCACCTTCGCGCGGTAGTTCATCTGCTTGAAGAACTCGTCTTCCGCTTTGAGGAATCGGCCAGGGATACGCGCCGCCACGCCGATGAAGTCTACGAAGCGTCCGCCCCACCCCTCACCATCGAGATTCCAGTTCTGTGCGGAGATTGCTTTCCCGACAACCTCGTCTGTCGTCTTGCCGGGATCGAGCACGGCCTGCTCGGTCTTGAACGCACGGGACGCCATCTCGAATGAATCGAAGAGGCTCGTCCGCAGTCCGCGATAGACGGCCAGCCCTTCACGAATCTGGGAAGGATCACGGAGGATCGCCCCGCCAACAATTTGATTGAACGGCTGCAGCATGGTGTTCACACCCGCCGAGGTCATGTTGACGACGTGCGTCTTCACGCCCGACAGAATGCCGTTGATCCACAGCTCGTTGTGCACGTCGATTAGTTTGCCCATCAGGCTCTTTGGCTTCAGGACACCGAGCGCCTCCTTTTCGTCCTTCGTCAGGGCGAGGAGTTTGGCCAGCTCTTCGATGTCCTCGCCATTCTCCGCACCGGTCTTCGACAGGAGGTCCTTCTCACCGGTCCTGATCTTGCCTGCTGACGTAGCCCGAGCGGCTCCCTTGCGGATCGCCAGCGTCATCCCGAACACGTCGGTTAGCCGCTGTTGCGTCAGGCCCAGAGCGGCCTTCTCCTCTGTCGTCGCCGTGCCGAAGTTCACCCGTGTGGCGAGTTGTCGCGCTGTGCGAGCAAGGCTGTACGTCAGGCCCTTGGCCGCAACGATGGTGGCGTCGAGGTCTTCCGCGTGCTTGGCTGCTTGCTGGAGACGCGCGTAGAGCACCTTCTCGTCTTCACCCAGGAGATCGGCAAACTTCTCGACCTCCGTGTGGGGCCGGATGGCACCCTTCATTTTCTCGTCAAGCTTCGGCTTGATGTACTGCACGAGACTTGTCAGTAGTTCCTGGGTCTCGGGAAGTGCGCCGGAGCGGCGCGGGTTGAAGGCGTCAAAAGCCGGGAAGTTGAATACATCTTCCAGGTGGTCGTTCTTGACGAGATAGTTGAGATGGGCGTCGAACGCCTTCTCTTCGTCCTTCGTCAGCTTGAACATCACCTGGCCGCTGGCGTTCTTGAACTCGACAGCCGGAGGTTCCTCTGCGACCTTCGCCGCAGCTTTGTCTCCGTTTTCCGGCGTGACCTTGATCTCCGGAAGCTCAATGTCCACTTTACCGGCAGCATTGTCTGCACCCAGCGCTACGTCCTGCGTGATCTCGTCGGTGAGCTTGGCGACTTCCGCCTCATCACCCCTGAGGGCGCTTCTCGCTGCTTTGACGGTCTTGAACAGCATGAGCGCAGCAGGCGTGGTCATCATGTCTTCGAGCGCCGCCTTGAATTTGCTCTCCGCAATTCCGTCCTCGTCATCCGCCGCCAGGTACTCCGTGATGGGATTTTCCAACGCGGGGTACTTCTGTATCAGATTGGAGAGGCGCGGGGCGGTTGGATCAGCGACCACCCCGGTTCCAATTCCACTTGCGAGAATTTCCTTGGCGACCGGCGCGAGTTTTCCCGCAACACCCGCCGCACGCAGCAGACCCATCCCGCCGACAAACCCGAGACCAAACTGAGTCACGTCGCGGGTGATTTGCCCCGCGATGCCCTCAGGGTTTTCGATCTGTTGTTCGGGAAGTTCGGGCATCGAACCACCAGCGGCTTCGACACCAGCTTTCACTGTGGAGTAGGTTCCACGAGCCGCTTGCTCGACACCGCCCAACACCCCACGGTACAGAAGGTCTTTCCCCATCTCACCAACTGCCGACGGCTCGTCGGAAGGTGACTCTGATGCAGGGGGCTGATCTACTTGGATCGAATCAACTTGTGGGGTTGTCGGCGTCGGTCCCGCGAGACCAGGGGCCTTCCCCATCTGTTCCCAATCAATCCCGAATTCGTCCGCTGCCATGTTCTCCTACTTCTTGGGTTTTGGTTGCGGAAGGAGTGCACGCATGAACTCTTCCACGCCGTGTGTCAGTTCATCCAACCCCGCGCCGTGCTCTTTGTAGATCGGCTTCAGGATGCGGACGACTGCGTCCTTCAGTTCTTCCTGCGTGGCTGGTTTTACATCCACGCCGGGGTTGATCACGCGGTTCCGCAGTTCCGCGATCTCTTTCTTTTGCTCATTTGTCATGAGCGTTCGCAGGTGTTGCGGCGTAATTGTCGGCTCTGGTTTCTGCCCGTACTCTTTGCCGAGTCGTGCTGACCGTTCCCGCGCCGCGATCTCTGCATCGGTCTGACTGTAGTAGCCGCGGAGCTTTCTTCCCGTATCCGGGTCAACGCCGTTGTTCTTGACGATGATGTCCTTCGCCTCTTTGTCCGAGTAGTGCTTCCCGCCGTAGATTGTCGGGATGTTCGTCGGGCGGCCATCGTTGATGCGTGGGTCTTTGACCGTGATGGTTCCCTCGGTCTCCGAACTGCCGTCAGGGAGTCGAAGGATCTTGCGCCCCTCGGAAGTCTTCCTACCCGTATCGACACTCTGTTCGTTCAGGCGCTTCAGCTCTTCAGCGGCCCGTTTTTGCGATTCCTCAAGCTGTTTTTTCTGATCGTCCTTTTGACGATTCTCGTCTTCCGCGTCGAGTTCTTTTTGGCGGACTTCAGCACCGGTTACATCGCGGATGGTCTTCCCAGCTTTTTCCTGCTGTTCACGATTTTGTCGCTGCTCTGCGGCGTACTCGATATTGTTTCGCTCGATTACATCGCGGATTTGCGAGCGCATGTAATTGCGGAATGCTACAGGACTACCTTGTGGGTTCTTCTCGATCCACTCCAAGGCCAGATCACGGAAATCGCCGGTCGAGTCGGCGGCGCGAAGTGCACCTTCGGCACCGTACTCATCACCCGCATTCCGTAACGCGCCCTTCTTCACCTGATCCAGCATGCCAAGGAAGTCCGGTTGTCTCAGGAACGGGTGGTCGGCGTTCTGCCGGTTCCGCTCTAAGTCATCCATCATCTTCAGCATCGTGCTGGACTTGAGCTTTTGTTCTTTGACCGCCTGCACGAGTCGGTCATTCTTGAAGCCCAACGGGTCGGTGTTCATATCCACGCGAAGCTGGGCGACCGTCAAAGGATCGTCGTCGTAGTCGGTCTTTTGCTTGGTGATTGTGTGGATCACGCCTCGCATGTAGGCGGCTTTCTCCGGCGCGGTCTTCTCCAGCATTTGCATCGCGTCGTCGATGATTTTCGGCCCGGTCGTAGCATCCCTGCGGAGACCCTCGAAGATTCGCCGTTCTAGCGTGGTCACCACTTCTTCAGTGGCGATTTGTGCGTCCTTTTGCTTCCAGCCCGCGACTTCCCGTTCGTACCGGGCATCCTGCCGCTGCCATTCCTGCATCGTGTGGGCGCGGGACATCTCCTCAAACGGGAGACCAGCCTTCCAGTGGGCGAAGTGTTCCTTCTGCATCTGCAGCGAAGTCAGGTGTTCTTCTGCTGCGGTCCGTTTCGCCATCGCGTACTGTGTCTTGCCAATGGGAGCCCCGTCCTTGTTCTTGATGTGATCAAGCACATCGAGGTAGGACCGGTCACCAGTCGATTCCGCCTTGGCGACGACGGTATCCACGAGGAGCTGATTGCCCTTGGTGGGTGACATCCCGTTCTTGACGATGCCGTAGTCCTGGTTGTACAGCACGTCGTTGACTTCGCGGCCCACCTGATCCAAGTACTGCTTTCGGACATCATCGCTGTCCGCGCTGCTGATCATGGTCGGAAGCATCGACAACTTGTTGCCGATTTCCGCCGACGCGGTGGCCTCGAATTCCTTCTCGCGTTCGTGCACACGATACTGCGCATGTGTCTGCATCATCGTCCAATAGCCGTGTTCGGCCAGCGGATTGAAGACTTCCTGCACGTCGAGCGGCTGATACAGGTGCTTGTCCCCGTTCTTCAGCTTCTCGTCGGTAAACTTCTTGCGAACGGTGTTAAGCAGGTTCGTCATCACCTGCGGGTTGTCGCTCTGGCGGGCGTCTGCACCATCCGGCCCGTAGAACGCCGCCGACATCGCAGCAACGAACTCATCCCCTAGTTGCTTGACGGAGGCTCTCTGAAGGCCGCGCACGAAATACGGGCTGGCTCCTTCAGGGAGCTGGCCAGCGCGAATCATGGAGTTCCACTTCTCGCGGTTCTCCCAGAATTCTTTCTCGCCCTTCGCGTACTCTTCCTCGCCGTACTGCTTCGAGACCATCGAGGTCGCCTGCAGTAACGTCGGCTCCAGGTTCGCTAACGCCTGGCTCAACTGCAGCATCGGATTGGTCGCCGCAGGCTTGCCGTACTCCGTCTGTCCAGGTCGGACGTAGCTGTCTTTCGGCTGTGCCTGCGGTTGAATTTGTGGAAGTGCCCCAAGGCTGGGGACGACTTGTCTGGGCTTCTCTGCCATGTGATTCCCTTATGGTTTCTTCGATCCAGCTTCCGCTGACGCGATGCCAGTCATCACTGTCTTCGCACCACTGTTGACCACGCCAAGCGCAGGACCAAAGTAATCGACCGGCGCGATGGGGCCGGGGATGTACGGCTTCACCTGCATGATGCGGCCCGATGCCGTGTTCGCCGCGTTGGTGATGCTCGCCGCCGTCTGCCGTTCCTTAAAGAGGAGGTTGGCATCGTTGCGCGATTTGAACATCGCTTCTTGTCGATGGAAGTCATCGAGCAGACCGTAGAGCGAGACGCCGTTGACTCCGCCCTCCGCCGCAGCGGTAATTGTGGCGGCTCTAGCTTCCGCACTCTTGCGCTGTGTATCGAAGTTTTGTTCGGCGATGGAAATGCGGGTTTCCGAGAGGCTTTGGTTGGCTTGCACGGCCTGGTCGAGGTACGCTTTGGTGGCCAGCTCGCGGTTTTCCCGCATCTGTTCCTGGTTGGCCTGAACTTGTAGGTTCTGGTAGGCCACCGCAGCTTTCCTTTGCTGCGTTTGTCCTTGAATACTCAAGGCCGCTGAAGCCGCTGTGGCAACCAGCGAGGTCACCATCATGGCCACCATTGGGCCTGAGACTGCTCCGAAATCACACATGCCGTAGCCTCACAAATTCCAAAAACGGCCGTTGTTCATAGCCGTATGCCGGGTGTCGCTTAATGAACACAAAACCTAATTTCTTGAGCCAATGAACGTGAAGGGTGTTCCGTTCATCCACAACATTGTGGAGAAGAGGACGGAAGGCGTGGAGCCGGTCAAGCCAGCTCCGGCCTTCACGAATGAATTGTCTGCGTAGTGGATCTCGGACAAGAGCTTCGCTGCCCAGCAGCCACACGGCTCCTGCAAGATCGTCTGTCGGAACCACGCCAAACATTCCTGCGGGGAGATCAGCGTTGTCGAGAATGGTACAGAGGATGCCGGGGTAGAGTCGGACTTCTGGGAGACGCTCTTCTGGTGTGAGACCAGAGATTGCCATGACCTCTCGTCTGTCAGCTTCTCGAAGGCGAGAGGCAAGGTACTCCGCATCGCCCTCTTGATACCCTCTGACTCTACCCACGGCATTACACCCTCCTCGCTCGTGCGTGATAGAAGCCTTCCCACGCGGCACTCTGCAGGTGCATCGGCAGGAAGCTATCGCTGGTGATTGTGATCGTAACCTTATCGTTCTGCGCCCAGACCGGGAACGTCATCTCTCCCGAGGCAAGGGCCACCGCCCCGATCAGGTTCGAGCCTGCTCCGAGCACGCGCCCCGTGAACGATGAGTCTTGTGGATCTCGGTATTGGACGTACGAGTTGGGATCTCGATAGTCCTGCGAGACCGTGACGTTGAACAGGCCGGTGTCACTGAAGACGAGCGTACAGGTTCTCACCTGGAGCCGACCCTCTGCGACAATCGCCCCGCCGTTCTTTGCATCATCGCGGTAGAAGAACTTGCTGAGCGTGTACGTCCGCATGTACGTCTGCCCGATGTACACGGTCGTCGCACTGTAGTTGCCCGTCGCAACCAGCGTCGTGCTGGTGGGATTGGTGACCGGGATCACGACACCGCAGTTGGTCAACCGCGTCACGACCTTCGGTGTGCCGTCCACTTCATACGGCAGCGTCCAGGTTGTCTGGTTCGCCCCCGCGTTGTAGACCACCGACGTGCACTGTGCCTCAGTGATGCGCCGGTCGTAGTGCGTGACATAATTCACATTCGGATCGGTGAGGCCCGGAGAGAAATTAATCTTCTCCAAGAACACACCGTTTTGACGCTGGATCGCCAGGTACAGCACCGACTCGATAAAGTCGCCACCCACAATAATCGTGCTGGCTCCCCCCACGAACATGCGCGACCAAGCGCTCTGCAGCTTTTCTTTGTCCTTACCCCAGAAATACTTGTAGACGTACATCGAGGGTTTGTTCCCCGATGACAGCGCGACCAACGTGTCCACCGTCGAGGAGGCCATCAGTCGAAAGGCGCCGTTCGGGATATACTTCGGGACGTGCGCCGTGACATCCACAGCATCCTTCGTCGCCGTGGTCTCGTCCACGAAATACTCGCGGATACCGTGGAAGTTTCCGTTCGGCGTGGCGAAGTAGACGTTGTTCCCCGCCGCAACAGGTCTTGCGTACAGCGAGTTCTCGAATTCCGTCGTCGGGTCAACTGTGATGGTTTTCTGTGTTAGGGTTGTGCCGCCCTGCAGGACGAACTGTGTCTGGTCCGAGAAGAGGATCACCTTCTCGTCGAACGGCACGGCGTGCCTGAGGACCGCCACCTTGGTATGAGAGACGGTATAGTCAATGCGGTCACTGTCGAGGACTGTCGTCACGGTCGTGGGCCAGAAGTTAAAATATTGGCCGGCCTCGCTGCAGATGATCTTGTCACTCGACAGGAGAGACAAGCGGTTCTTGAAGAAGAACACGTCGTTGATCGTGTGCCCGATGAAACTCGGCTGTGGCGAGGTCGAAGCAATATCGCCCACCGTCAGGTCGTCCCACGTTTCCACCCGGAAGGTAAACGAGCCGTCGGCCTCACGCACCAATACCCACGGCATTGTGGTTGGGTCGATGTGATACTGTGTACCTTGCTTGCGGGTTTCTTCCCACGACCCTTCACCGAATGTCGTCCCCGTCGTAGCCGGAACGAACTTCACATAGTAGTCATCAGTCTCGCTCTCCGGCTGGCCGTTGACCTTGATCTGAAAGTCGGTCGGAGCCACCGTAGGGAGCGACGAGAAGGACTGTACACTGTCCTTAAACACTTGCAGCGAGGCGCCGCCCTGCGAATCCTCAGAAGTAATCTTGAAATCGCCGCTGGCTTTCACGACGGAGATGACAGAGTTGTAGCTCGTGACCGTCCAGCCAGCGCCAAGACTGGCTACAAGATCGGCGGCGAGGTCGGCGGCAATAAAGTTCGTGGCGATGTCCGTAACGCTGGTTGTGCTGGTGGTCTTGATAGCCTTTTGCACACCGTCGATGAACACCTTGTAGTCGCTGCCGTAATTCCCAGCCTTGACGAAGATCAGGGCTTCCTTTGGCCGCGTGGCCGTCACGGCGGCATCGAGCGCCGCAAGGATCTCGGTGTTGACGATGAACGTATAGTCTTGCACGGTGATCGCCTTGATCGAAGTCGAGGGCGTCGTTGTGGTGAGGTAACTTGTGCCGTTCGGCGTGCTCACCGTTTTCTGCACACCGGCCAGGGTGTGGACCGTGAGACTCCCGTTCTTGATCAGCACCATGTACCGCTCAGACACGGAGCGATTGATGACGTGAGCAAACGCATCCCCAAGGGTGCCGTTGAAGAGCTTGGCAATATGCTCCGTCGGTGGTCGGTCACTCAGCCCCTCGACCACAGAGGAGAACAGATTCTCTTGCAGTTCGGCTTGTGTGGGGAGCCGCAAGGAGTCTGGTTGCTGCGAGACTCCATTGACAAGGTTCGGGATGGTTTTGCTAACGAGGGGCATTAGTAGCGTCTCCGATACCGATACAGCCGATTCATGTCGTAGCTGTCGAAGATGTTGTGGTTGGCGCTGTCACCGTCCGCCGACTTCAGCGCGGCAAACGCAATGGCCTCGTCGCGTGCGGTATAGCCGTCCAGCTCGGGCGAACCGACGTTCCGAGCCTGGAATTTCCGCGCAGCACTCAGTGCGATGTAAGACCTCGCCTGCTGCGGTAGTTCATCCCATGCGAGGAAGTAGACGATGTTCAGCTTGGGAGCAGCCTGGAACACATAGGTGTGGTTCAGCTTGTCATACAATCTGGTCCCGCGCTGCACGACATCGATAGAACTCGTCGGGTATGTGAGTTCAACTCTGAGGACGTTGTTGCCGAGTTGGATGTTGTTTGAGCCGTCCAGCGAGAGTTGCACGCCATACTCGGTGTTGAAGTTCCAGCCGGTCTCCTGCACGGAGCGCCGGACTTCGTAGAGCGTGTTGACTGCCACCGTGACATCGACCGGAAGTGTGCCCGAGAGATTGTTGACCGGTGCTTCTCCGATGGCACCGAGGATGATGTTGACGGCTTCGACTTCCGTCATCAGTGCGTCAGCCATGATTTCCTTTCGAGGTGTAAAAAATGGGGACACCCCAGGATCACTAGGATGTCCCCACAAATGGTGAGTGGTTTCGCTGTCTAGCTCAGCTAAGGAGTACCTGAGGATCTCTCTCAGGGTTCCCTATTCACCCACCAACAAAGGCTTACGCCTTCTTCAGCTCAACCGCAGATTCCGGGCGCAGGATGCCATGGCCCATCGCGTACTTGGCCACAAACAGCGTGCCCTGCCGTCGGATGTCATACGCACTTTCCAGTGCGAGGTCCATCAGCTTCACCGTGCCGATAGCAGTCTTGTGGAAGACCACCCCGACCGTGTTAGTGAAGTCGCCGTGGTAAGTGTTGTTCGTGCCGGTGACCTGCGCGAGGTTGCTGTTCGGCAGGTGGTTGGACTTCTTGATCATCACGGAGTCGATCTTGAAGACCTTGCCGTCGGCGTAATTGCCGTTCACGAAACCCGCGTTCCAGTCCCGGTGCAACGCTTTCGAAGACTGCACGAGCAGGTTGTAGTGTTTCGGACGCAGGACGCAGTACCGGTCGGTCTGCGGGATGTCCTTTTCGTCCATGGCCTGTCCCGCGTCGTAGATACCCTGCGCAATCGCGTCGGCAGTCGTATCGTAGGCCGCGTTCGTGAGCTGCGTTCCACCATACGCACCAGTGATGGTGGCGGCGGTACGAGCGCACAGGACAGCCAACTGCAGAAGATTCTTGTCGGCTTCACGAGCCAGCGCACGGCCCAACTCGGTCGTGTAGATCGAGCGGACATCGTAGTGGTTCATCGCTTCATCGAGGTTGCTGATGAACGCATGGCTGATCAGCAAGCCGTCGATGTTGATGGTACGCTCGTTGTGCTTGATTGCAGCACCAACGATTTCAGCGCCGGGAGTGTGGTACTCCGCAGCTGCTTTCCAGGTGGCCGGGAACTGAGCCGACTTCCCAGATTCGATGGTGCGAACCATGTGCATCGGGGCGCTGTCGAGATCCCCGTTGAACATGATGTTTGCTTCAGCGAACGCCGTGAGGATTTCGTTCGCAAACACTTTCAGGAACAGGGCAAGAGCATCGCCGGTGGCGTTCTGTTGCCCAAGGCGAGAGACGGTCGCGTTTGCCATTGGTGAGGTAAACCTTGAATGTGAGAGGGGGTGAAAGGAGGGAATCACGACAGACACATCCGTCTTGTCTGCAGGGTTGTCCTGAGTTCTCCTCCCGCAGGAGGGCAAAGGGCCAAGAGACGCGAGTCATGTGTGCTGGATGCCCGAGTGCCCCTAAAAAGGGGTCACAGGTGGGCGGGGTGCGAGCAGTGAGGATGTGAGGAGGGGCACACCCTCACCGTGCACCCGCTACAGCATCGAAATGCTGCAGACGGTAGGACCGGGATGACGCTCCGGTAGACGGTCGGTCGTCAGCTCTTGCCGCAAATGGCAGCGACCTTCTCGTTGTGCTGCACGATCTTCCAGAGGTCTGCTTTCACAAACTCTGGGAGTGGTTCGCCGCGCCGCAGCCACACTTTCGTGTCCTGACTGAAGCGAATCGGCTGACTCCACTCACACGGATCGGCGGGAAGAGGTGACGGCGACTTACAGCTTGTCAAGGATAGGCTGATCATCAGCAGGCACAGGGCGAGCAGCGATCGCATTGGCCTTCTCCTTGTCTTGGTCGCGCTTTCGTCGAAGCTCCAGCAGGAGTTCGAGGCGTCCGCGCTCTCGTTCCTGATAGTTCTGATACGCTTCGACCGCTTTGTAGAGCAGCGTGGTCAAAGCGTACAGAAGCTTCAGCCACGCTGCGATGCTCACTTGACCTCAGCGGGCTTCGGTTGCTTTTCAACCAACGACTCGCCCGGCAGCATCTTGGCCTTGTAACTCCAAATACCGGCGACTCGCTCTAGCCACTTGTACGCCTTCCCGACGAACTCATCGTCCTTCGGCGTGGGTGTGAGGTTCACAATGATCTGCGCCACAGCCATGATGCCGAAGGCAACCCCGAAAATCGTTGCCATGCCCGCATCAGACGTGACGTAGTTGATGACTGCAGTGACGTCCATAGGTCCTTTCTCTAGATAGCGCTCGACCGAGCGATCTTCTGTTCGACTTCCTTGCGATACGCAGGATCTTGTTTGTAGCGCGGATCACGCATAGCTCTCGTGATTTCGGCTTGCGACTTGAACACGTCGCCCGTGTAAGCGTCGTTGCCCCTGCCACTGAGCAGATTCGGCTCGGTGCCGTTCGCCTGTGAGAACTTGTCGTTCAGCCCGGCTACGGCGAGCTTCATGATGGACAACTTGCCGCTGGAAACCGCTTCGTTGAACTCTGCGATCTCACTTTCGGACAAGTTAGCACCGGCCCAGTCAATCATCGCTTGATACGCCTGCTCGCCGCCAACCGTCCCCTTCACATCAGCAATGGTGGCATCCGCCGCCGTTTTCGCCTGCGCGTGTTTCGCAGTGACACCGGCGATGTAGTTGTCCACCAGCTCGCGTGGATACCCGGCCTTGGCCAGCTCCGCGTATGACGCATCGGAGAGCTTCCCCCCCGTGCTGTTCAACTCGCCCCAGTATTTCGTGGACTGTTCCTGGGTGATGCCAGGGATGTTGGTCTGTTGGGCCTGCTCGCTCGCTTTCGGGGGTTGTTCCCCGGCCTTCGGAGTTTGTTCACCGGTGGGCTGCGCCGGTGGATCTCCGGCCTTGGGTTGAGCAGGCTTGGCTTTTTCTAGTTCGCCGTAGGATTTGGCGAGGCCCTCGAAGTCAGCCTTACCTTCCTTCCAGAACTTCTCAGGGAGCCACTCCGGTTTCGCCTCTGGCTTGGAAGCTGGCTGTCCCTGAGGTTGAGTTTGAGGTTTCTCTGGTGCGTTCGGGCCGGTGATTTCCGGCTGAACGGCCACACGCATGACATTGGTATCTTCCATTGTCCTCCTAAGATATGTAAGGGAAACCGGGAAGCGTTCCCGCGCTCTAACTACCACCACAACGTAGTGGCGTTGCGGGTTTAAGCTGGATTTACTTTGGTGACCAGCACCGCTTCATGTGTGGTTAGTTGTCGGTACGAGTCGAAACCGTAGAGAGGGTCACGTCCGTCTTAATCGGGTCGATCAACGGGACGCGCAGGACGGTCGGTTCGTAACCCGTCGCCAAGACGGACACGAACACTTCATCGCTCACCCCATCCGGAGCGAACGCCGCATCAGGCACGTCGAGGCGCACAAGCCCCGGCATGTTGGTCCCGTCCACTTGCACCAGACCGCCAGAAGCCCACGCTCCGGTAACCGTCTGCGTAACCGGTGTAATCGCCACGCGGGCCGCTTTCTTCTTCGCGTAGGACACGACAATGCCCGCCGTGTTAAACGCGAGGGCCGCCTTCGGTTGGAACGGCGTGGCTGAATCGTGCACCACGAAATAGAGGGAGACTTTCGTGGAGCCGGTCGGCACAGGACGCATAACTTGCTCTGCCATGTTAGAGGTAATCCTTTCTCACCGTACCATCGAGCATCGTGTGCTCGGTGAACGTCGGTTGGTTATTGATGGTCGCGCCGATAGTCCCCTGCGTAATTATGGGATACGTCAGCTCGATCTCTTTCGTTTCTGAATGGGCGCCGGTAGCCGTCACAGTGACTTCTACAGTAGTGACCGGCTGATCATCCGCATCGGTTCCAAAGGTAAACGCTGCGTTGGGCACGTCGAAACGGTACAAACCCGGTTGATTGACTGCATCGATTTCTTCCCACCCACCAGAGGCCCATACCGAATTGGCCGCAGCAAGGTTCGCCATCGTGATTGCCACACGCGATCCCTGATTACGGCAGTAGCTCCCCGTGACGGCGGTATGTGCTACGCCGGTCTTTCGAGCGCCGGTCGTAGAGTCTGTCAGCATGAAGTACAGGCTCTGTTTTGTTGCTCCGTAAGGAACTTCCATTACAACACACCGCCTTTCAATCGCATGAGACCACCGCAAAGATTACTGAGAGACGGGATATAAGACGGCGTTGAACCATCCCCACCCGCGAAACCGAGATTTGAAAGCCACATCAGCATTACAGCGATCCTTTCCGCTGGCCAATGATCCATTCGACCATGAAGTTGAGTTGCCAGGCCGACGGAAGTTCTACTTTTGCCTCACGGCAGTAGATGCCCGCCCATTCGATAGTTTCCTTGCGTTTCTTCTCGTGGTCCTTCGTAGGGTGCCACGAGGGATCGACAGCGGTCTTACGGACGGCGTGCTCCACATATGGATAGGCCGGATGTCGCAGGATCGTCTCGATGTTGGCCGCGCATTCGTCCCACCGATCAAAGCGGTCAAAGGCGTCCGAATGCCACACGAGATACCAGACTCGCTTCAATCGGTTGCAGAGCGCCTTCATGGGCTTATTTCCACCCGTAGTTGATGACGATTTCGTTCGCAGCCACCGCACCAATGTCGCTATCCGCAACTCCAGTCGTTATTGCGAAGGCAATGCCGGTGGTGAATTCCATCCCGCATCCCGTGTTGATCGTGAAGCCCGATGTATTGCCAGGAATTAGGAAGGTGTGGACTGGAACATCCGTGCCGACAGTCGGTGCTGAAGCTTTATTGTACAGCTTCAGGAATCTTGCGGAGGCGTTCGTGTTCGTCGCCATTATATAGCCGATTTGGCCTGCCGAGGCCTTCACACTTGTTGCGTTAGTGCTGGCGGCACTGATCAGCTTTGCAGGCGTCCATCCACCCGCCGTACTGGCTTTCTCTTTGACGTTGCCAATGTCGTTTGTTCCGGCGGGGAGCGCCGGGAGAGAGGCCACGTCAACGTCACCGATGTTGTTGTTGCCAGCAGGAAGCGTCGGCAACGACAGCACATCGATCTGCAATTCCCCGTTTGCGTCGGTCTTGAGACCACGCGCGTTGGTGCCATCTGTGCCTGCGACATACTGGGCCACAGCCGGAACTGCCGAGTTTGGCGTAGCGTCGGAGTCGAGATCCACGGCACCGATTTTGTTTGAACCAGCCGGAAGTGCGGGCAACCTCGTCACATCTACGTCGAGGCCATTTGCAGCATCACCCGTAATTAAAGCCGGTCCACCAGACGCAGCTACGGCGATACCAATGGCTTGTGCATTCGATGTTCCCGCGCCACTATCCATGTCGAACGTAGGCAACGTGTCGAGGTTGGCGATATCCACCTTCCCGCAATCACGCGCAGCACGGTCGGACATATTAGTCGGCATCGGGTTGCCCGAAGCCACGTCGCCGTCATTGACACCATCCGCGCCGAGCGTCAATTTGACCCGCTGATACTTGACACCTGGGCCGATGTCATCGGAGGCGATAATGTCTCCGCCCGTCCCGGCGTTTAGTTGTGTATTGTCTGCCATTTAATTTCCGCAACTCCCGAGGAGGAAGAGGAAGGGAAGCCACCAGACGCGGCCTAGTCCCATCATCATGAGGTTAGATCGAAAGGCGGGTGCGCCAGCATCACTGCCCGCGAAATCGAGGTTAGGAAGGAGAGTCAGTGTCATTATTTACCGACTCCAAGAAGCATGAGGTTTGACGCGAACGGGGCTCCACCAGCCGATTCTAGAAGCTCTATCGCGCCAATCACCCACCCGTTCGGCGCGTCATCGACCGTATGTGTCCATGACATTACGGCCCCATCAGCACCGGATTGAGTAGATGTCACCAGCGTGGAATCAAACAGCCCAAACTCCCGCGTCCTTTCCGTTTGATTTGGCCCAACCGTAGGGGTAAGCGAATACGGGACGTGAGCGTCAACGATCATGCTGCCAGCCCCCGGCGTACCAGGCACCGTTACGCTTGCACCAGCGCCGATCCCGCTGTTTGTAGCGGCTGTGCCGGTTGGCGTAGTCTGATCTACTCCCGTGTAAGAGTGCACAGCGAGGCGGTTGAAGCTAAATGTGCTGCCGGTTGAGGTCGCTGTGACTGTCTGTGCTCCAGTGGCGGGTGCGACCAGTGTATAGCCGGACACAAAAATATACGTTCCACCGAAGACGTTAAAATTGAGGTCGAACTTCTCCGACATACCAGCACCACCATACGTGATACTGGATGTACCGGCTGCCGATGAGCCGAACATGCCGCCGTTTGTTGCAAAGGCCAGCCTGTCTGGTCCTGCGGCTGTATGCGTGAGGGAAATTACACCATCTCCACCAACTTCTGAGGCATCGGTAGCAGCCTCAAATGCGACAGAATTTTTGTACTTATCAAGAACGGGGGCTGGAGCTTCTTCAGATGTCGCTACGGTAATAACCGTATTCACATCCCCGCCGAGGCGTTCAAGAAGAAGATAGCCTTCAACAACTGCACCCGATTCCCCCGCGCGAGTTAGGGGAACACCACGATAGTATCCTTCGGCGTCCTTGACCGCTGAAGCAATGAATTGTCTGGCCCGCCCCCCGAACGATACTGTCGGGTGATACTTAAGTGAGTATTCGGTAAGTTCCTCACCACGAGAATCTTGGCGAATTCCGCCGGACGCTTGGCCCACACAACGGTGTTCGACCCCATCGACCGAAAACACAATGGTCACCCGCAGTGCTCCAGACGCATCCCACAACAACGGCTGCGCTGTTGTAGGCCGCTTGAGCTTAACCACAATGGTAGAGGTCAGTTTTCCAAGTGGAATAGTTGGGCTCTTTAGAACCGGGTTCCTCGCATTAAGGATAACCGGTAAAGACGCCGTTGTGAGATCAGCCACAAAACACCCCGCAGGCTTTATCGAAGAAACTGTTGCGGATCACACTTCAGGTCCGTGCGCACCGTGCCATCAGAGAACTTCCGCACGGTGCACTTCTCGTCGTCCTTGATAAGGGTTTCGGCGCGGTCCATTGACACTTCCGTGTACCGCACCACCTGAGGTTTACTGTCCTGCACTTGGTTGTCCTTGCTGTCCATTGAACTGACCCTCCATGAGTTTTCCGCCGGTCGCAATTGCTTGCGGCCCGAGCTTCTGAATCATCTCGTTCATCTGTTGCTGTTGCATTTGTGCGTTGATGGTCGCACGGTCAGGAACGAGGCCCTTCGTGTCGATACCATCCGCAGTGGCAAGCCGCTCAGAGAATTCGAGCGGATCAACGTACTGTTGAACCTGCTGCGGTCCGAAGACCTCAGATAGCGTCCTCGCGTAATTGACAAGCTTCTGCCGGTCGTTCCCTCGACCCAGCGCTTCAACGCCGGTGACGATGGTCGTCCGCACGACACCCTTCGGAAGCTGCGGGAGCCTGCGCTCCTTTTGCATCCGAGCGATCTTGATCTTGACGTAAGGAAGCTGCCACTCCTGCGCGAAGAGTGTGTAGAACCCGCCGAGAGTACCTTCCAACTCTTGCGCCATGTACCGAATCTCTTCGGTCGTGACACGCTCCGCATCGCGCTGGATGGCCGAGTGAAGCAGGAATGCATACGACAGTCGCTCTTCGATCACACGGGCCTGCTCTGCGGCGATCTTGAAATCGTGGAACTTCTCCGCCTGCAGTGTGCTGACTTCCTCCGCGTTGCCGTTGATAATGGCCCCGTTCGGAGATTCGGCCAGGTCCTTCTGTCTCGTGGTCCCGTTCGGGTTGACGAGGAACAGCAGCTTGGCCGCCGCACGCGCACCCTCGACCAACGCTTGCGTCAGGTCTTCGAGTGAGCGGAGATCCCCTAGGTACTCCTCCACATAGCCGCGCCCATAATCCTCGCCGTCCACGCGAGTAAAGCGCAGCGGGAGCCACGGGCATTTGTCGAGTGGATACGTCCCATCCGTCCCTGGGACTTTCATCGCACAGATTTCTTGGTAGACGACCCACTCGTGGTCCGTGCGGACAATGCGGGTGTAAAGATCGACCGGCTTGTCGTCGCCGTATCGCTTGTCTTTCTGGACATACTGCCGCAATTCATCGGGGAGCACGACGGGATCGATCTTCTCGTGCGCGATAATCTCCAGCGGATTACCTGCCGGATCACGGCGGCACACATAGTTGCTCAAGTGATAGACGCGGAAGCCCATCTTGCTGTCATGGATCAGGCAGTTTCCGGCCACGAGCAGGTGCTTGATCATCTCGAAGACACCGGCCCGATCCCCGGACATTTCGATCTCGGTCATCACGGCCCGCTCGAACTTGCCTAAGGCTGATTCGAGCTTCGTCTTCGTGGCGTCGTCTACTTGATATTGAGCCAGGAGAATTTCATCGATTCGCTGCCGGAACATCGGGATGTTTGGGGGCAACGCAATCATGAGGAGGCGGGCGGCGAGATTATTCACGCCACGCGCACCCATGCTCTGCCACGGCGTCGGCAGGACTTGTGCGGATGTCGTGCTGTTGCCGTCCTTGACGTTGCGAGGGAGCAGCGAGGGAATGGTCAGCTCAGAGCAGTCCCAGGCGCGATTCAAAAACGGGTCACGAAACGTCGAGAGCGAGTTGTATCGACTCTCCGCAGGAGTGCTCGGAGTTGGTTCCATGTTGGGTATGTGATTATCCTTGCGGAATGTTCAGCCCGGCACCGGCGGCAGCATCGGTCCCGCCCATCGGAATGACGAGCGAGGTCTTGCGCCGAGCGGCCCCGACGGCGTTACTGAGGAATTGTCGGAGGGGAACAGCCTTCCTATCCTTCCCGATGGTCAGACCTTGCGCGGTCGGAGCAGGAGGCGGGGGCGGAGGAGGAGGAGGAACCACAGGAGGATCTTCCTTCACGGGGGCAGGCATTGATGGAGCGCCCAGACACATCAGCGGTTCTCCTTCGTCAAAATCGTTTGTGCAAAATTCTTGGTTTGTTCTTCATAGACGGTGCGCAGGTGGCGTGCGACGTGAGCCTGAGCACATTTCCACAGGCGATCTTCAGCGGTGTCCTTACGTTCACCAGCTTTATCCGGGAACACTGTTTCGAGATACTTCACGACATCTAAAGAAATAACTGGAGCGTTCACCTTCCCTCCCGTCCGAAGTGGGTTCTCTACAGGTCTGTGGTCGTGGCACGATTCTTGTCCCAAGCCCACGAAAAAATAGAGGGAAGCCAGTGGATGTCTCCACCAGATTCCCTCTACTGTTCCCCGGCGTATTTGAGCCTCCGGGTACTTCCTACACCGATACGATCTGAAACGTCTTTTCTTCCAGGCCCTCCAACCACGCAAGACACACCGCCGCAGTCTGAATCAACTCGTCTCGAAGGTTCAGCGTATCCCACTCGCAAATCGCGCGGGCTACTTCCCCGAATTCCTCAGCCAACACCGGCAGACACGCTGTATGTGACAGCGCGTTGTCGGCGCAGGAGTGAGCAAATTTACCGGAAGCCTTGAGTCGTTCCTGGCGGTTTCGTTCGGCAACGATCTCCGCCAACGCATCCTGTCGTGTCATTCGTTCTTCGCCTCCCCAGCAAAGTACAGAGCCGTAAGCACCGACTCCGCGAGTTTACATTTGTCCCCATCATTCACGATGATCAAGTCGGGGACGATTTCGCTCTGGCCAGTTTCAGAGATATGGCAGCTCCCCTGCCCAACCCCAGGCCGGTCGATTCGCCAGATCACCCCACCACGATCCTTGATAGCCTGTGCCTCATTGGCAAACCGCACATCATCGATCACGATACCTTTGGTATTCAACGGATCGGCACGATACTGGTCCACGTGACGCATGAGCGCCCGCACCCAGATATCCCAGTCGATCATCTGCCGCCCCCACTCCGTGCCAAGTGTCAGCATCGCGTGGCGTGGGGTTTTCCCACCGAGGAGTGCACAGGGTTGCTCCTTCAGATGGCCATCCACTTCCGCGTTCGACAGGCCTAGCGTCTTGAGCATCATCTTCAAGACCACGGCGTAGCGCGTGCGGATGTATCCGTGTGGCAGCAGGTGATTCGCGGCCAGAGATTTGCCAGATCCCACGTAGCCGGTCAGCCCGATGAGTCTTGGTTTCACTTCTTTTTGACCTCAATCTTCACGTCATAAATCTTGAGATCAGCGGGTGGAAATAACGGAACCCAAAATGCCTCACAGCGTAGTGCCACGTACTCATCTGCTGAAATTACGATCTTGTCAATCTCCAGACCCTTGCAATCTGCTGAGCGTTTCGCATCAGCGATACGCTTTATCATGGATTTGTAAATGACTGTCATGCTTTCGGCGGCTCCCATAATTTCGGACGTTTGTTTGTGAAGTCATAGTCACACGCACGGAGGATGCGGGCACACCGCGCCATTTGCAGCGCAACCGCCTCACTTAAACCGGCTTTCTCGTACGTATTCACTACGGCATCCCACATATAGAGACGCTTCCCGTATGGCGTAAGGGGGCTATTAGGCATTCCCTCCTGCACCTTCTCGATAACGCCTTTGAGAATTTTCTCAGCGGTCTTCGGCCCAATATCAGGACAGCCGGGATAGCCGTCGGTGGCATCGCCGGTGAGTGTCTGGAGCATGTGCCAGTAGTCGGCCCCGTACTCATCGATCTCGATAGTTGTGCCTTTATCGAGGTTGTAATAGGTGCACGGAATACACTTGAAGTCCTTGTCGATGGACACCAAGATGCGCTCCGGGTTTCCTACCCACGTCTTCGTCGCCAGAATCCCGAGGCAATCGTCACCCTCCAGACCAGGCCGCTCGAACGTCGTGTAGTTCGCGTGCAGATAATCCCGCAGGGGTTTCCACACAAGAGGCTTGCGAGTTTCCTTGCGGTTGGACTTGTACAGCGGGTACACGTCCTTCCTGAAATTCTTCTCCGTTGTCGTCAGCGCGAATACCAGCTCGTCGCCCTTGAGCGTCTCCTTAATGCTGGCGATGCGCTTTTCCAGATCCAACACCGCTTCGTCCTCAAACGAATGCAGCGTCCAGAAGCCGTCACCCCAATCGATGGGCTTCTCAGCGCGGCACGCTGTTTGATAGACGAGGATGTCGGCATCGATAAGCAGGATGCGCTTGCTCACTACTTTGCCCCTTTCTCGATGACGGCCATACGTTCTGGAAATTCACAACCAACAATCTTTTTATGATGCGGTTCCAATTTTTGATATAGGCGGAACCGGCTTGTGTTGATCACCCGCTCGATCATGATTCGACCATTCGACCGGATATCCACCACTCGACCGGCCCCTAACGCAGAAGAATTGCAGTCTCGGACGGCGAATGCCACGAGGTCTCCGATTTCAATCTCCTTTCCAAGTGCGTCCTTCATGCTGCGCTTCCTCCTGTTGAAGGTGGGCCACCCGCCAGGGAACCGATAAACAGCACCACCACGATCATGACCGCGAGACAAATCACTACCGTCATTTCCGCTTCCTCCGCTTGTACGGCACGTACGTCCGCACGTCGTTCCCCATACCGTCCTTCACGAGACGCGGGACCATCTTGGCGCGGGGCAGCACGGGCGATTGATCCCCCTGTACCACGGGGCATGTTCGACCCACGAAGCGCGGGCCTCTCCGGGTACGTCTGTGCGTTGAAGGCACAGGGGAGACCGTGAGGCTACGTTTGAGGTTGAACCGCCCGTAACCTTCAAGGTCCATGAGGGCTTCGTCTTTGGTTTTCGTCTGCTTCATGCGTGGAACATCCTCCCTTGCATCATCATGTTGTGCAGCGTGGAACTCTGCTCCAATGTGGTGCACAGCTCCCAAACCTCCGCGTAGAAATCAGCCAGAACCTTGATGTTGCTCCAGCACAGTTGCATCGGTTACCTCCATGTGTGGAATGTTTTGGGCAAATTTTTTTAGGTAGTCTGCGGCGGCTTGGAGAAGGGCGGGGCTGTCTTTGAACATGCCGATCCCAGTGTTGCAATTCGAGCACAACAATCCGCGTACCGCTCCCGTTCTGTGACAGTGGTCCACAGACAATCTGCTATTCCTTTTGCACTGCCCACGACAAATGGCACACCCACCACCCTGCTCCAAAAGCATCGCGTTATATTGTTCTGTGGTCAGGCCGTACTTGTACTTCTGATGCCGCTCCCGCGCCTTTTCTCGATTGGCCGCGCGGTACTTTCGATG
>FRDC01001425.1_pt1 | contig 33639 bp, 33 predicted proteins | sample 1106171 | NCBI WGS metagenome assembly FRDC01 (sample SAMEA3930566, study PRJEB13176) | freshwater metagenome | biome: Drinking water system; feature: drinking water; material: water | place: Singapore | collected 2014-12-20 | reverse complement strand
GAGAATGGAAACCCGAGCCAGATCCGATTCGTAGTCGGCGTGCGTATGTGGTTTTAGCAGTCTGGATTAGACCAAGAAGCGGCTGGACAGCACGCCGGAGAGATAAGTTATTACAATGCTAAGCAATTCTTCCATCGTCATGCGCCGACACATCTTCTCATAAAGTCACACGTCACCTAGTGAACAACACACGGGATTATCTCTCCGGAGGAGGTGAAGGATTTCTCTTTTATTCTCTTCGGCACTGCCAGCTTTGTATGGCTCCGACGAACCAAATCACATCCATCCATGGACGTCGAGCAGCCTCTCGTTGGAACTGCCCGACATCTTGAGCTGGTTTCCCCTACCTCTCTCACTTAGTAATCGACGCCCATCACGTATGTCCTCGCCGCACCTCTTGCCGCAGTGATTTTATACGGACGCATCATGTCATTGTCCTCATGGTCAAGGATATGACAGTGCCATACGAATCCATGCCCACCGGCATCTGGATCAAAAGAATAGTTTCTCGCCACGCCGGCTGCCGTGTCTGTCGGCGCGAAGCGCACGGCGATGCGAGTGACTTGGCCCGGATACGCAATCACCGTATCTTTCCATCCGGCTTCGTTGATTTCCGGAAGCTGGATGGGGCCATCAAGATAGGGCTGAATATCCGGATTCCCTCCGTGTTTCGATCCGGAAGCAGCGGAGGGCAGGTATGTCAACGGCGGACCATCGCCGAACATAGAGGCGCCACTGGGGAAGGCCATGTCGTAGGCCATCTTATACATGCCCAGATCGATCCGTTGTCGATTGAGCACCTGAACCGGCGTCAAGTGTATGTGAATCGGATGGGCGTCTGCCGTCAGGTTGACGATTTCCCAGACCTCCGTCTCGCCCTCAGCCGACGCTTCAGACATATATTCCGTCACGCCTCCCACTGTGACCGCCGTGAAATCCGTTCGGGCCGTTCCATCAGCGCGTGTGCCGGACGCCTTCGTATTGTTTATCAGCAGTCTGACCATGCCCATTCCGCCTGAACCCATCATGTCGTTCAGCGTGAGTTGGCGAGTTTTCGAAGGAGCGACGGTCAGCATCCCTGTGGCGGGGTTCACCAACCGACGCATGGGTGGGCGGAGCGCGTCGCCCTGAGCCAGGTTGTAGCTGGCGTCCGCCCCTGCCAACGTGGACGGTCCAACTCGAAACTGGAGAATGCGTCCTGCTGTCGCCGCATCGGGTGGAGCGCCATTGGGGAATGGTGTGCGGCCATGATTCTCTAAGATCAACGTTTGCCCTGCTAATCCTGAAAAGTCGATCATGATGTCGGCTCGCTCACCGGGCATCACGGTCAGCTTGCCTAGCCGGACCGGCTTATCGAGATACCCTCCGTCGGTTGCGATCTGCCACAGAGGTTGTCCGCTCAAGGAGAGTTCATACGTGCGCGCGTTCGATCCGTTGATGAGGAGGAAGCGGTAGCGCCTGGCCTCGACGTTCAGATATGGCCAAACTTTGCCGTTCACGACATTCGTGTCGCCGAAGAACTCCATCATCCAGAACGGATGCTCCGGGTTGGGCCCCATATTGGGGAAATACAGCTGTCCAGTTGTGTCAAACATGCGGTCTTGGATCACCAACGGCGTCACATGGTCTATGGAGCCCCCGGCGCCTTGCCGCAACCCGATCGGATGCAGACCGGCCGGCAACGTCAGCGCCGGATCGGTGATCAGATAGATCCCTGCCAACCCCGCATAGACATTCAAGCGTGTCACGCCTAACGCATGGTCGTGAAACCAGAGCGGAGCTGCTTCTTGCTTGTTTGGATAGCGGTAGATCGCTCCATTTGGAACCGTGCCGGCTTTGCTGTAGTACGAATGGCCTCGGTAAGTCCCATCACTAGTGAACCAGGCATCCGGGCCTCCATCTAGCACCGGCGGAACCTCCCCTCCGTGCAGATGGGGGATAGTTGGGACCGGACCGGCATAATTCGACGCGCAGCCCCCATACGGCGGTTGGTTTTCGACGACAGCCCCTGCGCATCTGTTGGCTTCACTGTTCAGCGGATCGGCCCAGGAAAGGGTCTGATCGGTCGAGGTCTTCCAAGCCGACAGTCGGCTTGCTGCGGTATTCGGCAGACTGTTGATGTACTGAATTTCGGTCGGAGTCCCACGCGTCGAGACGAGCACCGGCCCGATGTACGTTGAGAGCGGCGTTCCCGATCCAGGACAGGTTGAGCCGTTGCGGTAGCCCCAGACATAGGTTCCGGAGTAGGTGGAAGATGTCGGCGCGAATGTCGACGGCATAACGGTGGCCTTGAACTCGCACATCGAGAGCGTCGCCGATGGCGCGGTGATTGTTTCGATGGTTCCCCCCGCAACAGCCAGAAGAGGCAAGGGGTCCACGAATTGCGGGATCTGACTCGCCGGTAATGGTGTCGGCGCCATCGCGTTGGGCGGAGTCCCGCTCGGCGGAGCCGCGCTAGGACTGCAGGAGGCCAGCGTCAGTGCTACCAGGAAATATTGAGCTGGAAACCAAGTTCTCATCATGTTCTCTCGAAGATATCGCATGCTCACCTCCATTGATCGAGAGAGAAGAACCACGTTCCTCGCTCTCACAAGACGATCAGGTTTTCTAGTCATCCGAACCTCCCCGCATTAACAACACAGCCCCAACGATGACGTAGGCGACGACCGGAATAGCCCACAGGATCTTCGTGCTGTCAAACTCCGTGCTGCCAGACGGCGTCGGGTGAAACTCTAGGAGCAGCCATATCGGCTCATGAATAAAGAGAAAGGACATCAACATTGCTAAACCCAGCCAATTAGTCCAACGCATGCCCATCATGAGATGTTCTCCTTTTACTGATGATAATCAGCCCCTCTTCCGAGTCCGTGGACACTGGGTGGAGTGGCGTCGGGGCCGATTGTGTATTGTGTCATGACACCTCAGACCAAGCCGAACGGATGAATCAGTGCCGCCTACGAACACAACGGAGTGGCAGTGAATGGACTGGATGGTGTAAATTAAATTCGAAGGACCGACGGCGCAGCTATGGAAATGGGGACGAACTCCGAGGCAGAGCTCCAAGACAAAAATTCTAAGATTGAGGGAGCGGTGAACGCTGTGACTGGGTTAAGCGGTACCGCTATCTGATTCAGGTCGGCGGGTGCCGGGTGTTTGGACTGTCGTTCCGGCGATGAGACGGCGGACGGTGGACACATGGTCGTACCATCCATCGGACAGGCCATATCGCTCATGTCTTCGGCCAGTTGCGTCGCGTCGTTGGCCAACGACAGATCCGGCACGGTACACATTGTCCCGGTGATCTGACAGAGGGTGAAGAATAAAACCAGGCTGAAGAACTGCATCCTAACCTTGGCAAGTACCCAACTATTCATAGGTTGATACCTTGCCTTAATGCGGAGAAACCTGTCAAGCTATCAAAAGTGTACACTTGTCGCCTTGTATAAATGGTCATTGATTGATGCATGCAACGAACTGTGCTAGCGTGATTCCGTGATGCCCCCAAAGCGTAAAGCATTCTCGTGGTTTCGAGCGACAGTCCTACTGTGGGTATCTCTCTGGATGCTCGCGGCTCCGTTGGTTCACGTTCATCCTGAAGCGGATCATCGTCATGGAGAAGCGGGGCATGTCCATGGTGGGACCATTCATACGGTTTGGTCTCCGGATCTCGACTGCGAGTTCAACGACCATCAAGAGGTTGGAGGAACGGAAAATGCCGGGCATGACGGTGCGATAAAGCTTACTCAGTTCGCACACACACGCGACCGGCACTATGAAGTCGGTTTCTCTTTTCTCAACGATTCAACCGATCGCAAACACAGTAAGCCGCTCTTGGCGCAGGCATTTGCCGTTGGGCATGCGTCCATTTCAGATCCCAACTCTTCCATGCGGCATGAACAACACGCCGCGCGTGTTTCCTCGTGCATACGGTTCATTCACGATCTCCCTTCCCGCGCGCCGCCCAGTCTTTTCGTCTAAGCTTCGTGCGCTCACGCAACAAGTAACATAATCGATCGCGGACGCTTGAGATGGACTCAGCCTTTCTCAGTCGCCGGATTAGGCTGTCTGCGGAGGAGATTTCCCATGATTCCGCACGGAATTATTATTCTGTTCGTCCTGTTCTGCTCGGTTGACTTTGGCTGCCTCCACGCAACCGCGAGGGCGGCTGAATCACGCGCTGTACCGTATTCCTTATCCGAAGTCCTAACCCTCGCGCTCAAGCACAGCCCGGTAATGACTGGGGTGGAGGCAGTCCTTGAAGAAAGCCAGGGGCGACAGGTGGCAGCTGACGCCTACCTGAATCCGACGGTGATGGGGTCGGCCGGACGCGGGTCAATTCGTGATCCGAGGACCGGGACCTCTATCACCGAACGGACGATTACGATCGAGCAACCGCTGGAGTGGCCTGGAAAACGAGCCGCTCGACAACGCGCCGCCGAGGCGGGGTTCTCTGGCGCGCTCGCCGGAATGGAAGAAGCCAAAGTGGCGATTACGGCTGAGATCAAATCAGCATTCTTTCAATTGCTCTTTGCCCAACAGGATGTCCAGTTGGCCAAAGAGAATCTCCGGACGGTCGAGGATTTCATAAAGCTCATTCGGGCGCGGGTTGAGACAAAGGAGTCGCCGAAATTTGAGTTGGTCAAAGCGACAGTGGAACTGCAAAAAGCCGACAAAGATCTGGCGAGAGCGGATAACGCTCTTCTTGTCGCCCGTGCCAATCTGAACAAGGCTACGGGGAAGGCGCTTGGAGGGCATTTTGTCATCCAAGGGGAATTTGAAGCGACGAGGTCCGGCCTCGATCTCCATACCTTGACCGAGCAAGCGCTTGGTCGTCATCCGACACTTCGGCGGCAAGAGAAAGCGGTCGAGCAAGCTCAATTTACCCTTGAGCAAGAACGAGCGGCGCGCATACCGAACGTGTCGGTGTTAGGCCAGTATCATCGGGAGGCCGGCGATGAATCCGTGACGGCGGGGCTGAGCGTGCCTCTGCCCATATGGTATCAGCGACAGGGTGAGATCGGCACAGCCATGGGCGCTCACCATCGCGCCCAAGCCGAGCAAACGCGGGCTCAGCACGAGTTAGAACAGGCGGTCACGCAATATTTTCAGGAAATGCAAACCGCTCAGCGGCAGATTCAAGTTTTTGAGAAAGGACTCCTCTATCAGGCAAAGGAGGCTCTGGACATTGCGCAATTCAGTTTTCGAAACGGGGTCGCGAGTCTACTGGAGGTCATTGACGCTCAGCGCGTGTACCGCCAGACCTTGCTCGAATATGCTCAGGCACAGGCTGACCATTCCATTGCGTTGGCCCGGCTGGAGCGGGCGGTGGGAGGATTGCCATGAATAGTTCCTTTATAACGTCTGCGTTATGGTTTTCTTTTCGGATCGTCTGGTCCCTGTCGGTAGCCGTCGTGAGTCTGTCTTGTCAATCGAAGCAAGACGATGCGCCGAAGCCTCCCGCCGAGACAACCACGGTGCCCGCTGAGCACGGCGTTATCGAATTGCCGGAAGGGAGCCCGGCTCTCGCGCAACTTCAGACGGATCGTGTGGTGATTCGTCCGATTCGGATGACCCTCAAGGCCCAAGCTGGAAAGATTCTAGCCAATGACAATCGATTGGCACACTTGAGCGCACGAGTCCCCGGTCGCATCGTGGCCGTGTTTGCCAATCTCGGCGATCGCGTGAAGGAAGGCGATCAACTGCTGTTGCTCGATAGCCCAGCCTATGGAGAAGCGCAGTTGGAATACCGCAAAGCGAGGACCATGCTGAGCGTTACGGAAAAATCGCTCGAACGGGCCACCGCGTTGCTGGATCGAGGTGCAATTGGTGTGGGTGAACAGCAGCGTCGCAATGCCGACTATGAGAATGCGCGAGCTGATCTGCATGAAGCGGAGGAAAAGCTGCATTTGCTCGGCATGACCGAGCGGGAGATTCAGCGGCTGGCCGCTCAGGCATTACCCCATGCGGAGGTTGCTCGGGTCTCCCTTCGAGCCCCCTTTGCCGGCGAAGTGATCGAGCGAAACGCCACTATCGGCGAAGTCAGCGATCCCAATAAGACGCTGTTCACCGTCGCAGACCTCTCGACCCTACGGGTGCGCGCCGATTTTCCGGAACAACAGGCCGGTCGATTGAAGACTGGGCTTACCATTGACGTGCGGGTATCAGCCTATCCGGACACGACGTTTCGAGGGACCATTACGTACGTAGGCGCTGTGATCGACCCGGCCACCAGGACGGTCATGGCACGCGCGGATGTGTCCAACCCTGACGGGCGATTGCGGCCCGAGATGTTCGCTGAAGTTCTGCTAGTCACTGACGAGCAATCGGTCTTGAGTGTTCCACGTTCGGCGATTCAACAAGTCGGTAGTCGGACAGTGGTTTTCGCTGTTCGGGGACCGCGTCGATTCGAACCCTGCGAGGTGACCTTCGGCCAGACCTCACCTGAGTATGTTCAGGTCATCACCGGGCTAGCTGCCGGAGACGAAGTAGTGACGCAAGGTAGTTATGCCTTAAAGTCCGAGTTGCTCCGGGAAGAGATGCCGACAGGAGGCCCGCTATGATCGAACGGCTCATCCGTACCGTTTTAGAACAGCGGCTCATCGTGTTGCTGGGCGGGCTCGGGCTCATCGTGAGTGGCGTGGCGGCATTCCGCCATCTGCCGATCGATGCGTTTCCCGACGTGACCCCCGTTCAAGTTCAAGTAATCACCCGCGCGCCGTCCTTGGCTCCGTCGGAAATAGAACGCCTCGTGACTTTCCCCCTGGAGATCGAATTGACTAACTTGCCGGGAAAAACGGAAATGCGATCCATCTCGCGATTCGGACTCTCCGTGATCACGGTGGTCTTTGAGGACCGGATTGATCTCTATTTTTCCAGACAACTCGTTTTGGAACGGATACTCCGGGCGCAATCCGGGCTTCCAGCAAACGCCGAGCCGGTGCTGGGACCCGTCAGCACCGGATTGAGCGAAGTCTACATGTATCTTGTCGAGGGTTCGACACAGAGTCTCATGGAGTTACGGACTCTGCAAGACTGGGTCATCCGTCCGATGCTGCGCGCAGTCCCAGGCCTCGCGGATGTCGATACGTTGGGCGGCTTAGCGAAGCAGTACGAAGTCCTCGTCGATCCCAATCGATTGGCGAGCCTTGGCCTCACGTTACGCCAAGTGCACGTGGCCGTCGTGGGCAACAATCAAAACGCCGGAGGCAGTTACATTGAGCAGGGCGGGGATAAGTTGGTCGTCCACGGCGTGGGACTAGCCCGCTCTGTACAAGATTTGGAGCAGATCGTGGTCGCGGCGCACAAAGGCACGCCGATCTATCTCCGTGATGTCGCCCAGGTTCGCCAAGGCATGGCCATCCGCTTGGGAGGGACGACGCGGGACGGGAAGGGTGAGGTGCTCGAAGGGATTGCCGTCATGCTGCGGGGGGGCAATAGCCGGGACATTGTCTCCACGGTGAAAGACAAGGTCGAGCTGATCAATCGGGTCTTGCCTGCCGGGGTGAAGATGGTGCCTTTCCTGGACCGCATTGAATTGGTGACACGGGCCCTCGATACGGTCGAGCGGGCCTTACTGGAGGGTGTCGCAGTCGTCATCCTCGTGCTGTATTTGTTTCTCCGGAATCTGCGTGGCGCCCTTGTTGTCGCCCTGACATTACCACTGGCCGTCCTTGCCACATTCCTGGTCATGCAACAGGTCGGCCTGTCGGCGAATTTGATGTCGTTAGGCGGCTTGGCCATTTCACTGGGCATGATCGTCGATGCGGCCATCGTGCAGGTGGAGAATGTCGAGCGCCATCTGACCGAGCAGACCCAGGGCCGTGCCCTCTCGATCACGGACCGGTTGCCGGTCGTCTTACGCGCCGTGCTGGAAGTGCGGAAGCCAAGTCTGTTCGGGGAATTGATCATTGCATTGACCTTCGTCCCGCTCCTGACGCTCCAAGGGATGGAAGGCAAGATGTTCATTCCACTGGCCCTGACGGTCGTGATCGCGCTCCTCAGTTCATTACTGCTCTCGATGACCGTCATTCCCGTGCTGGCGGCGGTGCTGATGAAGCCTCGGGCCACGGAGAAGAGTGGGGAGCTCTTGGAGCGCTGGCGGCGAGGGTATCGTAGGCTGTTAGAGGGGGCCATCCACCGCACAGGTCTCGTGGCTTTCATAGCGGGCGGTGTGCTCGTCGGGGGGGCGGCACTGATTCCGTTCATCGGCCGGGAGTTCGTCCCTCTCATGGATGAAGGCACGATTGTGGTGAATATGATGCGGCTTCCCAGCATCAGCTTGACCGAATCGCTGAAGATTTCGGGAGATGTCGAACGACTCTTGCTGGAGATTCCGGATGTGCGCTCTGTGATTTCCCGTACGGGAGCGAATGAACTGGGGACGGATCCGATGGGAATGGAACTGAGTGACATGTATGTCTTGCTCAAACCGAAATCCGAATGGCAGGCCAAGTCCAAAACCGACATCGAGCAGCAAGTCCGCAGCCGAATGGAGCAAGTGCCCGGCATCGCGTTCGGACTGTCTCAACCGATTGCGATGCGTGTCGATGAATTGGTCTCGGGGGTCCGGTCCCAGGTCGCCGTCAAATTGTTCGGCGAGGATCTTGAGATCTTGCGGACCAAGGCGGATGAGATGGCCCGGGTGCTGAGGCAGGTGCGCGGCATCTCCGATCTCCGGGTCGAACAGGTGTCAGGCCTCTACTACCTAAAGCTCGACATCAATCGTGCCAGGATTGCACGTCATGGGATCAACGTCGCTGATATCACAGAAGTGATCGAGGCTGTCGGTGCCGGGATTGCCGCTGGGGAGATGTTCGAAGGGCAGTGGCGGTTTCCAATCAGGGTGCGATTTCCGGATGATCGGCGCGCCGATGTTGAATCGATCGCGGCCCTCTGGGTGACCGCGCCGGACGGCTCGCGCATTCCGCTTCGGGACTTGGCCGACATTCGAATTGTGGACGGCCCGGCGCAGATCAGCCGTGAGCATGCGAGCCGACGAATTGTAATTGAAGCCAATGTGGTCGACCGCGACCTGGTCGGCGCGGTCGAAGAAGCGCAAGCCGCAGTCGATCGGCAGGTGAAGCTTCCGCCAGGCTACTACGTCACCTGGGGTGGCCAATTCGAAAACCAACAACAGGCCATGGCCCGCCTGGCCATTGTCGTGCCAATCGTCATCGGACTCATCTTTCTCCTTTTGTACTTTACATTCGGAAATCTCAGACAGGCGGCACTGATTCTGCTCGCAATCCCCTTTGCGATGGTCGGTGGTCTCCTGGCGCTGTTGCTCAGCGGGTCGTATCTGTCGGTTCCCGCCTCCGTCGGCTTTATTGCCTTGTTCGGTGTCGCGGTGCTCAATGGGGTGGTGAAGATAGCCTACATCAACCAGTTACGAGATCAGGGAATGTCATTGGACGAGGCGGTGCTGACTGGCATGGTCTTGCGGCTACGGCCTGTCTTGATGACCGCGATTGTCGCGATGATGGCGCTTATTCCCCTATTGCTGGCCACCGGACCCGGTTCCGAGATACAGCGACCGCTTGCCACGGTCGTGATCGGGGGCTTGTTTTCGTCAACGGCTTTGACACTCGTGGTACTGCCGGTGCTCTATCGGTGGATCGAACAAAGGATCGTTCATCGAGGCGAAGCCAAATCCTCAGTTCTTGCATCACAGTTGGACAAGGAAGCGGCAACATGAATTGAACCGCATATTCCTGATTCCCCAAGGATGTTCCATGGTGAGCGTCACTTTGTAGAAAAAGCTGCAATCGCCCGAGAAAGGAGTCCTGTGCATAACCATTCAGAAAGCCGAGCCGCTCAGCAAACAAATCTTTGGATCGTCCTGCTCATGACAGGAAGCTTCATGGTCATTGAGGTGGTAGGAGGATTGCTTACTCAGAGTCTCGCCATCTTAGCGGATGCAGGCCATATGTTGACTGATGTGGCGGCGCTTGGACTGAGTGTCTTTACCATGCGGATTGCTGCAAGGCCGTCCACGCTTGAGAAAAGCTATGGGTACCACCGCGCTGAAATCCTAGCCGCTGTCACGAATGCCGTAGTGCTGTTGCTGTTGGCCGTCTGGATTCTCTACGAGGCGTACCAACGTGTATTCGAGCCGCCGCACGTGCTTGGAATTCCGATGTTGTTGATTGGATTTGTTGGTCTTGCCGTGAATGTGGCAAGTATGAAGCTGCTTGCTGAGGAATCCGCGTTCAGTTTGAATGTTCGTAGTGCGTACTTAGAAGTGCTCGGCGATGCGATTAGTTCGGTTGGAGTTATTCTTGGCGGAGTCACGATCTGGCTCACCGGGTGGTTTATTATCGATCCTTTCCTGAGCGCTGGAATCAGTGTCTTTATCGTCTGGCGCACATGGGCACTTCTTTCTCAAGCGGTGCATGTGCTTATGGAAGGAGTACCAGCCCATCTAGATGTGCTGGAGATCGGACGAGCTATGGCCAGCGTGCCTGGTGTGAAAGGGATTCATGATCTTCACATCTGGACCATTACCTCAGGCTGGGACGCCCTCAGTGCTCACGTAGTGGTCTCCGTTGGGGAGGATCGAGATGCAGTATTGGGCCGTCTTCAATCGCTGCTACAAGACCGATGGAAAATCGAGCATACAACGTTGCAGATTGTGGCAGAACGATCAGATCGGGTTCAGGTGGGATAGGGTTTGCTTAAATTCGGATACATGATTCCTCTGTTGCTGGGACCATTATTTCTCAACCCTCACTTTCGACCTTGATACACGCATAGATGAAGCGCTCACAAAGCCACATTCCGTCCGGTGTCTGGGTGCTGGGCTTCGTCAGCATGTTGATGGACATCTCATCGGAGATGATTCATAGCTTGCTGCCGTTATTCATGGTCACGATCCTCGGCGCAAGTACCATCGCCGTCGGCCTTGTCGAAGGATTGGCCGAATCCCTTGCTCTGGTTGTGAAAGTATTTTCCGGCACGCTGAGTGACTATCTGGGAAAGCGTAAGGCGCTGGCCGTGTTTGGTTATGCCTTGGGTGCATTCACCAAACCCCTCTTTGCGCTTGCTCCGGGGGTAGGCATGGTATTAACCGCACGATTATTGGATCGAGTTGGAAAAGGCGTTCGAGGAGCCCCCCGCGATGCGTTGGTGGCAGACATCGCGCCGCCGCAGTTCCGAGGTGCAGCGTTCGGCTTGCGGCAATCGCTGGATACTGTCGGCGCGTTCATTGGTCCACTGGTTGCCGTTGGGTTGATGGTTCTCTGGGCCAATGACTTTCGGGCAGTTTTTTGGGTAGCCGTCATTCCAGGGATGATGGCCGTGGTACTCCTGGTGTTCGGGGTTCAAGAACCTGTGCGTCGTCAAACTGAGACGAGGACAAACCCGATTCGAAGGGATAATCTCCGGCGACTCGACTCCGCCTACTGGTGGGTGGTGGGAATCGGATCGGTGTTCACGCTGGCACGGTTCAGCGAGGCCTTTCTTGTTCTCCGCGCCCAGCAAGGGGGAATGCCCATTGCGCTTGTCCCTCTGGTCATGGTTGCAATGAATTTGATCTATGCTTTATCGGCCTATCCGTTCGGCAAGCTCTCCGATACGATGAGCCATACGAGGTTGCTCGTATGGGGCCTGATTGTCCTGATTGCCGCCGATGTGGTGTTGGCCATCAACAATCACTGGAGCATTGTGTTATTGGGCGTTGTCTTGTGGGGTCTCCATATGGGGATGACGCAGGGCTTGCTGGCAGCCATGATTGCCGGCGCCTCACCAGCAGATCTGCGCGGGACAGCATACGGCTTCTTCAACCTGGCCTGCGGGCTGGCCCTGCTAATTGCTAGTGTGCTTGCGGGCATCGTTTGGGAACAATTCGGCGCGTCGTTCACATTCTATGTGGGGGCAACGTGTGCCGCTTGTGCGATCGCGCTGGTTGTCTATAAAAAGAGTCAGCCGTCTGGTGTTTGAATCTACTTGCCATAGTAGTTGAGTACCCTCGGAAAGGATGCAAGGATGTCTGTCGTTAGTTCATTAGGACTGTTTGTGCTCGCCGGATTGTGCGAGATCGGCGGTGGGTATCTTGTGTGGCTCTGGTTCCGCGAGGGACGGCCGCTTGCGTGGGGAATTGCGGGGGCAGTCATTCTTATTCTCTACGGCATCCTTCCAACGTTTCAATCGGCACATTTTGGTCGAGTCTATGCCGCATACGGCGGAATGTTTATTGTATTATCCTTGTTATGGGGCTGGGGTGTCGATGGAGTCCGTCCGGATCGCTATGACACGATAGGAGCCATCCTCTGTTTGGGCGGCATGATGGTCATCATGTATGCTCCAAGGACATAGAAGGAAAGAGCATAAGGAAAGGCGCATCGACACAAAAACTCCATCCCGTAGCAGGTTCAAGCCCGGTTTACAGGCTGTCTAGTACGGCGTACGATCACGACTCATAGAGCCTTTTTGATTGCGTCATATCGAATTATAAGTGCTTGGTCTCAGAGCCCATGATAGGCTGGCCACGGCGTTTCACATGGGTTCTGGTCGACACATCCTCATGGAGTGTCTCCGCGAAAGACGAACTGAAATGATGATAGGGTTTGCCATAGGATGGCTGATTGCGAGCCTGGGGGTTCCGGTATCGGTCTTGGCCGTGACACAGCTGATCCCTGTGACGACCGGCAACGATTTGCAGAGCCAGGTCAAGACGACGGCCAATAAGGTCATTCCGGTCGTGGTCAGCATCGCGTCTACCGTGATGGTGCGCGATCAGGCTTTCAGCGACGATGCTCTGCCGTTCGGGTTGTTCAAGGAGCCCCTGGCTCATCGGCAGTATGGGCAGGGCTCCGGCGTCATCGCGTCCCCGGATGGCTACATCATTACCAACCACCACGTTGTCGCCGACGCCGTCGATGTGGAGGTGATTCTGGCCGATCGCCGCCAATTCAAAGGAAAGGTCGTCGCCACTGATCCCAAGACGGATGTGGCGGTGGTGAAGATCCAGGCGGTAAATCTGCCGGCTGCGGTATGGGGCGATTCAAGCCAACTGGCCGTCGGCGACTTCGTGTTGGCCATCGGAAACCCGTTGGGGTTGAGCCGCACCGTGACATTCGGCATCGTGAGTGCGGTCGGTCGCGCAGACGTGGGTGTAGCCGACTTCGAAGACTTCATTCAAACGGACGCGCCGATCAATCCTGGGAATTCCGGTGGCGCGCTGGTGAACATCAACGGGGAAATTGTGGGCATCAATACTGCGATTGCCAGCCCGACCGGCGGAAGCGTCGGCGTGGGCTTTGCTATTCCGAGCAATATGGCCCGCGCCGCCATGCAGAGTCTGCTCAAGACCGGCCGAGTCGTGCGCGGATTTTTGGGAGCCTCGACGCAGGACGTGAGCCCTTCACTGGGGAAAATTTTCCGCTTGCCTGATGTGAAGGGCGCGATCGTGACCGATGTGCAGGCGAAGGGATCGGCGGAGCGGGCCGGCCTTAAGCGCGGAGATGTCGTTGTGCGCTTCGATGGGCGGGACGTGATGGACAGCGGTCAACTCCGCAATCTTGTTGCGCAAGCTCCGATCGCCAGCAAGCATCGCCTGGATCTCATCCGGGACGGGAAAGTCTATCAAACCGAGCTTACAATTCAGGAGTCGCCGCGCGAACGCACAAAAAAAAGCCAGGCGACTTCCCCTGCCTCGACCGTACATCCGCTCTCGGGCGTCGTGTTCGACGACATCACCCTCCAGTTGGCCCGGCAGATGGATCTTTCGGTGAATAGCGGCGTGGTCGTGACCGACATCGAAGAAGGCAGCCTGGCCGAAGCATCCGGCTTACAGCCGGGTGATGTGGTGTTGGAACTCAACCGGCAGTATATCAGCAGCTTCACGGTCTTTCAGCGTCTGGCCGATCCGTTGAAACCTACCGACCTCGCGCTCCTGCTCGTCAACCGGCAGGGGAACGTGCTCTACATCCCGATTCAGGGCGACTAGAACCGAGAGGGGATGGCAGAATGCGGTCTCTGAAGCCCTCATGGGCACGTATCCTTGAAGACAATCTTATGTGTACGGATGTTGTGATCCAAGCGCCAGATTCATCACCGTTAATACGATCTTGCCAAGCAACTAACCTGTGAGTTCGAGGTGAAATCATTAAAGACCGAGCGCCCGTTCGGTAAACCAGACAAGGGCGATGGCGATCACTGCCAGTGATCCGCCGGTGAGCACGAATCTCGGGTATGCCCAGGATCTGCGGACCAGATAAGCCAAGGGTAGGAATGCGGCGACAATGGCAAGTTGGCCGAGTTCCACTCCGATATTGAAGCTGACCAGACTCAGCAGTAACGAGTCGTGAGGCAGCCCGAGATCCGTGAGCACTGCGGCAAATCCAAACCCATGGATGAGTCCGAACCCCAACGCAATCATCCAGCGGCGACGTATTACTGTGGGATACAGATTACTGAGTGCTGCGAGTATCACCGAAGCGGCGATGCTTGATTCCACCAATCGAGACGGTAGTCGGATGACATCCAGAGCAGCCAGACTCAATGTCAGGGAATGAGCGAGGGTAAAGGCCGTGACGATGCTGACAACGTTCCAGCACACCGATGAGAAATCACCTGCCGCTTGCCAGCGCCCTTGCATATGGATCAAGACTGCGGGAAGCAAAAGGGCAACTAAGAACAGGCCATGGTCGAATCCCAGCCAGATGTGCCAGATGCCTTCGTAAGCGAATTGCATGATCTCGGTCCAGCGTGACCGCCCGGCGATCGAGAATTCTTGAATCGGAGACTCCTGGCTGAAAATGGCAGTGCCGGTTAGTCCACCTTGGGTGAGGCGCAAGAGCCCCTTATGTTGTGCGTCGATATCGAACAGCAGTCGATAATCCACTACGAGCCGTTGGATCGGTCTGCTGCAGTTGGAGCGGAAATGTAGCACGGAGTAGGATCCGTCCGTGTGGTGATCGATGAGCTGCTCCAACACCTGATTGGTACAGGCTTGTTTATCAGCCGATAGCACAAGGCGAGACAGCGCATAGGCTCTGATCTCTTCATGCTTGTTCCGGACCTCTCCCCAGGTGAGTTGGCCGTTTCCGTCACTGTCCAACCCGATGGCATCGGAGAGGTCGCGCAACGCGATGTCCCACTGCCCTTCAACGTGATCTTTCTGAACAGACAGGGAAAGATAGCTGTCGCTGGGCTTGTGAGCCCAAGCCGGAAGACTGAGCAGAAGCCAGGCGGTGACGAGCAGGATGCTGATCAAGGCCGTCAATGGCGTCCCCTGCCTTCGCCGAAGCGCTTCGCGCAGGCAGATCGCATCGCTCAGTGGTTCGACGTACCGAAGCGTACGCCTCGCCGCGTCGCTCGCTACGGCCTTGATGGACAGCCTTTGTGTGGATCTTACAGACATATTGGATTTTGTGCAGAACGCGGAGCCTTTTCGCAGCTGTTAGAATGTTGTCTTTTGAATCTGTTTCGCAAGTTGTCGCAGCCGAAAGTCTTCCACGCGGTTGGTCTTCAGCCAATCAATCACGGGCTGGGCCGACGCTGGGTTCTTAGCGGCGAGCGCACTTTCGAGGAGAATTCTGGCGTCCGCCGGCTCTCGCTGAATGTTCCAATTGGCCTGGGCTAGCGGCAACGCCCGTTCGGCATCGCGCAGTAAGGCCAATGTGAAACGCGCTTCTTCTCGAATATGGACGGCTGTTCCTCGCTCCCGAGCTGCGGCAAAGCGGGCTGTCAATTCGGCGGTATGACGCTGGGACAAAGGCAGCTGCAATGCTTGTTCCGCGATCGCCAGACGCAGAAGCAATCCATCGGCTTTCGTTTCAGATCGGAGGAGGGCGATGACATCGTGATGGCGGCCTTGATCCAGCAGGAAGTCTGCGTAGGCGCCGAGCAAGTATTGATCCTTGATACTGACCTTGAAGGCTTCAGCGAAAGACTGCTCAGCCTCCCGGACGGCCCCGGTGCGAGCGGCTGTTTCAGCTAGGATGGTCGCAATCCAGATCCGCTCTCGACCCGAGAGACCTGGTTCAAAACACATCGCCCGGAGTAATTCTCGGCTCTTCGCTGACTGGCCCGTCACGCCAGCGATATCGCCCAGGCAACCGGCCTGCACATGAGCGGCGGCCAAGCGTGCGAGTCGTTGACAGGCTCGACGTGCATCGTCGTAACGGGCTTGTACCTGGAGAATGGAGGCTTTGGTGAGCCAGGCCTGGGCATTGGTCGGTTGGGCAACCAACACCTGGTCGAGGTCGGTCAGGGCCTCGTTGAACTCGTGGGCGTTCTGTCGGATCGTTGCTCGGAGGAGGAGTATAGCAGGCGGAGGGGTGGGCGTGTTCCACCAAGGACTCAGGACCGCTTGTGCTTGCCCTAAGAATCGGGGATCACCTTCTGATCGGCCTTGTTCAATGTAGTGAGTCGCCAGGTCCACGGCTGATGCAAGATTGCCAGGATTTTGTCGCAGGTGGGCACGCAACCTGTCGAGATTGCGCGCGACCGGGTCAGATGCCTTGAAGCTGAGTCGTTCGAGAACCTGGGCATCATCCGTTGGCCGATAGGGTTCAGCGTAGGCGTCGACAGCCTGGCTTAACAGGAACCATCCGAGTACAGTTTTGACGGCAAACAGTCGACTCATGGATTACTCTCGTGAATACGTGATGGGAATGCGCATGGCTACCTGTTGTCGGTCCAATGGGTGGTCTAGTGGCAGGGGGAAAGCCTTTTGGACCAGTGCCATTGCTGCCTGATCGATGTGATCCAGGCCGGAGCTCTTCACCACTGCGGAGTCGAGCAAGATTCCCTCCCTTGAGACTACGGCTTTGACCGTGACCTTGAGGGGGCGTGAATCATTAAGTGATGGGCGAGACGATCGCTTGAGTTCTTCCAGCCGCCGGAAGATCGCCTGTTGAAGCCATCCGTAGTCGGGCTGTATCGTGGAAGCGGGGAGAGTGTCTGATGCGGTGGCGGATAACGGCGATGGCTGGGTGGCGTCAATAGGTTGGGTACCCTCTTCGAGGGCGGCGGCTGTTTCCAGGTGTGGCGGCGCTTTTGCCGTTGGGCCGATCGCCGCGTCAGACTGTTCTGGGGCAAGTTGAGTTGACTGGGCCAGCGGAGAGGGCAATTCACTCGACATCGAGGTTGAGGCTGCCTCTTTCGGTGGTAGGACCGATGAAGGACTGTCACGGATGGATGTCGGTGGAACTGGGGCTTCGGGCTTTGTGTCAAGTGAGGCACTGCGGCTAGCAGATGGGGCTGCTTGACGGATCGTGTGGTTGGTGTGGGAGGCTGTGGCTATACGATTTGGTTGCTTCGGTGCAGCCGACGTGGTGGCATCGACAGACTGAACCGGTTTGTCGGCTGTGTAGGTCGATGGCACGAGTACGACATTCCAATAAAAGGGCTCGGTAGCAATCGTGATCGGAGACTGGCGAAGCAGCGACAGGGAGGCAGACAGTAACAAACCATGGAAGACAAGCGAGATGCCCCATCCATGCAGGAGATGGAGCCTCGTATCCGATATCGTCAGGTCTCCGTTCACAGCGCAGTTTCCTTTGGGCGCGGGCGCCGCTCGTAGAGCGGCGCCCCGTTGTTAACCCTTACTGGGGCTCTCCTGGATCGATGTGCCGACGGTCTCGTCCATCAAACGGCGTTGGGAGGAAGGGAAACGCCAGCGCAATCCCGTTGGCTGTCTTGTTGCCGCCGACGGCCCCAATATTGAAATTCACACCGTCTCCGAGCTTCGGCACAGATGGGGTCGTCAGGATCCCGGCGACCACGCGCAGGGCCACGTCCGTCACATCGTCGTTCGGTCTCCGGCCGTTCGGCCAGCCGGCATTGTCGGGTGTCGCGTTGCCTGATGCATCATGCGCCAGGGGGCCAAGCCGTTTTTGGCTCTCCGGTGCGGTCGGTGGGACGTTCAAATCAACTCGAAGGAGGTCGGCCAACGCTTCGTTGGTGTTTCCCGAGCCGCACACCGGAGGCCCCGGAGCATACCGAAGCAAGGCGTTGACGAGATCTTCCCGATTCGCCGTCGGGAAACCGGTGCCGAACACGGTATTAAGCGCCGTGGCCAGCGCGGAATTGCAGTAGAACGGGACGAACTCGTTCTCATCTTCCGCATCCGTGGCGTTCCACTTGTCTTTCATGTTCGTCGCGATGATCAGCTCGTTGACGAGCGGATTCCCCATGCGCGCCACCTGGACAACGCGGGCGCTGTTCTGCCGATGACCGTCTTTCTTGATGACCGTCACTTTTGGCCGACTGGTGCTCGCATAGGCGCCAAGGACTCTGTTATTGTTCGGGCCCACCAATTCGTCGATGGGGATTTCCAACGCAATCGTATTCACGTTGAAGCCGCTGAACGTATCGGCGTTACCGGAGCCAGGCGCTCCCACGATAATCCCGTCATTGGCGTCGTCGGCGTCTGAAAGTATCGGCGAGACATGCAGATTCAAGGTGTCGAACGTTCCCCCCAAGGCAATGTAGAAGGTCTCATCTCGCTGGCCTGCGAAGACACGGCCGCCGTTCTTTAACGGGAAAATGCCTTTTGCCGCCAGCTGCTCATAGTTCGGCGTGGTGCGTGGGCCGACGTTCGACGGTACGGCGTACATCGGACCGGTGCCGAGGTCACGCGGCGGCCTGCCGTAACGCGCTTCCGTGACCGTATAGCTCTGGCGGAGGAGCAGTCCTTCTGATCCTCCACCGGTCAAAGCCGTGATGGGCGGCAATGCGACGTAGGCTAAGGGAAACACATTGCCTGGCTGACGGATCTCGGTGTTGAAACGGATCTGATAGACGATGTTCGCCGCGATATTGTTTTTATTGTTGTCGATATGAATTTCGTACAGCACGTCATCGGCAAAATTGAAGTAGTTGGGGCCGGATCCCGGCTCCTGACCCGGAATCACGTTCATGATCAGAATCGCTTTCCCGGGGTCTTGCCAGCTACGGAAGAAATAAAAGTCGGTGATATCGGCCGCTGGGTCATTGGCGATCAGCGGAGCCTCGCGATGGCTGGCAGCCAAGACCGGCGACGCTGTGAGCATCGTCAGCAGCATCAACATGAGTGGTCGAATTTGAGCGAACATGGTCTCCTCCTTTTTGAATTGATCCGTCTTATGAGCGGGTTGCATTACAGATCCGTCTTGGGAGCCGGATCAGGTTCCGAGTGAGCTTGGCTGACCAGCGCGGCTTCTTGCGATGTCAGCGCATCCGATTGCGGGGCACGTTGATCATCGGTGGAAGCCGCCGATCCGCTTGGAGGAAGGATTGGGCCTGTATCGTTTCCGCTGCAGCCGGACAAAAGTCCGATGAGGCAGATCAGTCTCGGAGACAAAAACACGCGTGATTTCATATGTCCCTCCTTCTCTAGATAGTGGGTATAATACCTAAGTGCAGATATAACCATTATTGCATGGGGCAACATGGACTTTGGACTAGGACAATCCCTAGTCTCTTATGTTTGATAAGTATTTCCATGCGAGGAATACCTTCTTTATAGATGGGCATAATGGCGTACTGTTCACCACTACGGAACAATTTCTCATTTGGATCTTTTCGGGACGGAGGGGTTCTTTGTGGGGCGGTTCACCTGCTGACACAGTTGAAGCCTGCCGCGAATAAGCATACAAATAGGCCCAATTTAGAAATCCGATCTTCCCCCTATCCTCGTATAGATTGATGGGGAAGACCGCAGCTGATCATGACATCGGAAACAGCCAAGCTGACTCAAGACCAAGAATGGGCAGGATTGATTGCCCTGACCGCGCAGGGCGATCAGGTCGCACTCGCCACGTTTTATGACCGTACGAGTTCCCAGGTCTTTGGGCTTGTCTTCAAAATTCTGAATAATCGCGAAGCCGCCGAAGAAGTGACGTTGGACGTCTATACTCAAGTGTGGCGTCAAGCCCATGCCTATGACCGAACCAGAGGAGCGCCGGGTGCCTGGTTGACGATGTTGGCCAGAACAAGGGCGATCGATCGTTTCCGGGCCGGGGCGGTTGAACGCAGTCGCATCGAGTCTCTGGATGCGGCCGCGCTGTTTGCCAGCGATGATGACACGCCAGAACAGGAAGTCGAAGGGCAGGAGCGCCGGAAATTTGTGCAGCAAGCATTGGCGGTGTTGACTGCAGAACAGAGACAGGCGATTGCGCTGGCCTATTTCTATGGGTTGAGTCAAAGCGAAATCGCCGAGAAACTGCAGTTACCATTGGGGACCGTGAAGACGAGAGTGAGACTGGGGATGATGAAATTGCGCGATGCACTCGCGCCTTATGAAGCAGGGTTGGTCCCGTGACTGAGACGAAGTTACCGGAAGCATTGGAAGAACAGGCGATGCTCCACGCCCTTGGGATCTTGGATTCCGACGATCGCCGGGAGTTTATGGTGAGACTGAAAGGAGAATCACATCTCTTGAGCCAGGCCGTAACGGCATACCAAGCGGCAGCTGATGCCATAGCTACAGCCGTACCGTCGATTGCTCCTCCGGCGGCCCTTCGCGAACGGCTCGTCAAGCGGATTGCGGAGGAAGCTGCCAGGGAAGCCGAACAGTTTGATCGGGTGGCTAGCACTCTGGCCTTAAGCGTCGTTTCCGTACAACCCCATGATTCGGTGCGAGAGCGGCTGCTCTCCCAAATCGAAGCGCATTCAGATGTCCGACGTGAGGTCAAAGACTCGACGCCCGTCCCCAGCGAAACGCCTGCCCTTATGGGTGATGAAGGAGGGAGACAAAGCGACAGATTTCTCCCTCAAGAGGTTGGTCCTTTCCTTACTTGGCTTCGATCTTGTTGGACAGCCGTGTCAAACTTTTTGAGGACGCTAGTGATTCGTTCCGTGACCTCCGAGCGGATCAGGTATTGGAAGGCCAAGATCACATTCCAACAGCCGACGAAGGGGCTGACCTTCATCGGGGCGTCGGAGGGAATCTGGAGGGGAATCGCTCCAGGAGTGACCGCCAAGTTGCTCTCCTTCGATCCGGTTTCCCGCAGGACGACCGCGCTGCTCCGTTTTTCACCGGGCACCAGCTATGCCCCGCATCGTCACACCGCCGTGGAAGAGCTGCTGGTACTTGAAGGTGGCTGCAGTATCGCCGGTCGTGAGATGGCGGTCGGGGATTACCACCGTGCAGAAGCCGGAACAGAACACCATGACACCTCGTCCGATGACGGATGTCTGTTGCTCGTGATTTCCTCTCCCCAGAACGAGATGCTCTCCTCGCGCCGTCCCTAACGCCGGTTTCGCTTTTGTGAATCCGGTCATGGACGAACTTCCGTAATAAGAAAAGAACGAGACACCCGCGTTGAGTTCTCTGGCCCCGCAGTGCTATGAATGTGAAATACGTGATACCAAAGGAATGGAGGCATTATGGATGAACTGGTTCGGTTCGGGGTGTCGTTGGATCGGCACCTGCTGGAAGAATTCGACCGGCATATCAGGCGGCGGCATTATACGAATCGGTCGGAAGCGATCCGTGATCTGATTCGGGCGAATTTGGTCGGCGATGAATGGGATGAGAATAAGGAAACGGTCGGTACGATCACGTTCGTCTATGACCACCATGTACGCGATCTCACCGGAACGTTAACCGACATTCAGCATGGCTACCAGGGACAGATTCTCTCAGGCATGCATGTGCATCTTGATCATAGGCACTGTCTCGAGGTGTTGGTGGTGAAGGGGAAGGGGACGGACATCAAGAAAGTGGCGGATGCCTTGATCTCGGTTAAGGGTGTGAAGCACGGCAAGCTGACGATGACGACGACTGCGAAAACTCTTCGGTAGCTTTGTACTCTGGGAGACGTCGCACGCAGATGAAGACGGCATATATTCTCCCTTCGTTGTTGATCCTGTGGGCGTTCTGCGTGACGGATGGCGCGTTTGGCCATGTTCCCGACGAACCCGAGCTGGAAGTTCCAGAAGTGGCCGTCCTCGGAGAAAAACCGGCGGCGGCTTCCTCTCAGCAATTTATTCCCGACAAAGAAATTGTGCTGCAGCCTCAAGGCAGGTCTGCTCAAATTCTTCGCCTGATTCCCGGCTTCCTTGCCGTTGAACATTCGGGCGGCGCCGGGAAGGCCGATCAATACTTCCTCCGGGGTTTTGACGCAGATCATGGGACGGATGTCGGTTTCTTCCTTGACGGGATGCCGATCAATTTACGTACTCATGCGCATGGACAAGGCTACACAGATCTTAACTTCATCATCCCGGAGACGATCGAAGGCGTCGAGGTTCACAAGGGCTCGTATCTGCCTGAATATGGAGATTTTGCCACGGCGGGAGTAGTGAATTTCCGGACGCGCGATGTAGCCAGAGAAGGAGTTCTCCAAGGGGCCGGCGGAGAATATGACACGCAGCGCTACCTGCTCATGCTCTCTCCGACCAAAGACCGAGTGCGCACATTGTTTGCCGCTGAGGGGTTCTATACGAACGGGCCGTACCAGAACGACAATCAATATAATCGGACCAATCTACTGGGAAAGGTGACGACAAATCTTAGCGGGAGAGATGAGATTAGCCTGCAGGCGACGTTCCTTCATTCCAAATGGGACGGCTCCGGCGAGATTCCTCTGCGGACAGTGAGCAGGGGGGCACTCGACCGCTTTGGCTCAATCAATCCGTATGAAGGGGGACACACGCTTCGGACGACCGGCCAATTAAACTATCACTATGATACAACGGCAGGCGGCCAGTTCTTTGCGAACGCCTATGGCCAATATTACCGGTTGGATCTCTTCACGGATTTTACGTTCTTCCTCAATGATCCCGTCAATGGCGACGGTTTTGCCCAGTTCGATCGCCGTGTCATCTATGGCGGCGATATCGGATACAAACAGCGTGCAGAAGTTCTGGGGATGCCGATGATCGGGACCGTGGGGTTTCAGACGAGAGTCGACGATGTTCATGCGAAATTGGGAACTCAGACGTTGAGAATTCCGACCGGTACCAGGATTGATAGTGACGCCCTCACTCTGTCCTATTCTCCGTTCATTAAAGCGGAGGTCGAGCCGTTGCCGTGGGTCAGGTTTTCAGGGGGAGTGCGTGGAGAATATTTTACATTTGACGTCAGTAACCGCTGTGCCGCTTGTGCGGAACGACCGGCCGGCCAGAAAGGCTCCGGCATGGTCCTGCCCAAGATGAGCATGATTCTTGGACCGTGGGCGAAAACGGAGTTGTTTCTCAACTATGGAGAAGGATTTCACAGTAATGATGCCCGATCCGCTGTGGCCTTCGGTGCATCGCCGCTCGCGAGAGCGAGGAATTATGAGGTCGGCCTCCGTTCCAAGCCATGGGGACCGGAGGGCCTTGAGGTAACCGCTACGCTGTGGCGGTTGGATTTGAAGTCGGAACTTGTCCTTGTCGGCGATGAGGGGACGACGGAGATTCGGGGAGCGACCAGACGCCAAGGTGTAGAAGTGGCGGCCCGGGGACAGGTCTGGGGGCCGCTCTATGTCAATGGCAGCTTCACCTGGACACACGCGGAATTTCGCAATGGCGACGCCATTCCGTTAGCACCGGAATATACAGCCTATGGTGCGGCTATCATGCAATGGCCGGAAGGACTGACGTCCCAATTCCAGGCCACGTATCTTGGCGTTCGACCGCTTGTCGAGGATCGGAGCATCAAGTCACCCTCCTGGATTACGTTTGATCTGTCGGAGCGGTATCGCATACCGGTCAAACTGTCCCATGGACGGTTGGAGGCATTTCTGTTCGTGCAAAACTTGTTCAATACCCAGTGGGAGCAGGCAATCTTTGCGTTCGACTCGCGTCTGCGGAACGAGCCTGCAGGGGTGACGGACATCCATTTCGTGCCGGGAAATCCGCGCACAGTGATGGGTGGCCTTGCCTGGTATTTTTAGGACGCCTTGCGATGTCCACGATTCTCACCCGTACATTTTTCAACCGCCCGACGCTGACGGTGGCCCGTGCGCTCATCGGGAAGCATTTGGTGCGGGAAAATGGGAAGGAAAGGATTGCTGGGAAAATCATCGAAGTCGAGGCCTATGTGGGAGTTCAGGACAAGGCCTGCCATGCATCGAAAGGGCGGACGGCCAGGACAGAGGTCCTGTTCGGTCCTCCGGGAGTCTCCTATGTCTATCTCATCTACGGCATGTATCACTTATTGAATGTGGTGACAGAACGGACCGACTTTCCTGCCGCAGTGCTTATTCGAGCGATTGAAGTTGAGGGAACATTGATCGACGGACCGGGGAAGATCTGCCGGGAGTTGAACATCGATCGGTCGTTGAATCGACTCGATATGACCGAGGGGCGGCACGTGTGGTTTGAGGATCGCGGAGCCAGAGGCACTCGGAAAAAGGTCGGGACGTTTCCAAGAATCGGTGTCGAGTATGCCGGTTCCTGGGCGAAGAAACCCTGGCGATTCAGGTTGATTGACCTCAAATAAGAATCGGGGCTTGTTCGGATAAAGATTCCGTGGCGGAAAAAGAAACGGGGCCCTCCCGTTTTGCAGGACGGCCCCGTTATGTGCAGACCGAAAGAGCGCGTTACTTGATCTTTCGATCAGGGGCGATCTTCGTTGCGGAAGCGACCGGAGGCGCAATCTTGATCTGGGGGCCTTGCACTTTCGGCAGCCGACCGGCTCCCTGTCCTTCGGTGATCCGGGCATTGTCGAGTTTCTGCAGATTCTGTTCGGCATTCTTGACCGATTCCGCAGACTTCAGCAGCGAGGCTTCCCCACGGGCATCCGATTGGCCGGGATCGTTGGCCGTCGGTTGGCCGGTCACGGGGCTTCCACTGTCCATCATGGGATAGCCTTCATGCTTGGGCAGGAGCGCCGGATTGGCCGAGGCCATGGACAGCGCGAACAGAATGGCGGAGGTTGTCGCAAGGGCGCCGATGACAATCTTCATACCGCTTCTCCTCTGTCTATAGGTGGCAGGAACCAGTCAGTGTCGTGATGGAATTCGTATTCGATGAATGCCGTCAAGCTGGCGGGAATCATAGCGATGGCCGGTATTCTCTGTCAAACAGGAAAGTATGAAGCGCTCGACATGCGGGATGTGCAAGAACCGCGAGACTGGCAAGGGCTTCAGCTGCTGGCGTCTCGCCTGTCGCGTATGTCACGCTTCTTAGCTCGGTCGTCGATGCGGTGGCCGGCGGCCACGGCCGCGATGCCGGAAGGAGGGGCCACGGCTTACGCCCGGCAGGCGGATCGTCACGGAGGTCCCTTCGCCGGGGGCACTGCCGATGGCAATCGATCCGCCGTGTTCTTCCATGATCTTTTTGACTGTGGGCAGTCCTAAGCCGATTCCCGACCGTTTGGTCGTGAAAAACGGCTCGAAGACTTTGTCGACCAGATCGGCCGGGATCGGGACGCCGTCGTTCTTGATGACGATCTGGACTTCCAAGCCTTTCCCGGCCCGATGCTGGCTGACTTGAATATGGAGATGGCCGCCCGGAGTCATGGCTTCGCAGGCATTTTTGAAAATGCTCAGGAAGGCCTGTTGCAGTTTCGCTTCATCGGCACGCACCGGCACGAGGACTGTCGCATAATCTTTGGACACCTGGATACGCGTCGCTTCAAGATCCGTTGCGAGGACGACCAGGGCGCTCTCCAGGGCTTCGGGAATGCGGCAGAGGTGCCGGTTCAACTCCAGTGGCTTGGCGAAGTCCAGAATCTCGTTCAGGATCGCTTCGATTCGAATGAGGTCGCGCATGGCGTTTTCCACGCGTGTCTGTGGATCGAAGTCCAAGATCCCTTCGCTGGTCACTTCTTCGAGCTGTGCGCGAATCGAGGCGAGAGGCTCCCGAATTTCAGTGGCTAAGAATCCGCTGAATTCTCCGATGGCGGCTTGGCGTTCCTGTTTACGAATGATCGGTTCAGACGAGACCGGGATGAGCGGCTGAAGGCTCGGTTCCCCTGTGTCGTGATCCGGGGTCGAGCTCGGTACTGCCGCTGCCGGCGCCTGCATCAGATCCGCCAGCTTGAGAATGACGGGTTCCAGCGTACGGGCGTCGGTCGTCTGATAGCGCTGAGGTTCTTTCGATCCCAACGTCAAGGTCCCGCCGACTTGGCCGCGAACGAAGAAGGGGAGGACCAGTGACGACTGAAATCGATCCTTAAAAAGATGTTTGTGATCCAGGAAGCGGCCTTGCGTGGACGCCAGATCATGATCGACGCGCGGTTTGCGGTGGCGAACCGCCCACCCGGCGGCTGAACTGTCGAGCGTCAGGCGTTGGCCGGGTTTGAGATCTTTCTTAGCGTCTTTTTGATCGCCCTTGGCGTCCCCGCCAAGTCCCAACACCTCGACATTGCCCGCGAGCGGATCGTAATGGCAGACCCAGGCTCTGTCATACGGGACGACTTGGCCGACTTCAGCTAAAACCGTTTCGATCTTCCCTTGCAGTTCCGGAGTAAATTGCGCCGTGACGGCAGGAAACATCTCCGGCCCGGCTGGTTGGGGAGGTGCCGGCTCATGCGCCACGTAGGCTCGGCCCATGACGACATCGGTATTGAACAACCCCTCGCGGTCGAGTGCTTTGGTAATACCGTCGCTGGCTTGGTCTAACAGCGCTTTATCTTTTTTAGCGAAGACGGCGCCTTCTTTTCGCCCGATAACCAGGTAACCATAGGCCCGATTGCCATGGCGAAGCGGAACACCCAGCAGCGACTTGGCGCCGGGCGTAATCAGGCGCAGCTTGATCGTGCGGCCGCCGTCGGGATCTTGGCCGGACGACCCCGACGCGGCGGCATGGGCCGATAACGTACGGAGAATCGCCTGGACATCTCTCGGCGCGAATCCGCGTACCGCGTGGTCAATCAGCGGTCCGTTCTCCAGATGGAACACTGCGGCCAGTGCCGACTCCATGGCCAGCTCATTGAGCGCGCCATTCAGCGTCCGTTGGAGGTGTGTTTCTGGCGCAGGTTTTGTTCGCGCAGCAGGAGTAGTCGTCGTAGTCATAGGTTCATCGACAGTATCGCGGCGGCATTGTAGCCGGATCGTTTAGGAATAGCTACTGAATCATCCCATCGCCGACGAATGTCTCTCAGGGACTCAATCGGGATTGATGACCTTGGGAGGGCGGCGAACTTCCATTGGCGGATCGGCCGGTTCGATACGACGGCGGTCCACGGTCCAGCTGTTGAGGACGGTGGTGACGATGCTGATGACCAGCGCGCCGCCGGCCGCGGGCCAGAATCCCGAGACGGTGAATCCCTTCACAAGGTAGGCCGTCAATTCGAGCAGCAGCGCGTTCAGCACGACCAGAAAGAGTCCCAGAGAAAACACGATCAAGGGCAGGGTCAAGACGAAGAGGATGGGGCGCAGGATCAGATTGAGGATGGTCAGCACCAGCACGGCGGCGACTCCCGCCGTGAGGCTATCCGCTTCCAGGCCCGGGACGGTTGTGACGGCCAGAAATACGGCGACGCCGGTGATCAGCACTCTCGTTATGGCGTTGCGCAGCCCGCCGTGGAAGGGAGACTCGTGGATCACACGTGTGAATCGCATGGTGGTACTACTGGGCGGTCGCCGTAGCCTTTCTCATGGCTGAGTAATGAACGACCGTCGCGAAGAGGGCCTTGTTCTCTTTCTTCGCTTCGATGATGACATGGTCGCCCACTACCGGCGGTTCATTCGATCCCGGGCGATTTTTGTCTTTGAACCGCACCTGTTTCGTCAGTTTTACCGAAACCGGCGCAGTCTTACCGGTCGTTTTGACGGCAATGTGTTTCTTGTCGATTGCCGTTACAGTGCCGACGACATGCAAGATGATGGCTTTCTCCGCAGACACCGTTGTCGCCGTCAACAGAAATCCGAGCAGCACAATGCCGATAACCATAAGTCTTCGTACTCCGGGGTATGCACTCATTCCATCGCAAGGCCATCACCTGTGTGAAGATCAAGGCTAAGGGTGAGGCTAAGATACCGCAAATTGAACGCTTCGCTGTACCGTAACCTTGATCCCAGCCTGCCGCGATCGTCCGACCACTATACAAATTCTTCTGAGCGAATGCCACTTGAGGAGGCGGTGGAGGAAGTGGAGGGAAGATTCATAAGACGGTAGATGACGAGCGCGAGCACCGGCAGGTGCATCAGCAGTCCGCTTAGGCCCATGAACCATTCATCGATCCAGAAGGTCATGCCGAGATTGAAGGCCAGCACTCCATAATAGAGGCCGATGCCGAGCAAGAGCCGGTACGTGGTTGCCTGATGTGGCGGGAGGGCAGGGAGCCGTCGGTCCAATGGGAAATAGATGGCGAGAGAAAGGAATCCCACCACAGCCCAGCCGATATAGTTGGTCATCGGCACGCCGAAGTGCCAGCCAGGGTCGGGATAGTAGTAGATCTTGCCCAAGAACCAACGGTCGCCGCGCAGGGCCACCGGATCGATCACCATGTCGATGAAGGCAAACAAACAGGCTGTCACAAGCAACGCGGGCCAGCCTGTTCGTGCCGGGACATTGAATCGCAGCCGTTTCAATCCGATTCCGGTGGACGGTGCGGATGGCTCGATGGGGAGGAAGAAACAGAGCGCCACACAGTAGGCGGCATAGAGGAGGAAACTGAAGGAGATGGAATCCATAAACGGCACGTCGGAGAAATACAGCTCTTGTCCGACCGTCGAGCCGTTGTAGAAATACCAGCCGAACGGAATTCCTGTGCGCGTCGAGGAGTACTCGCACACAAAGGCTGTGATCCAGCTGATCAGCCAGAAGCGCCATGTGCGAGGCCACCCGATCAGCTTGATGGCGGAGAAGAGAAATGCGGCAAGGAAAAGGAAGACGTACGGGCGAAGCGCGATCGTTTTCAAGAACAGAACAAGAATATCCATCGATAGTGGCGTTGCTAGAAGCGTGGTGGAAACGGTAACACTCCCGTCCGCGTGGTTTCAAGATTGCGTGGTGTGTACGGGTTAGCAGGCTGCGGAAAAACTCGGTGTATTCATAAAATGCCGCTGAAGTCTTACGTATGGCATGGATGGCACAATAACCACAGGATGCTCAAAAAGGCCATCCAGCAAGGCCGCAGCGAGCGAAGAGGCGAGGCGTACGCTTCGGTACGTTGAGCCTCTGAGCGATGCGAGAACGCCGCTGGGGGACTTTTTCAGCATCCTGCTAAGCGTAGCCGTGGGATTTGAACCAATGCACGGCCTTTCCCAGCGCGACTTCCGGCGGGGCTTGGGGAATGCCGAGTTCGCGGATCGCCTTGCTGCAGTCGTAGTGCATTTTGTACTTGGCCATCTTGACACCTTCGAGCGGGATGCGCGGTGGACGCCCGGTCAGGTTCGCAAGCCAGTGATTGGCATAGGCGAGGGGCAGCACGGCTGATCGGGGCAGCTTGATAGAAGGCGCCTTGATGCCGGTCAGCTTGCTCAGGATCTCGAACACCTCGCGCAGCAACAAATTCTTGCAACCGAGGATGTATCGTTCGCCGATACGGCCTTTCTGCATCGCCAGCAAATGGCCTGCTGCAACGTCATCGACATCCACAATATTCATGCCGGTTTCAATGTAGGCAGGCATCCGGCCCTTCATGAAGTCGACGATCATCTGGCCTGTCGGCGTGGGCTTCACGTCGCCTTCGCCGACCGGCGCGCTGGGATTCACAATCACGACTGGCAGCCCTTCATTCGCCATCCGCAAGACTTCCTGCTCGGCAAGGTACTTTGATCGTTTGTAATGCCCCGCCATCTGCGACAGCGAGACAGGCGTGTCTTCGGTGCCCGGGCCTCCATCGGGAGGCAGTCCGATCGCGCCGATCGTGCTGCAGTAGACGATGCGCTCCGTCCCCACCTCGCGCGCGGCTTCCAGGAGATTCTTCGTGCCGTCAACGTTCACACCATAAAAAATAGCAGGGTCTTTGGCCCAGAGGGCGTAATGCGCGGCCACATGGTAGAGCTGCCCGCACCCGGCTAGGGCCTTGCGCAGGGAAACGTTATCCCGGAGATCGCCGTAGGCATAATCGACTGTGAGTGATTGAAGATTCGAGACATCGCTGTCGCGACGGGAAAGCACACGCACGTCGACGCCGGCTTTGATCAGCGCACGGACAACTGCCGCTCCGACGAATCCTGTCGCACCTGTGACGAGGGCTCTCATGCTGTGAGCGTGAAAGGTAAAAGGTGAAAGGTGAAAGGGGTGGCTTGGGTCGGAGGCTCGGGCGCCTTGCTGAGGTGACGTCTCACGTTTTACGTTTCACGCCTTACGATCAGTTTTTCCGCGAGGTGATATATCGCGCGATTCCGCGCAAGGCATCGGCGGACGGGCCGAACGAATCCAGGCGTCCGATGGCGCGAGCGACACAGTCGTCCGCCAGCTTGCTGGCTCCCTCGGTTCCATAGAACGTCGGGTAGGTTTTCTTGCCGCGCTCCGCGTCGGTGTTCGGGTTCTTGCCCAGTTCCTCGCGCGTGCCCGTCACGTTCAGCACATCGTCGGCAATTTGAAACGCCAGACCGATGTCTTCGGCATAGCCGGTCATCTCATCGAGTTGGCGGTCGCTGGCCCCGGAGGCAATGGCGCCCATGCGGACGGCGGCGCGGATCAACATGCCGGTCTTGTGCTTATGGATGTTCTGAAGGGTGGGGAGGTCGATGTCTTTGTTTTCGGCTTGGATGTCGAAGACTTGTCCCCCGACCATGCCGAGGTTGCCGGAGCCGAAGGCCAACTCTTGAATCATCCGGACCTGGCGCACCGGATCGACGCCCTTCATCAGATCGGGTCTGCTGATGAGGTCGAAGGCCATCGTCAACAGCGCGTCGCCCGCGAGGATGGCCATCGCTTCGCCATACACTTTATGGTTCGTCGGCTTGCCCCGGCGGAAGTCGTCGTTGTCCATCGAGGGCAGGTCGTCGTGAATCAATGAATAGGTATGGATCAGTTCCAGTGAACAGGCGACCGCCATGAGGCCGGGCGGCGTTTGGCCCAGCGCTTCCGCTGCCGCGATCGTCAGAATCGGCCGAACGCGTTTGCCGCCCGCCATGAGGCTGTAGCGCATGCTCTCATGCAGCGTCGTCGGCGGCGTGACGGCCGGTGGCGTCACTTCGTCGAGGAAGCGATCGACGGCGATCCGCTTTTGTTCGAGGTAGTCTTTGATGTTCATAAGGCGTGAATCGACTCTTGTTGAGAAAATTTCCGACCCGCGCGGAGAGTAACAAACGATTTGGGGATGAGTCAAACGGGGGAGGGACAGGAGAGGGGGCTCATGGTCTCCTGTGCTCGCGCACCCCGCACGCGGGACTGGTCAGAATTTATATCGAGGGCGGTGCTCGGTGCATGCGCGCAAATAGGAGACCATGAGTCCCCTCTCCTGAAAGAAAGGAAAGGAGGGAGAGGCAGAGGGCGATGGCGGTCGGTGCTCGCTCAATGGGCGCGGTGGTAGGCAATCGCGGGCGCCGTCCTATTGAATTAAAGGAGGACGAGGTAGAGAGAGATGGTTGGTGATTGGCAGAGGGGAAGGGGGCTGGTGGTCTCCTGTGCTCGCGCACCCCGCACCCCGCATGCGGGACTGATTAGGGTTTGTGTCGAGGATAGTGCTTGGTACATGCTTCCACCGTCACAACCCATTGAAACGGCATCAGTCATGGCGTATGGTTCACAAACCAAAGTAGCGTGTTACACGGATCTTATAAGGATCGGCGCTAAACACTGTTAGCACTCACGAAGTACACATGGCACCGAAGAAACCATATGTTGAGTTGACGGATCTAGAGAAGCTTGAAAAACAATGGCGAAAGCTGTCCGGTCTACATAGTCGGGAGGAATGGTCGTCAGCCATTGTCCGAGCGGCAACGGCAGCAGAAATCGCTGCAAATTTCGCCATCCGGAGAGAATTCGAAGCAAGAAGTAAACTGAACGCGAATTTCATAAACAATTTGTTGCGCTGGGCAAATGGATTGGCGGGGAAACTTGATCGCTTGCTTGTTCCGTTATCGGAAGGAAGTCACAAGAAGCACAAAAAGATGAAGAGGCTCAAAGCGCTTGCGGACAAAGTCAATTTAAAGAGAAACACAATCGTGCACCAAGGAGAGTTTTGTAATGAGGGCGAGGCAAAGGAGCATATTGAGTGCGCGCGGAAGTTTATCACCACTTTGGTTGGCCTCTATGACCAGCAGTTTCTGCTCAAAGAACGTAAGCGCTAACAAGCGCGCCGAGTCGGATTCGCTACGTCAGCGCTTTGCGCCGGTTCCGCTCGCCGTTCATGCGCAACATTAGGCCTCAAAATTGGAGTGGTAATGGCTTGGATCAATCAGAGTCAAATTGAATCACGCAAGTATCGTTGCGGATACTGCGGCAATATTGTTGCAACCGATAAGGGGTTCTATGACAAAGATCGAGCATTCCGGGCCTACCTATGTCCGCACTGCAATAAACCGTCATTTTTCGATGCGTCCGGTAATCAGACACCAGGCATTGCTCCTGGTAATGATGTTAGTTCCCTTCCCAAGGAATTGGAGACCATTTACAACGAGGCACGTCGTTGCGTTGCAGTTAATGCGTTTACGGCGGCGGTTCTCGCGTGTCGAAAGCTGCTCATGCACATAGCTGTGGAGCAGAAAGCAGAGCCAGGCAAATCATTCATCTTCTATGTAGAGTACCTGGCAAATAACGGCTATGTTCCACCGAATGGAAAAGGGTGGGTGGATCACATTCGGAAGAAGGGTAACGAGGCAACTCATGAAATCGTTCTCATGTCGGCTGAAGATGCTGTTGAGTTAATCTCTTTTTCAGAAATGCTCTTAAAGTTTATCTATGAGTTTCCCGCCCGTGTTCCAACAAAGTAGCAGCAGGCCCAACAACGGGGTGCAGGCGCTAACGCGCCGCCGTGCCTGAACCTGAGCGTTAGAGCACGACCCCTATGGACTACTCATCGTTGTTTCGAATGCCAACCCCGATGAAGATCACTGGGCGATCTTCAAGCATTACTAACGCGTTCATCAATTCCATAATTCCCGTCGTACCGCCCACTGCGGAAGAAGTCAGGCGGGCCTTGGAAATACTTGGGATGACCCCTGAAACATTTCAGTGCGCATATTGTGGCAGTGTTGCTTCGGAATGGGATCACCTCCGACCGCTTGTTAAAGGTAAGAAGCCAACTGGGTATATCTCGGAAATCCACAACCTCGTGCCATCCTGCGGAAAGTGCAATCAGTCAAAGGGCAACAAAGAATGGAAAGTCTGGATGCTCAGTAGCGCGAAACTGTCGCCAACGACACGCGGCATTAAAGATGTCCCAGAACGAGTCAAACGGTTGGAGACTTACGAGAATTCAAAGGCTCCGACAAAAATGGATTTTGCCGTCATTGTTGGGGAGGATCTCTGGGCGCAGCACCAAAATAATCTGGAGCGAGTGCAGTCCCTCATGCGCGAATCGCAGGAGCTTGCAGCCAAGATTAATGCTGGGGTTGCCAATGCATACAAAGCGCTCTAGCCTGGTGCGCAACCTCGCTTCCTTCCGTCGCAGGTGCTGCGCGATAGAGCCGCGCAGCGCGGTTAGTCATACGTTAAATGCCAAGAGGTGTGACCGTGGTACTCGCGAAAGCACAGATTGGGAAATGTGGAGAATTGCTGGTGCAATACCTGCTTCTTCTTCGCGGCGTTGAGTCCGCGCCAATGTCGACAGACACCGGTGTTGATCTTGTAGCCTACTCGCCCAAACTTGCGCGGCCAACCACTATTCAGATTAAGGCTAATCAGAGGGGGCTCCGGAAAATCGGACAGTGTGGT
>FRDC01000577.1_pt1 | contig 33703 bp, 29 predicted proteins | sample 1106171 | NCBI WGS metagenome assembly FRDC01 (sample SAMEA3930566, study PRJEB13176) | freshwater metagenome | biome: Drinking water system; feature: drinking water; material: water | place: Singapore | collected 2014-12-20 | reverse complement strand
TAGGGGGTCCTTTTTGGACGCCGATTGACACCGTCGAGTTTCAGGTCGAAAATCACGTCCGCGGCGCAGAACCTCCAGAACCTCAAGCCGAGTTCAAATCGAACGTGGGGAAGCATCCCAATGTGCAGTGGCCTTGGTCCGTCCATGTAGGAGCTTCTGGAAAGGAGGAGCATGGGATCGAAGGCCGCTCCGTCGAACAGCATGGCCTGCAATCGCGCTGCGTACGGTCCCAGCATTTCGTCCGGTCTGCCCGCCGTGCGGGCGGCCGCCATCCGCCAGACGCAGGCGGCAGCAAAGGCCACGAGCCGGTGGGGTTTGGGGTTCCGGAGGACCGTCGTGTCATTTCGTCCCACGCCGGACATGGCATCCTTGAAGATCCTGAATGCGTAGTCGTCCGGACCGTGCAGTGAGTTCTCGTGAGCATCGCAGAGAATGTCTCGAATCCAGGGTCCGGACTGAAGAAAGCGATGCCTTGGAGCGTTCTGGATGCTGCCGATGATTTGCTTCCCCGGGCTCGATCCCAGACGAAAGAGGCTCCGCGGTATGATGTGGGATTTGACCGTCGCCGGGTCGCCGCAGATCACGCAGGGCATGCTTACCAGCGGCCGGTCCGGTCAGGCGCGGCTTGCCGTGCTGCGGAAATGGAGCGGCTCGGAACCGACGGTACTGGTCTCGCGAAAGCCATCGCATCAAGGAGGTGACGGCCGCTCGTCAAGGGAGGCGTCAGCGCTGATCGTCGTGCGTTGATAGCGAGGATGACGCATCCTATGAACCCGATGACGTTCAATGATCGTTCGCCACGAGCGGGTTCCCGAGGATGTTCATCGCGAGACCCTTGGCATGATCGTGTGGCCACCGGGCAAGCATGGTCAGGTTCGCACCATGCACGGCATCGATCAGCCGGTCACCCCCATCCCATCGGTCAAGGAACGCCTCCAGCCAGGGGGGCGCCACGATTGACTCGAGCGGCCATGGTGACGCCACGACGGCTTGAGCCCCCTGATCGAGCACCTGCCGCGCAAGGCCGAGGGTTGCGTCGGCGGCCGAGTGCGCGTCCGACCGGCCCCCGCTGCACACGAACAGAACAACGACGCCCACGTTGTGCAGGGCCGCACTGAGCGCATCGGCGGTGACGACCAGCATGCCTTCGTCGCTTATGACCTGGAAGGCGTCGGAGAAGCGGTTGAGGCCGCCGTGCGCGGCTACGACCGCCATGGAAGCGCCGGAAAGGCCGCCGGGCAGCAGGCGGTCGCGCGCCAACTCGAACCGGTGGAGCTTGAAGGTCTCCTCGGCCCGGTCCCCGAGGGTTGCGAGCGTCGTACCGGTGGTATCGGCCCCGGAGATCCACGCGACCCGCCGACCGTCCCCCAGCCTCTGCGCGGCGACCGCGGCCTTGAGCCACGTCAATGAGGGCGCCGCCGCCATCGGCTGCAACTCCCCTGCGAAACGGTCTCCGATGCGAAGCAGGTTCGGTGGCATCGACGAGAGGTGCTTGTCGCCGATCAGCAGCGTCGCGCCGAAAGTCTTGATGCCGGTGATCTGAAGCGTTTCGGTGGACGTGTAGAAGCGGTTGGCATCAAGGTCCGCGGTGCCATATGCGTATGGATACCGCTCGCTCCAGGCTTTGAGCTTGTCTCGCGTGATCGCCATCGCGGCTTCCCGACTGGCGCTCAGCGATCCGTTTTGGGCGATGACCTTGCCAAGCAGTCCGTCACCGGCGAACGCTGCTTGGACGATCGTCATCCCTCTTCCCGATAAATCGGATGCGAATTGTGACGGCGCCGACGCTTTAGGCGGCGTGCGCGGCGGCGCCCGAACCCCATCCCAGCCAGGAGCAGCGATCGCTCGGTCGCAGCAGATCTCGATGGCGAGACAGACCTTCTGAAAATCCTCCATCGCTTCTTCGGAGTCCAGCACTCGGCGGGCAGCTATGGTCGCCGAGCGGGTGTCCTTGCCGACATCCTCCGAATAGCGCGCTTGACTAGGAGGCGCGATCAGTTCGAGCAGATCGTCGCTGGTCGGGATGTCCCGGCCTGAAATCTCGACCTGGCGAGCTATGCCGCCGGCAAGTGCGCCGGTCAGCGCGGCCTCCATCCTGATCGCCTCATCATCCGGCGGCAGGCTGAGTTCGCGGGCGAGGCGATTAAGCTGAGCAAGCATAGAGCCGACCGGCCCCGGTGTGTCGTTCCGTTCCAGGACCTTGCGGGCGTTGGCGACCGAGGCGGCACGAAGCTCCAGGACTTCGCCGGCCGGGTCTTCGGCATCACGCAGCCGGCTGAGGCGGAGCTGCAGGCGCATGGTCGCAACCCGGTGTCCGTATCGCTCGGCCCGCCCCATTAGCCCGAGGACTCTTTCAGCGGGATCGAGCACTGAACTGGCTTGGTCGGTCAAGCCGTTGTCCCGGAGGACACGATGGATCAGCAGCGTCTCATGCCAGAGTTGATCATCATCGCAGGCGTCGTCCGCCACCAGGCCCGCCGCGGCGTAGAGCGCTCCGAGCATGCGATCGCCGCATCGATGATAAATGTCCGCGAGCCCGATAAGAGCAAGTCGCCGTCGCCGTGGAGTATCCGGGCGAAGCAACATCGTCTCGGCGAGGTCCCGGGCCGCCTGCCGCGCACCACCGAGGGCTAGACCTGTCGCGGCGGTGCGGATCATTTTAATGTCGACGTCTGGGACGCTCGCGTTTCGGGCGATCGCCGTTCCGAGCCCGAGCATCATCGTCGAACCGTCCTGAGGACCGCCGACATCGTCGGGTGTCCCCCGCTCGGCTGCGAGAGCGATGAATTCGAGTATCGACGCGCACGTCTCGTCGGCGGTGATCGGCAAGTCCTCGACCGGGAGGGTCGTGTATCCAACTTGGATGGGCGTCTCACGCGCCATCCATCGGTCCGCGGCTTCTAAGAAGGCGGCATCCCCTAGAAGATCTTCTAGCGGCGGTCCGCTCGGCAGGTCGTGCGCACGAGTGGGCATGACCGGCGCCATGGATGCGCGCACCAGCAAAAGCAGGGCGATGGCGAGGCCGTCGTTGCCGGCCACCGACGGCTCGAGCAGGTCGATCAGGCTTGAACGAAGTCCGGCGTCCTGCGGATTATCCGCCAGCCGCCGTACCAGCACGGCGACTGCGTCGGCGAGGCGTTCGATCGTAACCGCGAGCACCTTGCCAGGGCGATTGATGAGCAGCTGCTCGATCGTGGCGATCAGCGTTTGCGACCCTGCGTCGGCGCGTACCGCTGCTGGGTCCAGGCATAGTTCGAACGCGTGCATGACCGCCCCGCGCCGTAGGGCGTCGGCGGCGCAGGCAGCAAGGGCGCGGATCTTGCTGTCGGCATCTCCGCCGACCGAAGCAACGATGCTTTGGTAGTCCGGCAGTCCTGGCTGGTCAAAAGCATCGGCAAGCCTCCGGTGTAGCGCTGCGGCCTCGGCGGGACCCGGTCCGGCGGAGATAATTTCGGCGGCCGTCCCATGATCACCTGCGGCCACCGCTCGTCTGTATCGGAAGGCGCTGAGATTGGGAGAGGAGGGGAACAGCCGCTGGAGCGTTCCGACCACGATCTCCGCCAGCTCGGCGTCAGGGGCCCGATCAACCACGCGCAGGGCGTTATGCAGGTCTTCGGGATTGCGGAGTCGTGCCGCGACGGGAGCCAGCAGGTCGCGGCCGAGGCGGACAGGGCCAGCGTCGGCGGCGATCCGCGCGAGTTTAGCAGATATGCTGGGGGGGTAGGCGCTTCGTCCAGGATATGGTCCACCCCCGGCGGCAAGGCCCGATTCCTGGTAGCCGAAGGCACCGACAGCACAGGTGGCAAGGCAGACGGATCTCTACTCCTCACCACCATCCGGAGCCATGACCAGTACAACACGACCATCTACGGCGACAACGATCGGTATCGCGGCATCATCGGGCGCCGCGACGTCGTCTTCGTCAACGCCGACGATCTGGCTGACATCGGGCTGACGCATGGCGACCTGGTGGACGTGGTCGCCGCGCCAGGGCGAATCCTAACTAAGCAGGTGGCGGTAGCCCATGAAATCGCACGCGGCTCGGTCGCGGCCTACTTCCCGGAGGCGAACCATCTCATTCAGCTCGAGGATCACGACCGTATGAGCGGCACACCCGCCTACAAGTCCGTCGTGGTCTCGCTGCGACGCGCAGCGAAATCCGTGACGCAAGTTGAATGAGAGGAGGGAGCCTGGCCTGTCGGACATGATCCCCTGAGGTGAACGGAGTCCCAAGGTAGGATCGACGGCATGCCCGCTCCACCGGGCGCGGTATATGCGGCTAGCGGCCGGGCCCAATCAGCACCGGCCAATTTCTACCGCCTTTTGCCTTCGCCGACTGCGGCGCCGCAGTAGGTCGGCGAGCGCATCAGAGCTTCCGCGTGAGTTCGGGGACGATCTCGAAAAGGTCCCCGACTAGACCTAGATCGGCCACCTGGAAGATCGGCGCGTCCTCGTCTTTGTTGATGGCGATAATCGTCTTCGAGTCCTTCATGCCGGCAAGATGCTGGATCGCACCTGAGATGCCGACCGCTACGTAGACCTCCGGGGCTACGATCTTTCCGGTCTGGCCGACCTGATAGTCGTTGGGAACATACCCGGCGTCCACCGCAGCCCTGCTTGCACCGACACCTGCCCCCAGCCTGTCGGCCAGAGGCTCGATAAGTTCGGCGAACCTTTCTCCGGATCCAAGGGCACGGCCTCCCGCCACCACCACCCGGGCGCTCGTCAACTCGGGACGGGAAGATGCAGCGATCTCCTGTCCAACGAAGGCCGACAATGCCGCGTCACCTGTCGATGCGACCATCTCGATCGTGCCGCTCCCGCCCTCGCCAGCCGCCTTCTCGAAGGCAGTGCTTCGAACCGTGAGAACCTTCTTCGCGTCAGATGTTCGGACTGTCGCGATCGCATTGCCGGCGTAGATAGGGCGCGTGAACGTGTCCTTGCCCTCGACCGACATGATGTCGCTGATCTGCATGACGTCCAGCAGTGCCGCCACCCTCGGCGCGAGCGCCTTGCCGCCGGTCGTTGTAGGAGCGACGAACGCGTCGTGACTTCCCATTAGTTCGACCACGACCGGCGCGACGTTCTCGGCCAGCAGGTAGGCATACTCGGCACCGTCGGCGACATGCACCACGCTCACGCCCGCGATTTTAGCCGCTGCCTGTGCAACGCCGCCGATGTCCTGACCGACGACCAGCAGATTCACCTCACCCAATCGCGACGCGGCGGTCACTGCGGAAAGCGTCGCATCCCTGACGATGGCACCGTCGTGCTCGACCCAGACAAGCGTTTTCACTTGGCAATCCCCATGGCGTGCAGTTTCATTACCAGTTCGTCGACGTCTGCGACCTTCACGCCGCCCTTGCGAGCAGCCGGCTCGGCAACGCCGATCGTCTCGACGCGCGGCGTCAGATCAACCCCGAAGTCGGCCGCAGCCCTCTGTGACATCGGCTTTGACTTAGCCTTCATGATGTTCGGAAGAGACGCATACCGCGGCTCGTTCAGCCGCAGATCGGCCGTCACGATCGCAGGAAGGGGAAAGAAATCGGTTTCGAGGCCGCCGTCCACCTCGCGCGTGACGGTCAGGCCATCCGACGCGGCCTCGACCTTCGATGCGAACGTGGCCTGGCCCCAGCCGAGAAGTCCCGCCAGCATCTGTCCTGTCTGGTTGTTGTCGTCGTCGATCGCCTGCTTTCCCAGGATCACCAGCTGTGGCTGCTCCTCGGCAACGAGTGCCTTCAAGACCTTGGCAACCCCAAGCGGCTCCACCCGCTGGTCGCTGGTGACGAGGATCGCACGGTCGGCACCCATCGCGAGCGCGGTGCGAAGCGTCTCCTGGGCCTTCGGATCGCCGATGGAGACGACGACAATTTCCGTTGCCACTCCGCGCTCCTTCAGCCGGATAGCCTCCTCGACGGCGATCTCGTCAAACGGGTTCATACTCATCTTGACGCTCGCGAGATCGATCCCCGAGCCGTCGACCTTCACGCGTGGCTTCACGTTGTAGTCTAGCACGCGCTTGATCGGCACCAGCACCTTCATCGGATTCCCTCCCGGTCGATCGATTGTGTCGTGATCCGAGGTACGGATACGCATAATTATACGCAAGAAGAATAAGAAGGCTGCTCATTAACCGATTGGGGGCTTCCGGCTGGACTTGCCGCTGCGACGCTCATCCAGATGACGCTCAGCCCCTTGGTCTGCGCATGGAAAACGCTGCGTCGGGACTAACCTCGAAATAGTCCGCGGCATAACCGGCCCGCAGCACGATCCGGGCTCCCCCGGTATCGAAGAGTCCGTCCCGCAGGAGCGCCCGGTCGATATGGACACCCACGATCTCACCGAGAGCGATCCAGGCTCCCACCTGCATTCCCGACGTATCCGTAAGAGGGTGTATGTCGATCAGGCGGCATTCGAGCGAAACGGGCGCATCCGCTACCCGAGGGCAGTCGACGATCTTGCAGTCGGCCACGGCCAGACCTGCATGAACGAACTCGTCGACCAGAGGCTCCGCTGACCACGACGTCGAGTTCATGGCCTCCGCGTGGCGACGGGTGACCAGGTTGCAGGCGAAGACGCCGGTCTCGCGGACGTTCGACAGGGAGTCTTTCTCACCGATGCTGGAGAAACCGACGATGGGCGGCCTGTCGCAGAGCATTGAGAAGAAACTGTATGGCGCAAGGTTGGCTACTCCAGCCGCAGAGCGGCTCGAGATCCACCCGATCGGCCTAGGTCCCAGGATCGCCCGCAGCGGATCGCGAGCGAGGCCATGCCCCGCACGCGGTTCGTAGAAGTGCCTGTCGTCCATGTCGTGGTGCACCCTTCATCAGGCCGTCATGGCGGGGTCAGAAGGTCCTGGCCGGGATTCAACTGCCCGCTACGCCGTCGCCGATGGCCGCGACCTATTTCGAACCCGTGCCCGCGAGATAGGCTACGACCGCCTTCCTATCCGACTCCTTCGCGAGGCCGCCGAAGGCCATGGCGGTACCGGGGTACGCAGCCATCGGATTTTTTAGGAAGGCGTCGAGCTTATCGGGTGTCCAGCTTCCGTCCGCCTTCGCGAGAGCCTGGGAATAGGGGAAGCCGGCGATGCCGCCGATCTTTCGACCGACGACGCCGGCCAATGCAGGCCCTGCCGGTGAAGGGGCACCGGCCTCCGCGGAGTGGCACACCGCACAGTTGCTGAAGACCTTCTTGCCGGCCTGGACCTGCATCGGGTTGCGTGCCAGCGACGAATAGTCGACCGCTGTCGCCGGAGCAGGAGAGGTGCCGTCTGCCCCCTTGTTTCCCCCTTCAGGCTTCGAACACGCGCCGAGTAGAGCGAGGCTCACTGCGGCGCACGCAATCATCGCGCTACGCTTGGGCAGGCGGTCATCCATTGCTGATCTTCTCCTTCTCGAGCATAACGGTCATCTCACGACACGCGCGGATGCCACTCTCGACCGCCCCGTCGATGTAGGCGTGCCAACCATCTGCAGTAGCGGAGCCGGCGAAGAACAGGCGTCCCTCAGGCTTTGCCATGTCCTTGTATTTGCGGAACCACCCTACCCGGTAGGCGGGCCATGCCATTTTCGAGAACGGATCCTTCACCCAGTTGTAGGGTGCGATGTCGGTTATCTCGACACCGGGATGAATCTTTCGCAGCTCGGCGTTGACCGCGTCCTGGTCGTTGATGTCGAGCAGTGACTGCCTACCTAGCGTCGCCTTCAGGATGGTTCCGATCTCCGGATCGGACTCCTCCGTCTGTATCGCGCTGAGAGGGTTGGGATCGTCGCAGAAGGCGAAGGTGTTGCCGATGTTCTGCTTGATCCGCATGTACATCGTCGCACCGTCGCATATATCCCCGTTCTTGATGAACGCCTGCTTCTCGGCCGATAGTCCTGGTTTGAACTCGATGTCCGGGTACACCTGCGTCGGAAGAGTGAACAGCACGGCCTTGGCCTCGACCGCCTGACCGTCGGCGGTCCGCAGCGTGACGCCTTTAGCCGTCGTCTCGACCTGCTTGACGACGGTACCGAGCCTGACGTCGGCCTTGCTGTCGTCTAGAATAGCCTTCGCAAGCGCGGCGGTGCCGCCGTTCGCGATGTGCCAGTGTTTCTCGGAGTCGGTGAACGTGTACGGATCCCAGGCGGCCGCAGCGAACATCTTCACGTAGCTCATGTAGCTGAAGGCGTTCGTGGGCGATCCAGCGTAAAGCACTAGCTCGGCGTTGAGAGATGCCCGCTGAATAGGGTCAAGATCGAGCTTGGCCATCCTGTCGCCGGCGGAGATAATATCGAGCTTAGCGACCTCCGGATTGGAGAACGGCGCGAACGGCTGCGGGAACAGCGTCTTAGCGTCCTTGCAGAACTTGTCGAACGCGTCATTGTAACCGGCGTCGAACCGATCGGGCGGAACGTCGTGGACTTTGCCGTCCGCCGTCATGACGTAGGCCTTGTCTAGATCGCGCAGCGGAACCTCCTCGAACCCGAAGCCATATCGCTGCATCTCGGCATAGACGTGCGGCTGCACCCAGTGGACCGACGATCCGCCCAGCTCGATCTGCCGACCGAGGAACTTGCTTGTGAACGTCCGCCCACCGATACGCGGGCGGGCTTCCACGACAACCACCCGCCAGCCCTTGGCGGCGAGTTCCCGGGCCGCCGTGATGCCCGCGTACCCGGCACCGACGACGGCCACGTCATACGGACCCTTGTCCTTGCCGTCGCGGGCTTCCCGATCCGGATTTTCCTTAGCGCAGCTCGCAAGAGCGATCGTGCCAGCCGCAGCCGCCCCGAACCTCATCAGCGATCGCCGGTCGAACCTACCGCCGATTCCCACGCCGTCGTCCCTTTGCATCGTCATGCTGCCTTTCTCATGCTTTCCGCACCTGTCCCTAGGGGGGATCATGCGGCGGCGTTGATCACCTGGAGGCGGGTATATTCATGAACACCTTCCAGACCGCCCTCCGTCCCAAGCCCGGACTGCTTGACACCTCCGAATGGAATGTCAGGGTGAATGGCCGTGTGCTGATTTATCCACACACTCCCGGCTGCAATGCCTCGGGCAAGTCGCCGGGCGCGATCGAGATCACGGGTCCAGATCGAGGCTCCGAGGCCGTACGCTCCGAGGTTGGCACGTACGACCGCATCGGCCTCGTCGTCGAAGCGGAGCAAGGGCACGACCGGGCCGAATTGCTCGCCGGTGACAAGGGGCGCGTCGTCGTCAAGGTCCGCGATCACCGTCGGCTCGATGAAATAGCCGGGCCGATTGGCCACGTGACCACCGGTCAGCACCGTGCCTGACGACGCGGCCTCCTCGATCATGCCCCGAACTTTGTCGAACTGCATGCGATTTTGCACAGGTCCGAGCGTGACGCCGTCCTCGTCGCCCGCGCCCAGCCTAATTTCGCGCGTCGCCGCGACGAAGCGTTCCCTGAATTCGTCATACACTTCCGTCGCGACGTACAAACGCTTCGGGGCGGCGCAGACCTGACCCGCGTTCAGGAACACTGTGGCCGCCAGACCCCGCGCCGCGGCATCCACGTCTGCATCGGCGAGCACGATCGCCGGATCGTTGCCTCCTAGCTCCAGCGTCACGCGCTTCATGTCGCTGGCGGCGCTCCGCATCACCGCCTTGCCGGTTTCCGTAGACCCCGTGAACGATACCTTAGCGACATCCGGGTGGGCGGTGAGGCGTGCGCCCAGGTCGTTGTCATCGGCGACGATGTTGAAGACGCCTGCCGGGAAAACGTCGGCTGCGAGACGGCCTAGGTCGAGCGTCGTGAGCGGTGTCGTAGGCGCTGGCTTGAGGACGACCGTGTTGCCTGTGATGAGGGCAGGTGCGTACTTGTTGCTGGCCAGGATCATGGGAAAATTCCATGGCGTGATGCCGGCTACGACCCCCAGTGGCCGGCGTTCCACCTCGTACGCTCCGGTAGGATGGTCGCGCGTCTCAGGCTTCAGCTCGATACCCGCGTAGAAGCGTATTCCACGAACTGTGGCGTCAACCTCGTAGCGGGCCTCCCCCCAGGGCTTGCCCTGCTCCCGGACCAGCAGCAGAGCGAAGGCGTCTGCCTCCTCGTCGAGCCGGCGTGCGAATTCCAGCAGGCACTCGCTCCTCTTCGACCAGGCCGTGGCCGCCCAGTCAGGAAAAGCTCGCGCCGCGGCGGAAACCGCCTCGTCCAGCTGGGTGCCGTCGGCGACGTGCGCTTCTGCAAAAGGTTCGCCGGTGGAGGGGTCGATCACGGCGGTCGTGCGGACTCCATCGACGAGCCGCCCGTCGATCAGCATCCTGTAAGCGTTCATTGGTGATCCTGTCGCTCGGTGTCTGGAGGAGAGGCGGTGAAGGAGACTCCGCCGATCGGTATGTACGCGACGCACGTGACCTCGACGCGGATTGCAGGACTGATGAATCCTGCGACCTGCACTCCCGCGACAGAAGGCCCATGACAGTCGCGGTAGAAGTTCTTCCGATGCGGGAAGAGACGCTCGGAATACTCCTGGCCGGTACATGAATAGTAGATCGTTTCGCTAACGACGTCGGAGGCCGAGCCGCCGTGCGCCGCAAGCACGCGTTCCATCTGTTCGTAGATCACCTTGAACTGGAGCGCTGCGTCGTCGGCGTGGGTCTCGTTTCCGGCCTCGTCGACGGAGGTGAGACCTCCGATGAAGACCAGATCGCCCGCGCGGACGCCGATCGACATGCAGTAGTCCCGTTCCATGCCGGGCGTCAGGTGGAAGGGTGCCGCCGTCATGCTGAGGAAGCTCCGATCTGTCATTATGCGTTATGCGCAGGAACGGCGACGCGCGCCGTGCGGGTTGTCGACACTAGCAGGGCTGCCATAAGAGCCGGCAAAGGAGCGACCAGGAAGACTGAAGTCAGCGTAGCGCGTGCGAGTACCAGCGTTCCGATCGCAGGACCCACAGACTGCGCCGCGACGTTCACGATGTAGATCATTCGTGTGTAGCGGTGTCCCGGGTCATTCTCCGCCGTCAACGACATGTAGAACGCCAGTCCCATGCACCAGGCAGAGGAGTAGACAGCAAAGGCGATTGTGAAAAGCACGGTGGAGTTCGCGCCGTAGATGCCCAGTAGGGAGGCAAAAAAAACGATCGTAGTGATCGCGATCCAGCGCAGATGGCGACCGCTTTCGCCGAAAAGCGTCGGTATGAGGCTGCCGCCGGCCGAGAAGATGTAGCCCAACGCCATGGCGTTCGCCACGGCACCCTGATCCAGCCCGTTGGACAGGCCGATCCGCTCAATGAAGGCGTAGATTACATTGACGCTGACCGCGAACAGAAGGAGGCCGATCAGCGCTATGCGGCCGGCGTTCCGAGCACCGCCCTTCATGAGGGGCGCTTCCTCCGGCATGACCGGTTCCGAGGGGCCGTTCAACGACCGCGGAAGCATCAGTGCCAAGATGGCTCCTAGCCCCAGCCAGAGGGCGCCGGATCCTAGGGCTGCGGCATCGCCAAAATGCGAGCGCAACGCCTCGAGCAGCCAGATTGCGGCCGCGGATAGCATCATCCCAAGTGCCAGTCCGGCTCCGTAGGCTCGAACCGGAACCACCGCCTGCGCAAGGGCGCAGGCGGTGACGGTGGTGATGAGGACGACGCCGAAGCCGGCTACAAAGCGGATGGCGCACAGCACGAAGAAGCCGTCCGCAGCGGCTGTGAGAGCGTTGCCGGCAGTGGCGACGATCGAAGCTGCTACGATCACCGTCCGCCAGCGAGCACGAGGCATGAGGAAGAACCCGGCGACAGCGCCCAGTACCCCACCCGCCTGGTCGACAGACTGCACGAGACCCGCCTGGCTGAGGGTAAGTCCCAGGTGATCGACATACAGGCCGATGAAGAACGGCGCGATGTCGATCAGGATCAGCGAGAAGGCGTAGAGAATGCAGGCGATCGCCAAGGTTCGCCCAGCTACCGACCCTTCCATCGGTGAGGAGATGCCAGAGGTCGACTGCCGGTCGGCCAACACGCTCACCGGGGAAACCCGTGGTGATTGTCGGGATCCGATCGACTGGACGGCAGGCCATCGACGCTCGTCGTCACGCCGACGGAACCTCTTAACGATATTGGTGGGATCCCCGCCACGATCATGCCCGTCCTCGTCCCAAGCTGCTGACCTTTTTATCGATTGAGCCGGCCGACCCACGATGGCCGGCCCGCGCTTCCCGCGAGCGGTCATCATGAGTCGCGAACGACCGCATCGACAATAGCCCGCCTCGGCCGCTGAGCAACCTATTTATTCGGTTGCACATTATTGAGGTGGGTGTGTGCGCATCGTCCAGCGTGCCGGAAGCAATGACTTAATCGGTCACTGCTCTCTTACTGTGCATCAAACCGGCGGCCAATGCGGTCTGGAGAAACGCGATGCAGGCTTCAAGCACACAATGCCCCTCGTTCATAATTATACAAAGCGATAATTATTGACCGATTGCGAATCGTTCCATAGCACTGACCATCCGCCCGGATCACATCCGGCCTGGACGACGCTCAGCGAAAGATCGCGGTGCCGTCATCGAACTCTGCGGCGAAGCAGGTTCCGGGACGCGGGAGGACGTTTCAGGACCAATCAAAGGGAGAGCTTTCCATGCCTGTTCCATACGCGTTTCGCCTTCCGGTAACGGTGCTCGCCACTGCGTTCTGCACCGCCCTTCCGTTCTCCGTTCGTGCCCAGACGCCACCTGCTCCCGTCGGTCCGGGGCCGGCTTCCTCGGCGCAGGACGCGCAGCCCCTCTCCGCAGGCGCAACGACGGCCGACCCCGCGGCCCAGGGCCGGCAGGGTGGAGGCCAGGCGGATCCGAACGACTCCGGCGATATCGTCGTAACGGCGACCCGGCGTGAGCAGCGGATCCAGGACGTCCCGATCGCGATCTCGGCGATCGGGGCGGCGGCGATCCAGGAGCGGCAGGTCACGCAGGTCGCGGACATCATCAAGCTGGCTCCGAACTCCCAGGTCAGCTATCCGTATGGAGAAGGAGGGCCGCCTAACTACGTCATCCGAGGCATATCCTCGACCGACTACTCCCCGAACCAGAGCAAGCCTATCGCAATCTACATAGACGAGGGTATCCGCAACCTGCAGGCGTTCGAGTCGATGCCGGTGTTCGACGTGGAGCGAGTCGAGGTGCTGCGGGGGCCGCAGGGAACCCTGTACGGAAAGAACGCGACGGGTGGTGCCGTCAACATCGTGACCATCAAGCCCGGCTTCACGACCGAGGGATACATTACCGGGAGCTATGGAAACTTCGACCGGGTCCGGCTTCAGGGCGCGGTTCAGACACCACTGATCAACGACGTGTTATCGGTCCGGATTGCCGGTCTGTACGTGCACGACAGCGGAACCTTCCGGAATCTGGCGCCCGGTGCCGGCGATTTGAACCAAACGGACGTCTTTGCGATCCGCGGTGCGCTCCAGTTCCAGCCGTCCGACGGGTTTGAGGCTACCTTGCGCTACAACCACGTCAGAAGCGGCGGCCGCAACTACGCCCCGATAGCGGCGAACATCGATTTCAACGACCCCGCGATTCTCTTCCCCGGCAACAACCTCGGCAGTGTACCCGGTTCCAATAGGAACGGCTTGAGCTTCTTCGAGAGCTCTCTGACCCGGACTCCGAAGCGGGATATCCGCATCGACGGTCTGAATCTCGTGATGAAGTGGAACGCCTCGGAATACCTCACCCTCAATTCGGTGACGACGTACGACTGGGGCAAATGGGTCGACACCGTTGACTCCGATGGTCTCGAGATCGAGGTGGAGAGTCCTTTCGTAACGCGCGGCAAGAACCTCAAGCAGTTCGTCCAGGAGTTTCGTCTCTCGACCTCGTTCGAAGGCCCCTTCAATGTTCAGGCCGGGGCGATGTATACTTGGGATAGTGCCGATGCCGGGTTCGATTTCCGCCTCTTCACCGACCCAGCCTGCGGGACCGCGTGCAATGCCGGCCTCACTGCCAGCGGCCGTGGCCTCACTCAGACGAACGACTTCCTGCAGAGGCGAGACGGCTATTCCGGATATGTTCGTGGAGAGCTTAAACTAGCCCGGGCGCTGACCGCCACGGGCGGCGTGCGCTTCAGCCGCGACAAGGTCGCCGTCCGTCGCTACAACGCCTTTCTCGGCGACACCGGCGACGTGTTCGCAGTGAACACGATCGTCAATGTTTCCGATCGCCGGACCTTCAACGACACCAGTTTCGAAGCTGGAATAAACTGGAAGCCCGCCGAAACCCTGCTTCTGTACGCCTCCATGCGCGAGGGATACCGTACGGGCGCCGTGAACGCGCAGGGCTTCAGCGATCCGTCGGAAGTCAATTTCGCGCCGCCGGAGACCGCGCGGACCTTCGAGGCGGGATTCAAGTCTACGCTGCTAGACCGGGCGCTCACGATCAACGGCTCGCTGTTCCAGACCGACTACAAAAACCAGCAGGTCATCGTTCCTGAAGGGCTGCTACTGCCACTTCGTTCGATCAGCGACGCCCGCGTTCGGGGCTTCGAGGGTGAGATCACTGCCAAACCGACCAACCGTGTGACATTGGGCGTTGGCGTCGGCGTCCTCGATCCGACCTACGGTGCCGATGCGGTTGTAACGGGAACGAGTGGCGTCGAGGTCGCCGGCAACCAGATCGCTAACTCCGCGAAATTCAGCCTGAACCTGAACACCAACGTCGTACTGGCAGAGGTGGCCGACGCCAAGATCGAATTCAGCGGTGACGGCGTCTACACATCGCGTGTCTACTACGACATCGGTGAGACACTTTCGCAAGGCGGCTACTGGCTGGCGAACGCTCGCATCGCCTATAACGCAGACCGCTTCTCTGTGGGCGCTGGCGTCAAGAACCTCTTCAATGAGAAGTACGTCTCCTACGGACTGCAACTTCGCGCGCTTGGGTTCGACTTCCTGCAGCGCGGCGTGCCACGCATGTACAGCGCCGATGTCACCTTCCGCTTCTAGAGTCCCGCACTTCGAACCTCGGATCGGACCGAACCGTATTTAGGTTACAGGTGCCATGCCTGGCCGACCGGGATCATCGCCGTGCGACGACGATCCCGGTCCTGTTCACGGCCACCGGGCGCCAAAACCTTGCAACCGAGGCAGCTAACGGCACCCTTCCACGATCATTGGTCGAGGCTTGTCGAGGACCGATTCGGGCTGCGACGCCGCGGTTACCGGGGTTGCGGGGCTACCTTGCCAGCCGCCTTTCCGAACGTCATTTCTCGGGGAGACAGCATCCCGTCGCGAGTCGCATCTAATGCGAGTGGCGGCCTAGCAAGCAGCTCGCGGCGGGAGACGAAGCCGTCCCTGTTCCTGTCGAGCTTGCGGAAGTTCAGGAGCGGCATGCCCTGCATCCGCCACTCCGTACCCGATATCCGGCCATCCCGATCGGCATCCATCTTCTCGATGAGCCTTCCGACCCTGACGGGTGCGGAAGATGGCGGCCCGTTCGCGAAGGCCGGAGAGGCGGTGGCAGCGCAGAAGACAATCCACATTGCCCTTTGCACCAGTATCGTTCGGGTATGCATTGGCATGGAACCGGCCTCCTTCATCTCTCAAGTTGGCACGACAACGAACCGGGGGTGGAAAAATTCCTCGGGTAGGAAATTTATCGCGAGTGTGAACGACAGCTGCGCACTTTACGGCCGCCGTCCCTGTCCACGCGCCGACCGTATGAGCGAATCATGGTGCAGGCTCAATTATTGTGTAGACGTATAATAATGTTGACGAAGGTGATGGCTGCGTGTTCAATCACGCTTCGAAGCGCCTTCTGCTGCTGATAGGATCGCCTAGACGATCGTTATTGGTCGACCCAGGATGCGCAGGGCCCGCAGGACTCTCGATTCTGGTGATGAAGATGATCGCGAGAGAAGATGCCGCGATGCACGGACAGCAGTCGTCCATCGAGGCGCTGGAGCATCGTGCGTCGCGGCCGTTCGCCGCGGCGTCCGACATTTCGAAGGCTGTGCGATGAAGGTTCGTCTCAATGTGAACGGTGCGGGCGTCAGCCTGGAAGCGGATGACGACATGCCCCTCCTGTGGGTGCTGCGGGACACACTTGGGCTGAAAGGCACGAAGTTTGGCTGCGGCATAGGTCAGTGCGGTGCGTGCACGGTCCTGGTCGATGGACAGGCAACCCGTTCGTGCTCGCTGGCGGTGTCGGCGGCGGCAGGACTCGACATCATGACGATCGAAGGTCTCTCGGCCGACGGTACCCAATACGTCCAGAAGGCCTGGCAGGATCATAGGGTTCCGCAGTGCGGGTATTGCCAGTCGGGCATGATCATGGCCGTGACCGCGCTGCTGTCGAAGACCACGTTACCGACCGATGACGAAATCGATAAGGAGATCACCAACATCTGTCGCTGCGGTACGTATGACCGCATCCGCGCTGCGATCCATGCCGCTGCGAACAACCGGGTCTGATGGCCATATGGAACCCGATCGCAGATCCATCCTGAAGTCCATTGCCGCGGTCTCTGCGGGGATCGTGTTTCCGGTCGCGATCTCCGGCTGCCGGGTCGACGACTTCGGTCCCGCCGAGCCGGTCGAGCTAATCTCCTGGGTAGTGATCATGCCGAACAACACCGTCAGGATTCGCATACCGCAGAGCGACATCGGACAGGGCGTCATGACGACCCTTTCACAGGTGCTCGCCGAGGAGCTAGACCTCGACTGGTCGCTCGTACGCCCTGAATTCTTCGATCCCCTCACGAATCTCAAGCGAAACAACGTCTACGTCTATACCTGCACCGAGAGTAGCTGGTCGGCAGATCGCCTCTTCGATCCGATGAGGATGGCGGGCGCGCAGATCCGACATATGCTGCTAGCCGCTGCGTCCCGACGCATCGGGGTTCCCGTCGCGGACCTTAGAACGGAGAATAGCAGCATCCTCTCCACAGGTGGCGGGAGGCAGAGCTATGCCGAGGTGGCGCTCGAGGCGTCACGCCTCACGCCGCCGGACCCAGCGACTGTCAAGCTGAAGGACGCGGTCGACTACAGGCTCATCGGCAAGCCGATCACGCGCCTCGATCTGACCGCCAAGACGATGGGCGCAATCGAGTACGGCATCGATGTCGAGCTCCCCGGCATGCTCTACGCGGCCGTCCGCCAGTCTCCGGTCTACGGCGGACGGCTCGTCTCCTGGGACGAGGCGGCAATCTCTGGCCTCCCAGGGGTCATCAAGGTCGTCCGAATCGCCGGCGGCCCGTCCGGTCTGAATGGGCCCATCGCAGACGGCGGCGAGGATTATCCGATGGATGACGCGGTAGCCGTCGTCGCGGACAGCTTCTGGCGTGCGCGGAAGGCCCTGCTCGCCCTGCCCATCCAATGGGAGGAAGGACAGTTCGCGACCGCTAGCAGCCCTTCGATCATGGCCGACCTGACGCGGCGGGTCGGGCAGTCCCAGCCGGTCGTCAGGGAGGCGGGAGCCTTCGCCGATGCGATCGGACGCGCCCACAAGGTGATCGAGGCCGACTACTCGTATCCGTTCATGGATGCGATGCCGCTCGAGCCGCTCAACTGCACCGCGTGGCTACAGCCTGACGGGCTACAGGTGTGGGCGTCCACACAGTTCGCTCAGGACGCTCACCGATTGGCGGCCCTGACCGCCGGACTTCCGCCCGAGAAGGTGCGCTTTAACCTACCCTATACCGGCGGTGGGTTCGGAAGGCGATGTCAGAACGAGTACGTCTCGCAAGGAGTGCAGATCGCCAGTGCAGTCCCAGGACGGCCGATCAAGCTGATCTGGACTCGCGAGGAAATGATGGCGCGGGGCTATCCTCCTCCGATCACGATCTCGCGCTTCAAGGCTGGTCTCGACGAGAAAGGAAAGGTGATAGCGTGGTTCAACCGGGTGGTGAGCGGAACCGCGCCTGACCAGAGCTACGGTCCCGCCCGCCTTCCGCATTACGTCAGCAACCTTCGGATCGAGTACGCGCGGATCAAGACGCCTCAGCCATTCGGCTGGATGAGAGGTGTTGCCTTCACGCAACACGTCTGGATGAACCAGGGGTTCCAGGACGAGTTGGCCGTAGCGGCGGGGCGCGATCCCTTGGAACTCTACTTCGAGCTGCTCGACGAGAGTACCGTGCCGGCGGGACTTGAGAATCGCGATGTCGCGGTCAGCCGCATCCGCCACATGCGCGCCGTGCTGAAGCGCGTCACCGAGATCGCCGGATGGGGTGAGCCGCTCGCGAAGGGGCGAGGTCGAGGCGTATCTGTCAGCGACTTCAGCTATTGGGTGACCTATCGAACGGGTACGGCCGCCTCGGTAGTCGATGTCACGCTCGACGGTAAGGGGGGCCTCCGGGTCGATCGCGTCGTCGTGGTCTTAAACTGTGGCCGCATCCTGAATCCCGAGGTTGTGCGAGGACAGGTCGAGGGAAGCATCTTCTGGGCGCTCACCACCGCCCTCTATGGAAAGATCACCCTTGAGAACGGTCGCGTCCTAGAGCGCAACTTCCAGGATCACGACGTCGCGCGTCTGGCAACCGCGTGCCGAAATATCAGGATCGAGCTCGTCGAGAGCGAAGACCATCCCGCGGGTGTCGGCGAGGATGCCGTTCCCATAGTGATGACCGCGATGCTCAACGCGATCTACGCTGCTGGAGGGCCGCGTATCCGGTCGCTTCCACTCAGCGAGCAAGACCTGTCGTTCCGCGCGACGGATACGGCCGGCAACGTCTCGACGTAGCTCGATCATCGCGAAGCCCGTGCACTCCCCCCACCCGCTGCCCCGGGACGGGGAGGCGGGGGGAGGCAACGCCTCAGGCGACCGGCCTGATCGCGAGGCCTTCCGCCTTGCAGAAGGCGTTCTTCGACATCAGCCTGCCGTTCTCGAAACGAAGAATGTCGAGTCCGTCGACCGTCGATCTAGTTCCGTCCGCCGCGGTCATCATCATCGTCCAGGTCACGAGGGCGCGACAGTTCCGATCGTCGAGAATCGTCGAGGTCACGTCGTAGCTGACGTTGCCCAGCGTTCCGTCGAAGATCGACTTCAACGAGGTACCGATCGCCGCAGTGCCGCGATGCTCGATCCCGTTCGGGTCGACGTATACCGCGTCAGGTGAGAGCAGTCCGATCATCCCGTCGTAGTCCTTTTCGTTGAAGGTATTCATGAATGCCGTCGTGCTGTCGGAAAGTTCGGACATAATTGCTCCTAGTTCTCGTCGTCTTGTGTAAGGAGGCGACCATCCGGACTCCTCTTGTGGCCCGTGACCGCACGGGTTCATCAAACGGGTGCCGTCAATCGTCGAACGGCAATCCGAGAGAGTTGCGGAAGGTCTGAGGCGAGCAGTTGGCCCAGCGCTTAAAGGCGCATCGAAAGTTGCTGACTTCAGTATAGCCGGCACGATCCGCGACCTCGCCGATCGTCAGGCGAGGGTCCGCTAGACACCGCTTCGCGAATGCAAACCTGATTTCGGTCAGCGTCCACGCGTACGTCGTACCGAGCTCGCGGAGCCTGCGGCGGAGCGTCCTGCCAGAAAGCCCGAGTTCCCGCGCGACGTCGGCTTCGGCAGCGTCGAAGCGTGGACCGGTCAGGACGAGCTCCTTCAGTCGTCTGACCAGCGGCGGGTCCGACCCGGGACACAGGTGCGGCGCGATGCTGACGCGCTCCCTGGCTGGCTCCTGCTTGACGTTCGCGCCGCCGCACTGACCGTCAACGGCGCCTCCGATGGCGCCATCCGGGACAGCTGTGCAGCCGGTCGCGTCGCAGAGCGCCTCCTCGGCCATAGAGGACGAGTGATGATCGACGATCCTCCACGGATCCGAAGGGCGCAGGTCCCCCCCGAGCTGGAGTTCGTCTAGAGCCGTGCGCTTCGGCGGATCGGCCGAATGCGATCGATCCACCATGCCTGAATGCCATGCCATCCCCCGCATTCCTCTCCACGTTCCCGTTCACGACGTACGGCCTCGTCCGGTCCGCGACGCTAGAACCGATATGCGGTCCGTCTCGAAGCCGGCAGACCCTCCGGCTCGCCGGACCGTCGTGCCGACGGCCCGTGCGCGGCTCGCCGGCTGAGCGGCGATCTGCCCAGCCCGGTCAGCTTCCCCTGCTACATCAATTATGCATATGGATAAATCAAGGGGTGCGCGCAGCGATACTTTACGGATCAGAGACATCTCGCGCGACCGATGGGTGGCCAGTTGGCAAGCAATGCCGCCCTCCGGAGGATCGCGAGCTTACGATGGAGCTGGAACGACGCACCGCTCGAATGAGTCTTGTATTTATACGGGCGCGGAATTAGCGTTTCCACCGTAGCAGAGGAGAGGGCGTTGAGAGCCTATCGCGTGGGGCAGATAGTGCCCAGTTCGAATGTCACCATGGAGACCGAGATCCCGTCGCTCCTGCGCTCGAGGGAGTCCATCTCGCCTGAGCGCTTCACCTTCCACTCGGCCCGCATGCGGATGAAGCATGTGACCAAGGAGGAGCTGTCCCGTATGGACGCGGCCAGTGACGAATGCGCCATCGAATTGTCCGATGCCGCGGTCGACGTCATGGGCTATGCGTGCCTCGTTGCCATCATGTCGATGGGCAAGGGGTATCACCGCGAATCTCAGAAGCGACTGCATCAGGCGACAATGGACAACGGCAATCCGGCTCCAGTCGTCTCGTCCGCAGGCGCGCTCGTCGATGCGATCAAGGCGATCGGCGCGAAGCGCGTGGCGATCGTCGCGCCATACATGAAGCCGCTCACGGAACTCGTGGTGGACTACATCCGCGCCGAGGGGATCGACGTCGTCGAATGGCGTGCCCTCGAGATATCCGACAATCTCGCCGTCGCGGCGCACGACCCAGCCAGGCTTCCCGGCATCGTTGCCTCGATGGAGCATCTGGCAGAGGTGGATGCGGTCGTGCTGTCGGCATGCGTGCAGATGCCGTCCCTCCCGGCAGTCTCGATCGTGGAGGCGCAGGTCGGCAAGCCGGTGCTGACGGCCTCTATCGCGACGACATGGGCCATGCTGCGGGCGCTCAGCCTGGATACGAGAGTCCCAGGCGGTGGTACGCTGCTGTCGGGAGCGTTCTGACGGTGGTCGTTCCAATCGGCTACAACGTTCACGCCAATGGGATCCGACACCATCTGGTGCGCCACGCAGGACCCGGGCGTCGACAGATGCTGCTCGTACCCGGCATCACGTCGCCTGCGGTCACGTGGGACTTCGTCGCATCCCGGCTTGCCCAGGAATATGACGTCCACGTCCTCGACGTGCGCGGACGCGGCCTCAGTCAGGCCGGCGACCTCGACTATTCGCTCGACGCTATGGCGGACGACGTCGTCGATCTGGTGTCCACTCTCGGATTCGACCGCCCGGTCGTGCTCGGTCATTCGATGGGCGCTCGCACGGCTATCCGCGCCGCGAGGAAGGCGCCGAAGGCGTTCGGGGGACTGATCCTAGCCGATCCCCCGGTCAGCGGACCAGGCCGTCGCGCCTATCCGTCCGCCTGGGCCTGGTACGAGGACTCGATCCTACTCGCTCGGCGCGGGTGTTCGGCAGACGACATGAAGGCGTTCTGTCCCACATGGACCGACGAGCAGCGCTCAATTCGTGCGGAGTGGCTCCACACGTGTGAACTGCAGGCCATCAGGGTCGCCTATGACGGCTTCCACACCGACGACGTGCACGCCGATCTTCCGCATCTGCACACGCCGATGCGACTCATCGTCGCTGGAGCGTCGCCCGTAATCGGTGCGGAGGATGTCGCTGAGATCAGGCTGCTTGCGCCTGCCATGGACGTAGTGACGGTCGAGGGGGCAGGCCACATGATCCCCTGGGACGATCTGGGAGGTTTCCTGGAAGCAGTCGCGGGCTTTGAGGAACATATCAAGGAGGCCGCACATGGATCGCGCTAGTTTCGCGGAGATATGCCTCCATCAACTGAAGATGTCAGGCGTAAGGGCGGACGAGCGGCTCGTGGTTCTCACACAGGGGGATGAGAGGCTCGACTACGCCGATGCCTTCCTCGCCGCAGGAAGGGCGCTGAAGGCCAATATCTACCACATGCGCCTACCCGCACCACCGCCAATGGGAAGCTGGGCTGTCGGTCAGACGCCACTTGCGCGTATGCCCGAAGCGGTGGAGGCCCTGAAGAGCGTCGACATGGTCATCGACTGCATCTTCCTCTTATTCTCTCCTGAGCAGATGGCCATACAGGCTGCTGGAGCGCGAGTGCTGACAGTCGTGGAGCCTCCGGAACTGCTCGCACGCATGCTTCCGTCCACGGAACTGCGCGAGAGAGTGGAGATCGCCGGAGATCTGCTGGCGCGGGCGAAGTCGATGCACATCACCTCGCTGCACGGCACCGACGTCGTCTACAGGCTGGGGACCTACCCGACGGTGACCGAGTACGCCTGCACAGACGAGCCCGGCCGTTGGGACCATTGGCCCTCCGGCTTCGTTTTCACCGGAGGCGCGGATGACGGTGTGGACGGTCAGATCGTCGTCGCACCTGGGGATATTCTGCTTCCACAGAACATCTACGTGCGCGAGCCCATCACGTACACGATCGAGAAAGGTATCGTGACTTCGATCCGGGGCGGCTTCGAGGCCGACATCGTAAAATCCTACATGGCGGACTTCGACGATCCCCGGGGCTTCGCCATGAGCCACATCGGCTGGGGCATGAACCCGGATGCGAAATGGCATCGCATGACGCCGGGCGAGTTCCCCGGCGGCATGGGCATGGAGCCGCGCAGCTTCCTCGGAAACGTTCTGTTCTCGACCGGTCCGAACAACGAGCTCGGCGGCGCCAACGATACGGACTGTCATCTGGATATCCCGCTGCGAGGTTGTTCGCTGTTCCTGGACGGAGAGCCCGTCGTGCTGAACGGCGCAATCGCGGCAGCGGAGCTGCTTTCTACCGGACGCAAGGTGTACGATGTCGCAGGTTGAGGTCTACGAGAAGGCTGGATTCGGCCGATTGGTGCCCCGCGGAACAAGGCCAGGGGTCGTGGTCGTGGACTTCAGCTACGGGTTCACGGACACGCTATACCCGACCGCGGCGGACATGCGCGCGCAGATCGCCAAGACCCGTGAGATCACTGACATGGCACGGAGCTGTGGCTTCCCAGTGATATATACGACGATCGCCTACCAGCCTTGGGAGGTAGAGACGCTCCCTTGGCTACGAAAGGCGACGGGAATGAGAGCGCTTCTTGCGGGAAGTCGGCTGGTCGAGATCGACGCGGCGACTGGGATCGTCGATGGTGACCCCATCGTCGTCAAGCACGGCGCGTCGGCGTTCCACGGCACGAATCTCGCCTCGCTTCTGACGTCGGCCGGCGTCGATACCACGATAATCACGGGGGCTACGACGTCAGGATGCGTTCGCGCCACGGCGGTAGACGCGGTCCAGTCCGGGTTCACCGTCCTGGTGCCGCGGGACTGCTGTGCCGACCGGGCTTCGGATCCACACGACGCAAGCCTGTACGACATCTCGCAGAAGTACGGCGACGTCACCGATGCGGCTGACATCATGGAATGGTTCGGACGGCTATAGTCGCGACCACGCAGGAGCGTAAGCACCTGAACGGAAGATGGAGAAGGATGTTATGGCTCAGCATGTTGTTGTCGTTGGAGCAGGGCCGATCGGCCTGCTGACGGCATTCGGACTCGCCAAAGAGGGAACGCGCGTCACCATTCTCGAGGCGGAGGATCGGTTCAACGACAAGCCTCGGGCACTTGTCTACCACTATCCCGTCCTACCCCACCTCGAACGCCTCGGACTGCTTCAGGACTGCGTTGCCGAAGGCTTCCTTCGACAGAGCTTCGGCTGGCATATCCACAGTACGGGCGAGATGATCGAGTGGGAGTGGTCGCCGGAGGGTATGGGCGGCCACGCGCTGCATCTACACCAGGGACTTCTCTCCAAAATCCTGGCACGCCACGCCTCCGCGCTTCCGAACGTGGAAGTACTGCTCCGCACCAAGCTGACCTCGTGCCGCCAGACCGCTTCCGGCGTCATCGCGGAAGTGGAGGGGCCTGATGGACCTGCGGTAATCGAATGCGACTACCTCGTCGGAGCGGATGGTGCGAACAGCACAGTGCGCAGGAACGTGCTCGACCTCCAGTTCCTCGGCACGACCTGGCCGGAGCGGTACGTCGCGACCAACACGAGGATCGATCTTTCCTCGCGCGATTATCCGAAGTCCGTCATGCAGCTTGATCAGAAGCACGGTTCGATCATCTGCAAGATCGAGGATCCGGAAGTCTGGCGCGTAACCTTCGTCGAGGATCCCGAACTGCCGGTCGAGGGGATAGAGGAGCGCATCCATGCGATGTTTGCCGATCATCTGCCGGATCTGCCCTACGAAGTGCTCGCGTACTCGCCCTACCGCATGCATCAGAGAATCGCCGACCGGATGCGCGTCGGCCGCATCCTGCTGGTCGGGGATGCCGGACATGTGACCAATCCGACGGGCGGGCTCGGCCTGACAGGCGGGATGTTCGATGCCTTCGCGCTCATCGGCGCCCTGAACCGGGTCATACACGACGGCGCGGGCGACGAGATGCTGGAGTTCTACGAGCGTGACCGGCGCCGTGTCTTCGCCGAGGTCACCTCTCCCCGTGCTTCCGGCAATCTGCGCAGTCTGTACCACATGAAGGAAGGACAGGATAAGGATGACCGCATTCAGTTCCTCCGCATGGTAGCCGGGGATCGGCGGCTTCTCGAGCGTGAGCTCAGCTTCACGAAGCAGATGGAGACGCAGTTCTGAGTGACAGTCGCCCCTTCGGGCTATTGGACTTCGGCGGCGTCTTCCTGACCACCGGCCGCGTTCATGACGGTGACCGGGAATGGCCCGGCATCAACGCCTATGTACAGTGGTTCATCCCCATCAATCCGCGACCCGTCTCCGTGCTTCTGGTGCACGGAGGCGGCGGTCAGGGCGCCGATTTCATGCGGACGCCCGACAGACGACCCGGCTGGGTGCACAGCTTTCTGCGTGCGGGATATCCTACCTACGTGCTGGACCGTCCTGGGCACGGGCGCTCGACATGGAACGACCGGGTGCTGGGCCCCCACAGCCCCGCCGCCGACTACCGATCGCTCTATCCGCGCTTCGTCGAGGTGGCGGAGAATGCGTTGTGGAAGGAAGCCATCAGGCACACCAGATGGCCAGCCGATCCGCGAGCTGGCGACAGGTTCATGGCCGGGCAAGGGCCGATGGCCACCACTCTCGCGTCCAGCCAGCGCCACGTGGAGGCAATTGGCGAACAACTGTTCCAGCTGACGGGTCCTACGATATTGGTGAGCCATTCGATGGGCGGCCCTTGTGGGTGGGCCCTGAGTGCGATCGGCGGCCCAAAGGTAGTCGCCGTGGTCGCGGCGGAGCCGCTCGGTTATCCCGGCATGGTCCATCCACTGGGATGCTTCGACAACGGATTGGTTGCGCGTCCCTACCACGGGCGTCACGATCCGTTCGCAAGGCCGGTGGCCATCGTCACGGGCGAGGCGACCTGGATGCGGGACGCCAATACTCGAGCTGCCGCCTTCGTGCGCGCAAGGGCGCCGATCTTCGAACACCTTCTGCTCGAGCAGCATGGCATCACCGGCAACGGACACATGCTCATGAGCGAAAGCAACAGCGACGAGATCGCTGACCTTGTCATCCGTTGGCTTGCCAGGAACGTCGATGGGGACATGGGACTTGGTAAGACCACAGGACAGGTGACTTCCTAGCCCGCCCGATCCCGGCTACTGCCCTGGAAACCCTGATGTCGGAAGCGGTTGGAATGAAAGTCGAAGCGATCGAGGCCAATGAGGCGCAGAAGGAAGCCCTGACGGCAAAGGCGCGCAAGCCAGGACGTCCGCGTAAGGACGGCAATCACAGAGAGTCGATCCTGAACAAGGCCGAGATGGCGTTCGCCGAGGGCGGATACGCAGGCATCAGCATCCGGGACATCGCGGAGCGCGCCGGCGTCAACCAAGGCCTAATCCGCTACTACTTCGACAACAAGCAGCAGCTGTTCGACGAGGTCTACCGCCGTCGCGGCGGATTGCTCTCCGGACATCGCCATGTGCTGCTCGACCGGCTGCTCGAAAGCGGCGAAACACTGTCGGTGAAATCGATCATCCGTGCTTATCTGCAGCCGCAGTGGGATCTGAAGTACAGCGGCGAGGCAGGGGCTGCGTTCGTACGTCTGCAGGCGCGGCTGCATGCCGAGCCCGAAGAGCACGCGCTCCGACTGCGGCGCGAGGTCTATGATGCCTCTGTCAGACGGTACGTCGACGCGCTGGCAAGCATCCTCCCGGACATCCCGAAGAGGACGATCGGGCTGCGAATGGCCTTCCTGGTAGGCACCTACCTGTTCATGCTAAACGACCTGGGCCGTATCGATGACCTGACAGAGGGAAAGATACAGCACCTCTCGAAGGACGAGATGCTTGGCCACATGGTCGACTTCCTCACCGCAGGAATCCAGGCTCCGAACCCGTAAGCCAAACGGCCGGATCGAGCGTCCGGCCGTCCAGAGAGGTCATCGGGCCGTCGATCCGAAGCGCATGCCGGCCTTCCTGCCATCGTACGTGGCCTGCGCGATCTGCCCGGCACCGAGACAGTCACCGATCCGCTCCACCGAACGGATCAGGCCAGCCTCGCGCTTTTCGACGAGCTGACGGTAGAGCTCCTCGTCGGAAACCTGGCCAGTCACCAGAATCACCGCATCGGCGGCGATCTCGCTTTCCCGACCGTCGAGCTGACGACTGACAGTAACCGCGCCTTCGGCAATGGAGACGATGGACGTGCCAACCACCATCTCTATCCCCGCTTCGTTCATGGAATTGACGACATGGACGAGCTCGAGTGTGTTGTGCGTCCACGGTGAGGGATCGCTCGCAGTCGTCACATAGGTGACCTTGCATCCGGCCTTGGCGAGACGATCGGCGATGACCGCCGCCATGTAGTAGTAGTCCTCGTCGTAGACCACGACCCTTCCACCCTCCGGCAGCCTGTCGTCGAGAATATCCTCGACCGTCAGGACGTGGGGAAGCTCGTGTCCGGGGATCGGTTCGTCGTGATTGCGACCGACGCCCTCGCCACGCCATTTCGCGCCCGTGGCGACGATGACGTGATCCGCATCGAAGCCGGCGACGTCATCGGCGCCGAGCGGACTGTCGAGGTACATGTTCACGTTCGGCATCGTCTGCAGCTGCCCGACCCGGTAGTCGACGACGCGACCCCATGCGGCCAGCCGCGGCAGCCGGCGCTCCCTCACGAGCCGGCCGCCCCACTCGCTGCCGGCGTCCGCGATGGAGACCTGGTATCCACGCTTGGCAAGCGTATGGGCCGCTTCGAGACCGGCGGGTCCGCCGCCCACGACGAGGATCGACGCGTCCGGATCGTGCGCCGCCGGTACATCCTCCGGATGCCAGCCGCTGACGTGTTCCTCGCCGGCGGACGGGTTCTGGGTACAGCGGATCCTGGACGAGGTCATTACCTCCGCTGTGCAAGCGTTGCAGCCGATGCATTCCCGGATGTCGTCCTGCCGGCCCGCATCGATCTTGTTCGGCAGGAACGGGTCGGCGATCGATGGCCGCGCTGCGCCGATCAGGTCGAGAACACCGCGCTTGATCTGGCTGACCATGGCGTCGGGGGAGGTGAAGCGGCCCACGCCAACCACAGGCTTGCTGGTGACCTTCTTGACGAAGTCGATGAACGGCTCCTGCTGCCCTTCCTCGAAGAAGCGGCTGCTGCCGCTGTCCCACGCCCAGTCGCTGACGTTCACGTCCCATAGGTCCGGGACGTCAGCCAGCGCCTCCACGACGCGTCGACCGTCCTCCAGAGCAGTGATGTTGGACTCGCGGCGTCGATCCTCGACGGCGAAGCGCACGGCTACCGCGCACCTGTCGCCGACGACATCCTTGACGTCCGACAGCGTCTCTCGCAGCAGCCTGACACGGTTCTCGAAAACACCGCCGTAGTCGTCGGTCCGCTTGTTCACTCGGGTGTCCAGGAAGTCCTGAAGCAGCGAGAGATTGTGAGCGCAGTACACATAGACGATGTCGAAACCCGCTTCCCGAGCCCGCAGAGCGGCATCGCGATACCAACGGCGGAAATCCGCGATGTCCTGCCGGTCGATCGTCCTAGCGGAGATGGGGTTGATGAAGTAATGCGGGTACTTGGCCGTCGGCGACAGCGGATGCTCGCGATGGTAGATGGCGGGACCCGAGGCTCCTGCATGCGCGAGTTCGACGCCTGCCAGCGCACCATGCTCTTTGATGGCCGCCACGACTCGCGACAGCGGCTCGATGTGCTTGTCGTCGTACATCCGCGGATCCGGCAAGGGCGCGTGGTCCGACGTCTCGTGGATCATGGTCTCCTCGAGGCAGACGACACCCCAGCCACCCTCGGCTCTAGCCCTGCGGAAGGCAATCATCTGCTCGAGTGCAGTCATCCCCATCGCGGTTGCATGGGGCACGACGTAGAATCGGTTCTTGGTCCTGACGGGACCGATCTGCACGGGTTCGAACAGGATGTCATATCGGGGATCGCGCATCTATAACTCCGCCGGCGGCTCGCTCGGTAGCGGGCTCCCGACAATCGAGGTCGGGGTGCCTCCATCCCCGCCGGAATCGGATGGAGCAGAGGCACATTAGAGCGGCCCGGATTATGCCGTGTATGGAAAGCGGCCATAAAAAAGCGCACGTATCTTGAAGATGGCGCTTGGAAGGCGGCGTTCAGGACGCCTTGTCCGAACGTCGCCGAACCAAGTCGTATAGATGCCTCGCCGTCCCGCGGAGCCTTCGTAGCGGCTCGCCGGCAGGGTCATCGTCCGTCGAGATCAAGTTCCAGTCCGTTGCCGCCGAGCGTGAAACGCCTCGCGCCAGACCCGTCGGCGTTCACGATCCAGATCTGCGTGTTGAGGCCACCGCCGGGTTCGACGGTGTAAGCCAAGCGGTTCCCAGTGGGGGACCAGTGCACCGACCCTACGGGATCGGGCAGGTCCGTGACTTGGCGCGTTCCTCCGCCGTCCAGGTTGCGGATCCAAATCTGGGGACTGCCGCTGGCGTTCGTGAGGTATGCGACCCTGCGGCCGTCGGGCGAGAGGCTGGGTGAGGTAGCGCTGTTGATCCGGCCCAACGCTTCGACCTTCGCCGCCACGGTGGCGTCGTGGGCCGTGGCGGACACGATCAGTCCGCAGATCCCGCAGGCAAGCGCCAAAGCGAACTTCTTCATGCCCCGTCTCCCTGTTCTTGCTCAAGGCAGCGTCGTGAGAAGCGGAATGAAAAGCAAGTGCGAGGAAGGTTTCGATAGTCAGGTCGCTGATCGAGCACGGCTTGAAGCTCTTCCTGCAACCTCGACGGCTCTGATGGAGTTGTGTCATGCGAGCGGCCCTGCCCGGGCCCACCCTGCCGATGGAACACCCATGACCCTTGAAGAACTGTTCGGCGTCGAAGCCGGAGCCGAGAACTACGCAGCGCTTCCCTATCTCCTTCTGGAGGTCGACGAGGAACTGCTACTCGCCGCGAACATCTTCTTACATGAGGGGTCGGATTGGCGGCAGTCCAAGGTTAAGGGGCTGGTCTACCGCATCGATCCCGTAAGACCCGACCTCCGCCAGAAGCGTCACGTCCACATCGCCTCGACCAAGCACACCGCGGCCAAGAACAAGCAGGTGTCCTGGAACGACGACGGTAGCCGGCATGATCGTCACAGCTTCAACGACAAGTTCGGCAAGCGCGCGGATTACCGCGACGTTGCCCGCGCTGCTCTCGGACTTCCCACTGAAGCGCTTCTCGAGTGGGTCGAGCCGGCTAAAGCCGCCGGCTTGAAGAGCCTTGTCGAATCGATCGTTGGGGCCGAACCCGACGACCGGCCGCTGAAGATCCGTGCGTCGGTCGAACGGAGGGACGCCCTGGATGACGCCGTCGACCTCGGGCTGCCCGGCTGAGCCGTCCGGCGTGCCCCTTGGGTGTCGACCCGATGGAAAAGGGCCTTATCCTCGCGACGCAAATTATTTGACGGGGGCACGCGCGGTGGCACGGACTTGGGAAGATGATCGTCTCACCGCAACCAAATCAATGACGTAGCTGATTCAGTTTGAATCCCTCCGTCTCCGCCACTTGCTTGTTCAGGTGGTTCGTTCAGCCGACGATGAGCGGCGGCGTGTATCTCGTTCGAGACGACGATAGGCCACGTTCCCCTCGGAACGTGGCCTATCGTCGTATTGGGCCCCGCGCGGTCAGAAGCGCAGGCTGAGCCAGCCGGCGAGGAAGTCCGAACTGCTGTAGCCGGCGTTCTTCAGCGCCGGACCCGCCATCAGATGTTCGTAGCGGCCGGTGACGCTGACGCGGGGCGAGATCGTCCAGACCGCTTGCAGGCGCGCGGTGTCGGCGATCTTGCGGCCGGGGACATTCTGCGTGCCGGCGAAGGCGGTGCCATTCGCGCGATACACCGCATCGCGGACCGTATCGCGCCAGCTCAGCTGATATTCCGCCGACAGGCGCACGGTCTTCAGCGGGTTGAAGGTGAAGGTCGGCGCGAGCGCGATCAAATTGGTCGGCGTCGCGTACAGTTGGTAGCTGTAATAGATGTTGTTGCCGAAGGGCGCGAGCGCATTGCGCAGCGTGCCGCCGGTATAGGCGCCGCCGCCCGACGCGTAATCGGCGTGGAAGCCGACGCGGGGTGCGCTGCGATCCTTGCCCAGGCGATAGTTTTGCGCGAACAGCAGCAGCCAGGCGCTGATCGGCCGGCCGTCAAAATGGCCGCCCTGATGATTGACCGTCCAGTCGAGGTTGACCGGGCCGATGTCCCCCAGCGTATGCAGGCCGTAGAAGAAGCGTTCCTCGCGCGTCGTCGTACGGCCCCAGGTGGCGGCACTATTGCGCAGCCGCCAGAAGAAGGGGTCGAGGTAGAGCTTCGAGCCGCCGAACAGCGTCTTGGGCAGAACGATACCGCCGGAAATGCCCGAGAAGCGGCGGCCGCGATCGCTGATGTCGTCGCCCGTGCCACCGACGCCCAATTGGGTCGTATGGAAATCGAACAGATCGACGCGCACCTGCTTCGCACGCGCCCAGGCGCGGGTGCCGTTGTAGACGGTGAAGATCGTGTTGTTGTCGCGCGGCACGACCATCAGGTTCGGGCCGTCGGCGAAGGTCTGGCGACCGTAGCGGATGCCGACGTCGGCTTGCGCGACCGTACCGGTGAGGTCGACGAAGGATTGCTGGACGACCAGATCGTTGCGCATCTGCGGGGTGATCGTACCGAGATTCTGCCCGGCGAGGCCGCCATGCGCCAGTTCGCCGAACAGGCGGACGTGGCTGCCCAGATGCAGATCGGCGCCGCCTACGATGCGCGTGATGTCCTGCCGCTGCGCCTCGCCCGCGCGCAGATTGGGGTTGGTCGTTTCGTTGACGCGGAAGCGCAATTCGCCCGACAGCGTCAGATAGATGTCGCCCGTGCCGTCGAGCGGGATGAACTTCAACCGGTCGAGGATGTCGTCGCGCTTCTTGGGGTCGCGATAGCGGCGCCAGTCCTCCACCCAGCGCGACTGGTTGTAGCCGCCGCTGGTGACGCCATCGCCGATCGCTTCGGCGGGATAGGCTTCGGAGACGGGAGAGGCCGGAACCTGATTGCCACGCTCCTTGGGCGGCAGCGCCTGTCCGGCGGGGGTGGCAGCGGTTGCAGTTGCCGGGGCGGCGGGGGTCTCGCCCAGCGCCGGGGTGGCGGTGAGAAGGGCGAGCGTGGCGGTGGCGACCAATTGGCGCGCGATGTTCGACATGGGATCGATCTTTCAGTCGGTGGTGGGACGGCGGCGCATCACCGGCGCCGCCGCCTGGTGCGGTCATTCGGCCGCGACGGCACCCGCGGGCAAATCCTCGACGCGAGGCAGACGACCGGCCACTGCCAGGTCGAACTGCTGCTGGTCGAACTTGCCCTCCCACCGCGCGACCACGACGGTGGCGACGGCGTTACCGATGAAATTGGTCAGGCTGCGGCATTCCGACATGAAGCGGTCGATGCCCAGGATCAGCGCCATGCCGGCGACCGGCACCGACGGAACGATCGACAGCGTGGCGGCCAGCGTGATGAACCCGGCCCCGGTGACGCCCGCCGCACCCTTCGACGAAAACATGGCGACGCCCAGCAGCAGCAATTGCTGGCCGATCGTCAGGTCGACGTTGCACGCCTGCGCGATGAACAGCGCCGCCAGCGTCATGTAGATGTTGGTGCCGTCGAGGTTGAACGAGTAGCCGGTCGGGATGACGAGGCCGACGACCGAGTCGGAGGCGCCCAGCCGGCGCATCTTCGTCATCATGTGCGGCAGCACCGTCTCGGAGGAGGAGGTGCCGAGCACGATGAGCAGCTCGTCCTTGATGTAGGCCAGGAAGCGGAAGATCGAGAAGCCGGCGACCCGCGCGATGGAGCCGAGCACCACGATCACGAACAGGGCCGATGTGACGTAGAACGTGCCGACGAGCCAGGCGAGGTCCACGACCTTCTGGATGCCGTACTCGCCGATGGTGAAGGCCATCGCGCCGAAGGCGCCGATGGGGGCGAGCTTCACGATCAGGCCGATGATGCGGAAGAAGACCTGGCCGGCCATGTCGATGGCGTGGGCGATGCCCTCCGCCTTCTTGCCCATGCCGGTGACGACGACGCCGGTGAGGATCGAGATCAGCAGCACCTGCAGCAGGTCGCCGGTGGCGAAGGCGTCGAAGAAGCTCTTCGGGATCAGCGCCATGATGTGGGCGACGGTCGAGTCGGCCGCGGCCTTCTGGGCGTAGCCCGCGACCTTGCTGGCATCGAGCTTCGAGGGGTCGGCGTGGAAGCCCGCGCCCGGCTGGATCACCTCGCCGACCACGATGCCGATGAGCAGCGCCAGGGTGGAGACGACCTCGAAGTAGATCAGCGCCTTCAGGCCGACGCGACCGACCTTCTTGAGGTCGCCGATCGAGGCGATCCCGTGCACGATCGTGTAGAAGATGATCGGCGCGATCATCATCTTGATGAGTGCCACGAAGGCGTCGCCGAGCCATTTGAGCGACTTGCCGAACTCGGGATAGAGATAGCCGACGGCCACGCCCAGGACGATCGCGATCAACACCTGGATGTAGAGCACCTTGTACCAGGGCTCGCGCGGAGCGCCGCCGGCCGGCTCGGCGTGGCTCGTCGTGGCAGCTTGGGTCATCTGGGCCATCCGGTCCCCCCGCGCACGGGAAACCCCGTGCCTCCTCGCGGTCCCTCTGTGGGGACACACACTCGATTCTTTTCAAACGGCGCGGATGAAACTGCGCCCTGGGTTGCTCTAGCGGCTTTGCCGAGGGCCCTCAACGCCGGCCGGACGGTCGGCCGCGCGGAATGCGTGACAAAAGCCCGCTGTTTCTCAGGGCAGTCGTTCGGACATATCGCGCGCAGCCGGGCAGTCGAAGCGTGACGATGGACGCCTCAAGACTTTCGAGCGCGCGTCCCAGCGGCTGGAGTTCAGTTGTTCGTGCGATTTCGGACCCGCCCCGCGAAGCGCCGGCGCGGGGAGGGCCGGCCGGGAGCGTGGTTGGCGCCCCCTCCGAAGCGTTTCGCCCGGCGACGCGGGTGCGCGGCCGGGCGAGAGCAACGTTCGATGGTGGTGGGCGGGCGGAGTCGGCCTCAGGTCTGCGGCTGCGTCCGGCGCGGACGAACCGTCCAGCGCTCGAAGCCCGCGCCCGGATCCTCGCCGGAGGCCGGCTGCGCCGGCTCCTGCGGCTGCTGGATCGCCGCCCCAAGCGCCTGGGACAGGCTCTCGA